>Ga0210398_10002526_pt1 | contig 17845 bp, 15 predicted proteins | sample IncBWC4OmetaG_FD_161047 | JGI IMG/M metagenome (GOLD analysis project Ga0210398, IMG submission 161047) | Forest soil microbial communities from Barre Woods Harvard Forest LTER site, Petersham, Massachusetts, United States - Inc-BW-C-4-O | ecosystem: Environmental > Terrestrial > Soil >... | reverse complement strand
GTAGATCACCATAGCCGTCTGCTCGGTGGAGTCCCAGTAGTAGCCTTCGTCGCGATGGCTCACCAGGTACACCGCAGCCTTAGGCAGCAACGGGCTGTTGGCGTCGGTGCGAGTGATCAACTTCAGCGCGTAGGCGGTTGACTCCGGGGTGGTGTTGCCCGCGAAGTCCATCAGATAGTTGTTATCGCCCGGCCACCAGGCTTGCGAGTCGTCCTGCTTGGCTTCGCCTTCGAGCTGCGTGGTCAGATCCTTGGCGCGGGCGTCGTTGATTTCCAGCATCGTCAGCCCAAGAACCGCCTGCCCGTAAGCAGTCAAAGTCGAGCGTTGGTTCCAGACGGAATCGATTACCGCGGTATCGCGCACACCACTCAGAACCAGCGCGTAGGCCATGTAAGCCCGCAGATCGGTGCGAACCTTTTCAGCATGATCGAACTGTCCGTGCAACCAGTCGCGCCCTTTGTCCATTGCGTCCTGCTTCACGTCGAAGCCGGCGATCTTCGCCTGACCCAGGCCAGCCAGAACATACGCGGTCATGAAAGGATGGCTATCGTCGGTCTGCCACCAGCCCCAGCCGCCATCGTCATGCTGAAAGGTGTAGAGCCGGTCGAGTCCGGCCTGCACCTGTTTGTGCAATGTCGCGCGATCGATGTTCGATTTCACGCCGAGCTTCTGCAGTGCATTCGCCACCAGCACATCGGGGAGGAAGCTCGACATGGTCTGTTCTGTGCAACCGTAGGGATAGGAAGTGAGGTAATTGAGGGCCGCAAAGACACTGCCTGCAATCGATGGGGTTACGCTGATGGCCAGATGGCGCGTTCCCGCTTCAGCCCCGGCTGGGAAGGCCAATGGCTGTGACGTGTCGGTCGTGCCCGCCCCGGCGATCGAGCCTGACTTGGAAATCGCCAGCTTCACGCCAAATGGAATCACCGGCAGCGTGAGCTCCATCGCATCGCTCTCGACATCGGTCAGCGCTTTGCCCCGCACCTTCGCCGAATCGACGTTGAGAACGCGCACACGGTAATCCACCTTTACCAGGCCCCGCGTTGGAACATTGATGTCTCGCTGCGCGCCGTCGAGCACCTGCAACCCCTCGAACTGCATTGAGACCTGCGCGACCTTGTCGGTCGGCAAATAGTTCTGCACGATGGTTGAGAGCGTGATCTCATCACCGCGGCGGAAGAAGCGCGGCACTACCAGCCGCACCATGATGTTCTTACGGACGATCGTGTTCGTCACCGCGCTGCCGACTCTGGTGTCTTCGGTCACGCCGCGGGTAGTTGCCCGCCAAGAAGTGATCGCGTCGGGATAGTCAAAGTGCACTGTCGCCTGACCATTGCTGGCGGTGCGCACGTCCGCGACCCACAAGGCAGTGTCGGGAAATGCTTTGCGGATCTTGGGCTGCACCAGGCGCTCAGGCTTGAGTTGCGCCATCGCTTTCGACGAGCGCACGTTGGCCAACTGCATCTTGCGCTTGCCCGCCTGGCCGTTGAAGTAATATGTCAGCGAAGTTTCCGTGCTCACCTGCGAATACACCTTGCCATAGAAGGCATTCATGATGCTGCCCACAAACTCGGGCTTGATCGCGTAAATCGCTTCGTCGACTACTCCGAGGCTGAATTCGGCTGCGACTGGCTTGCCGCTGGAATCGCTGGCCTTGATGGTGTACGTCGCGGCCTCGCCGGGCTGATACTGGGGCTTTGACGGTAGCAGTTGCACGTTCAGCTGATGCTGGGTTGGGGGAACGTTCAGGCTCTTCGATCCCTGATACAACTTATTGCCGCGAATGAAGACGGCCGCGACATAGAAGTTGGGTGCGTACTCGGGTTTAATCGGCACATCGACGGTGACACTGCCGCCGCTACTCTTAATCACCTGTCCCGAGTACAGGCCGTTACCTTCGGCCGTCACCAATACCGACGTCGGCTCTTTGCTGGTCACGATCAGCACGTGCGCGGTCTCACCCGGCTGATACGTTTTCTTGTCGGGAACAATTTGCACTCGCTCCTGCGCGGGGCCACTCCACCAGGGACTTTCGCCCGGCGCCCAGAGATAGGTTGTGGTCTCGACGTTGCGCTTCTCGGGCGTGGTTGCGATTACGCGGACCCGAAATTCGCCCGAGTCTGGAATCGTTAACCTGATCTGCGCTTTGCCGGTGACGTCAGTCTGGCCCTGCCACGTTGTGATCTGGGGTCCCGCACCTTTCCGCCAGTCCCAGCGATTCATCTCCACGTGGAAGGTCGTCTGCACCGGCTTCTTGTCGTAGTCTTGCGCGGTGACGGTTACGATCGCGGTGCTGCCCTTTGTGTAGACGTAGGAGTTCGGCTCAGCCGTCAAGAAGTAGCTGCCATAGGTTGCCAGCGCGAAACCGTGCCCGGCAATTTCGCGATTGCCAGCATCAGTCACACGCGCTTCAATGCGACAAACCAGGTCCTGCTTCTTGCTGTCGACGCGTGTAGGCACCGTGATCTGCAGTTTGCCGTCGGCATCAAGCGTGCCGGTGCGTTCAGTCTCCTGCTCGCCGCCATAAGAATCGTCGCTGTCAGCAGCGTCGGAGCCCTGCTCGCCTTCGCCGCCAGCCTCCGCCTGCTCGTCATCTTCATCCCGGCCCATTGGCCAATAGGTTGAGGCATGAACTACCCATTTCACTTTGGCATTAGCCACCGGCTCGCCAAAGTAATAGCGGGCGTCGATGGTCGCTTTAATCGGCTGCCCTTCCAGCACGCGTGGTGTTTGCGCCGTCACCTTCACCGCGTACTCAGGCTTCTTGTAGTCCTCGACCGAAAAGCTGGTGCCCTCAACGTATCTCTCGCCCATCTGCATGGACAGGTAATAGGAGCCTAGCTTGGCGTCGGCGGGAATCGGATAGTTCCAATTCGCCGTACCCATGTCATTGAGCTTGACGGTCTGAGTCCACATCACGTCATACGTCTGCGGATCGCGCATCTCCAGACGCAACTCCTGCCCTTGTGGCACGCTGTAGCCACTCGTGGTCTGGGCGCGCAGGATGGTCTTGAAGTGCACCGTGTCGCCGGGGCGATAGACCGGTCGATCAGTGTAGGTGTAGCCCTTCAGGCTGCGATCCGGAGCATCGCCCAGGTTCCATGCGCCCGGCGTATTGATCGCGAACTCGTTCGCGCTGGTCGCCAGCACCGCAACGTTCTCCGGCTTGGCGGCGTCGATGGGCGCGTCCACCACTCCCTGCGCGTCGGTCGTCTTAGACGCGACTTCTTTCTGATCGATCCACACTCGCACCGACATGTCGGCAATCGGGTCGCCGCTGCGCCGATCGACCACGAAGCTCATCAGCCGTCCGGGCCCGGCTTTGGTAATGATCGCGACCTCGGTGATCACGACGATGGTGTAAGCCCGTAGCTTGCCGTCAGTTGCCTCGACCAGGTACACGCCCTTTTCGCTTACCGGCACCGCGACGGTCATGTTCTCCCACTGGTCATGCGCCGGCACCGACCACTTCCATACCGACACGACCTGCTGCTGGTTGAGCACTGGCACCTGCGCGTACGCCTCAACTTTTGGTCCTTGCTTTTTCTCGCTGCCGCCCATCTCCCAAAGACGAATCTGGTGGCGCGAATCGGACGAGAACTGGCTGCGGATAAAGTCACGGATCCAGGCCCAGATGCGATGTTTCCAGGCATGAAACTTTTCCAGCCAGGTGTGCGCCTGCCTGAGCATGGCCGGCCCCTGCCCGCCAAAGTTGTGCAACTCCTGCATCTGGCTGAAGAACTTCACCGGATCGTTCACCCGGTAGACGCGGAACTCCAACTGGTTTACGTTGTGGGCGTTGACCGAGATCTCAGGTTTCTCACCCGGCAGAGTCGTGCGTTGGCTGGTAAGCGAGAACCACGACTGGGTGTCGGCGTCAGGCTGCGCTAGTAAGGGCAAAACAAGGGCGTGACAAAGAAGCAGGACAAGGATGGTGCGCTTTGCCGGGGTCACTGAGCCCCCCGCAGGATGTTCCAGCGATAAACACCGAGGAATCCAGGATTCGACGCAACCGGCCGCCAGCGCGCATCGGGATACTCAAGGAGTTGCGCAATCGATAGGCGACGTATTTCTCCCGGTGAATTCCCGCTTGGGCCGGTGTGATAGACGACGAACTGCTCACTGCCAGGCTCGACTTGGCTTGAGCCGAGGAAGATCATGGCGTGAAAAGGCATTCTGCCAGCGTCTTGGCGGAAGAACAGCAAGTCCCCAGGCCGAGCGCGAGCCAGATCCCTCCCAACGGAAAAAGTATTGTGGCGCCAGAGGGTCTCTACATCGGCGAACTGTGCGAAGGCGCCATTGTCCAGATCGCTCTGGGAAAAGCTCCCGTCGCGCACGCGAAATATCGCAGCCGCGAGGGGCGTGTAGGGATATTGATATTGCTGAATATCGCCGTCCGAAGGCGGAGCCGCCAACGCCGCGGTACGCGCCCAGGCAGTATCGTGCTGGCGCAAGGCTTCGCGATAAGCGAAACGCAACAGCGCCGCGCAATCGTCAACCTCCGGCGGCAACGACTTGCTCCGGTAATACTGTGATTCTGCCAGCAGGGTAAACCAGTGGCGAAAAGCCAGCCGGTCGGCGGGATCGTGCAGTCGCAGAAAATCCGGTGTGCCGTCGCCCACGGCATCGCCGCCATCGGGAGTCATTCGCAGGATGATTTCCTGGGGTACGAATCCAGGGGCCGTGATCCGTACTGTGGTCTCGCCGGGCGCCACCCCAGCTCGCAGCGACGCCGTTGCGGAGGAGCCTTGGACGCTTAGGGACTCCAAGGCGGCCCGATGCGGCGTTTCGAATTCCACCTTCAGGCCAACCAGATCCCGGCGGTTCGATGAGCGAATCTTTAGTTCGGTGGAAGTAAAGCCGTCAGCAGGAAGCGCAGCATCGGACAGTTGCGTGACGAAGGCCGCAGGCGCCATGGCTCGACGCACGGTGAACGCACACACTGCCGTCGCAATCGCGAGCACAGCCACCACTGCCAACCAGCGAGGCACGCCGCGCATGAATGCTTATCCTCCGCGGGAGCCCGGATTATAACCGCAGAAATACAGTTTTGAAACTAGCTACCAGCCGATTTTGCCAGCGCCTGTAGCTCCACCAGCAACCTCTCCACCTCGTCCGCAGTATTGTAGTGAGCCAGCCCGATGCGCAGCATGCCGCCGCTCTGCAGCACGCCGAGCCGCTCAGCGAGGTCGATAGCGTAGTAATCTCCATCCCAGGTGAACATGCCGCATTCACCAAGGTGTGCAGCCAGCTCACGCGGCGAGCGACCTACCATGTGAATGGCAACCGTCGGTGTGCGCTGGTCGAACTGTGATGGGTCTTTGATGCCGTAGAATGTCAGCCCAGGAATGTTCAGCAATCCGGCGATCAACTGCTCCGCCAGTACGCGCTCGTGCTGACGTATGACCCCGTAAGCGGAGAGCAGCGCTTCGCGCCGGCTACTGGCTTGCGGATCGTGATGACGGCCAAGGTCGGCAAGGTAGTCGACGGCCGCAATCAGTCCGGCTAGGCACTCGTGATTCTGCGTGCCAGTCTCCCAACGATCGGGCAACTGTTCGGTGCAGGCGCGCAGCTTGTAAGGGCGCAGCCGCTGTAACTGCTCCCGCTTCCCATAAAGAATTCCCAGGTGCGGACCGAAGAATTTGTAGCTGGAGCAAGCGAGAAAATCGCAATCCAGCGCTCTTACGTCGATGGGTGCGTGCGGCGCGTAGTGCACGGCATCGATGAAGGCCATTGCCCCAACGGCGTGGGCCAATCGGACAGCTTCGCTGACGTCGTTGATGGTGCCCACAGCATTCGCCGCCCAGCCTACCGCAACCAGGCGCGTTGACCGCCTGATCTTCGCTGAAAGGTCGAACATGTCGAGCGTGCAATCCGCCGGCTTAATGTCGGCGGTGCGCACTTTGACTCCGCGTTCCTCCAGGCACACCCAGGGAGAGACATTCGCATCATGATCCAGACAGGTGACCAGCAACTCGTCGCCCTTTTTCAACTCGCGGCCAATGGCCCGGCTCAACGCGAAGGTCAGCGTGGTCATGTTGGGGCCGAACACAACTTCGTCGCCGGCGCAATTCAGGAAGTCGGCCATGGCGGCGCGCGCCTCGGCAATGATCTGGTCGCTCCGGCGGCTGGTCACGAACGCTCCCCCGGTGTTCGCGTTCGAAGTCGACAGATAGTTGGCGATAACCTCGATCACCCGTTGCGGCACCTGCGTTCCACCCGGCGCGTCGAAGAACACTGCAGGCTGTTCGTTTACGGTTTGACGCAGCGCAGGGAACTGTTGCCGCACCCAGTTGATGTCTAGCTGCGGAAGCGAGGCAGCCATCTTTGCACCCGATGACATAACTATGAACTCCTGACTGCTATGAGGAAATCTGCCAGCAACCCGTAGGCGGTAGTTTCCAGGGTAGGGTTCTGCTCAGTAATGATTAATTGAGGAACGACGTCAGTCTCAAAGCTGATGACCGACGATGTCCCTTGTACCATCGCCAAAGGATCAGACACCTTGAGCCGCTCTGGCTGAACCGAAGCCACCATCCGTCCATCCGTACCCCGCCTGGCGCTGCATACCAATTTCCAAGCTTCGCCGCTGGCACGTGCATCGCGCAACTGTGCGACGTTAATTCCCCGAATACCCTGTCGCTGAACGTCGGCAAGCTTGAGATCGGCGTCCATCAACACGTTGGCCAGCGCTAGCACCTTGACAGCAGCGTCTACGCCTCCGATATCGTCAGTCGGATCAGACTCCGCCACTCCCAGGTCTTGCGCCTGCCGGACCGCATCATCGAAAGGCGTTCCCGACTCCATCCCCTCGAGAATTACGTTGGTGGTCGAATTGAGGACGCCGCGAAACCCGCGCACTTCGACCGCCGGCATCGCCTCCCGGAAGAGCGAAAAAATTGGGACCCCATCCATGACCGCCGACTCAAAAAGAAATCTCCTGCCTTGCGCCGCGGCTGAGTCCGTCAGCTCCCGGTAGGCATATACGACCGGTCCTTTGTTGGCACTGATGGCGTGGGCGCCGCTCTCCAAAGCCGCTCGGACGTGATCAATCGCCGGCTGGCCGGTTGTTGCGTTCAGCGAGGTTGTCTCAAACAGAGCGTCGGCTTTGCCTAGCCGGAGCCACCCCCGAACGTCACCGGCTCTCTGTGCCCCGGTGAAATTTCCTGTCAGCACCTTCTCGGGAGTGAATCCCTCTGGCACGGCCAGCCAGCCCAGACGGCGCGAGGCCACGCCGGTCAGGCGCCACTCAATCCCGTAATGCCTGGCGAGATGCTGCTGTTTTTTCTGCAAGAGGCCGACCAAGGCTCGGCCGACGTTGCCGAAGCCGACGACGCAAAGATTATAGGTGCGGATGGGTTTGTCTCCGGGACAAGGCGGCGTTAGTCGTCATTGTAAACGCCGCGCCCAAGCTCATGCTCGTAGCCGGTCTCCGCGGATTTTTCCGCACGATTTTCGGACCCATCTGGCTGCGGCGTGCATCCATTCTTGTGAGTTCGGTCACAGGTGGCGGAAAACCTAAAAAATGGGTATCTTTGCGGTTGCGCTGGTCGGATATAATCTCCAGTTAAGCTGAATCCCCAATGTTGCATCTACACCGATCGCCGCAGAGTGTAAACGAACTTCGGCAGGCAGGAACTTCGGGCCGGCAGCATAACAAATTTTTACTACTCCGATTTTGAAGGAGCTCGGAATGGCCATCAAGGCAAGTGACTTCGTTTGGCACAATGGTCACCTGATTCCCTGGGATGAGGCAAAGATCCACGTAATGGCCCACGTGGTGAACTACGGCTCATCTGTATTTGAGGGGATTCGCTGCTATCAGACCCCTAAGGGCCCGGCTATTTTTCGCTTGCGGGACCATACCCTCCGCCTCATGCAGTCGTGCAAAATCTACCGCATCGACTTAGACTTTTCACTGGAAGAGCTGATCCATGCTACGGTGGATCTGGTTGCAGCCAACAAAGTATCGCCCTGCTACGTCCGTCCCATCGTACTGCGCGGTTATGGGCAGGTCGGCGTCAATCCTTTTAACTCGCCCACCGAGGTTTACATCGCCAACTACGAATGGGGCAAGTACTTGGGCGCTGCCGATTGCGAGGACGGAGTAGACGTTTGCGTCTCCTCATGGACGCGTCTGGCTCCCAATACCATGCCTACCATGGCTAAAGCCGGCGCCAACTACATGAACTCGCAGCTGATCAAGATGGAAGCCATCGTGAACGGCTACAGCGAGGGCATCGCGCTTGATGTAAACGGTTACGTAAGCGAGGGCTCCGGCGAGAACATCTTTATCGTGCACAAAGATCGCATCTACACTCCACCGCTGGGCAACAGCGTTCTTCCGGGCATTACACGCAACTCGGTGATCCATATCGCCCACGAGTTGGATATTCCCGTGGTCGAGCAGATCATCCCTCGCGAGATGCTGTACATTGCCGACGAATTGTTCTTCAGCGGCACCGCCGCTGAGATCACTCCGATCCGCTCGGTCGACAAGATCACAGTCGGTCACGGCACCTGTGGCCCCATCACCAAAGCCGTGCGCAAGGAGTTTTATGGAATCGTAAACGGTATAGTTGAAGATCGCTTCAACTGGATGACTCCGGTGCCGGTGAAGCAGCCTGTAACAGTGTAGTAAGCAAAAGACTCAAGGCCGAAAACAAGGGGCGCGCAAATTGCGTCCCTTTCTCATTTCGAGGCGTGCGGGGCTCTTCGACTGCGTCCGGGGCTAGCTCAGAATGTTGTAATGAATGTTCCTGAACTTGATCATTCTTCCTGCTGGCTGGCTATTTCTGCTGCATTGAGGCCACGTACCTTGAAAGGTTTCGCACCCGTAGTTGCATCAGCGCAGGGTCCTGCTGTGCCAAGTTAAGAAACACCGGCCCCCAGAGCGGCATCTCTTGGCTGCCGTGCGCGGCCATCATCGAATCGCCCTTGATAACCTGTACTACGTGGTTGACAGGGAAGGTGCCGCCGTTCTTAGCCGCCAACTGGGTTAGGTCAGTAGGTATGACCTTCAAAGCCGGAGCTGCCGGCCCGTTTCCCTTACCGCCTTGCCCGTGGCAGGACGCGCAATAAGCGTCATACATCTGTCTTCCGGACCATGGATTGGTGTAGATCGCGGGAACGCTCTTGATCTGCGGCTTGGTGGCCTCAGGCGTGGATGAAGCCGATTGGCCGCTCTCGTTCATTTGTGCTGTCAGGGAGATTGCGAGCGTTAGGATGACGGCCGTGACCAGGCACAATCTTTGTGAACTCATAACCGCCTCTCGAAGTGCGGAACCGGCTTGGCGCTATCGCCAATATCCGCCTTCGGGGGCGTAGCGGTCAGCGACTGGCGTCACACTGGCTGGGTTGCTCGAACCTCTTTTCTGCTACGAAGGCGTGAGGCTTTGAGTCGGCAGTTTCTCTTTCAGTCAGCTTCAGAATCAGTCAGTTTCAGAATTCCATGGTCTTCAGATCCGCCGTGACAATGAGCGGCGCATCGGTGGCGCGCTGAACGTCTTCTGCAGTCAGCCCGGGTGCAATCTCTTCCAATACCAGGCCGCTCTGTGTCACGCGGAGGTAGGCCATTTCGGTGACGATGTTATGCACTACGCGCAAGCCGGTGATGGGCAATGTGCAGCGCCTGAGGATCTTGGGAGTACCGTCACGGGTGGTGTGTTCCATGGCGACAATGACCCGTCTGGCACTAGCCACTAAGTCCATTGCGCCGCCCATGCCCTTGACCATCTTGCCGGGGATCATCCAGTTGGCCAGGTTGCCCTCTTCGTCGACCTCCATGGCGCCAAGCACGCTCAGGTCGATATGACCGCCGCGAATCATGGCAAAGGATTCAGCGCTGGAGAAATAGGCGGTGCCAGGCAACTCGCTCACAGTCTCTTTGCCGGCATTGATCAGATCGCCATCTTCCTCGCCAGCGACCGGATAAGGGCCTACTCCCAACATGCCGTTTTCGCTTTGCAGCACGACTTCAATTCCCGGCGGTACGCAGTTCGCCACCAGAGTCGGCATGCCAATGCCGAGATTGACGTAGAATCCGTCGCGTAACTCACGAGCCACGCGGCGCACAATGCGGTCGCGCTTTTCAGTGTCTTTCTGCTTGCCGATATTCGGAGAAGTTGCCATTTGTCCCCTGCTCAATTGTCATCACGAGCCGACTTTACTCGGCGAAGGATCTGCTTTTCGCTCTTCAGCACACGACCCTACGTTTAAACTATTCCTTCCGTACCGTCCGCCGCTCGATCCGCTTCTCGTAATCCGTTCCTTGAAAGATACGCTGCACATACACGCTCGGGGTGTGAATATGTTCCGGTTCAATCTCTCCCGGTTCCACCAGGTGTTCGACTTCGACAATGGTGACTTTCGCTGCTGTGGCCATCATGGGATTGAAGTTTTGTGCGGTCTTGCGATATACAAGATTTCCCCAGCGATCGCCCTTCCACGCCTTGATCAACGCAAAGTCGGCCTTCAGCGCGCGCTCCAGCACGTAAGGCCGGTCGTTGAATTGACGAGTTTCCTTGCCTTCAGCGACGACCGTACCAAACCCTGTCGGCGTGTAGAACGCAGGAATGCCAGCGCCGCCGGCCCGAATCCGTTCGGCGAATGTGCCCTGCGGAATAAGTTCGAGATCGATGCGGCCGCTTAGCACCATCCCTTCTAGCAGCCGGTTCTCGCCCACATAGCTCCCCTTGTGCGAGGTAATCTGTCCTGCGGCCAGCATCAGCCCCAGACCGAAGTCGTCCACTCCTACGTTATTGCTGATGGTGTGAATGTTCTTCACGCCCTTCTTGACCAGCGCGCGGATGAGGTTTTCCGGAATGCCGCACAGGCCGAAGCCGCCGACCATGAGGGTCGCACCGTCTGGGATGTCGTGGACCGCCTCGTCGGCGTTAGCAACTACTTTGTTCATTGGCATAGGATTTTGATTCCGACCGGCGATTGTACCGAGGCGCGCCGCCTCGGTGCAAAGATCATTGTTCTACAGGCTCCACGCAGTTCGGCTCGATCCAGATGCTTTCCATGTAAGAAGGCCGGCCGACAATTTCGCCTACGTCGATTTGAAGAAAGCCTTCGTGAAAGCCCATGATCGGGAATACACGGCCGACACATTTCTCGAGAGTTGATCGTGTCTTGAACCCTTCGGAATCGCGAACGCTTTCGGGAACCTTCATGACGCGAATCAAGTCTCCTTCTTTCATGGCAAGCCTCAATGTCTGGGGTACTGACAACCGGCAACTGAGAACTGGCAACTGGCAACTGTTTATTGCTTCTCCCCAAACTGATTCGCGCTCTCGAACATCTTCCGCAGCTCCGGCCCTCGCAGATTCTCTCGCAGATGTGCCAGTTCCTGCTCGAAGCGCAACAACGCCTCTTCAATGTTTTGGGTGTTGGTAAGCGCAATGTCGCGCCACATCGAGTATGGACTGTGCGCGATCCGGGTCATCTCGCGTAGAGCGCGGCCGCCAATCTGCGCGACGGTGTCGTCATCGCCCAGTTCCTCCCGCAACATGGATGCCAGTGCCGTGGCCATCATCTGCGGCAGATGGCTGATCCAGGCGCATAGCCGGTCGTGCCGTTGTGCCTCGATGGCGATGACGCGCGCGCCAATCGCCTGCAACAAATCCATATACTCCTGCTGGTGCGGAGTGTAAGGCGTCTCCGGGTCAATGGGCGTGATTAGCCACACCGAGCCTTGAAACAAAGTCGGATCGGCATTTTCTATGCCGCCATGCTCCTTGCCTGCCATGGGATGCCCGGGCAGTATCCGCTCTGCTGCCTTGTCGCCCAGCACCATGCGCGCGCGCTCGACCAGTTGTTCTTTCGTGCTGCCGGTATCGGTCAGCAAAGTTGCCGGGGGAAGAATGGGCGCTAGGCGTTCAAAGAACGACAAAATAGCGCCCACCGGCGTCGCCAGTACCACAACGTCAGATTCCAACGCAGCTTCTCGCGGTTCCGTCGCCCCACGATCGATCGCTCCGCGGGTGATCGCCAGATCCATTACTTCGGGCTTGTCGCAGCCGACGATGGTTCCGGAGTATCCCGCCCGGCGAAGCGCAAGACCCAGCGATCCGCCGACCAGCCCCGTACCGACGATCGTGATCTGTCGAATCGCCATTGCCTTGAAAGATGCTTAAATGGTGCGCCCGACGGCCGGAGCGATCATCCGCAGTTGCTCCATCAGTTCGGCAAACTGCTCGGGGAAGAGCGATTGTGCGCCGTCGGAGAGCGCCTCGTCGGGCGAGGGGTGCACCTCGATGAGCAACGCGTCCGCACCGGCAGCAACGGAGGCGCACGCCATGGGAGCAACCTTGTCGCGTAATCCGGTTCCGTGTGAAGGATCGGAGGTGATCGGCAGATGCGACAGCTTGTGTACGACGGGAATGGCCGAGATGTCGAGCGTGTTGCGGGTGTAGGTCTCGAAAGTTCGAATGCCGCGTTCACACAGGATGATCTGGTAATTTCCCCCCGACATGATGTATTCGGCCGAGAGCAACATCTCTTCGATGGTCGCTGCGATCCCGCGCTTCATCAGCACCGGCTTGCGTACCTTGCCCAGTTCGCGTAGCAGGTTGAAGTTCTGCATGTTTCGCGCGCCCACCTGGAAGATGTCAACGTAAGGCATCATGAGCTCGATCTGCGAGATTTCCATCACCTCGCTGATCACCATCAGCCCGTAGCGGTCACCGGCTTCGCGCAGCAATTTGAGCGCGTCCTCGCCGAGGCCCTGAAATGTGTAGGGCGAGCTGCGCGGCTTGAAAGCCCCGCCTCGCAATACTTTCGCTCCCGCCCGGCGCACAATGTCGGCAGCGGCAAACAGCTGCTCGCGCGATTCCACTGAGCAGGGACCGGCCATGACCACCACTTCCTTGCCGCCGATTTCCACTCCATTGGCCAGCTTGACAATGGTTCCCTCGGAGTTGAAAGTCCTTCCCACCAGCTTGTAAGGAGCGCTTATGCGGTGAACGGTCTGTACCCCGGAGAGAACTTCGAGTTCACGAATGTCAAAGTCGATGCGCTTGCCTACGGCAGCCAGCACCGTTTGCCGCGCACCCGTGGTGCGATGTACCGCAAAGCCCATTTTCATCAGGTGGTCCGTGACGCCCTGAATCTGGTCTTCGCTCGCAGTCTCCCACATCGCAACAATCATGATCGGATCGCCCTTCGCTTCTTGTTCTTCGCTTTTTGCCAGAGCCCGGCGGTTTTTGGGTCTTAGCTTAGCTAGTTGCTAGTCCCTAGTTACTATCACTGTTCTCCGGCGCCATTTCATCCCGTTGGATCTGCCGCATCACATCAATTAGCCGCTCGTAAACCTGGCGCAGTTGCATGTCTGACAGCGGTCCCGAGTTCTGGCGTGCTATGTTCTGGTAAATGATCTTTTCCCGGTCGGGCTCATAGATGGGCGCGGCCAGATCGCGCTTGAGTTTGCCGATCTCGTGTGCGCACTCTGCCCTCTCGTTCAACAGACGTACCAACTTGCTGTCCAACTCGTCAATCTTTCTGCGCCAGTCTTCGATATCCATGGCCCATTCGCCTCGCGGTTTTGTGCCTACAACGGCAGTTCAGTCGCCGCCTGCGTCGTTTGCGCTATTCCAGTCAGGTAAGACAAGAATTCTGACACAGCCGCAGCTTCCCGTCCCGGATTTTGTTCGATCCGCTCAACGATAGCGCTGCCCACGACGGCCGCATCCGCGAAGCTGCCGACTTCAGCGAACTGCTTCGGCGTCGAGATTCCAAAGCCGACCGCGATCGGCAACTTGGTGTGTGCTCGCAGACGCTCGACCAAAGAACGCGCATCGCCCGCCAATTCCAGTCGTGTGCCGGTGATCCCGGTGCGTGAGATGGCATACACGAAACCACGCGAGCGCTTTGCCAAGTCGTGCAACCGCTGATCGGTGCTGGTCGGAGCCGCAAGAAAAACCGGGTCGAGTTTGTGAGCTTTCATTGCACGCAGATACTCGCCTGCTTCTTCCAGCGGAAGGTCGGTTACCAGCGCACCATCGATTCCAATTTGAGCTGCAGTGGTACAAAACTTCTCCAGCCCAAACTGGAGAATAGGATTCAAGTAAGAGAAAATGATGAGACTGGTATTCGATCGTTGCCGAATTTGCCCGGCAATGTCGAGCACGCCTGCCAAGTCGGTGCCATGTCCCAGCGCACGCTCGCTGGCTCTCTGAATGACTGGCCCATCTGCCACCGGATCACTGAAAGGCACGCCTAACTCAATCACGTCAGCGCCAGCCTCAATCGCAGCCAGCGCCACATCGCGCGAGACTTCCAAACTGGGGTCGCCACAGGTGATGTAAGCCACCAGACCGGGCCGTCTCTTGAATCGAATTGTCATCGCTTTGAAGGGGCGCGCCTTCAGACACGCCTTACGAGTCTCCTTATTTGTCATCCCGAGCGGGCTTCACCCCGAGGGATCTGCTTTCTATCTTGCAACCTGCGCGAGCGTGATTAGAACTGCAGGTTCTCCCGCAAAATTCCAATGTCTTTGTCGCCACGACCCGACACACTCACTATCACAATGTCAGACTTCTGCATCTTGGGCGCACGCTTGATACATTCCGCAACCGCGTGTGCGGATTCGAGCGCAGGAATAATGCCTTCCATTTGCGCCAACTTCTGGCAAGCATGCAACGCTTCTTCATCGCTGGCCGAGACGTATTCCGCACGTCCTTGATCGTGCAGTAAGGCATGCTCCGGGCCTATAGCTGGATAATCCAGACCCGCGGAAATTGAATGCGTCAACGCAATTTGCCCGGCGTGGTCTTGCAGGACATACGAATAGGTACCTTGCAAAACGCCGGGACCGCCGCCATCGAATCGCGCCGCATGCTCACCCAAAGAGTGACCGCGGCCGCCAGCTTCGACACCGATAAGTTTTACTTCTGCATCCTTGATGAATTCATAGAATGCACCAATGGCGTTGGAGCCGCCGCCTACGCAGGCAATCACAGCCGAGGGTAGACGACCTTCAGCCTTCAGAATTTGCCTGCGCGCCTCCTGACTGATAACGCGGTGAAAGTCGCGCACCATGGTGGGATAAGGATGCGCTCCCAATACGCTACCCAGCAGGTAATGCGTGGTGCGAACATTGGTGACCCAGTCGCGCATGGCTTCGTTGATGGCGTCTTTCAGAGTGCGAGACCCGGATTCGACGCCACGCACCTCAGCGCCCAACAGGCGCATGCGGAACACGTTCAATTCCTGCCGCCGCATGTCCTCCGTGCCCATGTACACCACGCACTCCATTCCGAAGAGCGCGCAGACGGTTGCGGTAGCGACGCCGTGCTGTCCGGCTCCGGTCTCGGCAATGATGCGGTGCTTGCCCATCCGTCGCGCCAGGAGCGCTTGCCCAATACAGTTGTTGATTTTGTGCGCGCCAGTGTGGAGCAGATCTTCGCGCTTGAGATAAATTTTGGCGCCGCCCAACTCTTTCGTCATCCGCTCAGCCAGAAACAGCGGTGTGGGACGTCCGGCGAAATCAGCCAGCAGACGGCGATATTCGTCGCGGAACGCCTTGTCCTTCCGCGCCTCAGTGTAGGCAGCTTCGAGTTCCTGCAGAGCTGCCATCAAAGTCTCGGGCACATAGCGGCCGCCGTAAGCGCCGAACCGGCCTGCAGCCGTGCGAGTCCGTGTCGGCCGTTTGCTTTTGGTATCCGGCTTCGCACTGGTTGAAGCTTGGGTGCTGCTAGTCTCTTCCATAATCTCGTTTTACCTTAGGCCGCCGCTTGCCGACGCACCGCCGCGACAAAGTCCCGCAGTTTGGCCTCATCTTTCTTCCCCGGCTCACGTTCCACGCCGGACACAACATCAACTCCCCAAGGGTGAAACAAACTGAGGGCGTCGCTAACGTTTTGCGAATTCAATCCGCCGGCGATGATCACTGGAACGATTGCCTGAATTGCTCCGATCAACGGCACTGCCTTTTCCCACTCGAAGGGAACACCTGTTCCTCCCGGTTTCGCAGACGCTCCCGAATCGAGCAGCAGGGCGTCAATGCTGTCGCGTACGCTCAAATGACTCGCAACCTTGTCCTCGCCGGCGGCAATCAGTTCACGCACCTGTAGCGTCTTGATGATCCGGCAATCACCAAGCTTCTGGCGGAAGTATGACAACTGTTCCGCCGGTTCATCGCCATGTAGTTGCACGCCGGTTAACCCAACTTGCGCGACAACTTCTGCCACCCGCACGGGCGATGCATTTACGAAGACACCGATTTTCTCGACCGCATTCGGCAAAGCGGCGACAATCTCTGTTGCCCGCTCGACCTCAACTTGGCGCGGACTCGGCGCGAAAATAAATCCCAGCGCATCCGCTCCAGAAGACACGCTCAACTGTGCGTCTTTTAGGCTAGTCGTTCCGCAGATCTTCACCCAGGTCATGGCAATCAAGTTTCCACCGCATCAGGGCGCAGCGACCGAAGGCGCCAGCAAATCTCGCAGCGCCTTCCCAGGAGATTGCGCCCGCATCAGGGACTCGCCGATCAGGAACGCATCGAACCCGACTTGGCGCAATCGTGCAATGTCGTCACCACTCTCAATGCCGCTCTCAGTCACCTTCAGCACACCAATGGGCATTAATTCAGCCAGTTGCAGCGAGGTATTTAAATCGACTTGAAACGTGTGCAAATTCCGATTATTGACGCCTATGGTTTCGCAGCCGGCATCCATCGCACGCTGTAACTCCACGGCGTCGTGTACTTCGCACAGGACGTCGAGTTCCAGATCGTGAGCGCGTTGGTACAGCCTCTTCAATTCCGATTGGTCGAGCGCGGCGACAATGAGCAAGATTGCATCGGCACCATGGGCTCGCGCCTCAATCAGCTGAAACTCCTCGACAATAAAGTCTTTTCGCAGGCAAGGCAGACTGGTCACTTGCGAGGCGCTCTCCAGATTTTGCAAGGAGCCTTGAAAGTACTTCTCGTCAGTGAGCACAGACAGGGCCGTGGCGCCAGCTGTCTCGAATTCTCGGGCCAATTTGGCGACTGGGAAATCTGCGCGAATCAGGCCTTTGGAGGGTGACGCTTTTTTCAATTCCGCGATCACAGCGATGCCGCTCTTCGCTGCCGACTGCAAAGAACTGCGAAATCCTCTCGGCTGGTGGTTCGTCGCTGCCGCCTCCAGAGCCCGCAGATCTGCCGATTCTTTGGCAGAGGCAATCCTGCGGCGAGTGGCAGCGATGATTTCTTCCAGCTTGGTGGGCACAGTGCAAAAAGTATACCTGTTGAGGCAGGATACTGCGTCGCGCCTTCGCCTACGAAAGCGATCCGCTTTGGTGAAATTGCCAGCCTGACCCGAGGCGCGGCTGTCTCGATCTCGAGTTAGCTGTTGGCCGTCAAGCACCCAAAAAGTTGTATATCTCAGGCGAAAACCCACTTCGCAACCGCCTTTTTCTCGGCTACGCTTCCTCTATTCACAAGAAGAAGGACAAGCAATCGCTCGCAACTCGCGAGCAAGAAAAGCGGTTTCTGTGGAGTTCACCGGGAAAAGCTGTTCATCATGAAGCACCTCCGTCTGATTAGCATCGCGTTGGTTGTAACCAGCCTCGCCTCCTCCGCGCTTTCGCAGGCACCTACTCTGGCTCGCTTAGGCCACGAAAATACGCCTGATATATCTCGTCCCGAGATTGCGACCCGGACTGATCCAACCAGAGCTTCCGATCATCGTTCTGTTGCATTGTTGGAGTCTAAGTGGTCGCGCCTGGCGGGACGGGAGCTCTTTGCAAATTCAAAGCTTGATCGCGCCCGTTCTCTCGCAGGCCGCGCGCTGGAACGCCATCCTCGAGATGCTGAAGCCCTTTTTGTACTGATGGAAGTCGCAGAGATGCAGGCTGATGA
>Ga0210398_10002525_pt1 | contig 17846 bp, 14 predicted proteins | sample IncBWC4OmetaG_FD_161047 | JGI IMG/M metagenome (GOLD analysis project Ga0210398, IMG submission 161047) | Forest soil microbial communities from Barre Woods Harvard Forest LTER site, Petersham, Massachusetts, United States - Inc-BW-C-4-O | ecosystem: Environmental > Terrestrial > Soil >... | reverse complement strand
GGCTTTCGACGTTTTTCGGTGCAGCCGATGGATGGGCCCGACCGCGCCCGCAACACCGAGCTGGCGATTGAATTCTGCCTCAAGCATCCGCAATGGCGACTCAGCCTGCAGACGCATAAGGTGACCGGCATCCGTTAATCCGGCCACCTGCGATGCAGCCAGAACCACTGGTCCGGGCGCTCGCGGATCCAGCTTTCCAGTGTGCGGTTGACCTCGGTCATCAGCGTCAGCACGTCGGCGTCGCGATCCCCGGTCTTGGGAATCGGCAGCGCCGGATGGACCGTGAGCCGAAAACGGGCGCCGCCGAGGCGCTCGACTCGCGCCGGCAGCACATCGCAGTCGAAGCGCATGGCCAGCAACGCCAGCGCCGGCGCGGTCATTGCGTCGCGGCCGAAAAACGGCACGGCGATACCGTCATTGAGCTTCTGATCAGCGAGAAGCCCCAGATGCGCGCCGCGTCGGAGCGTCGCAAACGCCTGGCGCGAGGCGACCGCGCCTTTGGGGATGAATGTCGCGTGCTGGCGCAATTCGGCGATCATCGCGTCGACCAGAGGATTGTTCGCGGCGCGATAGATGAAAGCGACGTCGAGCCCATATTGCGCCGAGGCGAGCGGCGAAATCTCCCAGTTGGCGAGGTGCCCGGCCACCAGGATGAAGGTTCGTCCCTCCGCGCGCGCTTTCTCGATGTGCTCGACGCCGAGCACCTCGACGCGCCCGTCGTTCAACTCGCTCGGATAGATGGTGATCCGCGAGAGATGCGGGTACTCGAACACGACGCGACCGAGATTGTCCCACATGCCGCGGACGATGGTCTCGATCTCAGCGTCGCTCAGCTCGGGTAGCGCCGTGCGCAGGTTGAGGCGCGCGCGCTTGCTGGTGCCGAGGCGCGGTCCGATCATTCGCGCCAGCGCGCCGCCAAGCGCCGAGGCCCAGTCGAGCGGCAGCAGTCCGATGATGCGGATACCCGCCGCGGCGATCCAGCCCTCGACGCGATAGCGCCAGGGGATGGGCTCCGCCGGCGGATCAGGCGTGGACGGCGCGTCGGTCATCGGCAATCCGGCCGACAAGCGGCGTTAGCAGCGCGTCGAGCGCGGCGGGGTCGCGCCAGCGTAGCGTCACATCGAGCACCTCGACCCCGGTGCGCTCGTCGGCGTGGAGTCGGACCCAATCCTTGCGCGTCGTCACCAGCCGAGCGCCGGCAGCCGCCGCTTTCGCGCGCAGCGCCGCGAGTTCGACGCGGTGATAGCGGTGGTGATCCGGAAAGCCGCGCTCGGCGACAAGCGTTGCGCCAAGGCCGCGCAGGCTGGCGAAGAACTTCGACGGGCGACCGATTCCGGCGAACGCGATCACCGGGACGCCGGCAAATCGCTCGCCTTCGATCGCTTCTAGCGTCGCGCGCAGCACCGGCTTGGCGGCGACGTCCACGAACTTGCCGTCGCCGATCAACGCGATCGCGTCGGCGCGCGCCAAGCCGCTGGCGACGTTCTCGCGCAGCGGACCCGCCGGCATCAGCCGGCCGTTGCCAAAGCCATAGGCGGCATCGACGACGATCAGCGACAGATCCTTGGCGACATGCGGGTTCTGGAAGCCATCGTCGAGAATGATCGCCGCGGCGCCATCCGACACGGCAGCTTGCACGCCGGCGGCGCGGTCGCGCGACACCCAGCTCGGCCCTTGCGCGGCAGCCAGCAACGCTTCGTCGCCGACATCGGTGGCGTCGTGACGTTGCGGATCGACCCGCACGGGCCCCCCCAATCGGCCTCCGTAACCGCGCATGACGATCGCCGGCTTGACGCCGCGCTCGGCGAGGATCGCCGCCAGCGACAGCGCCACCGGCGTCTTGCCCGAGCCGCCGGCGATGATATTGCCGACGCAGATCACCGGTACCGATGCGCGATAGGGGCGGACGACCGCGCGGCGCAACCGGCCGGCGGCGTCGAGCGCCGCGCCGAACGGCATCAGCAACCCCGCGAGAAGACCGGGTTCCTCGCTCCAGAAATCAGGAGCGCGCATCGCCATTGGCCAAAGGTGCGTCAGCCGCGACCAGGGGATCGAGCCACGGTGCCAGCTGGTCCAACACCGCATCGAGCGTGCCGAGCCCGTCGGCGACGACGTGCGCTCCACCTTTGGCGCGCGCGCTGCGCAGCGCTGCGTCGTCGAGCAGCCGGGCCACCGCGGCTGCGAGAGCGTCGGCATCGGCGACGATTTCGGCCGCGCCGGCTGTCGTCAGGGCTTCGACCATCGCCGAGCAATTGGCCGTGTGGGGACCGAGGAGTACTGCGCAATCAAGCTGCGCCGCTTCGAACGGATTATGGCCGCCCTTGTCTATCAGCGAGCCGCCAACAAAGGCGATTCCTGCCAGCCGATAGAACACGCCGAGCTCGCCAAACGTGTCGGCGAGGTAGATGTCGGTGTCCGCCGCGATCGGATCGCCTTTCGAGCGACGAGCGATGTGGAGGCCGCGCGCGGTGGCGAGCGACGCAATCTCCTGACCACGCACCGGATGGCGCGGCGCAATGATCGTGAGCAGGCCCGAATGCGCCTCGCCAAGCCGGCGATGCACCGCCATCGCGATGTCCTCCTCGCCTTCATGCGTGCTGGCGGCAAGCCAACGGGGGCGTGCACCGATCTCGTCGCGAAGCGCCACCAGCGTCTCGGTGTTGGTCGGCAGCGTCTTGGCGGCGGATTTTAGGTCGCCAACGCTGGCGACTTCGGGAGCACCAAGCTCGCGAAACCGCTCGCCCTGCGCCTCGTCCTGCGCGAGGCAGAGCGCAAACGAGCTCAGCATCGGCCGGGCCAGTCCGCCCCAGCGGCTCCAATTTGCGTGTGAGCGCGCCGACAGTCGCGCGTTCAGCAATAGCATCGGTATGCGGCGCTCGCGCGTCATCAGCACGAGGTTCGGCCACAACTCGCTTTCGACCCAGAGCGCCAGATCGGGCCGCCAGTAATCGAGAAACCGCGCTACCGCACCCGGCACGTCGGCGGGAACAAATTGATGACGTGCGCCGCGTGGTAGACGCGGCTCAAGCAGTCGCGCCGCGGCCACCGTGCCGGTGGTCAGCAGGATTTCAACACCGGCGCGTTCGTCGAGGATACGCTCGATGAGAGCGAGCACCGAGGTCGCCTCGCCGATACTCGCGGCGTGCATCCAGATCAGCGGCGCCTGCGAGCGCGATAGCCCTGGTTTGCCGAGCCGTTCGGCAAAGCGAACGTCGTCTTCCTTGCCGCGCCGTCGCCGCGCGTTGAGGTAGGCGATGACCAGCGGCGTCGCCGCGGCGGTGAGGCCGCGATAGAGCGTCGGGAGGATCACGGTTCCTCTCCGGCCAGTGCTGGGGTGCGTGCCGGTTTTCCCCCAGGCTCCGGGTTGGCGTTGACCGCAGGCCGCGCAGGTGGCGTCCAGTTATGTCCGACCCGCGCTTCGGCGGCGGCGACCATATCGAGCATGCGGCGTTCGACGAGTTGCCGCGCCGTCTCGACGCCCGTCTCGTCGAGGCGGCTTTCGAGCTCGATCGGCTCGCCCCAAATGAAGGCGCCGCGCCCGAAAGGCAATGCGACTTGCATCTTGTCCCAGCTGCCCATCGTTCGTCGGCGGCTGGCGGCAAAGGTGACCGGCACGATCGGCGCGCGGGAGAGGCGGGCGACATTGACGATACCGGTGCTCGCGACCATTGCCGGCCCGGCGGGGCCGTCAGGGGTGATGCCGACGCAGTCGCCGGCCGCGAGCGACTTGACCATCGAGCGCAGCGCGGCGCTGCCGCCGTGGCGCGTCGAGCCGGTCACCGTCTGGACCCCGAAATGCGCGACCGAATCGGCGATGATGCGTCCATCGCGATGCGCCGAGATCAGCATGTGGATGGGCGCGAGGCGCTGCCAAGCCATCGGGATCATCATCAATCGGCCATGCCAGAAGGCAAGGATGAATGGCCGGCCGGCATCACGCAGGCGGCGCGGATGCTCGGCGCCTTCGATGCTCCAACGATTGGTCAGATGGACAAAGCGGATATAGAGGTGGATCGAATAGCACAGCACGCGGCGCAGCCGGTCGCTGCGGACGAATTGCCTCAGCCACCGGCGCAGCGCCGTCATCCCGGCGGTGCCTCGGCCGCGACCGCGAGCTGCTCTACTGCTTCCTCTGGCGCGAATTGCGTCTCGTAAAGCCGCGCGTAAAGCCCGCCGCGCGCCAGCAGCTGGGCGTGCTTGCCGCTTTCGACGATGCGCCCGCGATCCATCACGCAGATCAGGTCGGCGCCAACGATCGTCGAGAGGCGATGCGCGATCACCAATGTCGTGCGGCCCTGCATCAGCCGTTTCAGCGCCGCCTGCACCTGGCGTTCGCTTTCGTTGTCGAGAGCTGAGGTTGCCTCGTCGAGCAGCAGGATTGGCGCGTCCTTCAGCATCGCGCGGGCGATGGCGATGCGCTGGCGCTGTCCGCCCGACAGGCGCGTGCCGTGCTCGCCGACTAGCGTGTCATAACCCTGCGGCAGTTCGACGATAAAGCGGTCGGCCCCGGCCGCGGTGGCCGCGGCCATGATCTCGGTGTCGGTCGAGCTCAGGCGGCCATAGGCGATGTTGGCGCGCACCGTGTCGTCAAACAGGCTTGATTCCTGCGCGACCAGCGCCAGCGCCGCGCGCAGCGACGACAAGGTCACGCCGCGTACATCCTGGCCGTCGATCGTGATGCTGCCGGCGCTGACGTCGTAGAAGCGCGGGATGAGGTTGAGCACTGTCGATTTGCCCGCGCCCGACGGACCGACCAGCGCCACGGTACTTCCCGCCGGCACGGTCAGAGAGATGCCGTCGAGCGCGACCGCGGGCGGCTGGTAGCCGAAGCGCACGTCGTCAAAGCGGATTTCGCCGCCGGCGAGACGCAGCGGCTGTGCGTCGGGCAGGTCGCGAATGTCGGGCTCGATATCGAGCACCTCGAAGATGCGCTGCGCCGCGGCCAGTCCCTCCTGCAGCGAGGCGTTGAGGTTGGCGAGGCTCTTCAGCGGTTGATAGGCGAGCAGCAGGGCGGTGATGAACGAAAAGAACGCGCCGGGGGTGCGCGCATTGTCGAGGACCTGAAAGCCGCCATAGGCGATCACTATGGCGATCGCCGCGCCGCCCAGCGTCTCCATCATCGGCGAGGCCCGCGCCCGGGTGCGATTGGCGCGATCCACCAGTTTGAAGACGCGCTCGAACAAGGCCGAGGCGCGAGCTTCCTCATAGGCCTCCATGCCGTAGGCTTTGACGTGCCGGGCGCCCTGGAAAGTCTGGCTGAGCAGCGTCGTGAGCTGCCCCATCTCGATTTGGGTATTGGCGGAGACCTGCCGCATCCGCCTGCCGATGCGCTGGATCGGCCGGATCGCCGCCGGAAACGCGAAAAACGACACCGTCGCCAGCACCCAGTCCTGATAGAACATCAGCGCCATCAAGAACACTACGGTGACCGCGTCCTTGCCGATCGCGATCAAGACGTTGGCCGCGGCGCTGCGCAGCAGGTTGACGTCGTTGGTGAAGCGCGAAATCAGCGTGCCGCTGGCGTTCGCGTTGAAATAGGCGAGGTCGGCGCGAATCAGCCGGGCATAGAGCGCGGCTTGGACATCGGCGATGACCCGCAGGCCGACCCGGCTCATCAGTACCGAATCGAAGTAATCCGCGATGCCCTTGACGATGGCGAGGACCAGCGCCGCGCCGGAAATCAGCAGGAGGATGCTCGCCTGGTGCCCGACGAATATCCAGTCAAGCGCCGGCTGCATCAGCCAGGCGCGGAGCGCCGTGCTGCTAGCGCCAATGCCCATGCAGGCAAAGGCCAACGCGATCGTACCGATGTGGCGCCGGACGAACTCCTTCGTCAGCCGCCGCACCAGCGCGCTCGTCGGCACCCCGCCGTCCGCCGTAGCTGATTTGCCCCGCATCAACCTCTGGCCGTCAGTGTTTAAGACGGGCCTCACCGGCCGACGGCTCCAGCCGTTTGGCTGAAGGTCCGTCAACGCCGCTCCCCGCAGTTTATTCGATACGGGTGGCCGGGGTCATCCCCTGCGGGAAGCTCAAGCTCCTGCCGCGGTCAGGTCGTCGATGCGGATCGTCGGGGCGTCGGCGCCGGTGCGGAACTCGAGATCGTTAGCGGCCACCATGTGCAGGAACATATCCTTGAGGTTGCCCGCGACGGTCATCTCGCTGACTGGGAAGGTGATTTCGCCGTTCTCGATCCAGAACCCGGCGGCGCCGCGGCTGTAATCGCCGGTGACGCCGTTGACTCCCATGCCCATCAGTTCAGTGACGTAGAAGCCGCTTTTGATGTCGGCGTAAAGTTCCGCGGGTGTTTGCTCGCCAGGCTCGAACCAGACATTGGTGGCGGCAGGTGAGGGCGGTGAGGCCGTGCCGCGCGCCGCGTGGCCGGTCGTGGCCATCTTCAGCTGCCGCGCCGAGCGCAGATCGAGCAGCCAGGTGGTCAGCACGCCCTTGTCGATGATCGCGCGGCGCTGATTGGCGATGCCCTCTCCGTCAAACGGTTTCGAGCGCAGACCGCGCTGGCGATGCGGGTCTTCGATCAGGGTGATCCCCTCCGGGAAAATCTGCTGGCCGAATTTATCTTTGAGGAAACTTGTGCCGCGGGCGATCGACGGGCCGGAGATCGATCCCAGCAGATGCGACAGAAAGCTGCGCGACACGCGCGGGTCGAAGATCACCGACACCTTGCCGGTCGGCATCTTTTTCGCGCCGAGACGCTTGATCGCGCGCTCGGCGGCCTCGCGGCCGACATCCTCCCCGCTGCGCAAATCGTCGCCATAGACGGAGCTGGCAAAATCGTAGTCGCGCTCCATCGCCGTGCCTTCGCCGGCGATCACCGAGGTACTGACCCCGTGGCTCGATCCGGCATAGGAGCCGGCGAACCCGTTCGACGCGACGAGCGCGACGCGCGAGCGGCCCCAGCCGGCATCGGCGCCTTCCGAATTGGTGATGCCCGGGACCGCCAGCGCGGTCTCCTCGGCGGCGCGGGCGCGCTCGATGAGCTCCTCGGCGGCCGGCTCCGAGGGATCGAGCATGTCGAGCGTCGGCCAGGATGAGGTGATCTGGTCGGGGTCGGCGAGCCCACAGAACGGGTCTTCGGGGATCGCCTTGGCCATCGCGACGGCGCGTTCCACCAGCCCCTCCAGCGTCTCTGGCGCCCGGTCGCTCGACGAGACGATGGCCTGCTGCTTGCCGATCAGCACGCGCAGGCCGAGATCCTGATGCTCCGAGCGCTCGAGCTTCTCGGTCTTGCCGAGCCGACGGGTGTGCGACAGCGAGGTGCCGACCACCGCGATCGCGTCGGCGGCGTCGGCGCCGGCCGCCTTCGCCTTGGCGACCAGATCGTGCAGCAGGTCGAGGGCGTTCTGCGCTTCGTTATCGGGCATCGAAACTCCGGCGGGTTATCTCGGGTCACATATCGCACATATGGACCTTCGATCGCCCAACGGAAAGCGCTGTCGACAGTGCGGCCAGAGCACTAGCGATAATCGCTGTCGTACTGTTGTTCGCGCATGCGCTTGGTCGCTTCGTGATGCTCGTAGGCGCAGCCAACGCCCGCGCCGATCAGCCCGTGATGGCCGGCGAAATGCCCGATAACGCCGCCGGCAACCGCACCCCGTAGACATCCCTCTGCCTGAGCCGAGTGCGACGTCGCGAGAGCCAGCAAGGCAAGCGGCGCGACGGCAAACGCAATCACTATCTTCTTCACAACAAACCTCCCGATATGAGCTCGAAACCAGGACTTCCTGGCTTGCGTTGCTCAACGGCAATCAGGCGGGTGAAGTTCAGCCGCGCAAAACAACCTCATTTCCAGATCGGCTTCCCGCTGCCGGGCAGACCGTAGCTCGGCCATTTGCGGGTCACTTCGTCGATGATCTCATCGACCATGCGGATCGGCGTGCCCCAGTCGCGTTTGGTCTCGGGCGGCAGCTTTGTCGTCGCGTCGAGGCCGATCTTGCCGCCGAGCCCCGACTCGGGAGACGCAAAATCTAGATAGTCGATCGGCGTGTTCTCGATGAGGGTCACGTCGCGAACCGGGTCCATGCGGGTCGAGATCGCCCACATCACATCCTTCCAGTCGCGCGTGTTGATGTCGTCGTCCACGACGATGACGAACTTTGTGTACATGAACTGGCGCAGGAACGACCAGATTCCCATCATCGTCCGCTTCGCCTGGCCGGGGTAGGTCTTGCGGATCGACACGACGGCGATGCGGTACGAGCAGCCCTCCGGCGGCAGCCAGAAATCGACGATGTCGGGGAATTGCTGCTGGAGGAGAGGGATGAACACCTCGTTGAGCGCCTCTCCAAGGATCGAGGGCTCGTCAGGAGGCCGGCCGGTAAAGGTCGAGAGATAGATCGGGTCGCGCCGCATGGTGATCGCCGACAGACGGAACACCGGAAATTTTTCGACGGCGTTGTAATACCCGGTGTGGTCGCCGTATGGGCCTTCATCGCCATAGTCGTCGAGCGAGACATGCCCTTCGAGGACGATCTCGGCCTCGGCCGGTACCTTGAGCGGCACAGTCTTGCAGTCGACCAGATCGACCCGCTTGCCGCGCAGCAGCCCGGCGAACTGGTATTCCGATAGCGTGTCGGGCACCGGCGTCACGGCGGCGAGGATCGTGCCAGGATCGGCGCCGATCACCGCCGCGACCGGCAGCGGCTCGGTTTTCTCCTTGGCCCAGCGCTGGTGGTGCTGTGCGCCGCCGCGATGTCTCAGCCAGCGCATCAAGGTCGTATCGCGGCCGGTGACCTGCAGCCGGTAGATGCCGAGGTTGAACCCGTCCTCGCGGCGCGTGCCGGGGCCTTTGGTGACGATCAGCGGCCAGGTGACGAGCGGCGCCGGTTCGCCGGGCCAGCAGGTCTGGATCGGCAATTTTCCGAGGTCGATGTCACCGCCTTGCAGCACGATGTCCTGGCACGGCGCCGAGTTGACCGTACGCGGGCGCATCGCCATCGCTGTCTTCAACAGCGGCAGCATTTCCCACGCCTCGCGCCAGCCGCCGGGTGGCTCGGGCTGCTTGAGAAAGGCCAGGGTCTCGCCGACCTCGCGGAGCTGGTGCGGCTCGCGGTCCATGCCCCAGGCGACGCGCTCGACGGTGCCGAACAGATTGACCAGCACCGGCATATCGTATTTGCCCCCACTGGTATCATTAGGGCCGCTGACGACGTTCTCGAACAGCACCGCCGGCCCGCCTTCGGCGAGGAGGCGGGTCTGTATCTCCGTCATTTCGAGAACCGGCGACACCGGTTCGCGCACCCGGACGAGCCGCTGGCTCGCCTCGAGCCGGGCGATGAAGTCGCGCAGGCTGGCGTAGGGCATTGCTCTATATAGGCGCGGCTGCCGTGTTGCGCGAGCTTAAGGCGAAGAGTGACGCGAACGCCGCGAGGCACAAGCCCGCCGACACGGCGAGCGCCGCGGTGCCGATCCGGTCGATCAGCAACCCGAAGATAAACGGCGCCGCCGACTCCGCGATGCGGGTCGGCACGGCCAGAAAGCCGTTGCGCCTTCCGTATCCTTCCGGCCCGAAAATCGCCAATGGCACCGTGCCGCTGGCGATCGTCAGCATGCCGTTGCCGGCGCCGTGCAGGACGGCGAAGACGTTGATCGCGGCCGGCCCAAAGACGGCCATCGTCGCGGCGCCCAGCGGGTGCAGTAGCAACGCGATCCGCGCCGGGATCAGCGGGTCCAGCTTGCGCATCACGCCGAACTCGAAGAGCCGGGCACCGACCTGGGCCGGTCCGACCAGCGCCCCCGCGGCGATCGCTGCCACCTCTGAAGCGCCGGCGCCTTCGAGCAGGCGCGGCAGATGCGCCGCCAGCGCGCCGCTGACAAAGCGCGTCGCGGCGAAGCAGAAGGCGAGGATCAGCATCGCGCCGGGCTGCGGCCCGACGGCTTCGCTCGTATCGCCGGTTTTCGCCTGGCGCGGCGCCGGCGGTTCCGGTGATGCCGTCGGGATCAGCAGCCAGTTGATCGGCAGACAGACAAACAGATTGACCGCCGCCCAGACGAGGCAGGCTTCGCGCCAGCCGTAGTGGCTCAGCATGAACGCGCTGAGCGGCCAGCCGATCGTGCTAGCGAAGCCGGCGAACAGGGTGATGCCGGTGATCGGCCCCCGCGCGCCATGTCCATAAAGCCGCGCTAAGGCGGCGAAGGCCGGCGTGTAGAGCCCCATCGCGGTGCCCACCCCGAGCACCAGCCAGGCGGCGCACAACCCGATCACGCCTTGGACAAGGCCGAGCATGACAAGGCCGGCGGCGAGCACCGCGCTCGACGCGGTCAACATTCCGCGCCCGCCGCGACGGTCGATGATCCGCCCAATGGCCGGTGCCAGCCCGCTCGACAGCAGCAACGCCCCGGAAAAAATGCCGAAAAACACGCTTGGCGCCACGCCAAGCGCGTGTGCGATCGGCACGCCAAGGATCGCCGGCAGGTAATAGCTCGATGCCCAGGCCAAAGTCTGGGTCGAGCCGAGGGCAATGACGACGGTGGTGCGGCTGCTGATCATCCGACTATCAGCGTCTCAAGACGGCTGCTGTCACGCAATCTTCATGCGGGGGATTTTTGACGTCTACCGGTGTCAGCTAACGTCTCAGTCCGCCAGCACCTCGTAGACCACGCCTTCTCTGGCCTCGCGGTCCTCGAGCTCGCGGCTGACCGGCACCGTGTAGCGTGCCAGCTCGGCAAGCCCCTCGCGCGGCAAGTACGCGCGGCCCGGATCGCCGAGCAGCGCCAGCCGACCCCGCGCGGCGATGCGGCGCAGCATGGCGATCATGCGCGACGCCATCGGCGCCTCGTAGCAAACGTCTCCCGCCGTCACGACCCCCCAGCCGGCGGGGCCGCGGTCGAGAAGGTCGCGGCTCTCGATCTGAAGCGAAACGCCGTTGAGCGCGGCGTTCATCATGATGGCTGCGGTGGCAAAGGGGTCGATGTCGGCGGCTGTGACTCGGCGCGCGCCGGCCTTGGCGGCGGCGATAGCGACCATCCCCGAGCCCGAGGCGAGGTCGAGCACGTCGCGACCGGCGACGGCTTCGGGGTGGTCGATGATGTAGCGCGCCAGCGCCTGGCCGCCGGCCCAGGCGAAGGCCCAGAACGGCGGTGGCGTGCCAAAGCGCGCCAAGCTTTCCTCGGTCGCTTGCCAGATCGGCGTGACCTCGGTCGCGAGATGCAGACGGATTTCCGGGACGAGCGGTGGCGATCCGATCGCCGTGTTGGCCCGGATGAAGTCGGCGGGATCGGCCGTCACATGAAATGTCCGACGGCAATGGCGGCGAACATCGTCCAGCCGACGATGCGGTTGGCGCGGAAATTCCGCAGGCAATCGGCCGGATCATCAAGCGCCACGCTCTGCGCCTGACGATAGAGCAGCATCCCGACATAGGGCAGCAGGATGAAAAATCCGGTGTGAAGATGCGCGGCGGCTCCGGCGGCCAACCACAGCGCGATGGCCGCGGCGTAGAACCCGTATAGGAACGGCCGCGTCCGATCGCCCAGCGCCAGCGCCGAGGATTTGACACCGATGCGCGCGTCGTCTTCCTTGTCCTGATGGGCGTAGATCGTGTCGTAGCCGAGCGTCCAGCAGATGCCGCCGAGATAGAGCAGCAGTGGTGGCCACGCGAGGCTCCCGGTCACCGCCGTCCAGCCGATCAGCGCGCCCCAATTGAAGTTGAGGCCAAGAAACAGCTGCGGCCAATAGGTGATGCGCTTCATATACGGGTAGGTCGCGATCAGCCCGAGCACCGCGACGCCGAGGAGGATGCTGGCGCGGTTGAGACTGAACAGGATCGCCGCGCCGATCGCGAGCTGCGCGGCCATGAAGGCCGCTGCCTGCTTCACCGAGATTCGCCCGCTCGGGATGGGCCGCAGGCGGGTGCGCGCGACCTGGCCGTCGAACTCGCGGTCGGCGATGTCGTTGAGGGTGCAGCCGGCGCCGCGCATCACCACCGCGCCCACCGCAAAGAGCAGCATCAGCCATGGGTCGGGCCAGCGGGGTCCCGCAAGCGCGATGCCCCACCAGCCGGGAAACAGGAGCAGCCAGGTGCCGATCGGCCGGTCGAGCCGCGCGAGGCGCGCATAGGGCTCTGCCCAGCGCGGCAGCCAGCGATCGACCCAGTCGCCGATATGGATATCGGTGGGGTCGACGGCTTTCCCAGAAACGTCGCTCATCGGCTAATCTTGGGCCAATGAACCCGTCATTGCGAGCGCAGCGAAGCAATCTCCCTCCGGCCCGGCCTCACACGGCGGGGGATTGCTTCGTCACCTTCGGTTCCTCGCAATGACGCATGACCGCATGGCGACCCGGCTTTATCTGCCGGCAACGCTCGCCGAGGGCGGCATGGCCGCGCTCGACGCGACCCAGGCGCATCGGCTGCGTCATGTGCTGAGGCTCGGGCCAGGCGCGGCGGTGGCCGGGTTCAATGCGAAGGACGGCGAGTTTTTGTGCCGGGTTGTCGAACTCGGCCGCAATGGCGGCGCGCTCGAGGTGGAGCGGCAATTGCGGGGGCCAACGCCGGAGGCCGATCTCTGGCTGCTGTTCGCGCCGATTAAGCGGCTGCGACTGGACTGGCTCATCGAAAAGGGAACCGAGCTGGGCGTCGTGGCCTTTCTCCCGGTGATCACGGCGCGCACCCAGCCGGAGCGCATCAATGCCGAGCGGCTGCTGGCTCATGCTGTCGCCGCGGCAGAGCAGAGTGAGCGCCTTTCGATGCCCGATATCCGCACGCCGAAGCCGCTCGCATCGATGCTCGCTTCATGGCCCTCGGAGCGACGGCTCATTGTCTGTGATGAGACCGGCGCCGGAACGCCGATCGCCGCGGCTTTGGCAGGTTTTGCGCTTGGCGTGCCGGCCGCGTTGCTCATCGGGCCGGAGGGCGGTTTTGCCGAGACGGAGCTTGACGCTCTGCGGAATCTCCCTTTTGTTACAGCGGTCGGGCTGGGGCCTAGGGTATTGCGGGCTGAGACCGCCGCGCTCGCCGCCCTGGCGGCGTTTCAGGCGATCGCCGGAGACTGGCGCGGTTCCCGTACGCGCTGAAGAATGCGCCGGGGGTTGTCGTTCTCCGGTTTCACCCGATCTAATGTCACGCATCTTGGAGTATCGTCTTCCGAATGTCCGCTCCGCCGAAATCGCCTGGAACGCCGATCACCGACAGGCGGCAGCTCGTCGAATTTCACGAAAACGGCAACAAGCCGCCTGCGGCGTGGCGCGTCGGCACCGAGCACGAGAAATTCGTCTTCCGTCATTCCGACCTGCGGCGCGCGCCCTATGAGGGGCCGGACGGCATCGGTGCCTTGCTGCAAGGGCTGCTGCGCTTCGGCTGGGACCCGGTGCGCGAAGCCGGCAACATCATCGCGCTCGAAAATGACGCGCGATGTTCGATCACACTCGAACCGGGCGGCCAGTTCGAGCTGTCGGGCGCGCCGCTCGAAACCATCCACCAGACCTGCGATGAGGTGCACGAGCATCTGCGCCAGGTACGTGAGGTCTGCGACGAGCTGGGGCTCGGCATGCTCGGCCTCGGCTTCGATCCCACCTCGCGGCGCGAGGATGTCGGCTTTATGCCGAAGGGCCGCTACCGCATCATGCGGGACTACATGCCGAAAAAGGGCCGGATGGGCCTCGACATGATGCTGCGCACCTGCACCGTGCAGGCCAATCTCGATTACCAATCCGAAGCCGACATGGTGAAGAAGTTCCGCGTCGCGCTGGCCTTGCAGCCGGTCGCGACGGCGCTCTTCGCGAACTCGCCGTTTACCGAGGGCAAGCCCAACGGCTATCAGAGCTATCGCAGCCTGGTGTGGACCGACACCGACCCTGATCGCTGCGGCACCTTGCCGTTCGTGTTCGAGAACGGGTTCGGTTTCGAGCGCTATGTCGACTATATGCTCGATGTGCCGATGTATTTCGTCTACCGCGACGGGCGATACATCGATGCCAGTGGCCAGTCGTTTCGCGATTTCCTCGCCGGCAGGTTGCCCGCGTTGCCGGGCGAAATCCCAACCATGACCGACTGGAACGACCACATCACCACGGCCTTCCCCGAGGTGCGGCTCAAGAGCTTTCTCGAGATGCGCGGGGCCGATGGCGGGCCATGGCGGCGGCTTTGTGCGCTGCCGGCGCTATGGGTCGGGCTGCTCTACGACAGCGGCGCGCTCGACGCGGCGCATGACCTCGTCGCCGATTGGACCGAAACGGAGCGCGACGCGATGCGCGCGGAGGTGCCAAAGCTCGGCCTCGACGCGCGTATCCGCAGCCGCACCCTGCGCGAAGTGGCGCTCGAAGTGCTCGATTTCGCCCGCGAAGGATTGCACCGCCGGCGGCGGCTCGACCGCGCCGGCGAGGACGAGACGCATTTCCTCGACACGCTGTTCTCGATCGCCGGCTCGGGTCGCAGCCCCGCCGCCGAGATGCTGGAGGATTACGAAAAACGCTGGGGCGGCGACATCAAGCGCGTTTACGACGAATACGCGTACTGAGGCTGCTTAGCCCGGCTTCTCGCCCGTTACCGGCGGCGTAACGGCGACCCCATCGCCCAAGGTGAAAACATGCCAGCTGGCGGGGTCGGCCATGTCGGCCTCGGGCGGCTTGCCGCTCACTGACATCCACCGCTCATCGTGCCAGCTGGTCATCGCCACCTCGGCCTTGAGGCTGGCGCCGGCGATCGGCGGCTGGATGCCGAGATAGGCCCAGGGGATCGTCATCTCGGCGGTGACGCGCGGCTGGTCAGCGCCGAAATACACCGCCTGCGTGTCGCCCGGCGGGGTGCAGCCGTGCTGCACGGCCTCCTCGGCGGTGCCCTCGCAGACCACCCATTTCATCTCGAGATAGTCTCTGATCTTGGTGCGCGGCGGGATGAAGAACAGCGTCAGCCGCCTGGGCCCGGCGCCGGCGTCGACGCCGATCTCGACCCGGTAGGAATCGCCGAGCGGGAACGCGCCGTCATATTTGAACAGGTCGACGTCGTAATAATCCTGGCCGACCGTCGCCAGATTGAGCCCCGCTTCGCTCCACGAAAGATAGATCTCGCCAAAATCCACCTGGCCGGGCGAGGGGATGAGCGGCGGCAAAAGGCTTGCCGGCTTTGGCCAGTCGGCGATCGAATGGTCAGTCAGCGAAATATCGGCGTGCGGCACCTGGCTGCCCGATATGACGGCGAGCGGCGCGTCGGCGGCCGCGTGAACATCGGGCGCCGCGCGGTTTGCCGCGCTCAGCGCCTCGGTCAGCCGCTCATAGGGTTTGTCGTTGATGTCAACGAGGCCGAAATCATAGTCCTCGCCGTCCTCCCGGCCGCCTTTCGGGTGGTCGTAGAACTGAAACCAGTGGCTGCCGACAATCTCGGGAAATGCGGCGAAATTCTCCGTGACGGCGGCGGCGCCGCGGGCGCGCTCGTCCTGCGTCTCGACCGTCATCAGATGGCCGTTGTTCGTGTTGCCGGTGCGGTTCTGGTTGGCGGCAAAAAACCATTCGGTGACGAGGACCGGCTTGCCGCCCGACAGTTTATCGAGCCCGTCCCAGAAATAATGCGCGATCCAGCCGTCGCTGGCGTCGGGGTTGTAATTGGTCGCGATCGCGTCGACATGCCGCGCCTCGGCGCGCACCGCGGCCGGGTCGTAGTAGATCGGCAGGCGATCACCGAAATAGAGCGCATCGGGGTCGGCGGCGCGGATCGCCTTCTCGGCGATTGCGTAATAATGCTCGGCAACGATGCCGGTCCACTCGCGCACGGCGGTAACGCCGCCCCCGCCGGGGCGCATACGCGTGAAGTCGGTGCTCTTGAGGAGTCCGTTCCAATTCTTGACGCCGTCGGGCGGGACGAAATCGGCGGTGAACCGGCCCCAATCATCGCCATAATGCTGGCGCAGCATCTCGACCCACTGTTGCTTGGTGAAATTGTCGGCCGGCTTGGCCGAATAAAAATAGAACAGCGCGCCCGCCCACCAGCCGACCTCGTTGTCCGAGAAATAGCCGATCCGATAGGGCGACCCCCTGTAGGGGGCGACCAGTTTCGGCGCGAGCGCCATCATCTGCCGTTCGGTCGCCGGGTTGAACGGATCGAACCAGTGAAACCTGGCGAGCCGGCCGAGCTCCAGGTTGACGATCATCGGCTCGTGCAACTGAGCCGGCCGCAGCGACCAGCCGCCGACGCTGTTGAACCCCCAATCGGCGAGGCGTTGCCGCGCACGCTCGATCCAGGCGGCGAGCGACGGGTCGAACGCCTTCCAGCTGTACCAGGTCTTGCCGTCCTTGACCCGCCAGGCGTAGCCGCCGTTCACCACGTTGACGCCGAGGCTGTAGAAACGGTCGCCGCACGGCGTCTTGAGCCAATCGACGCCCCCTTGGGAGCTAGGGTCGCTCTCGGTCGACCAGCGGTCGGATTTGACGGTGGCGAAATCGCACGCCACGGCTGGCAGCGCCGCCGATAGCGTCGTCGCGAGGATCAGGGCAAAGAACGTCCGGCTCACAGCGGGAAACGTCTAGCCTTTCCCGCTGCGGCGGGGAACGGGAATTACGCCGCGGTGCCGCCGACGGTGATGCCGTCCATGCGCACGGTCGGCTGGCCGACCCCGACCGGCACGCCTTGGCCGTCCTTGCCGCAGGTGCCGACACCGTCGTCGAGTTTGAGGTCGTTGCCGATCATCGTGATCTTGGTCATCGCGTCGGGGCCGTTGCCGATCAGCGTCGCGCCCTTGACCGCGGGCCCGACTTTGCCGTCCTCGATCAGATACGCCTCGGAGGCCGAGAACACGAACTTGCCCGAGGTGATGTCGACGCTGCCGCCGCCGAAATTGACCGCGTAGAGACCCTTTTTGACGGAGCGCATGATCTCTTCCGGGTCTTTGTCGCCGGCCAGCATATAGGTGTTGGTCATCCGCGGGATCGGCGCGTGCGCGAAGCTCTCGCGGCGGCCGTTGCCCGTTGGCTTGACGCCCATCAGCCGGGCGTTCATGCGATCCTGCATGTAGCCTTTGAGGATGCCGTCCTCGATCAGCACGTTGTAAGCCGACGGTGTGCCCTCGTCGTCGACGGTCAACGAGCCGCGCCGGTCGGGGATCGTGCCGTCATCGACGACGGTGACGCCCTCCGAGGCGACGCGTTGGCCCATCAGCCCGGAAAAGGCCGAGGTCTTCTTGCGGTTGAAATCGCCCTCGAGCCCGTGCCCGACCGCTTCGTGCAGCATGACCCCCGGCCATCCCGAGCCAAGCAGGACGACCATCTCGCCGGCCGGCGCCGGCACCGAACCGAGATTGACCAGCGCCTGGCGCAGCGCTTCGTCGACCGCGCCCTGCCAGTTCGCTGGATCGAAATAGCGCTCGTACGCGAACCGGCCGCCGCTGCCGTAGGACCCGGTCTCCATGCGATCGCCGTCCTGCACCATGATCGAGACATTGACCCTGACGAGCGGGCGGATGTCGGCGACGCGGCTGCCGTCGGCGCGGATGATCTGCACCGCCTGCCAGACGCCGCTCATCGAAGCCATCACCTGCCGCACGCGCGGGTCCTTGCCGCGGGCATAGGCGTCGATCTCGGTGAGGAGCTTGGTCTTTGCCGAGAGATCGATGCCCAGCGGGTTGAGGTCGGTGTAGAGCTGGCGGTTGGTGCCGACCGGCGCTTCGGTCATCGTGCCGTGATGGCCACTGGCGACCGCGCGCACCGTGGCCCCGGCGCGGCGGATCGCCGCCTCGGAAATCTCGGTGGCGTGGGCGTAGCCAGCGGCTTCGCCCGCCACGGCCCTCAGCCCGAAGCCTTGCGTCGTGTCGAACGAGGCGCTGCGGATGCGGCCGTCATCGAGCGCGACGCTCTCCGACTGGCTGTACTCGAGGAAAAGCTCGCCATCGTCCATGCCATGCAGCAA
>Ga0210398_10002524_pt1 | contig 17852 bp, 16 predicted proteins | sample IncBWC4OmetaG_FD_161047 | JGI IMG/M metagenome (GOLD analysis project Ga0210398, IMG submission 161047) | Forest soil microbial communities from Barre Woods Harvard Forest LTER site, Petersham, Massachusetts, United States - Inc-BW-C-4-O | ecosystem: Environmental > Terrestrial > Soil >... | reverse complement strand
GAGTATCCCATGATCCGCCTGGGAAACAGGCTGACGGCTGCGACGCCGGCGGCTACCCGTCCGGTGCGGGAACGAGATCCCGCATGCAGTGCGGTCCCAGAGCAACTGTCGCAGACACAGTCGTAGTCCATGCCATGAGCACGAGTGTATTGTCGAGGCGCGAGTGGCTCAAATCCGCGGGGATCGCGCTAGGCGCTCTCGCAATTCCCGTCGGCTGCGGCAAGCCGCCGACGCAGCCCGCGCGCAACCTTCCGGCATCGTTTGACCCGTATGCGTGGCTGTCGGTGGACAGTGAAGGGCGTGTCAAGGTGACCGTGACGAAGAGCGAGATGGGGCAAGGCGTCCGTACGACCTTAGCCATGGTGGTGGCCGACGAGTTGGGCGCACGGTGGACAGACGTCAGCGTGGAGCAGGCCGATACCGACGCGCGATTCGGAGAATCGTCGACGGGCGGCAGCAGCAGTCTCGAGAACTCTTGGCCTTCCTTGCGAGCGGCGGCGGCGGCGGCGCGCACCATGCTGATCCAGGCGGCGGCCTCGAGGTGGCAGGTGCCCGTCGCTGACTGCACGGCGGAGGCAGGGCGGGTCGCACATCCGAAGTCGCGGCGCGAGCTGCCGTTCGGGACCCTGGCGGCTGACGCGTCGCGCTTGGCGCTTCCGATCGACCCCATTCTCAAGCGACCGGAGGACTTCCGCCTCATCGGGCGACGACTGCAGGGCGTCGATACCGCCGACATGCTGTCCGGGCGTGCCGTCTATGGCATGGACGTCGCGATCCCCGGAATGTGCTACGCGGTGGTCGCGCGTTGTCCATTTCCGGATGGAACCCTCAAGAACTTCGACGACACCGCGGCTGTCGCAGTGCGGGGAGTCTCCGGCGTGATCGTGGTGCCGCACCAGGATGCCGGACGCGCAGCGGCGGTCCGCCCGGGTGTGGCGGTCATTGCGACGAGTTCGTACGCCGCCCTCAAGGGACGGAATCTGCTCTCGGTCGAGTGGCAAGCGCCGTCCCGCCCGTTGCTCGACACGGCAGATGTCTATGAGTCCCTGAAGTCGATGCGACACGAGGGCGCGCGCACCGCGATTTCGCGGAACACGGTCGTCGCTGGCATTCAGGGCGGGGGATTGGGCGAAAGCGCGTTCGAGGCGGACTACCTGGTTCCGTACGCGGCACATGCCGCCATGGAGCCTCTGAGCTGCACGGCGTCGGTCCGCGGAAAATTCTGCGAGATCTGGGCCGGCACCCAGTCACCGACCAACACGCAGCGCCTGGTTGCGCGCGCGCTCGGCATTGCGTCTCACAGAGTCGTGATTCACAACCAGCTGCTCGGCGGCGGGTTCGGGCGGCGTTTGAACGCGGACTTCATCGTCGAGGGAGCGCTGGTCTCGAAGGCCATCAACGCGCCGGTCAAGGTAATCTGGTCGCGCGAGGATGATTTACGGAACGATTTCTACCGACCCGCAAGCCATCATTCGCTCACTGCGCGGGTGAATAGGGAGAACAGATTGGTGTCCTGGCACCATCTGATCGTGGGGCCATCCACGGTCCGCCAGATCGACGGCGCGCACACGACGCAGCCCGAGCGGCAGGAAATCCTGGGCCTCGAACTGCTGCCTTACGAGATTCCGCAGTACCGCGTGGATTATCTCGAGAATGATCCGGCCCGGATCCCCATCGGTTGGTGGCGCGGTATCGCGAACACCCAGAATCTTCTGGCCGTTGAATGCTTCATGAGCGAGATCGCCGGTCAACTGCGCATCGATCCGATTGATTTCCGACTGCGGCACATAAGCGACGGACGTCTACGGCGGGTGGTTGAGGCCGTTCGCGATCGATTCGAATGGGAGGGCGGACCGCCGCCGGGCAGCGCGTACGGATTTGCGACCTGCAACTACCATGGCCGCACGAGAGTTGCGCTCGCGATCGAAGCCGCCGGGAGAAGCGGGTCGGCGTTGCACGTGAGGCGCGCCCTGTGCGCCATGGACTGCGGCTTGGTGGTGAATCCGAACGTGGTGGAGGCTCAGATTGAAGGTGGGATTGCCTGGGGGCTTTCGGCAGCACTGATGGGGGAAGTCACGATAGCTGCAGGCCGGGTCGCCGTTGGCAATTTCAACGACTATCCGGTTCTGCGCCTGCCGGAAGCGCCGCATGTCGATGTACACCTGATCGATTCGACTGAAAGCCCGTCCGGGGTGGGCGAATCCGTGGTGCCGGTGGTCGCTCCGGCACTCGCCGCCGCGGCCGCCCAGCTCGCGCACAAGCGCATCGACCGCCTGCCGATTCGCCTATAAGTACCTCATGCTTGGCGGGCACCATACAGGCAGGGATTACGCAGACGCCATCACAGCGAGGCAATCGGACCGTCGGGCGCGCTCGGCGTTTCAGAATCTGGTTCTAAAGATGGCGCGGCCCGGCGGCGCGATCTTCGATTTCGGCGCCGGCCCCGGGATCGACGCTCGTTTCTATGCCGATCGAGGTCTTACGGTCGAGGCATACGACGTCGACCCAGCGATGCGGGAATACTTCTCCGTGCATTGTCGGGATTACATTCAAGCGGGAAAGATAATCCTCCACGGCGGCACCTACCGGGAGTTTCTTGAGCGGGATGCCGGATCCAGAGGCTACGAGGTCGATCTCGTCACTGCCAACTTTGCGCCGCTCAATCTCGTCGACGATCTGCCGGATCTATTCGCCAAATTGCATGTGCTCACCGGGCGGGATGGAATCGTATTGGCGAGCGTCCTGAGTCCGTATTTTGTCGGTGACTTGAAATACGGGTGGTGGTGGCGAAATGCGTTGCGCCTCTGGCGCGATGGTCATTTCTCCGTGCTCAGCCATCAGGGCGGCATCACACGCCGGCGTCTTGCCGATTTCGCGGCGCAATGTTCGCCCTATTTCACCCTGGAAAGGGTGTATCGCGGGCTTCCGTCGTCCGGCGAACCGTGCCCGCGGGGAGTCGAATTGGCGCGTACCGGTCGATATGCCTGGATACGTGTCGCCACTTGCCGGTTCATGATCCTACAATTCAAAAAGCGCGCGGCTGCAACGGTGGGCGAGTGAACGTCCGGCTACCGGAAGCGTTGAAGCGGCGGGTACGCGCCTTGCCGCAGTGGGCGGCCATTGCGATGCGTGAGCCGCAGGAGGCGGTGGAGATCGCCATGCTCGCGGCAGGTTGTGAAGTCAATGTGACGCGCGCCAGCGTGGTTGCCTCCCTCAGGCCGTTCACGCTCGCGATCGGCCTCGATGAGCGCATGTCGGCGACGATCGACGGCGGGCACGAGCCGGAGTTGCGCTTCACGGATAGCGTGTCTCGCCGCATGGTGGGGGTGCTCAAATTGCGCCACGCCCGAACCGAGATCGCGGCAGGCGCCACCATCGGCTTCTTCGAGGTCCGGCACGGTGCGCATTCTTGCCTTCGCGAGCCGTACGCTCAATGGAATCGTTGGCGACAGAATCGCGCGATGCGCAAGAATCGCGACCCCGGCAATTTCTCGATGCCTCCCGAGTCCGTGCAGAACATGATGATTTTCTATATATGCCCGCGGCCCGTCGTGCTGGTCTCGGTGGAGGACGCCAATCATAGCAATGTGTTTCCGATGGACCTGATCGGGTCGATTTCACCCGATCACTTCACACTGGCGCTGCGCAGCACCAGCCAGTCGGTGGCGACGATGCAGAGTGCGCGCAGGGTCGCTCTTTCCGACATTGCCGGAACGGACCGCGCAATCGCCTACCGGCTCGGCGCGCATCACAAGAATGTAAAAGTCGACTGGTCCTCTCTTCCGTTCGGGATCAAGCGTACGGACAACTATTCGCTGCCCTACCCGGACAGCGCGCTGCGTGTGCGCGAGGTCGATATTCTGAATGTGGAGACAATCGGGTCCCACACCTTTTTCACCACGAGAATTGTCTCTGAACGGAGCTTCGGCGACTCCGCACGGCTCTTTCATACCAGCGGAATCTACCAACACTACAGATCCGTGACCGGGCGGCCGCTTCAGCCCGCCGCGTAAGGGACAGCCGAGGCGGCCATCAGCTCGTCATAGGTCCCGCAGCGGACGACCGCTCCTCGATTCAGCTCGAATATCAGATCGCAATGGCGAAGCGACGTGCGGCGGTGCGCGATCAAGAGAATCGTGCGGCCCCGCCGATGCTTTACCAGCGTATCGACTATTTCCTGCTCGGCGTCGTCGTCGAGGGCACTGGTCGCCTCATCCAGTATGAGTACCGAAGCCTCGCGATACAACGCGCGGGCTATCCCCAAGCGCTGCCTCTGGCCGCCGCTCAGGCGACAGCCCCGCTCGCCCAACACTTCGTCATATCCCCGGGGCAGAGCGGAGACACATTCGTCGAGCCGCGCGAGATTGGCCGCCGAACGCATTTGCCCGAAATCGATCTGTGAAGCAGGGATTCCGAGGGCGATGTTCTCGACAAGCCTGGCATCGAGCAGACAAATCTGCTGCGGGACATATGCAATGAGCGATTGCCACGCACTGCGATTGGCATCGTCGATGACAGTTCCATCGATTGCCAGATGCCCGGACTGCGGGACCAAAAGACCCGTCAGGAGGTCGATCAGCGTGCTCTTGCCGGAGCCGTTCGTGCCTACAAAGCCCACCGCCGCGCCGGCGGGAATGCTCAACGTGACGTTGGAAATCGCCGCGGGCGCATCATCGGCATAACGAAATGTTGCGCCTTGAAGGAGAATTTCCCGGCGCGGTCTGCCCCGCCACGATGGCTCAATCGCCGGCCGGCGGCCGCCGCGCTTCGCCTGCGCCATCTGCAAATCGGCGGCGATGCCCGCGAGCGCCGGGGTATCCGCTCGAATTCTCACCGCTGCGGCGAAAGCCTGGTGCAAGGCAGGCAAAAGGCGGTATGCCGCCAGCCCGATGAAGCTGAGCTGGGCGATCCACGGGCCGGTGCCGTCCCCGCGGCCGCTTAAGAAGAGCGCGGCGCCAACCAGGCTGCAGACGATCGCGCACTCCAGCACGTGTCGTGGACTCTGGGCGATTGCATGGGTGCTGACAATGGTATCGGAAATCGACTCGCAACGCCGCGCGAACTGTTCGACGAAAAATGGCTGCGCCCGCAGCAAAATGATTTCCTTGATCGCCCCGAAACTCTCGCCTACCAGCTTGGTCCGCGCCGCGTAGTCGCGGCTTTCCGCCAGGCCGTTTCGCAGGAGCCTGCCGCGAGCCGCCATATAGATCGCGGCGTAGCCGACGCTCAGCCCGGCGATGGCGCAAACGGCAACCACCGGATTCATAAGTACCGTGGATGCGACGATGAGTAAGATTGTCACAAGGTTCGTCACGAACACGAGCCCGCTCTGCAGGATGCCGGCAGTGACCCTGCCGGTCTCGTGGAGCACCTTATCCGAGAGAAGCGAGCTGTGAGTGACCGAGTGAAATGCAAAGCTTCGACTCAGATATTCGTCGAACAGCGCAGTACAAAATGCGTTGCCGACCTGGAACGCGAAGCGATTCATCATTAGCGATCCGATGAGGTTGACGGCATTGGCGAGAGCGACGATGACGCCGAACGCGATGCCGAGCACCACAACGAAGCTGCGCTCGCTGTGGAAGTCCAGGTGTTGAAACAGGTAGTGCAGAGGAGCGCTTCGATCGACCAGGGTCGGCTCGGCTAGCACGGCGAAGAAAGGGAACACAGCGGCAATCCCTCCCACTGTGGCAATTGCCATGAGCAACGAGAGAAGCTGCAGCACGATCAGTCGCCGGCGCTGCCATGGGTCGAGAAGGCGCCATACGGCGGACAAGATGGTCATCGTAAATTCCGGCCGAGCCGTAGATGGCGGCGGATTGCGGCCCATATGGACACGGGTGCAAATGCCTGAACGGTCGCTGCCATTGCCCCGTACCACCAAGCGCGGTAGGGCCACGAATAGTATGCGCTCGACACTAGAGTGCTCAGGACGAGCCGGCGATTCCCCGATTGCGCGTAGCCGCGCGCAATGCCCGCGGACACGGTGGCGCGCCGTCGCTCCAGTACGGACTCCAAATGATTCGCTGCGCCTGAGCGCTGCACCTTTTCCAGGAACCGCCGCAGGTCCCTCAGAGCGTCCAGGTCATCGGAATAATGCTGCTTATGGCGGCGCACTTGTACGAGGGGCGCATCCACGAAGTCGATCGGACTTCTTCGCGCGAGTTGCGCGTAGAGTTCGTAGTCTCCGCATATGGGCAAGTCTTCGGGATATCCTCCCGCGGCAGCGAGCAAATTGCGGGACACCACGACGCTCGACTGCACCACGACGATCTCCGCCTTCAGAAGTGCGTCGTGAATCCAACCGTCGATGGTTGCTCTCGGTCCGCGCGGCTGAACGACCAGAGGATTCAAATGTCCATCGACCATGATGCAGCCGGTATAACTCCATCTTCTCGAGGCCTGCGTGCGCAGTGATGCGATCTGGGCCGCGAGCTTGTCCGGCATCCAAACGTCGTCCGAGTCCAGGAAGGCGATATATTCGCCGTTTGCCTCGCGCAACGCAGCGTTGCGCACGGCCGGCGGATTTCCGCTGTGAGGGAGCCAGAGCAACTTTACGCGCGGAATATCGGTGAATGTCCGCAGGTAGGCTTTGGTTTTTTCATTCGAGCCGTCGTCCGCGATGATCAGCTCCCAATCGTGGAATGTCTGGGAAAACACGCTGTCAACCGCGTCTCGCAAATACGACAGGCGGTTGAATGTCGGCAAGATGATGGAAACGGCGGGCTGCATGCTAGGCGGGCCGGCTGCAGTCCTGGTACATCGCATGCAATTTGCGACCGAGGGCGGCAAAAGAAAGCTCGGCATCGAAATGCGCACGAACCGCTGCACGTGTCTCTTGCCGCGGTTGCTCGGCCAGCGACAACAGAGCGGTGCACAATTTATCCGGCTCGTCGCACGGCCATAGCGCGCCTACGGCTCCCTCGCCGGTAAGCGAACGGAACGAAGGAATGTCCGTGACTACCGGGCACAGCCCGCAGGCAAGTGCCTCGATCAAGGAGTAACCGCTCCCCTCCCTGTGGCTTGCAAGCACGAAAAGGTCTGCGGCACGCATCAATTGCTCGACTTGTTCGTGCGGCACCCGGCCAAGCAAGTGCACTCTGCCCCGGAGGTTGGGATCGACGCTGATTCTGTCTTGGACGGCGCGCAGCAGCGGCGCTGTCGCGAAGCAAACGCACAGACGCAATTGCGGGAGCGCCCGCACCGCCTTGCTGATGCCCTCGAGTGCCGTGAGGGGGTCCTTGTTGGCATCCAAGTGTCCCACCCACAAGATCAGCGGGTCGCCCGTCAAGCCGACTGCGAGGCGAGCCTCCTCGCGATTACCTGGTACAAAGCGGCTGGTGGATTCCGGTATCTCGTACACCCTCGTTCGCGGATGCAGGAGGCGGGCAGTTTGGAATGGCTGTGCCTGTCGCCGGGAGCAGAACGCGATCCCCGAAGCCGCAGACAGGCCGCGTCTCCACAACGAACGACGCCACAGCCGGGGAGGTCGATTCGCGTGATCCTGCAGGACGATGGGAAGGTGGGGTGCGAAGGCCGCGAGCGACAGCACGTCGCGCGCAAATCCCAGGCCTTGCACATGTAGCACCGCCGGATCGAGTTCGTGCAGCAGTTCGCCCAAGAAATCATTCCTGAGATCCGTGGACGCGCCTCTGCCGAACGGAAGGAAGTGGTAGTTCACGCCGTTACGCGTCAGGCGCTGTGAATGCCGGCTGGCCTGCAGGACCGATACGCGCACACCGGCGCAAGAGGCGGCCTCGGCAACATCGACGAGCGTCGGCCAGTCGCGCAGAATGTGTTCCGGCGGACGCGCCTGCGGATCGGTGAAGTAGTTGATTTGCGCGACGTGCAAGATCCGGGCTCCTGCGGATTAGAGGCCGGTAAGGCGCGGATCCCACAAACGGATGAAGCGCTTGGAGAAGTCCAGTTCCCACGGGCGCTCGTAGCGTTGAAATCGGTAGCGCCAGGACGCGAGGGTGCGAAGCGCCGATTTTCCCCAATAGGGCGAACGAATGTCCGTCACTGTCGGGAATCGGCAGCCGAGCACGGTCGTGAAGTCTCGGATTCGTGCGCGCAGCCGCGGAGTGAGCCAGGGAACGTCCGTATGGCACCAGTAGGAAACCCATTGCGGTTCGGCCCAGCCGTCGGCGGTGGTCGGGAAGACGATCGGTTCGCCGTCGCTGTCGCGAAGGTCCGCCACGGCCCGCTCGACGGGGAGATTTCTACTGCCGGGCGCCGGAGGAAGGGGCGCGTACACGTACAGCATGATCTCGGTCTTGGGATGAATCTTCTTGATGTGCCGGATGAACTCGAACGTCCGCTCCGTCTCTCCTTCGGGATCCTGCGGCGGCGCCAGCATGAACGAGAGCTCGGGCGTCACGCCGTTGCTGCGGCATTTCTCGACGGCCGCCAAGGTCTGATCGGTACTGGTGCCCTTGCGCACGTCGTGCAGCAGCCAATCGCTGGGGGACTCGGCGCCGATGTATGCCATGCGCAGACGGCTCTTGCGAACCTGCGCCCAGGAGCGATCCGAAAGATTCAACAGGGCGTCCGAACGCGCGAAGCACCACCACGGCAGCCGAAATTTCGCCAATACCTCGAGCAGCGGCGCCGTGTCCTGCTCGCGATCGAAGAAGTTGTGATCGTAAAACAGGATGGAGTCCACTCCGAGACGGCTGGTCAGGAACGTCAGGTCCTGTTCCAGCCGCTCGGGCGCGGGTAAGGCGGTCCGGCCGCGAAACATGGCCGCGACTCCGCAAAACGTGCAGCGAAACCGGCAGCCCAACGCAGCCTGATAGCCCATCGTGCGCCGGCCGAGATAGGTCGGGGCCAGGTATTGCCGAGGATCTCCGAGGCGTTCGTAAGGCAGGGTTCGTACCAGCCCGGCAGGGGAGAACCTTCGATTCTCGTTGTGTACGATGCGGCCACCGGAGCGCCACGACAGCCCGGCGATCGAGCCAACCTGATCGCCATCGCCGCGAAATATCGCATCGAGGACCTCTGCCAGCGTCTCTTCTCCCTGACCGCGGACTGCGTAGTCCACATAGGGCGAATTGAGCACGGCCTCTGCGCCGATGGTTGGAAAATGCCCGCCCCAAATAATGGGCGTCGCGGGGTATTGCGCGCGGATGGCGCGTGAGACTGCGATGGCGGTTCGCAGCTGGGGTCCGCCCATGACGCTGACCCCGACCGCGTCGATCCCCCCGGTCGCCAGCGCGCGGAGCGTGGTGGCGATGAAGGCCCGGTCCTTGTTGCCGTCGATGATGCTCGACGAATATCTTCCGTCCAGTGCCGCCGACAGATTCAGAACGGCGAGAGGGAATTTCGCGCTGCGCCGCGAGGTGATCGTCGGGTTGATCAGCAATATATGCCGTTGAGTGCGAGTCAAGCCGCTCTCCATGCCGCGTTGGATATCTCGAGTCCGGATTCGCGCGCTCGGCAAGCGGACAGCTGTGCGGCGAGACCGCGGTCCAGAATCTTGGTTCTGCCGTCGACGCGAACCTCCGCCCACTCCGCTCGCGGTGCCGTGCGCCTTGCAAGATCGCCGTCGCCGTAGCGCACGATTCCACCCACGAGCACCAGGCGAACATCGGCGCGGGTGATTGTCGCGAGCCGGGATCGGGCCGGAAGAATCAGGATGTCGGCGCGCCCGCCCGCCCGAAGGGTGCCGCGGTCGGCGAGCCTCAACAGCCGCGCGCCATCCCGAGTCGCCAACGACTCCAAAGTTCGGTCATCAAATCCGGCGGTTTCGCCGGCAACCCGCAGCTCGTCCAGGAAGTCGCGCACGCCGCTCAGGCGAGAATCGGTGCCCAGTGCGACCCGCCCGAGCGCCGCGAGCTCCGCCACTGCGGCAGTCCTGCCGAATAGGCGCAAGTTCGACGAAGGGCACCATATGAGACCGGCGCCAACGCGCTGTAGGCGCGCCTGGCGCGCGCGGTCGAGCGCAATGCCGTGCACCAGCAAAGTATTGGGTCCGAGACAGCCGAGCGCCTCGAGTCGGTCGAACTCGTCCGTGGCGCTGTCGTCGACTCCCTCGGCGGCGTGGATGATCCAAGGCCAATCCCTGGGTGTCGCGCGATGGGAGCCGACGACTTCATCCTCTCCGTCCAGGTACAAGGAGTGCGACCAGCCATAATCGCTCACCACCGCGATGGGGAAGCGCGCGTCGGACAGGAAGGGGTAGAACGGGTCGTGGTGCGCAACCGTGGTCACGCCGCTCAATAGATTCTTCACGCCCCCGATCAAGAGGCGCTCATCGCGCGCCACCGCAACGCCGGACTCGAACTCAGGATCGGATCGCCGGCGCGCGTCGACGTCCGCTATCCATTCGCGCACGTGTCGGTAGCGCTTTCCGGGAGCCGGGTCAGGCAGGCTGTTGAGCTGCAAATGGTCGTGAGCGTTGATGAAGCCCGGGAGCACCCGGTCGCCCTGAAGATCGACGACGACATCGGCTGCGCGAGACTTCCCGCCGAGCGAGGTGATGCGCGCACCTGTGATGCGCAAACTGGTGAGTTCGCCGCCGATGTCGGCATTGACAAACGTGACGCCGGAGGTGTTGGAACTTCGCATCTTAGTTCACTTTCGCGCCCGCACGATGAGCACGATGGGAAGGCCATCCCAGCGCCGATAGAACTTCGCGGAATTCGCGAAGGGCTCGCGCAGCTCCACGCCCACCCTTACCTCATGAACGATGTCGACAGTCAGATTGGCCGCTCGGGCCGCTTCCCTCTGCAGCGTCGCCTCGTAATTCCAGTGCGGCACGGTGCGTAGCCGGCCGTCCTCGTCCTTGAAGGTACGCGGCAGACCTGCTCGAGATGCCTCGGGGTGAAAGTCGGAATACAACAGCGTACCGCCGGCGCGCAGCACGCGGGCGGCCTCGGCCATCCAATCGCGCAGACTCGGAGCGTGACCGAGGGCGAGGCCCGAGATCACGACGTCAAAAGTTCCATCGGCAAATGGCAATTGCATCATGCTGCCGCATACGCGGTCGGCACCCGACACCTGCCGCAGCATGGGCGCGCAGAAATCCAGGGCCACAATTTGGGCGGCGTGCGCATCCGCCAGCAGCCGCGAATACCTTCCGCTCCCGCAGGCGAGATCCAGCGCGCGGCGGCCGGCCACCGCCGGCATGTATTCCAGCATGGCGTGCTGCTCCGCCCGCATCAGGGGATTGTGCGCGGACGGCGGATAAAGCGGCGCCCACCGTTCGTAGGCGGCCAGCGTTTCCGCTTGGGAGTTCGCGGTCATGACAGGGCGTTCCAGGAGACGCTGCCGGGGTCTCTCCAGAGCGAGCACACGCAGGTTCTGCATTCGGCGCGTGCGCCCGTTCGAATCGCCGCGCGCAATTCCGCCATGTCCTCGCGATTCAAGACCTGCGCGAAGGCGTCCGACGATTCATCGTCGCGCGGCAGGCGCGCGCCGGCGGGTCCCGTGATGAAGAAGCATGGCTGCACGCGCCCGGCGGCGCCGACGACGGCCGAGATCTCCGGCGCATTGCAGCGGACAGTTGGATAAGAGGCCAAGCCCTGGACGGCCCGGAAGTACTGCAGTATGCGCCGCAATTTCTGCGGGCTTTCCGCGATGAAGCCGGAGCGGAAGTCTTCCTCATGATCCTTTTGCAGGATATCCAAGATCTGCTCGAATGCCGGCAAATCCTCCGGCCGCAGCGCAAGATCCGAAACGAAATCGTCGGTGCGCCCGAAGGCATGCGGATTGGCGACATCGACCGCCAGAAACGAAACCCCGCGTGCGCCCAGATCTTTCGCGAGACGGACGAAGGCAGGCAATTGCCGAAAGTTCTCGCGCTGCAAGGTGACGCGGAGACCGGGGGCTATCCCCTGGTCTACGGCGGCGCGAATGCCCTCGCATACCTTGTCGAAGGCATCGAGCCCGCGTATCGCCGCGTAGGTTTTCCGGTCGGTGCCGTCCAGGGACACGGTGACGGCATCGATCAACTCGGCCGCGCGGCGCGCGTGCTTGGCCAGCGCGAGACCGGAGGTCAACAGCCATACCCGAAGGCCGGCGGTTCGAAGCGTCTGTGCAATCGAGGCCCATTCGGGATTGAGCAGGGGTTCGCCCCCCGACAGCAATGCCAGCCGAGTCTGCATCGCCGCCAGGCTAGGGAGCAGCCGCCTCACCGCCGCTAGATCCATGTCGTCACGTCCATGCCGCCAGTAGTCGCAGGTGACGCAGCGGGAATTGCAGCGTTCGGTCAGATACAGCGTTACCAGGGGTAGTCTGGTCAGGAGGGAAGGAACTGCGAGTGGTTCGGCGGACAACGGTGACTCACTTAAGACGGCCAATGTCGAAGGGCGCGCGGTAGCACGAGCGCGGTATTTCCCGTGAGTACCCGCTCGGAGCCAATCGGTTGGCCCGCGGCCGCCCGCCGACCTTGGGTTGTGAGCCGGATTCCGCGATTCGTGTCGCTAGTTACGTATGAAAAGGTAGCTTCAACTCTTTGATTTAGTTAAGCTCGCGGCCTCATGAATACGGTAGCTGACGGTCTTTCGGTCGAAAAGGTGCACGTCTGGCGGGGAGACCGTCATGTCCTCAAAGGCGTGAGCCTCAGCCTAGCGCCCCGTCAATTGCTGCACATCCGCGGCCCCAACGGCTCCGGCAAGACCACGCTGCTGCGCGTCGCGTGCGGCCTGCTGCGGCCCGAACAGGGCGAGGTGTCCTGGAACGGGCACTCGATTTCCGCCGTACGGCTCGAATATCAGGCGGTGCTGGCCTACGCCTCGCATGAACCGGCGCTCAAGGGCGATTTGACCGCGCTGGAAAACCTGCGTTTTGCGGTCGGACTGAAACGGCATGTCTCGACCAAGGAACTGCGCGACAACCTCGAGCAGACGGGTGCTGCCGCCTGTGCCGATCTGCCGGCGCGGGTATTGTCGGCGGGCCAGCGCCGCCGAGTCGCCATGGCGCGGGTTCTGGCCATGAGCGCGTCCCTGTGGCTGCTCGATGAGCCCTTCACCAATCTCGATGCGGCGGGCACGGAGTTGATGTCGGCTCTCTTGCGGTCCCATGTAAGCCAAGGGGGAGCAGCGCTGGTGGTCGCGCACCACGATCTGACCATCGCTGTGGACTTGCGTCGCATGGATCTTGCGGCATGAGCGTCGGGGCTCTCTCGGCCTTCAATTTGCTGGTCCGGCGTGAGCTATGTCTCAGTTTTCGGCGCCCGGATCAGTTGTTGCAACCTTTGGTGTTCTTTTTGATCGTAACAACCTTGTTTCCCTTGGGGTTGAGCCTGCAGTTGTCGCTGCTGCGAGACATGGCGCCGGGTGTGCTTTGGGTCGCTGCGCTGCTATCGTCTCTGCTGTCGCTGGACGGATTGTTCAAGAGTGATGCCGACGACGGTACTCTGGAGCAGCTGGCGCTGTGCGGCCAGGGACTGACGCTCATCGTGGTTGCGAAAACCTTTGCTCATTGGCTGGTCAGCGGTGCGGCGCTGGTGCTGGTGTCGCCGGTGGTGGGAACCGCACTCGGCATTCCCACCGGCGCCTTCCCGACCATGATGCTGAGCTTGGGACTGGGAACCCTGACCTTGAGCTGGTTGGGCGCGATCGGCGCCGGTCTCACGGTGGGGCTGAAGCGCGGCAATGTGCTCTTGTCCCTGATCGTGCTGCCGCTCGCCATGCCGCTGCTAATTTTCGGCGCCGGTGCGACCGATCGGGCGATTTCGGGAACGAACGCAGCGGGCGCCTTGTATTTTCTGGCGGCGCTGTGCGTCTTCACTTGCACCTTGGCGCCATTCGCCGCGACAACGGCATTGCGCATTACGCTGGAGTGACCTGAGAGAAATCATGTGGACATGGTTCTATAAACTTGCCTCGCCGCCCTATGTGTATGGGGTCGCCGCCACGCTCGTGCCTTGGTTCCTGGGTGGCGCGGCGCTGGCGTTGGGTTATGGGCTGATCGCCGGGCTTGCGATCGCGCCTCCCGACTACCAGCAGGGCGAGGCGTTTCGCATGATTTATGTGCACGTGCCGAGCGCCATCCTGTCCTTGACCGTGTATACGGTAATGGCGGCCGCCAGTGCCGTCGCGCTCATCTGGCGCATCAAGGTAGGGCATGCCGTTGCGGCGGCCGCGGCTCCCATCGGTGCGTCGTTCACCATTTTGGCGCTGGTCACAGGTTCCTTGTGGGGCCGGCCGATGTGGGGAACCTATTGGGCTTGGGACCCCCGGCTGACGTCCGAACTCATCCTGTTGTTTCTCTACGTAGGGGTGATGTCGCTGCGCTCGGCGTTCGAGGATCCGTCGCGCGGCGACCGGGCTGCCGCGCTGCTGGCGACCGTGGGCGTCGTCAACGTGCCCATCGTGCACTTTTCGGTGGTGTGGTGGAACTCGCTGCACCAGGGGGCAACGATTGTTAAACTAGGCGCACCCTCCATGCCCGGCAGCATGCTATGGCCGCTGCTGTCCATGTGGCTTGGTTTCATGCTGTTCTTTGCCGCAGTGCTCTGTATTCGCCTGCAAGGCGAGGTGCTCAATCGGGAGCGGCAGTCAACCTGGGTACGAGAGGCGGTTAAAGCATGATGAGCGGCAGTTTTTGGGCCATGGGCGGCTACGCGCGCTATGTGTGGCCCTGCTTCGGCTTCTCCTGCGTGGTGCTGGTGTGGAATTTATGGTCGGCGCGCCGATTTCGTGTCGCGGCCCAATTGAGGGCACGGCGCGCGGCGGAAATGGCAACGGTGGATGAATCATGACCCCTCGGCGCAAACGCCTGTTCGTGGTGCTCGGCATATTGGGCGGCGTGGCCGCCTCAGTCGCGCTCGCGGTCATGGCCTCGCGCGAGAACATCATGTTCTATTACGATCCCAGCCAGGTCGTGGCGGGCAAGGCGCCGCTCGCCAAGCGGTTTCGCATCGGCGGCATGGTCGTGAAGGGGAGCGTCGCCCGCAAGCCGGGCGATCTCGAGGTGCGTTTCGTGCTCACCGACTTCGCGCACGAGGTTCCGGTCGAATACACCGGTGTGCTGCCGGATTTGTTCCGCGAAGGGCAGGGTATCATCGCGCACGGCACGATGAATTCGAGCGGCGCCTTCGTCGCCGACGAGGTACTCGCCAAACACGATGAGAAATACATGCCGCCCGAAGTGGCTGCCTCTCTGAAAAACAAACCGGCGCGCACCGCAACCGGCGCCGGACCCACCACGTAAGGGCTTGGGAGCTGCAATGGCACCGGAATTAGGAGTCTTCTCGCTCATCCTGGCCTTCGTGCTGAGCGTGTCGCAGGCGTTCTTCGGTCTCGCCGGCGCCTGGCGCGGCAGGCCGGTGTGGATGTCGGTGGCGCGGCCGGCGGTGACCGGGCAATTCGTGTTCGTCGTCCTGGCCTTCGCCTGCCTCGTGTATTCCTTCGTGAACAACGACTTTTCCGTCCTGTACGTCGCGCGCAACTCGAATTCGCAGCTGCCGCTCTTCTACAAGGTGGCGGCCTTGTGGGGCGCGCACGAGGGTTCGTTGCTCCTGTGGATACTGATTCTGTCGATCTGGAGCGTGGCCGTTGCCGCCTTCAGCCGCCAGCTGCCCTTGAGCTTCTCGAGCCGCGTGCTCGGGGTCATGGGTCTGGTCAGCGGCGGATTCATGCTGTTCACGTTGTGGACCTCCAATCCCTTCCTGCGCCTGATTCCGGCTGCGCAGGACGGCGCGGACTTGAATCCGGTGCTGCAGGATTTCGCGCTCGCCATTCATCCGCCCATGCTCTACACGGGCTACGTGGGGTTCTCGGTGGCGTTCGCGTTCGCCATTGCCGCGATGTTGGAAGGGCGCCTGGACCAAACCTGGGCGAAGTGGACCCGGCCCTGGACCATCTTTGCCTGGCTGTTCCAGACCATCGGCATCGCACTTGGGAGCTGGTGGGCGTACTACGAACTGGGCTGGGGAGGCTGGTGGTTCTGGGACCCGGTCGAGAATGCGTCGTTCATGCCCTGGCTGGTGGGGACCGCATTGATCCATTCGCTCAGCGTTACCGAGAAGCGCGGCATCTTCAAGAGCTGGACGCTGCTGCTCGCGATATTCGCCTTCTCCTTGAGCCTGGTGGGAACCTTCCTGGTGCGCTCCGGCGTGTTGGTATCGGTGCACTCGTTCGCAACCGATCCGACCCGCGGACTCTACATTCTGGCCTTCCTCGTGCTCACGATCGGCGGTTCACTGACCCTGTACGCATGGCGCGCGCCGAAGCTGTATGCGCCAGGCGGTTTCGAGGTGTTCTCGAGGGAATTCTTTCTGCTGGTGAACAACGTGATTCTGGTGAGCGTTGCCGGACTCGTACTGTGGGGCACGTTGTCGCCGCTGGTCTACGAACTGTTGGGTATAGGCAAGATCTCGGTCGGCCCGCCCGTGTTTGCCCTGATGTTCCTCGTGCCCGTGCTGCCGCTCATGGCATTCCTAGGTGTAGGCATGCATTCGGCCTGGCGCCGCGGCAAGCTCACCGCGGCCGCCGAACCCCTGTGGTGGCTGCTCGGCGTCGCGGTGGCGCTTGCCGTCGCGATCCAGGGCCTCGTGTTCGGCCAGTTCCACTGGGTGGGGCTCATCGGATTCAGCTTCGGGATCTGGATCATCTTCTCCTCCCTGCTCGAGCCGCTGCGCCGCCTGCGCCAGAAGCAAACATTGACTGCCGCGCTGCTCGGAATGAGCATCGCTCACTTGGGGGTGGGGATGTTCGCCATCGGCGCCAGCGGCGTCGAGAGCTACAAGATCGAGAAGGACGTGGCGTTGAAGCCGGGCGGAAGCTTTTCCATCGCGGGGTACGATTTCCGGTTCGTGAGCGCGAAGAACGTGCGTGGCCCAAATTACGATGCCGTGGAGGCCACGGTCGCAGTCACCCGCGGCGGCAAGCCGGTGACCCTATTGAAGCCGCAAAAGCGGCATTTCTGGGTGCAGCAAACCGACAACAGCCAGGCGGCCATCTCCGTGAACTGGGCCCGCGATCTGTTCGTCGCCATGGGCAATCCCCTGGGTGAAGACGCGTGGAGCATGCGAATTCAGTACAAGCCGCTGGTTCGCTACATATGGCTCGGAGCCTTGGTGATGGCCCTCGGCGGCTTCATCGCCGCGACCGACCGGCGCTACCGGTTCAAGGTGCCGGCCGCCGCCACGGATGCCGTTGCCGCGCCGCCGGCCGGCGAACCGAAGCCGGGTATTGCCTGATGTGGAAGTTCCTGTTGCCGTTCGCCGCGTTCGTAGCGCTGGTCGTGCTGTTCGCGTTCGGGTTGAACCCGAACCGCGACATTCACGCCCTGCCGTCGCCGTTGATCGGCAAGCCGGCACCCGCATTCACGCTCACCGACGTGCTCGATCCCGCGCGCCCCGTCAGCAACGCGGCATTGCGCGGCCAGGTCTACGTACTGAACGTCTGGGGAACCTGGTGCTACGAATGCCGGGCGGAGCACGATGCGCTGCTCGCGATTTCGCGTTCGCATGTGGTGCCCATCATCGGGCTCGACTACATGGATCAGCGCGAGAAGGCGAGAGAGTGGCTGGAGCAGCTCGGCAATCCCTATCAGGCGGTGGCATTCGATACCGACGGCCGCACGGCGATCGACTGGGGTGTGTACGGCGCTCCGGAGACATTCTTGGTGGACGGGCAGGGGCGGGTGATTTTCAAGTTCATCTCGCCCATGACGCCGGAAGTGTGGCAACGCGAGTTCCTGCCGCGAATCGCCGCGGCGCGCCGAGGCGGCGCATGAGTCGGTCCGCCGGGCGGATCGCCGCCGGAATCGGCGCACTTCTGCTTGCGCTCACGGCCGTCGCGGCCGGGGAGGGCATCGCGGCCGGTCAGGGCGTCGCATCGGCTCCTCCGGTGGATGAGAACGGCCAGTTGAAGGATCATGCTCTGCAGTCGCGCTTCGAG
>Ga0210398_10002523_pt1 | contig 17853 bp, 20 predicted proteins | sample IncBWC4OmetaG_FD_161047 | JGI IMG/M metagenome (GOLD analysis project Ga0210398, IMG submission 161047) | Forest soil microbial communities from Barre Woods Harvard Forest LTER site, Petersham, Massachusetts, United States - Inc-BW-C-4-O | ecosystem: Environmental > Terrestrial > Soil >... | reverse complement strand
GGGATGTATGTGCTCACTGGAATCCCGGGCGGTGACCGGCCGCTTCAAATTCCCGGCGCCGAATTGATCCGGCAGTTGGTGCTGGATAATCAGGTCCTGCTGGGCAGCGTGAATGCCGCGCGCGGGCATTTTCAAATGGCGGCCGACGATCTGGCCCAGGCCCACCTGCGTTGGGGCGTTCAGATTCAAGGTCTGATCACAAATCGCTATTCGCCGGTTCAGTTTGCCGGGCTAAAAGATGAGCATCAGCCCAATGCAATCAAGGAAGTCATCGAATGGGCGTAATTGGGCCGCATCAGATGTTCGGCAGCAAATCGAAATATTCATCGTCTTCGTTCGTGCCGCCCTCCCCCTTGCCCAGCTGTTTTTCGGATTCGACAAATTCGATCCGTTCGATCCACTTGACCATTTTATAGCCCAGTTGATTTTCTACCCTTAGCCGCAGTGGGGCACCATATACAGCTGGAAGCGGGGCTCCGTTCATTTCCAAAGCAAGCAGACATTCCGGCTTCAGAACGTTCTCCAGGCTCTGCGTATCGTAGTACCCTCCTCCATAAAGAGAGCCACCAAAGGAAAAGAAGACAACTGCTTTTGCGGACGGCTTCGGTCTGACCAGGTCGATGAGGTTTTTCATGGGAACTCCGGTCCACCGCGCTATACCCGACCAACCCTGGATGCAATGGTGCATCGTAATGAATTCGGCTTTCCCGAGGCCTTCCAGTTCCGAGATAGAAAGCTCTAGTGATTTCTCGACCAGACCGCCGATCTTCAACTTATAGTCATGGAAGCCAGTGGCGGCCAGGTGTTTCCAATCCTCGCGTTCCGGCATCTTGCCGTTCGGCCAAAAGTAAGGCGAGATCTGGTCCTTTGTATATCGTTGGCTCGGTGCAAGACGGTTCAGCGTGGCTAGGCGTAAGGGTTGTGACAACGCCTTTTGGATGTGTTGGAGCATGCGGGGAAAGTTCCATGAAACATAGTGTGCCGCTATCCAGGAAGTTATAACCACGGCAATGCCGACAAAGCCGAGGATCATCCCGAGACGGCTTTGATCGTCGGTCCCCAGGACGATATGATTCATATTTCGTGCAAAGCCAGTTAATGCTACGAGCGTGACATGAGCAACGATGAACGCCAGGTAACCCGTCATCAGGAGGAAGTGAATGGACCGGGACGCCTGCCTTCCACCAAACATCCGCGGGAACCATGCGAAACGATTCACAAGCGCCGGGGACATTGAGATCCCGGTCAGAATGGACAGGGGCCCGAACACGAAGACCATAGTGAAATAGACAAGCTGCTGAAGCGCGTTGTATCCGTAGAACCCGTTGGGTTCTTGGGGAAAGTGGAAATTTGCATAGTCGACGAATGTGCTCCAGGCCTGCGTCAGCACCACCGAAGAAGTGGGGACAAGCCTTCTCCATTGTTCCGTTGCCAAAAGCAACGTGATAAAAATGACGCCGGTCACTATAAATCCGTAGACGTCGATGAAGTGCCAGGAGCGCGCCACTCCCACGGTATGGCGATAGCCCGGTAATCCGAACACTGGCGAAATGTAACGTGCATCGTCCTTTGCCGTCCACACGCGGTCGGTTGGAACCTTTAATGGCGTGAATCGCACCCACTCGGTTCCGGGCGTGCAACCATCATTGAAATATAGCCGCGGATGATCGAAAAGAATAGAAAGACCACTGCGGATCAGCATCATCAAGAAGAGAAAGTTAAAGAAATGACAGTAGCGCACCCACAATGGAAAGCCGTGCGGCCCGAACGGCGATGATTGATCAAATTGAGGTATGGACGGCATGTGCGGCAATCCGAGGAAAGCGGCTTGTCCCCAAGCCACTAGCAACGGCAGCAACATCAAACAGGCAGCAAGAGCGATGAAAGAGGGTTTGATCCAGACCCGAAAACGCCGATCGGACGGATAATGAATAGCTCGACGCGCCGCATCGAATGCAACCATAGCTTTTCCTGAACGGTGGTCGCACCTGCCGGCCACGGCCTCCTCTCTCTGGCCCGCCTGAGAGGGCCTACGAGTTTAAGTTTATGGGATTCTGACTGGTTCCTGACGCCGCTTTGGCTTGGTTGCCTTATAGTACAGCAGACACGGACGCCCAAGTGACGCGCCGGCATGCTGAGCCTTAATAGAATTCTTGTTCTCGTTGTGCTCGCGGATACTTCCCGGCACGTTGTGCACCAAGCCGCGCGGTCGGCGCGCCGCCTTCATGCGGAGGTGATCCTGCTGCACGTGGTGACACGGTTCAGCTACCCCGCCGGGATCCTGGAGCGCGGGCACGAGATCACCGCGCAGGCTTTGCACGCGCAGATCGTCCAGCGGGCGCAGGAAGATCTGGATCAGGCGCTAAGGCCGGAGTTGGACGGGATTGCAGTGACAAGCTTGCTACTCAGAGGCGACCCGGCCCACGAAATCGTGAAGACGGCTCGCGACCAAAACGTTGACCTGATTGTGATGTCGACGCATGGCGAAGGGATTTTTCTACCGCTTGCGGCTGGGCTCAGTGACGGCGAAAGTACTGCACGAAAGCCATTGCCCAGTCTGGACAGGCGCTCACATGGAGGAGGGGCCGGTGCGCGAGTTCTCCATTCGCCGCGTCCCCGTTTGGAAGGAGCAGATCGCCAAGCTTCAGCAGGACGTGGGCGCGAGGGCCGAGGTTTATCATCGATAGGAGCAACGTCCCGGAGCTGTTGAACCGAGTGGCCGAGCGAACGAAGGTTGACGTGCTAGTCATCGGACACATTCCTGGGCGAAGTCACCTGGGGGACAGCGGGAACGGTTATGGGATCATTCGGGAGTCGCACATTCCAGTCCTGAGCGTCTGAAAGGTTGGTGCCCATGAAGAACTGGATCATCGTCGTAATCATCCTACTGATCGTCGCCTTCTTGGCCGGCTTCGCCCCGCAGTATATAAAGGTGAATCGCCTGGAGAATGAACTGTCCACCGCGAAACAGGACAGTGACCTGGCCGAACTACGTGATCTAGCTGGGCTCGCTTTCGTTCAGACCAGCCAGTAGAATTATGGGCTCGCGGCAGCGACCAGCAATCAGTTTTTTGCGAGTGCTCGCGATATTGCGAATCGGCTGCCGGATGCAAACGGCCGCAAAGTTTTGCAGGATCTTTTGGCCTCTCAAAACAAGATTACAGCCGAGTTGGCGAAAGGCGACCCGGAATCGTTGGACGATCTCCAGGTATTGTTTGACAAGACGCGTCAAGCCGACAGTTCCATCGGCCGCTAGGCGTTGGCGTTGATCGACGCGGCTAGCAACTTATCTCTCTCTATTAGGGACCTGTCTGAGGGCGGCGACAGCTTGAACGATAGGCTCGCGCGGCGCACCGACGTGGCCAATCCGATCGACTGCAAAAGCCGAATCGCCCACCAGCTCAGGTCGATCTCATACCACGCAAGTCCGTGCCGGGCCGATGTCGGATAGGCGTGATGATTGTTGTGCCAGCCCTCGCCGAAACTCAACAAGGCCACGAACCAGTTGTTCCGTGAGCCGTCACGAGTAGCAAACCGCCGGCTTCCCCAGAAGTGCGTTAGCGAATTGACCATCCACGTCGCATGCAGCCCAATCGTCACCCGGAAAAACACTCCCCACAGAAGAAACGGCGGGCCACCGAAAGCCAGCAGCAGTATACTCATGAGAACTAACGGCACGTAGTGATACTTCGAAAGCCAAACCAGGAACCGATCCTTGCAAATGTCCGGAGCATAGTGGGAGCACTGGTCGACGTCGCAGTGGGTCGCGTCTCCGATCAGCATCCAGCCGATGTGACTCCACCACTTGCCATCGCGCGGGGTGTGCGGGTCGCCCTCCTTATCGGAGAACTGGTGATGGATGCGGTGGGTGGCAACCCAAAACATGGGCCCGCCTTCTAAAGCTAGCGTCCCGCAGATCGCAAGGAAATACTCGACCCACTTCGGCGTTTTGTAGGAACGGTGTGTCAGCAAACGGTGATAGCCCATTCCTATGCCCAAGCTCAGAGAAATCCAGTAAAGCGCCAATCCGGTAAAGAAAGCCGGCCAACTGAAGAAGAAAAGGGCAGCGATCGCCCCAACGTGGAAAAGCGTGAAAGCGATCAACGATGTCCAATTGATTCCATTTCGTCTGATGAACGGCCTGGCGCTAGTTTCCATTGGTTGCCCACTTCATTGGACGGGAGAAATGCTTCCCGGACTGTCAGAGTTGTGTAATATTGCCATGGTCAGCTTCATCCGCGATCAGTAAGCCTTTCTGGGGGGCTTTGACGGCCATTCGCTTAGTATGAAGTTGTAGGCGCATTTGGTAGCCGGCGTGAGCTCCGGGAAAAAGACTACCGCCAAGAAAGCAGGTTCCTGATGGCCGCCTCCCGTTCGGACGCGCTGTTGCTCTTCGGTGTCACCGGAGACCTCGCCCATAAGATGATCTTCCCGGCACTCTATGCGATGGTGAAACGAGGCGATCTCAAGGTTCCAATCATCGGCGTCGCCTTCCCGAAGTGGAGCCTGGAGCGTCTGCATAGACGCGTCACGTGGAAGGCATCCTTGGTCCCCGATTTGGCTTCGAGCGCCTGCGTAAAGAGCAGGAGATCCACATAGCCTTGACGTCTTGGCCGCGGTGACGTGGAACCCATCGAATTACCGACCCAAAGCGCTTACTTCGCACTAGAATAACCCCGGAGCGGATTGCGCCGGAACCCTTGGGTGGGTAAAGAAATGGGCCAAGTGGTCGGCGCAGTCGTCTACGGGCCCGGTCAGTTCCCGGCTACAAACCACTGATTAGCTTGCACTGAGTTCTCCTGTTGGAAGCTACAACTCTTCGGTGACAGAAGAAAAATAAGAGACACATGGACCGTGTGGTTCCGCTATTTTGCTGATTTGATTAGTCCACGGTGGGTACAAGCGTTCGGTGAAATCAAATCCGCTGGCAACAATCTTGGGGAAGTCGCCGGCCAAATCATTGATTCAATGGCTCCTCAGCCTGGACTCGAACCAGGAACCCTTCGGTTAACAGCCCTGGAAACCGTTCAGCCGAAGCAAGCGATGGAGTGATATATGGTAATACCATCAATACGTTAGCGGGATGCGTTCGTAACGCGTACTGTGCCCCAGTGAGACGAATTGCTATGGTTTTTTAACTGGGTGGGGCACAAAACTGGGCACAATTTTTTCGCTGTAATTTTCCTTCTGATGCGCCGGGGACAAATAGCCTGTCAACGCGGCTTGGGCACCTGCATTAGGACACTCTTGCACTTCGGGCACCGCCATTTTCGCTTCTTGTGGTAGATGTGCCCCTTGAGTTCCGTCATAGCGACTTTGCAGTTTTTGCAGGTCACGACTGCTCTCTTCGTTTTGATGATCGCACTGGCTCTAACGTCAGACGGGCGGATTTGTTCTCTAACAACCTCACCCCTCCGCGATCCGCAACGACGCCGCCTGGAGTTCGTAGCTCACCTGTTCTTCAGCGAGTTCTTTGGTCGGGAAATTTCCGATGCTTTCAATCGGCACAGGATCATCCTCGAACGTCAGCCTGAACGACCAAGTGCCGTCTTCGTGGTTGGTGTAATCCACGTCGCCGGAGACGGTGCCGTTGGTGATGTTCATGGCGTTGATGTTATCAGGATCGGCTGACAACGAGCCTTTCGTAACCGCTACACACTCCACGATGCTGATGGAACGGTGTGAGACTCGACAGCCGAGTTTACCGGAACAGCGTCGGGTCGAAGTAATCCATGTCCACCGTGGCGGTACCGGTTAACCCCAATATATTTGTATCGCCGCCGCATGTCGGCCCTAAGTCGTACTGGTGCCCCATCTGTGTCTTCCACAAGGACCCTGTGGAGGGGGCGGTGGCTGGGTAGGGAGTGAACGGAACGAGTCCTGCGACCCCATCTCCACAATGCTTGACCCCGTCTCCACCGTAAAATCCACCGGTCCCAACACTCCACAGCGGCATTTCGATCAGGTCATCACAAGAAGTACTGTCGCAGTTACCGGTTATCGCCTGCCATCCACTTTTGCTCGTGTAAATGACGATAATCGGCACGTATGCTTGAGCAGCCGCAACAGCAGCCCTTATCTCCGCTATATTAGCCGCTGTATTCGCTTTGTTGAATATATGCCCAGTATCATGCCATACGACCCCCCCGTCCTTAGTGTCTCCGCCGTTATCTTTCCATGTGGGCGGTGCGGAGCCAGAGGTGCCTGCCGTGACAACTACCTGGATATGATTCCCTGGGGAGTCGGTGATCCTGGAACCCTCGTCGTAAGCAGTTTTAGGCGTCCAATCCACAAACTCACCGCAGGGTTCACACTTTTCAACATCGATGGCTAAGAACTTCAACATCACCAGCCCCGCTCCTATATTCGTCATGGCTTGGCTGACCTGATAGGCGGCTCCGGCTCCCGCATTCGTGTCCTGGTAAAAATTGAGCAAGATGTAAGCGGCGGTATTCATCAAAGCGGTTTGCGCTCCGAGAAGTTGATTATTTGCGAACTTGTTCGGTCCGAATCCTTGCCACGCATCAACGATGACGTTCGATACGCCGGCTTGCATCGCGTTTGGCCAAACATCGTCGGATACATCGCCCGCGTATTTTGAGATGTCAATCGTGTTGGGTGCTCGCCCGACGAAGCCGTGGGTTACATTGTCCGCGTCCTCGTAAGTCCCCGTAGTGACATTGCCGTAACTGATGCTGGATGTCTGGGTTCCCCCACTGCCCGTACCGCCCGGCGGATCAAACGATGTGATATTTCCGTGGTTGTCCCGTACGAAGCCGTGGTTCGGTGAACTAGAATTGTTCCAATACCCCGCCACCGTATTGCTGTCATTTGTTCCAGAGACTTGGGTAGCGACACTGTCGGGCGGATCGAACGATGTGATGCCGGTTTTGGGATTGCTTCCCTGCGGGTTTCGGTAGAACCCATGGTACACATGGGCTGCGTCCTGATAAAACCCCGCGATTGCGCCGCTGGCATTGATGCCAGTTGGGGTGGTATTAATACTCCCTATCGGGTCGAACGATGTGGGTGGATCTCCCTGCGGGTTTCGGTAGAACCCATGGATCACGTTATTGACGTCGGCGTAAAATCCTGTGACGGCATTGCTAGAGTTGATACCGACGCCGATCGTATAATTATTGTTGCCGACTGCGAACAGGACGATGTTCCCTGGGTTTCCGACGAAGCCTTGGTATCCATAAAATGTCGGACTGTGGTCGTAGTAATACCCTGTGATATTACCGCTGAGACTTATGCCATCGGCTTCGGTAAGGGCATCAAGAGTGCTGCCGGGTACCACCAAGGTGACGATATTTCCTTGTGGATCTCGGTAGAACGCATTAAGGGTAGGGTAGGTTGTAGTGACGTAATAGCCTGCTATCCCGCCAAGTGGATCAATGCTTCGAGGGTAAGTACCGACGCTGCCGGTCGGGTCGAACGTTGTAATGTTACCTTGCTGATCCCGAATGAAGCCATGGGGCTTAAAGTCTGTTAAATAACAGTACCCAGTGATCTCACCGCTTGGGTTGATGCCCGTTGGGAGGGTTTGTAGACTCCCCTCCGGGTCGAACGAATAAAACTGAGCGCTCGCTGGCACTGTCGCAGCCAGCAAGCAGATCGATAAACGGCTTGCGTAAAGTTTCATCGGCGGCCTCCTATTCGAAACCAGTCAAACTTTACCCGAGTACTGAGGGGATTGGGCCGTAGTATAGCCGAACGAAAATGCGACATGCAACCGGGCTCGCAAAACGGGAGGGTTTAGTTTGCCGAATGGTCCGGCGGGGCAAAAAAGGCGACGAGGCAACACGCTCACGTGGAGGGATACTTCGTCACTCGATCACCATCCAACTTCCATCGCTATTCTCCCGGAACAAATTCCCAATCGGCGATGGGAGTTGTCCGAGTTGGTCAGCATCGCTCGAAGCCTAGGAACGGGGCTAGGAAGAGGGGAGTAAATCCCGAATAACCATAGGGAGGGTATACTGGCTTCGATAGGAGGCTGGTATGGACGGATTCTCTAAGATTTGCCTGCTTTTAATTGTCGTGCTTCTGGCGGTAATTTCGCTACGCTCATTACTTGCGCCGCAATCCGCCGAGGCCGCACATCGCTACAAATACACGGTGGCGACCGTCCTTTGCCAGGGCTGCACACCTCAAACCTTGTTGGACAAATACTCCAAGGACGGGTGGGAATTTGTAGCGGCCATGACGGATGGGCAATTTATCTTTAGGAAGTAAACGCCAGGATTCAAAGTAGCCCAACTACCCGAAATCGCCCACCCTCGTGCCGGGGCATTCAATCCTTCGTGCCACGCTGCGAGTTACGCCTGGTGCAAGCGGGGATCACCGATTATGTATGGGAGATTTTTAATCTGATAGCGTGATGCGATTGGGACGATTACTGCTGCTTGTGCCAAACATATTTGGTCCCGGTCATGGAGCTCTCCGTCATGGTGCGACCATCGGGCGAAAACCCGACCTGCACAACTGTGGGCGATTGCCGAGGATTTGGAAAAGGTAAGGGCTGCCCAGTTTCATTGAGCATTGTGAGACGACCCGACTTGTCTAGCTGAAGCGTCATCACGGTTCCTAGCTTAAGAGTCGGAGCAGGACCATTCAAAGGAAGCTCAGACTGAAGCTTCCATTTCCCTAGTATGCGACCGTCAGGTACGTTTACAGCGCGAACCGACACGGAACACCCTAACAAGAAAAGCGCTATTATTCCAACGTATTTCCGCATACGTATTCACCTCCTGTCTCCCGATGCTAACACGGGTGCGTTTGGCAACTTTTCCAGCAACGCACATTTCAGACAACACCCACATCTCGCCTGAATCGGCCCTGGACAGGTTCGGACCTAGCGGCATGCTGGAAGCTTCGAAGCGGGGGTAGAAGAGCTGCATAACTTCGGACAGAAGATATAATAGCCCTAAGGAAGGGCTACTTCATGAAGCTCCTTACGCTCCTCGTTGCCATTGCCTGCCAGCCTTTTATTTTTGTCCCTCAGGCATCATGCCAAGACAACAAAGCACAACCGGACCGGCTTTATCTTACGCGGTTCATCCCTGAAAGCGGTGGAAGCCGCATCGAGTTGGTAGCATCAGCGGTTCAGCGGGACCTATCGAATAAGGCGAGCGAATCGATCATCCAAGCTAAAGGAAATGTTGAAATCAAGATGATCACCTGCACTCCGACAGGACGTCGTGAAGGAAAAGTTTGTGAGGGCGCGCTGGTCCTGCGTGCTGACGCAGTCGAGTTTAACGAGAAGACCGGGGAGATTGCGGCAAGCGGTGACGTGCATATTACGCCTCATCGAGCAGGGGCACCATCCAAAGACTTTTCAAAGTAGCCCACCACCCGAAATCACCACACCCAGCAGCCGGGATCATGTCGGAGGACATTCAACGCTGCGGTACGACGATGCGGACTACGCCTGCGAGGGAAGCCGGAATTACGGATCACATTTGGGACATCGCAGAAGTGCTGGCGTGATCGACCCATTGGAAACCCTGGGAGAGCGTTACCATGGCGACCCGAATTGTGCCTCCGATTGCAGCGCAAGTTTTTGGGTCTATCTTATGAGCCTCCGGGTCGTTATGAGCCAGAATCACATTCACCCCCATCTGGATCGCTAAAGCCAGCGTCACGTCTTCCGGTCGCTCGGCATCGATGTGGTATCGGGCAAACCGGATATCGTCGGTATTAAGTAAACGGAGTACTTCGGGTGAACCATAGCCTATGAATCGACCTGGATACAATTCGTTGGTAATGACCGTAGTTTCCAGAGGGCCATGGACGTGATTCTTGAACGTAATCGTTGTGCGCTTTGGCCGTGTGTCGTAATAGCCATCGATGAAGATGTATGCTTCCGACCCTTCAATGCTCGCATCCAACTCGTCCCGTACTGGCGCTACACTTCTTTCCGCCGCCTCTGCGATTTCTTCTGCAGCTCTGTATGTGTAATGGTATAGACTTTTGGGACGTTCCAACGCGAGCTTCTGAAACGCTGCCTCAGCCTCAACTAGGTAATCAAACAGAATTTCGTCCGTGTCCTTGTGGGTCAATTGTATGGCTCCTGAGAGCGCATACGCCAGTCTTCTGTTTGGCTGTTCGATGCCAAAGATCTTTTGCTCTGAATCGCTCAAGACGGCGTTTGTATCACTTCTGCTTTTACGCCCATCTGATGCGATTACGAATCCTTCCGGCGTGTAGATTCGAGCAATCGCCGTTGACACCGAACAATTATACAGACAATCACTCGGCGTCCAGACAGAGCCGTAGCGGTCCGCAAAAAACGGCATTGAGGGATACTCCGAACGTGCTAACAATCAGGTGCCCGCCCAATATCGAGAAGGCCCGCCTGCCAGCAGGCTTTCGCTGTTTCTTGGGCCAAGTTCGCCAGAGCGCTTGCCAAGTCGGTAAGTTGATCGCTACGCTTGAAATTATGCAACTAACAGACGATCAAAAGGTCCAGATTTTTTGTGCGGCGTTGAGCGCAACTATTCAGGCCGAAGCTCAGGTTATGGCCGCATTAGGTCCGAACGTCGGCTCAAAAGCGGGAGCACTAGGTACGGTTGAAAGGGCAAGTTTAGTCGCTTCCGAAGCTATCGGGAAACTTATGAGCAAGACCTGGGCTTGAGCACCCAGTCAGATCAACGCACTTTTCAGACACCGGCCGAAATTACAGCCGGTATCAGTTTGTGCCAAGATCGTTACCGTCTCTTCTTCTGTCTAAAGCCCAACTTTCCGGCTGAGTTCTCCCGGAACAAGCTCTGATTTCGTTCCACCCGAAATCGCCCCTGACAGCTCGGTGACCGTTACCTGTATTTCCCTTTAATCCAATTGAAAGAGACTTTCCTGGGCCTACTGGTACGAAAATTAGCTGAGGTGCGAAGAAACTTTGCATTTACACGCTCTTCGTAATATAGTCATCACTACTGCCAGTTCGAGCAGGCAACCTCGTTATGAGGATTGGGAGGTTCGATGAGACTGAACGAGGCGTTTGTAATAGCTAGTCTTCTGGGTACGGCTGTCATGGCTTATGGAAGCAGTTTTGTCATTGACAACTTCAGTTGCTCCGACTCCGTCACACAGAATGGGCCCGGCGATACTTCCAGCACGATTGCTTGCCCAGGTTCCGTTGGCGGTTTTCGCAGCGACGTTATCTTCCTCCCCAGTGGCTCGGGCGATGCGGTAAGTACAATCAATTCCAATCCGCCCTCTGGAGCGATAACCGGAACGATTGGAAGCGGGCTAAGCGGTGCCGATGTGATGACCTGGTTTGGCACTTCGACACCTGGCGTATGGGATTTGCCGAACCTGGATTTAAGTGGTGATTCCGTAATGATCGAAATCGAGTCCGATTCGGGCGGGACCCTGTCCGTAGCTCTCGGCAGTGGTTCCGCAAGCGGTAACCTAGCGGAATACTCAGCAACATTTGGGGCCAGCTCAAGCTTTGTGGATGTGCTCATACCCCTCATAAACCCTACTGTTATCGGAACAGGGGCCAACGTGGGCGAGGTTACCGCCATCGGACTGAATATTGATGTTCCCGCCGGAAGTACTTGGACGATTGATGGAATAGAAGCCGTACCCGAACCATCAACTCTGCTGCTGACGGGTTTCTTCTTCTTGGGCGTGTTGGCCAAATCTTTTTGGCGAAGTGGCTTTTGAATTTGGTGGTCACGGCTTCGATTGCCACTGCAAGCCCAGCTTGCCAGCGCTATTCTCCCGGAACAAACTGCCATCCCGGATGTACCGACGAACCATCTGCACACTCCTGTGGCCGGTCTGTTTCATAATCGATCTCTCCGTCGCCCCAGCAATCGCCGCAGCCGTCGCATGTCCGGCCCGTAACGAATGCCCCCCATACTTCGCAGGATCGAGTCCGGCACGTTCGGCGAGTTTCTTCACAACACGAGAAACGTCGATTCCTGACAAACGGCCTGACCGCACCCGACCATGCCGGTTGATTGAGCGGAACAGCGGGCCACTGCTGATACCAGCCATCTCCATCCACGTCTGAACCGTGCGAACCGGACAGGTGTCGGGATTAGAGCCGTAAGGAATTCCAATCTTCCTACCAGCTCCGTCCTGATCGGTCTTGCTACGGCGGAGGGTGACCGTGAAGCCGTCCTTTCCGAATGTGCAATCTTCAACATCGAGGCCGACCAATTCGGACCTGCGGAAGGCACCAGCGAATCCGAGTAGCATCAGGGCCCGATCCCGAGTGCCAATGATGCCGGCATCCATCGCCTCCACCATCGCCCGAATGTCATCCGTGAGCGTCGGGGACTTCTGTTCGGATGCCGTACCCTTCGTCCGGCGGATGCCCTTCATGGTGTTGGTGACCATCGCGTGATGGGTTGGTGATTCCAAACCGACTGCTTTGTGGGCCTCAGCAATAGCATTCAGCCGACGTTGAATGGTGCCGACCTTCAGACGACCAGCACATTCGGCTATGAAGGAAGCCACAGTTTCAGCCGACGCAGGCAGCGGACTCAGACTATGCGAATCACACCAGCCACAAAAATTCCGCCAGTCCGTCCGGTAACCCCGGATGGTGGATTCTGCTTTTGATGCTCTGATGAAATCCCGTACCTGCTCCGAAGGGGACGGAACCACGTCCGCCCCCGATTCTTTCATTGGACCGATGATGTCCGTCATGCTGCCACCTGGTAATATCGACGGCCCCCAGCGGAGTGCCGTGGCAAGGACAATCGCAGGACTCACCACCAAGTATGGGTTGTTCATGGTGGCCCACCGCACACGCCATGCAGAGTTTTGTCGGTGATTCGGGGACGGTCTGCGTTGCCGGAAGCTGTGGACAATCGAATTGGGTTTGGTATCGCTCCATCATGCCGCCACCGCCTGAAAGGCTTCATTGGCCTTCCGTTTGAACTCAGGCGTGATGTCGTCTTTTGTGCGGACAGATGCCCATTCTGGCCACGAAGCAACCTTCAGCGCCGTCCGTATGGCGTCCTTCATTGTCGATGCTGAACCAGCGGCGAGGCCAGTCAGAAGGTGTGTGATGACCCAATATCCGTCGCCGCGATTCACGGCGAGATGTTCCGATACCGTTACGGCCCATGCGTCCGCCCATTGGTCGGATTCCCACTTGGTACGAATTTTGATTTTCGTGACCGTGACGGATTCTCGTTCCGCCGTCAGCCGGATCATTTCGTCCCAATACTCAACATCGTCCGGCCCGCAAGTGAATCGAGATTTGAGAGCCTTCTCAAGCGTGACGGGTGGTGGTAAGGCCACCTTACGGGAGACGTGAGCCGGGCGGGATGGTTTCGGTACGCCCCGCCAGGTGATCGTGATCCTCGTGTCCTCGATTTGTTCGGAATACTCCAGCCCGGACTTCCGCAACGAATCGATCAGAAACTCACGGCGTTTAACACTATCGGCCCGTGACGGATTGAGAATGACAGCACGTCCCGTATTCATGCCGCCACCTCCGCAGTACGGGACGATTCTCCAGCCCGTGCGATCATCCAGTCGGTAGCCTGCTGTGCTTTGCTGGCAGCGGTAAAGATGGCCCGTGAGTCAGCCTTGAGAACCTTCAGCCATGACGCCAAGTACTTTGCATGGTCCTCCCGAGGTTCTGTACTGAGACCAAGGTGAGCGCATGTGAAGGCAGCCCCGAGTTCCGCAATCAGTTCTTCGGCATCTGAACGTGATCGGACGCGGGGGCATAGTAGGCTTGATTCCCACCGGGGCGGACATCGGCAGCGATGGCCTTGAAGAACCTCTCAGCATGCGCGATCCGTTCCGGCATGGGTATGTCCGCGTCCGCTGTTGGCGTGTACCCGTCCACCTGGGCGGCATTAAACACGCTATACCCACGAGTGAATAGCAGCCGCGATGAATGACTGGTGTCCCCCTCTTGCGATTCGCTGGAATCGTTCGCAAACTTCCAAAACACCACCAGCGTAGCTTTCTCCCCCTTGCGGACTTGTGCCCCCTTATCCTGCCATTGCTGGTACGTGGCCCATTCGCCACGTTCGTAGCCTTTGGCTTGGGCAGTGGTCCACAGACACACGGTATTGATGCCGCGATACGGTTTCTTGCTGGTTGCATTGATCGGCGAGAAGGCATAACGTCCGCTGGTATGCCACGGCATAGTCCACGTTCCTACGCCTTGCTCGATTGAGTTGATGATTTGGGCCGTCACTCGTGAGTAAACGTCCCGTTTGTCGGTTGCGGTATGTTCGATGTTAGACATCGTGAAACTAGACCTTTCGCGTTGTTTAGGGGCCGTTCCAAGTTCGTAGCTTGTTGCGGTCCCGTTTTAGTTCTAGTGTGCGATTCGTTTTACAAATCGAACACTGGAAGCAACCACAGAATACGCTAAACACGCTTTAGGTACAAGTACCATTTCGCGTCCTCAGAGTACTTTTTCTAAACCGTCTTAAGATGGGATGGTGGACAAGAAAACCAAAGCAATCTTCTCTGAGATCATGCGTGAGATCGGACGCAAGGGCGGCAAGATCGGGGGCAAGCGTAGCTTGGAGACCATGACCCCCGAGGAGCGATCAGCGAGGGCGAAGAAGGCAGCCACGGCAGCGGCGAAGAAACGCACAGCGGAACGTCTGGCACGTGAGAAGAAGAAAAGTACTCGCTAGAAAAGTCCTTGCGATGGGGCCCCAAAACATGACGGGGGGCGGGTCAAAACAGTGCAGGATTCCTGCCACGCAGACGTGGGCTGTAGCGTGGGGTGTCGGAAAAAAAATAAAAAGCGATCATGCCGCGTGCTGCCCTGACGAGGAACAGCTGGGCATGACGATTCGCCTGCGAACCGTGGGCTAGGGGGTCAGGTTGAGTAGCACCATGACGCCGCCTGAGGTATCCGGGACCACGATGTCCGGCAGGCCCGGTGTCGATAGTTCGTGGAGATGCTCTACCAAGATTGAGCCAGGTGAGGGGCCAGTGCCGATCGCGAACGGTGTCGCGTAGGTTGCGTTCCCCCCGCCCAAATAAATCTCAAGCGTGTCGGCCTCCAGTACGCAAATATCTGGGATACCGTCGCCGTTCAGGTCCCCGACGAAATTCAAGGTCGGGTTCTGCGCTCCCTCTCTGAGCGTTTGACTGTAGGTGAATTTGCCATCCCCACCAGCGCCCTTGCCCAGATAGATAGAGGCACCAAGCGGGGGGTTGGTGGCAAGCCCCCCGGTGTAGGACAAAACCAGATCGAGATTACCGTCTCCGTTGACGTCAGCAAGTATTGGGTTGTAAGAGAGCGCGCCAAAACTCGTCGCTACCTGGTTAAAGCCGCCCTTATGGTTGTTCAATAGGACGGTTATAGGGGCGTCAACCGGAAAAACGTTACTGGTCAGAACCAGATCCTTCCAGCCATCGTTATTGATGTCTCCCGCAGCGATACCGGAGTATCCGCCACTGGGCGGACTGGCCACGATATCGGTCGGAGACTGGAACGTGCCATCCCCATTGCCCAAAGCAATCAGATTGCCTGACGTGGCGAAATCCACTTTCCCGTCGTGATTGAAGTCACCGGGTGCTAAGTAGCCGCCGGACGGTGTCGGCGTGATGCTTGCCAGAGTGAAAGTGCCGTCACCATTGCCCAGGTAAGCATAGACACCTCCCTGGGCCGGCACCAGTAGATCAAGCTTGCCGTCGCCGTTCAGATCGGTGGTAACCAGGCAATCGGCACCAGCCAGCGTGATGTTTGTTCCGGGCGTGAAAGGTGTTGCACCTTTACCTGTCCCGAGCAGAATGGCGATCCCATTGGAGTTGTTGACCGCCAAATCCAGTTTGCCATCGCCATTGAAGTCGCCTTTCACGCCGCAGCCCGCGCCACCCGTAACGCTGGTCCAAATGCCATCCTCAAACCCTTTGTTGCCATCGTTGAGCAACACGGAAAAAGAGTAGCTGCCGCTGGCGATAATGTCGGTCAAGCCGTTGTTCCGTAGATCGGCCAAGACTATGTCGGCGGTATTCGCAGCGTCTACCGGGAAACTCATCGGCGCGCTGAAGTTACCGCCGCCTTCCCCATAAGCTACGAAGCCGCCGACGGAAACCAGATCAGGCCAGCCATCGCCGTTAACATCGCCAAGCGCAACGCCATCGACGGCTTGTGACCCTGGGAGGCTCAAAACCTTCGGCCCCGTAAAGCCTCCCGCACCGTTGCCAAAATAGAGAAAGACATCACCACCGGAGTGGCCCCCGTTGACCACGATGCTGGGTGGGCCATCTTTGACCAGCCTACCGACGGCGATTATCGTCGGCGTATTGGGTGTGCTAAACCGCTGCGGCGGCTGGAACGTGCCATTGCCATTCCCGAACAGGACGGTAAAACCGTTCCCTCTACTGCCGGTGAGCTGGGTCACTACCAGGTCGAGCTTACCGTCCCCATTGAAATCCGCGGCGGCTATATTGAAGCATCCCGGCACGGAAACCGCCAGCACTGCGGAATTGAACGTGCCGCCGCCTGTCCCTGTTAGCAACCAGACGCCAGCGGTGTTACCTGCCGCGGCAACATCCAATATGCCATCGCCGTCGAAGTCTCCAAGAACTAACGCACCGATATAGTGGTCGTTAATCGGATAGTAGACGCTCGGCTGAAAGGTGCCATCGCCATTGCCCATCGCCACCATAATTCCTGTCCCATCGGTTAACACCAGATCAATCTTGCCGTCGTTATTGAGATCGATGGGGACGAAACCTTGGGCTCCTGCTCCTCCCGCGCCCGTGTTCGTGCTGGGACCTTGCCGGAAAGTGCCATCACCATTGCCGAACTGCACAATAATGGTTCCAGTGTAATAGGCAAGCAAATCCGGGATTCCATCGCCATTGACATCTGCTACCTGGATAAACTGACTCCCTATCAGATAATCCCGCCGGGCGAAGAATGTGGGCATCGTGGGGGTGGCGGCAATCGCCACGAAACTCAGTGCCAAGTACACGGCAAGTTTTAGCGTGTTATTCATTGCTTCACCTCGCCCTTTCGGATTAGGACGAACCGATCCCAACCGAAACTAAGTGCTCGATACAGCCTAGCACTTGTGGGCAGGAACGTTCGGCGTCAATACCATGAAATGGACAGTCCACGAACAGGGCCAACCTCGGGCCGAGTGAGCTTGCGTAGATCATTTTGGGGCTGTTGGCTGGGTGAAGAATTCTTGAGGATTCCGACGAAGGGAGCGGCAGCCCTTTCCCTGCGTCAACGCACAGTAGCCCCAGAGCGCGGAAAGCGCTCCGATTCGCAGTTGACTGGATTGATCAAACTTACAATGTCAGGGTAGCTAGATTCAGACCGGCTTCAGATAGTAAAACGTGTGTATGTCTATGATCTCTCCGTCTGCAACTTGAATCCGATTCGGATCTTCCCTTCATGTGTAGCATTTGTCGATCCTGCAATGGCATTGCCCTAAGTGATCGGCTCAGGGAATGTAGAAAAACAGCCAAGTGTCATCGAGGTAAGAACAACAGCCACCGAACAGCAGCAAACCCCTCGAAACGGGGTCGTAGTCGATGGGTGCAGCCCATCTGCCCGGAGGGGTGCTGCCGGTCGGAAAAACCTGCGTCCAGGTGGAATCCTTCCAAATCCACGTATCGTTGAGTTCCGCTGCTCCGGCTCCGCTTCCGCCGAAAAGCACAAGGAGGCCAAGCCTGTCATCCCAGGCGAAGGAACCCATCGTGCGCGGCGAGGGAGAAGTCAAATGAAATTTCTGTGTCCAGTTCACTCCATCCCATGTCCAGGTATCGCCATAATGCACAACACCGTTGTCGCCACCAAAAAGGACGACGTTTTTCGAAGCGTAATCATACGCAAGCACGGTGCGACGAGGTGATGGGCTAGTCGAGGGGAAATGCTGCGTCCAGGTTTTT
>Ga0210398_10002522_pt1 | contig 17855 bp, 10 predicted proteins | sample IncBWC4OmetaG_FD_161047 | JGI IMG/M metagenome (GOLD analysis project Ga0210398, IMG submission 161047) | Forest soil microbial communities from Barre Woods Harvard Forest LTER site, Petersham, Massachusetts, United States - Inc-BW-C-4-O | ecosystem: Environmental > Terrestrial > Soil >... | reverse complement strand
TGCAGTCGTAGGGTGCGGCCTGATGGGTTCAGGAATCGCGCAAGTAGCGGCTCAGGCGGGTTGCCAGGTCACTGTCCGCGAAGTGTCCCAGCAGCTTCTTGATAAAGGACTGCAATCCATCGAGAAAAATCTGCAGCGCCTGGTGGATAAAGGCACGCTCTCCGCCGCAGACCGCGATCAGGTTCGCGCGCGCTTGCGCGGCACCACAAATCTCGAGGACTTGAAGGATTCCGACCTGGTCATCGAAGCGATCATCGAACAGCTGCCCGCAAAGCGCGAGCTGTGGGCCGCGCTGGATAAAATTTGTCCGAAGCAAACCATTTTCGCCAGCAACACTTCGTCGCTCTCCATAACGGAAATGGCCATGTTCACGCAGCGCCCAGACCGGTTCCTGGGTCTGCACTTTTTCAATCCCGTCCCGGTAATGAAATTGGTGGAAGTAATTCGCACCATCGCCACCGATCCGAAAGTTGATGAAGCAGCCGTCGCCCTTGCTGGCCGCTTCGGCAAGACACCCGTGCGCACCACCGATCGCACCGGCTTCATCGTCAACCGCTTGCTCGTCCCGTATCTGCTCGATGCCGTGCGCGCGCTCGAGGAAGGCGTGGGCTCCATCGAGGACATTGATAATTCCATGAAGCTCGGTTGCGGGCATCCCATGGGTCCGCTCACACTGCTCGATTTCGTCGGTCACGACACCACCTATTACATCGCGAATATCATGTTCGAGGAGTTCAAGGAACAACGCTTCGCGCCTCCGCCACTGCTGAAGCGCATGGTGCTGATGGGATGGAATGGCCGCAAAGCCGGCCGCGGGTTCTACGATTACAGCGACCCGGCAAAACCCAAGCCGCTGCAATTCACATAGAGGCTGTTGCGCTCTCGGCGCTCAAGTCTTTCAACACTTCGCTTGGCCTTGTTTCGCTGCGCCAGCATGCTTGGAAAGCCGCTCGATCACTTCCGCCGGCAGCGGACGCGATTTCATGCGCTCCGGGTTTGCGGGATCCGTGCCCGCCCACACGCGCGTTTCAAAACCTTCTACCGCCAGCACGCCACCCTTGAAGAACTGATGCCGGATGATAAAGCTACTCCGGCGAAATTCCGTAACAGTCGATTCCGCCAACAATTCATCGCCAAACGTCGAGGGCACCATAAACCGCACGCGCACATCCACCAGCGGAACCCCCAAAATCGCATGAGACCGGAACAAAGCGCGCGTGGGCATTCCGGCATTCCTAAAGAGCGCGGTCGTGCAATCGTCGAACCACGCAAGATACTGCGGATAAAACACGATTCCCGCCGGGTCGCAGTGCCCCCATTCCACCAGCAGAGCTTTCTTGCTGACAAACATAGCGTAACGCCCCCGGAAAAGACGCTCAATCGCGTGCGGACAATCTAGCCGAGCGAAAAGCCACTGAATTCAACGACGCATGGTAACACTCACTTCCGGGCCCCTCCAACTATTTGGCTCATCACATGATATCGTTCCGCGACTCGCGCTCCTTCTGCTATCGTTGCAACGAACCGGTTCGAGGTCACGCCTCATGCGCACGCAGGTTGGAATCATCGGGGCCGGGCCCGCAGGCCTAGTCCTCTCGCACCTACTCCATCTCCACGGGGTCGAATCCGTGGTCCTCGAAAATCGCAGCCGCCAGTACGTGCAAGAGCGCGTGCGCGCCGGAGTTCTCGAACAAGGCACGGTGGACCTGCTGAAAGAAACCGGCGTAGGCGAACGGCTCCAGCGCGAAGGCCTGGTGCACTACGGAGTGAATCTGCGCTTCTGCCGGCGCACGCATCGCATCGATTTCGCGGACCTCACCGGCGGAAAAGCAGTCACGATCTACGCGCAGCACGAAGTGGTGAAAGATCTAACAGACGCAAGGCTCGCCGCGGGCGGCCAAGTTCATTTTGAAGTCGCCGACACCAGCATTCACAATTTCGATGCCTCGCAAAAATCCACCAAGCCTACGATCCGCTTTCGCCAAGATGGCGAGCCGCGCGAACTGGTCTGCGATTTCATCGCCGGCTGCGACGGTTATCATGGCATCTGCCGCCCAGCGGTGCCTCAAGGCATTCTCACCACTTTCGATCGCGTCTATCCCTTCGGCTGGCTGGGGATTCTCGCGGAGGCGCCGCCGTCGTCGGAAGAACTCATCTACGCCTACCATAAACGCGGCTTCGCCCTGCTCAGCATGCGTTCGCCGCACATCGGGCGCCTCTATCTCCAGTGCCGCCCCGATGAAGACATCCTGAATTGGCCGGACGATAAAATATGGCAGGAGCTGCAAGTCAGGCTAGCGGGCGAACAGAATTGGAAGCTGGCGGAAGGCCCGGTGCTGCAAAAAGGCATCACCGGCATGCGTAGCTTCGTCGTCGAGCCGATGCAGCACGGCAACCTCTTCCTGGCCGGCGACGCCGCGCACATCGTGCCGCCCACTGGAGCCAAAGGTCTGAATCTTGCCGTCACCGACGTGCGCATCCTGGCGCGCGCCCTCGCGGATTTTTACTCCACCGGCCGGCGCGACCTACTCGATGTCTATTCCCAAACCTGCCTGCGGCGCGTCTGGAAAGTGCAGCGCTTCTCTTGGTGGATGACTTCCATGCTCCATCGTTTCGAGAACGACAACGCCTTCGATGAGCGTCGCCAGCTCGCCGAGCTGGATTACGTCACCAGCTCGCGCGCCGCGTCTCAATCGCTTGCAGAAAATTACGTCGGTCTGCCGCTCGAATAAATCTCATTCCGCTCCCGCTGGCGTGTTTCACTGCGGCGCCCCCCTCCCGTTCTGACGTTGGTACTAGCCGATTGAGAGTACCGGGCCATCGCCACCGTCTCGGCTGAAAGCTATCCTGTCTAAGTTCGAAGCCAGCAAACACAATTCAGTCCCGCCGCAGGGGACACATTCAACGGGGGTTTTAGATGCAAGCTGGGGGATTCCGCAACATCATCCGCGGTCTGATCGTTGCCGGCACTACGCTCGTCGCCAGCCAGGCGACCTTGGCACAGCAACCCTTTTATTTGCAGATACATATGGGCGAAAACGGTCAGGATCCCATCGCTTTCATGGGGCCTCACTATTTCATCCATCAGGCTGCGGGCGCGAGCCTCAGCACCCCGCCAACGACGGCTTTCACTCCCTCGCAAATTCGCCATGCCTACGGTTTTGATCTAATCACCAGCCAGGGCGCCGGTCAGACCATCGCGCTCGTGGATGCTTATGACGATGCGAACGCGGCGAACGACCTCACAGTTTTCGGGAAGCAGTTCAACCTGCCGGCTTGCACCACCAGCAACGGTTGCTTCCGCCAGCTCTATTCCAGCGGCCGCAAGCCTGCCGCCAATGCCAACTGGGCCGTGGAAATTGCGCTGGATATCGAATGGGCGCACGCCATCGCGCCGCAAGCCAAGATTCTGCTGGTCGAAGCGCCTTCGAATAACCTGAGCGACTTGCTCTCCGGCGTGGATTTCGCGGTACGCAACGGCGCGTCGGTCGTTTCCATGAGCTGGACCTCTGCCGAGCTTTCCAGCGAGCGCAATCTGGACAATCACTTTGTCTCTACCGGCGTCACGTTCCTAGCAGCTTCCGGCGATAGCGGCACTGGCGTCAACTACCCGGCGGCATCGCCGGACGTGATCGCGGTCGGCGGCACTTCGCTGACCCTGGATCAATCGGGAAACTACAGCAGCGAATCAGCGTGGAGCGGCAGCGGCGGCGGCCTCAGCAAGTACGAATATGAGCCAGTCTCACAGGCGCAGTTTCCAATCGCCGACGACATTCACGGAACGCGCGGCGTGCCAGACGTTTCCTACAACGCTAATCCCGGAACCGGATACGCGATCTACGATTCCATCGGAATCAGCGGCTACAGCGGTTGGTTCCAGGTAGGCGGCACTAGCGCTGCGGCGCCGCAGTGGGCCGCACTGATCGCCATCACCAATTCACAGCGCGTCGCAGCCCGCAAAGCAAACCTGAGCGCCACCGGCACGTCGGTGTACGCGGTTGGAAAATCGAGCCTCAGCTCCAATTTCCACGCCGTCACCACTGGCAGCAACGGTTCCTGCGGCACAATTTGCGATGCCAGCGCCGGATACGATTACCTCACCGGTCTCGGCACGCCGCAATCTAAGGCGTTGATCCCAGCCCTAGCCGCCCGACCGTAATCAACTTGGCTTAGTTTCGGATGCGAGCCGCCTAGCTCCCTTCTCGGCGGCTCGCTTTTCGATTTCCACGCACCTCCTCCGCACCGTCTTACAATCCACCATCGCTTCCGACGAAAGTCTCCACTCCAAGGCCCTAGGCGCGGCACAGCCGTTGCCATGGTCGCCACAAACTCATGTCAGCTACCTCACTCCTGCCCTGGCTCTTTTTGATTGCGAAACACTCCCGCTTCGCCGTCCTCTCAGAATCCGCCGCCGTAGTGTATAGTTTTTTCAGACGCGGCCATTCCAAAAGCCACATTTGCTGCAGGCCACATCGATTCGCCGCGCCACAGGCCTATCCCAAATGAAGCCCCATTTGCAGGTCATGAAATTCGGCGGCACATCGGTGGGCGACGCTTCCTGCGTCGCGCGCGTCGCCGAAATTGTCGCCCAAGCATCGCGCGTAGGCCCGCTCGTCGTCGTGGTCTCAGCAATGAGCGGCGTCACCAATCGGCTGATCGAAGCCGCCACGTGTTCTGAGACGGGAGATCGCGAGCGCGCCGTCGAGCTGCTGGAGATTTTGCGAGAGCAACATTTCGAAGCGCTGAAAATCCTGATTCAGAATCCCGAAACCCGAAACCTGATCGCCCTAGGCATCGAGGAGCTCCTCCGCGAAGCGCAGCGCCTTTGCGAAGGCACCGCGCTCATCCACGAACTCACTGTGCGCACTCTCGATTCCGTTTCCAGTCTCGGCGAACGCCTTTCCGCGCCTCTGGTCGCGGGCGCCCTAAGCGAACGCGGCGTCCGCAGCGAAGCCATCGAAGCCACCGGACTGATCGTCACCGACTCCTATCACGGCGCCGCCGAACCTTTGATGGAGCCCACGCAAATCCGTTGTGAAGCGCGCCTCCGCCCCTTGCTGCAGCAAGGCATCGTTCCGGTGGTCACTGGATTTATCGGCGCGACGGCCGAAGGCGTGCTCACAACGCTAGGCCGCGGCGGCTCGGACTATTCCGCCACCATTCTCGGCGGCGCGCTCGACGCGGACGAAGTGATCATCTGGACCGACGTGAACGGCGTCCTGACCGCCGATCCGCGCCTCGTTCCCGGCGCGCGCACGATTCCCGAAATTTCCTATCGTGAGGCCGCGGAGCTCGCCCATTTCGGCGCCAAGGTGCTGCACCCCAAGACGCTGCGCGCCGTCACGCAATCCGGCATTCCCGTGTGGATTCGCAACACCTTCGAACCCGAACATCCCGGCACAAAAATCACCCCGCAGGGCCGCAAATCCAGCGCCGGAGTGAAAGCGCTCACTGCCATTCGCGACGTTTCGCTCATCGCCGTCGGAGGCCCTGGAATTGTCGGCCTGCCCGACGTGGTCGGCCGCACATTTTCCACCACCGCCAACGTGCGCGCGAACGTGCTGCTCATCTCGCAATCCTCTTCGCAGAACGATATTTGCTTCATCGTTTTTTCTTCCGACGCCAAACGTACCGTGGATGCGCTGCGCCAGCAATTCGCGCAGGACTTGATGCATCAGAAAGTCGAGCACATTACGCTGGACCCCAATATCGCCATCGTTGCCGTGGTCGGTGAAAATATGCGCGGCACCGTGGGCATGGCCGGCCGCACCTTCAGCGTGCTTGGCCGCGAAAATATAAATATAATCGCCATTGCGCAGGGCTCTTCGGAAACGAATATTTCGTTTGTAGTGTCCAGCCAGGATATGAAGAAAGCGCTGCTGGCCGTGCACCGGGAATTTGCCTTGGACACACGTAGTTCGCAGGAAACATCATCTGCCTTGAAATGAGCGACGCCATCGCCAAAACCGCGCCGGAATCCGGCAGCGCCGCCGTGCAGCGTTGCATTGTGCCGGCTTGCGCCGCGGCGTTCGGCATCCGCGAACAGATTTACGTCTGCCCGCGTTGCGGTGGCCCGTTGGAAATCGAAATCCCGCTTGCGCTGCTGAAATCCGGCGCGGATCTCCGCGAACGCTGGCAAGCGCGCGCTGCTTCGCACGATCCGCGCGACCGCAGCGGCGTGTGGCGTTACCGCGAATTGCTTCCGTTTGATGGCGACGCGCCGGTCGTTACGCTCTTCGAGGGCAACACGCCGCTGTACGACGCACCACGCTCCGCAAAATATGCCGGCCTCACAGCGCTGCGCTTGAAACATCAGGGCTGCAATCCCACCGCGTCTTTCAAAGACACGGGAATGACGACGGCCGTCACGCAGGCGAAATTGCTCGGCGCGCGCACCGTAGTCTGCGCGAGCACCGGGAACACAGCCGCGAGCCTGGCCGCCTATGCCGCGCGCGCGGAGCTGCAATGCGCGATTCTGTTGCCGCAGGGCCAGATCAGCCCCGCGAAGCTCGCGCAGAGCATGGATTACGGTGCCGTCGTTTGCGAAATCGCCGGAAATTTCGACGATTGCATGAGGCTGATTTCAGAGCTGGCCGACGTGCCGTCCATCTACATCGCGAACTCCATCAATCCTTTTCGCATCGAAGGGCAGAAGACCGTGGCCTTCGAGCTTCTCGCACAGTGCGACTGGCGCGTGCCCGACCATGTGGTAGTTCCCGGCGGAAACATGGGCAATAGTTCGGCGCTCGGCAAAGGTTTCGACGAAATGCTGCGCTTCGGACTAATCGATCGCCTGCCCAAGATCAGCATCGTCCAGGCAGAAGGCTCCGCTCCGCTCGCGCATTTGTTTGCCGCCCTCCCCGCATCGGAAATCGTGGCGGACGCAGCGCTTCCGGACGAGGTCGCGCCCGTCGCGGACCCTCGCACGCTCGCCACTGCCATAAAAATTGGCGCTCCGGTTTCCTGGAAGAAAGCATTGCGCGCTGTCCTGCACACGCACGGAAACATTATTACCGTCAGCGAACAGGAAATCGCCGACGCCAAAGCCATCATCGGCCGCGATGGCATCGGCTGCGAGCCGGCATCGGCAACAACCGTCGCGGGGATCCGGAAACTGGTGGTTGCCGGAAAAATTCACACAGGCGAATCCGTGGTCGCGGTTTTGACCGGCCACGTCCTGAAAGATCCCGACTACGTGAGCCATTATCACCGCGGCACTCTTGCATTTGAAACCGTGACGGAACAAGGAGCTGCGCAGTCCGTGCCAATCGTCGGCGCTTTTCGCAATGCGCCCGAAAAAGTTGCCGCCAACAAGGCAGCAATTCTCAAAAGTCTGGAGAGCCGCCGCTAGAGCCGTCGAGTCTCGGCAGAAAACGAACGACCGATTGAGATTTCCCGAGAGATCGCAAAAGCATCCATGAAAAAGTCCAAGCCACGCTCCTGCGAAGTGCGCGTCCCCGCATCCAGCGCCAATCTCGGCGCGGGCTTCGATTGCTTCGGTCTCGCACTCGAGCTATTTCTCACGGTGCGCGCGACCGTGCAGTCCGGCCCGAGCGCTGGTAGCGAAGCCCGCACTCGTGGCGTTGATGGCAGCGAGTCCCTACCGAGCGCGCCGGGAGAAAATCTGATTTTGCGCGCTATGCAGCACGCGGCAGAACGCCACGGCCTGCAATTGCCGCCCGTTCATCTCGCGGTGCAGAATCAAATTCCAATTGCCGGAGGACTGGGCAGCAGCGCCGCGGCCATCGTCGCCGGCACCGCGCTGGGCTTTGCGGTCTGCGGGAAAAAACTGACAGAAGAAAACGCGCTGCGCCTCGCCGCTGAAATGGAACAACACACGGACAATGTTGGGGCCGCGCTGCTCGGGGAACTGGTTGTCTCGTTTGTTGGCGCCGATGGCAACGTCATCGCGCTGCGTAAAAACTGGCCGAAGCAAATCAGGGTCGTCGCAGTGACGCCGAAAATGACGCTGCAGACAGCCGCTTCGCGCGCGGCCTTGCCGCAAGCAGTCGAACACGCCGCCGCCGTGCACAATCTCCAGCGCTCCGCGCTATTTCTCGCAGCGTTGGATGACCAGCGCCACGATCTGTTGTGGGACGCCATGCAAGATCGCCTGCATCAATCCTATCGCCAGGCGCTGATCCCCGGCCTTGCGGAAGTCCTTGCAATCCCGCGCATCCCCGGCCTTCTGGGCGTCGCTCTCAGCGGCGCCGGGCCAACCGTGATCGCACTCGCTACCAGGAATTTCGCGCAAATCGGGAAAGCGATCGCCGGCCACTTCGAACGGAAGGGCCTGTCCTCGACGGTCCGCAATCTAGCTGTAGCTCAAGAGGGAATTCGCGTAGACGGAAAGCGGCTCACAAAAAGATAGTCTGCGCCGGTTTGCCATGCAGCCCGGCGCAGAGCAGGATCACTTCACAAACGTCAAACCGTGCGGCACAAAGTGCGGAAACACGTACGCATACAGCATCACAATCACGCCCACGATCGAACCCAGCGCAATCGAATGCCAAAACACAAATCGAAAGATGATTCCTTCGTTCCCCACTTGTTCGGTTGCTGACGTAGCAATCGTGATGGACTGCGCGTCCACCATTTTCCCCATCACACCGCCCGCGCTATTCGCCGCGCACATCAAAATCGGATCAATGCCCAATTGTTGTGAAGTGATGCGCTGCAAACTGCCGAACAGCGCGTTCGAAGAAGTATCGCTTCCGGTCAACGCCACGCCCAGCCATCCCAGAAACGTTCCGAAAAACGGATAGAGCCATCCGGTGCGCGTGAACGCCAGCCCCAGTACCGCATCCAGCCCGGAATAGCGCGTCACGTATCCCAAACCAAGCATGAACGAAATCGCGATCATCGCCAGCCGCATGCGCACCAGCGTCCGCCAAAATATTTTCATCAATCGCAACGGCCCCACACCCAGCAAGAATCCGGAGGCAATCGCAGCCAGGAAGCAGCCGCTGCCCGTCGCCGATAACCAATTGAAATCATAACGCGCCTGTTCCGGGGTGGGCTTGCTCACCACCGGCGCCGCGCGCGTGATGGCGTTGTGCAGATACGGCCAATTCCATCCGGGGTTGCCCGGCCGCACCTTGCCGTCCGCTTGCAGCACAATGAAGGAGGGTGTGGTGGCCTTGTTCATCGCCAGTTTTACCGAGGGCAGCCCCCACGCCAAAACGAATACCGACAAAACGGCGAACGGCATCCACGCCTTCGCCACCGTCCCGAAAGGATATTTGCGCGGCGTGACATATCCATCGAATTCCTTCGCCTTCCACTCACCGCCCATATCGTCGGCAACTTGTCCAACCACCTCCACGGGTTTCGCGTCTTCCCGGTCGTAGTCGAATCGCCAGATTTGTTTTGGCTTCCAAAAATGCAGGAACAGCACGGTGCACAGAATGGATACCACGCCCGCCGCGATGTCCACCAGGTTGCTGTCACGATAGTTCGACCAAAGATACTGCGTGCCCGCGAAAGAAATCCCCACCACCAGAATCGCGGGCAACACTTCAAAAGTTTCCGACCAGCCCACCATCGTGCGCACCAGCCAGAACGGCACGATCACCGCCGTAAACGGCAGAATGCGCCCGATCATCGCGCTCAGATCCGATTCCGGCAATCCCGTCACCGCCGCCAACGCGTGTACCGGAGTTCCGATGGCGCCCCACGCCACCGGCGCGGTGTTCGCGATCAAGTTCAACGCCGCGGCATGAAATGGCCGGAAACCCAGCCCGATCATAAACGCGCCCGCGATCGCCACAGGCGCGCCGAACCCCGCCGCTCCTTCGATGAATGAGCCAAAGCAAAATGCCACCAGCAGCACCTGCAGCCTGCGGTCCGGCGTGATTCCCGCGATCGATTCCTTCATGATCTCGAATTGCCCGGTTTCGACCGAAATGTCGTAGAGATAGACCGCCGCCAGGACAATCCACGCAATCTTCAGAATCCCGTACGCCACGCCGTAGGCAAAAGCAGACGCCGCCAGCAGCACCGGCATTTTGAAAACCAACGTCGCTAGCATCATCGCCGTAAACGCGCCCGCAATCGCGCACCAATGAGGCTTCACTTTCAGCCCGGCCAGAAGAGTGAAGAGCACCAGGATCGGAAGAGCTGCGATCAGCGTCGATACCCACCAGATCCCGGCGGGATCATAAACTTGCGTCCAACTCATTCCAGCCCCCTAGGAGCAGCACGAGTTCGTTACCAGACCCGACTTGGTGGAGGTTCCATATCCCGACTCCAAAATTTTGTCAAGAAATGGAATTGAGATATGGACGGAAACAACCTGCGAGGCAAAGACCGCGGAAAGTTACGCGCGAGCCTTTCTTTTCAACAGCCAAACGCACGCACAACCTGCCATGAGGGTCAGAATGCCGGAAGGTTCTGGGGTGCTGATTGCCGGAGGTGGCAGCCGGCCCGTGGGTATTCCCGGAGAGGACGGCATCCCGCCGATTGGGAAAAGCGGCGGAACGATCGGTATGAAGATGGATCCAGCCGGCTGCTGCGGCACCACGATTGTAGTCGTGGGCGGCGGGCCGATCGGTAATTCAGACGAAGACTCAACAGCAGCCAAGAGCCCTCCATCCGCCGGAATCTCCATTGCTTCCGGCGAAGGCTCATTGCTTAGCACCGGCCCCACCGGAGCCTCCGAAATACGGTTTCCGCAGCGAGTTCTCGCCATGTGCTCGCCGTCGGTTACCACTGTCTCTCCCGCGGGCAGGTTCAGCCTGTTCTTCGTCCAGAAAATCCGGGTGCCCACGCGATAGGAGACGAACACCGCGCGCGCTTCTTCCAACCGCGCTACCCGCACCGCACGCAGATCAAATTCCGAATAGTGCTGGGCCACCACTTCGTCATGCGCCACAGCTTTCAGCAATTCGACCGAATTCCTTACTCCGCCGGGGATCACCGAATAGGGATAAAGGATGCGGTCCGTTTTGCCCAATTCCGGAGTTGGCGCGAGCCAATCCGTATCGGTCGGAACTTGTTTGGAGTCTGCGGAGACGTTCCCAGCGGTAGAAGTACGAGGTGCGTAGCCGTGGTTGTAAGGAACTGCAACCGATAGCAGTACGCTTTCCAGAAACAGGACTGCCAACGCGCCCAAGCGACGGCGCTCAATTTTTTTGGCGAATTTCGCCGCGATCGTCCAGGCCTTCCCCATTTCCCCTTTTTACGGTCCGGCAATCCCCATTGAGAATCGTCTTCCCTGTAGTCCCAGTACGCAATCCCCGTGCCAACCAAGCCACTGCGAGCCGCCGCAGCAGGCCTTTTCGTGGCTGCGAACTCGATGTAAACAAAGGGGAAGTGCTTTAAACGGCGTAGATTTACCACAGGGGGCAGCCGCTTAGGGGTATCTTGAGAAGTAAGTTTCCTGTTAATGGTACTAAAGTTCTAGAGGCGGTACGCGGGTGTGACGCGGCTTTGTCCTTGGATTACTAAGATCGCGGCCCGGGTGGCGTATTTCCCAAAAGGCAATTGTGACGCTCAGCCCTCTGATTTGGAAGGATGTTCCCGCGAGCCTGCTGCTGGTCCCAGCGCCACTTCGTCCTTGGCATGCTTCCACATGGCAAGGCCAAATCCCAAAAAGGGTCCGAGTAGCACGACCAAAAACGCCAATAAGAAAAGCACTAGAAACAGAAGAACAATCACAATTGCTGGCATTGCTTCTCCTCCCTCCCACCCGGGAGCCGAGTTCTCCTTGCCCCTGACTCAACAAATGACGCCACAAAACGCGAGCTCATCTGTTTAGATGCTACGAACAACACCGCGGGGTACAGAAAGTTAGTGTTGCTTCCGAGATTTTTTGAGTGAACGCGGCGCCCAACCTTCTTTCGCGCGCGCGGCCACGCCTTGCTCTAACATGCGAGCTGCCATTTTGGTCTCGCCATCTCGCGGTGCCACCAACGAGAACCTCTGGGGCCACGCTCGCCCACCGCATCGCAACATCCATGAAATCAATTTCTTCCGTCGCCGTAACCAGATTGCCAACCAATCCGTCCAAGGCTAGGTACCTCGATTCGCTTTGAATCTCTCTGGCTTCGCCGCGAATCTGTTTACATGTGCCGCAACCCTCGACGTTCAGCTATGGGTTCAGGCGTGCGATACTGATCTTCCCCCACGCGGGTCCGTAAATCTCCGAATTACGGAGGTGCCGTACTTGCGGGGCATTTTGGGAGCCATTTATCGATGTGGATTGTTCGACTCGCGTTACGACGACCCTATACGTTCGTCGTAACGTCTATCTTGCTGTTGATTCTGGGACCGGTAGCAATTCTGCGCACGCCCACGGATATTTTCCCGAACATTGATATTCCGGTCGTCAGCGTTCTCTGGAACTACACCGGTCTTTCGCCGGAGGAAATGTCCAACCGCATCGTCTTTCAGTACGAGCGCGTGCTGACCACCACCGTCAACAACATCGAGCACATCGAATCGCAATCCCTCAATGGAATTGCCGTCGTCAAGATCTTTTTTCATCCCGGAGTGAATATAGGCAACGCTGTGGCGCAAGTGACAGCGGTTTCGCAAACCCTTTTGCGTCAGCTTCCCCCGGGAACCACTCCTCCGCTCATCATTCAATACAACGCCTCGAGCGTGCCCATTTTGCAGCTTGCGCTCTCCGGCGAAGGGCTCTCAGAGCAGCAACTAGGCGACATCGGCCTGAATTTCGTACGCACCGGACTCGTCAGCGTGCCCGGCGCAGCAATTCCGTACCCTTACGGCGGCAAGCAGCGCCAGGTTCAGGTTGACCTCGATACCGCAGCGCTGCAATCGAAAGGCCTTTCGCCGAACGATGTCGTCAACGCCATCAACCTTCAGAACCTGATTCTGCCCGCCGGCACCGCGAAAATTGGCACGTTCGAATACGAAGTGGATATGAACGGTGCGCCGCAAACCGTGCCGGAATTGAACGACCTCCCCATCAAAACCGTGGGGACTTCGACCATCTATATCCGCGACGTGGCCAACGTGCGCGATGGCTTTCCGCCGCAAACCAATATCGTCCGCGTCAACGGCCAGCGCTCCGCGTTGATGACCATCCTGAAATCCGGCGACGCTTCCACGCTGGACATCATCTCCAGCGTCAAAGCGCTGCTTCCTACGATCAAAGCGTCCTTACCGCCCGCTCTGGTCATCAATCCGCTTTCCGATCAGTCCATCTTCGTGAAGGCCTCTATCGTCGGCGTGGTTCGCGAAGCCATCATCGCCGCGTGCCTCACGGGCTTCATGATCCTGGTTTTCCTGGGGAGCTGGCGCAGCACGCTGATCATCGCCGTTTCGATTCCGCTCTCGATCCTCACCTCGCTGATCGTTCTCAGCGCGCTTGGCGAGACCATCAACATCATGACGCTCGGCGGCCTTGCCTTAGCCGTCGGTATCCTGGTGGACGATGCCACGGTGGAAATCGAAAACATCAATCGCAACATTGATCAGGGTAAAGAAATCGTGCAGGCCATTCTGGACGGCGCATCGCAAATCGCCGTGCCAGCCCTGGTGTCCACGCTCGCCATTTGCATCGTGTTCGTACCCATGTTTTTTCTTTCGGGCGTCGCGCGCTATCTTTTCGTTCCGCTGGCGGAAGCGGTCTGCTTCGCCATGCTGGCCTCTTACCTGCTCTCCCGAACTTTGGTGCCCACCATGGCCAAATATTTACTGGAGGCGCGCACCGAAGAAGACCCAAACGCGCCGGCCCAAGCCTCTTCCAATCCTTTTGTGCGCGTGCAACAGCAGTTCGAAGTTCATTTCGACGGCCTGCGCGATCGCTACCATCGCTTGCTGGAACGCTGCATACACCATCGCGTGATCTTCGCCATCTGTTTTCTGGCTTTTTGTGTGCTCTCTTTTGCGCTGTTGCCGTTGCTCGGCCAGGATTTTTTCCCCGAAGTGGATAGTGGTGAATTCAAGCTGCACATGCGCGCCCCCACCGGCACGCGCATCGAAGAAACCGCCGCGCTTTGCGACCAGGTGGAAGCTGTCATCCGCAAACAAATACCGCAGTCCGAATTGGTCAGCCTGATTGACAACATCGGCCTGCCCTACAGCAGCATCAATCTTTCTTACAGCAATTCCGCGCCGATCGGCACCGGCGACGCCGATATTCTCGCCGAGCTTTCCAAGGATCATCATCCGACCGCCAAATACGTCCACGATCTGCGCATCGAGCTCGCCCAGGACTTTCCCGGCGTCACTTTTTATTTCTTGCCTGCGGACATCGTCAGCCAGATTCTGAATTTCGGCCTTCCCGCTCCCATTGATATTCAAGTCCTGGGACGGGATCTCGCGGCCAACCGGGTGTTCGCGGACAACTTGCTCAACCGGCTGAAATTCGTGCCCGGCACCGTAGACCTCCGTATTCAACAGGCCTTCGACCAGCCCAAATTGCACATCGAAGTGGACCGCACCAAGGCTCAGCAGATCGGCTACTCGGCGCGCGATGTCGCCAACAACGTACTGATTTCGCTCAGCGGCAGTTTTCAGACGACGCCCAACTACTGGCTCGACCTGCGCACGGGAGTGAGCTACAGCATCGCCGCGCAAACGCCACAATACCGCGTGGATACTTTGCAGGATCTGCAGAATATTCCCGTCACCGGCCCCGGCACGCCGCAATCCGAAATTATGGCCAGCGTGGCCTCCTTCAGCCGCGGCGCGGAGTTGGGCGTAGCGTCGCACTACAACATCATGCCGGTGATTGACATCTACGGCGCCGTGCAAGGCCGCGATTTGGGCGGCCTCGCGCGCGAAATCGAGCCGATCATCAATGCCAGCAAAAAGGATCTGCCCCGCGGCTCGCAAATCATCGTGCGCGGGCAGATTCTCACCATGGCCTCGTCCTTCTCCGGATTGCTTTGGGGCTTGGCTTTTTCCATCGTTTTGGTTTATCTACTTATCGTCGTGAATTTTCAATCCTGGCTCGATCCCTTTATCATTCTTATGGCGCTGCCTGCCGCGCTCGCCGGAATCGTCTGGTTTCTTTTTATCACGCGCACCACCGTCAGCGTCCCGGCATTGACCGGCGCGATCATGTGCATGGGCGTGGCCACCGCGAATAGCATTCTGGTGGTTAGCTTCTCGAAGGAACGGCTCGGAGAAGGAAAGACGGCCGCCGAAGCCGCTTCGGAATCCGGATTCACGCGGTTTCGTCCCGTGCTCATGACCGCTCTTGCGATGATCATCGGCATGTTGCCGATGTCTCTGGGCTTGGGCGAGGGCGGCGAACAGAACGCCCCGCTGGGCCGTGCCGTGATTGGCGGCCTGATGTTCGCTACTGTCGCAACCCTGTTTTTTGTGCCGGTAACATTTAGTATCGTGCATGGTGCGCGCGAGAAGAAAGCAGCCGCCGCGCAGCATGAATTGCCGCTTGAGTGACCGAACGCCCATGTTCACAAGATCGCGAAGCGAAAGTTCAAGAGGACGCAATGACTGAACCAGCCGAAAATAAATCGCCCCAACCCCATCCGCACCTTTCCGGCGCCGGCGCGGCCCAGCAGAAATCCGGCCATGGAATATTGATCGCCGTCATCGCGGTGCTCGTGGTGATCGCGATTGTCGTCGCCGGAGTCGTCCCGCGCTTGCGTGCGAAAGCCGCGCTCCGCGTCGAGACGAACACGCTCGCCGTCCCCGAAGTCGGCGTGATTCAACCCAAGCGCGGCTCGACTGCGCAGGAAATCGTCCTGCCCGGTAACATTCAGGCGTTCATTGACGCGCCCATCTACGCCCGCACCAATGGCTATCTCAAGATCTGGTATTCCGATATCGGCGCGCACGTGAAGAAGGGCCAGTTGTTGGCCGAGATCGATACGCCTGAAGTGGATAAACAATTAGCACAGGCGCGCGCCGATCTGAACACCGCACAGGCGAACGAAAATTTGTCCCAAATCACCTTCAACAGATTTGAAGGCTTGAAGAATACCGATTCCGTCGCCGTTCAAGATGTGGACAATGCCGCAGGGGACTACGCTGCGAAGAAGGCCATCGTGGATTCGGCGCGGTCCAATGTGAACCGGCTTGAAGACCTGCAATCTTTCGAGAAGATCTACGCGCCCTTCGATGGCGTGATTACCGCGCGCAATACCGACGTGGGCCAGTTGATTGACTCCGGTTCGTCGGGTGGCGTCGCCAAGGAACTGTTTCATGTTGCTGCGATCCGCACTTTGCGTGTTTACATTAACGTCCCGCAGCAATATTCCGTCGCGGCCAAGCCCGGCATCCTTGCGGATTTAACGCTCGCGCAGTTTCCCGGCCGGAAATTCCAGGGAAAATTAGTGCGCACCGCCAACGCCATTGACTTGGCTTCCCGCACCCTTCTGGTGGAAGTGGACGTTGATAATTCGACCGGTGAGCTTCTGCCCGGTGCCTTCACCGAGGTTCATCTGAAATTGCCGACCGAAGTCCCATCCTACATTCTTCCGGTGAGCGCGCTCATTTTCCGCGCGCAAGGCTTGCAGGTAGCCTCGGTTCAAAATGACAATCGTGCAAAGCTCGTGACGATTGCACTGGGCCGCGATTTCGGCGCCACCGTGGAAGTTGTCTCAGGCCTCACCGACGCCGACCGCGTGATCGTCAGTCCGCCCGATTCGCTCGTTGACGGCGAAGAAGTGAAGATCGCGCTATCAAACCCGCAAGGAGGTTCCGGCAGTGCATCGCCCCAACCTCGCTGACGCGCACCCCATCGTCACGCGCGAGCGCCGCAATACGCCGCGCCCATTTCGCCTCGCGGCGTTGTCTGCCGCGGCAATTTTATTTTTTGCCGGCTGCACGGTCGGACCGAATTACGTTCGTCCCACCGCCGAGGTCCCCACCGACTTCAAGGAAACTCCCGCCAACTGGAAACAAGCCCAGCCCAGCGACGCGATAGCCAAAGGCAAATGGTGGGAAATTTATCAGGACCCGCAGCTGAACGAACTCGAAGATCAGATCAACGTCTCCAACCAAACTCTGAAAGCCGAACAGGAACAATTTGCCCAGGCGCGCGCCGCGTTGCGCATCACTCGTTCGAATCTGTTCCCGAATGTGAGCACCAGCCCGTCGGTCACGCGCACCCACCTCGCTCCGAACGAGCCGCTCTTTAATACCCCCACGGAATCCAAGGATTACAACACTTACACCATCCCCGTGGACGTTTCCTACGAGCCCGACCTCTGGGGCCGCGTGCGACGCAGCGTCGAAGCCAGCCGCTCGGAAGCGCAAGCCACCGGAGCGGATCTCGCCAACGTCAGCCTCAGTCTTCACGCCGAACTGGCCGGCGATTATTTTCAGCTGCGTGGCCTCGACGCGCAGAAGCAGCTTTTGGATTCCACCGTCGTATCCTTCCAGAAGGCGCTCGACTTGACGCAAAGCCGTTTTCACGGCGGCTTGGCTTCCGCCGTGGACGTCGCCCAGGCGAAGACCATTTTGGATACCACGCGCGCGGAATCCACGGACGTCGGCGTCCAGCGCGCCGCCTTCGAACACGCCATCGCCGTGCTGATCGGCAAACCTGCCTCGCAGTTCAGCCTGCCGCCCATTCCGCTCACCGCGCCGCCGCCGCTAATTCCCGCGGGCCTGCCGTCGGACTTGCTCGAACGCCGGCCCGATATTTCCGCCGCGGAAAGGCGCGTGCAGGAACAGAACGCGCAGATCGGCGTCGCCCGCGCCGCATATTTTCCGCAGGTCACGCTCGGCGCCTCCGGCGGCTTCGAAAGCGCTGTATTCACCACGTTGTTGCAAGGGCCCAGCGGTTTCTGGATGCTCGGTGGCCAAGCGGCCGAAACTCTCTTCGACGCCGGCGCCCGCCGCGGCGCATCCGATCAAGCCAAAGCAGCATGGAACCAATCCGTTGATAATTATCGCCAGACCGTGCTGGT
>Ga0210398_10002520_pt1 | contig 17861 bp, 18 predicted proteins | sample IncBWC4OmetaG_FD_161047 | JGI IMG/M metagenome (GOLD analysis project Ga0210398, IMG submission 161047) | Forest soil microbial communities from Barre Woods Harvard Forest LTER site, Petersham, Massachusetts, United States - Inc-BW-C-4-O | ecosystem: Environmental > Terrestrial > Soil >... | reverse complement strand
GGCGTAGCGCAGCTTGTTGATGCCGGACTGAATGGTGAGCACGGCGGGCAACGGCATGTCGACGAACTGAAAGAATCCCGCTTCGAGCTCGCGCTTGACGCGGATGCCGGCATCGTTTTTCTCGATCTGCATGATGATGGTGGCGTGCGGCCAGCCCAGCAGTTCAGCCAGGATGACTCCGGTTTGGGCGTAGCCGTAGTCATCGGATTGCAGGCCGGTGAAGATCAGATCGAATTTCTCATCTTTGATGGCGGCGGCGAAAGCCTTCGCGGTGTTGAAGGCGTCGAGTGCCACGAAGGCGTTGTCGTCGAGATGAATGGCGCGGTCGGCGCCCTTGGCCAAAGCCTCCCGCAGCACCTGCTGGGCGCGGGCCGGCCCCGCGGTGATTACCACCACCTCTCCCGTGTGCTTTTCTTTCTGGCGCAGCGCTTCTTCGAGAGCGTAGGCGTCAGGCTCGTTGACTTCATAGGAAACGTCTTCGCGGATCCAAGCGGCAGTTTCGTTGAGCTTGAGCGGTGCATCTTTCTGCGGCACCTGCTTCATGCAAACCAGGATTTTCAAAACCTCGCTCCTTACCCTACCCTGTGCCTTTGGGGAGCACAGAGCAAACTGGTCAGTATAAACGACGGGGCGACGGAAATGTGGGCCGCTCCCATGCGGCTTGTGACCCCAGGAAAGAGAAGAACGGTTACTGGCGAGATACCGGGCGTGTGGAAATTCCGGCCCACCGGGAGCCGGCACTGCTGAATTTCGCCGAGACCGGAGAGGGGCGCCTGGGAATGAAAAATTGCCCGGGACCACCACGCTCCCCGCCCCTACTCGGTAAAGACGACCGACTGCACGCCGGAGATTTCGAAACGCTTCCGGCAGCGTATGTTCTTGCAGGCCATCAGGTCGTCTTTGCGGAGCATGTAGGAGCGCGCCTTGGCAAAGCGGGCGCGGTCCCGTTCGTCGGCGCGGCCGGCAAGCTGGCGTTTCTTGGTCCGAACCACCCAGGTCACTTCATACTCGCCGGGCTGATGGCAGTGGGGACAATTTAAGGTTGCTGGCTTCTTCTCAGTGCGCTCGTCAAAAAAATCACGTTCTTCCATGGTCGGTTGTCAGTCGCGAGCCTGGGTCGCCGACCGGCCAAGTCTATGCTGCCGAAGGCTTGGCCAGGCGATGCAAACTGCGCAGAGTCATTATTGCAGTTTTGCCGTAGATAAAGCTATGGCAACATGTATGTTATGGCGCGCAAGAAGAAGGTCAAGAGGTTTGAAGCGGTGCAGGCGGTGAAGGAGTTGGCGCGGGAGCGAGTCGGGTCGCCTCCGGCGGCGAAGGTGGTTCCTCACAAAAAGAAGGGCTCGAACAAGCACAAAGCCACTCTGGGAAAGCTGCTGGACGAGGCGGAGCAATAAACGTTTCGTTAATTCTCAGTTGAAGGTTGCTGTCACGGTGGTGTCAACGTTCAGCACGACCGTACAGGTGTTACCCACAAAAGAGCTGCAGTTGGTCCAAGCGACTTGCGACGCCCCCGCTCCTGCAGTAGCCGTCAGTCCAATCGTGCTGCCGATTGGATAGTCAGAAGAACAGGTTCCGGGGCACTTGATTACCTGGGTAGAATCAACCACACTGCCCGACCCCACGATATCGACTGTGAGAACGGCTTCATTGCAGGCGGCAGAACCGGCGCCTCCGCCGGTAAGAAACGCAGAACCGGTGACTTGGTTTGGGCTGTCGTAATAGCTTGCATACAAGTTTCCGCTACCGCAGATGCTGACGGCGGTCACCAGGCTGGTGTTGGTAATTGTAACCAGATTCTGGGAGTCGACGGACCACGTCACTATGTCGGTTATGTCTTTGGTCTGGGGTGGATGCTCATACGTGCCCATCGCCTTGAATACGATGCTCGAGCCCACCGAGTTAAAAGTTGCGCCGGGGGGAACGACCTGAATCGAAACCAAATGCTGATTGTACCCACAGCTGGACACGTTCAACAGAAATGCCGACGTGGCGATGAGGGCGATGATGCTGAGCCACTTCCGGTTCATCAACGACTCCTGGGATAGAGCGATCCGGTTGAATGCTTGCGCATTTGGGGGATGGGCCAATTTAGTCAAAAAGCGGGCAAAATGCAATCGCTAAGCGCGAGTTTGAGCACCGTCGGTCACCCCTTCACGGCGTCGGCGACCACCTCCACAAACTTCCCGATATCCTCCTCAGTGGTGTCGAACGAGCACATCCAGCGCACGATCGATTCCTCTTCGATCCACATGTAGAAAAAATAGTGCTGCTTTAGTTTTTCGATGGAGTGGCGCGGGATCTGGGCGAAGACGCCGTTGGCTTCCACTTCCCAGACAACTCTAACCCCCGAGATGCGGCTGACCTCTTTTTCGAGCAGGCGAGCCATGCGGTTTGCCTGTTCGGCGCTCCGCCGCCAGAGATCGTTGGTTAGCAGGGCTTCAAATTGAGCTGCAATGAAGCGCATCTTCGATGCCAACTGCATACTCTGCTTGCGCAGGTAGAGAAAGTCCTGGCTCAGCTGCGGCTCGAAAAACACGACCGCTTCGCCGCCCAGGATTCCGTTCTTGGTGCCGCCAAATGAGAGCACGTCGACGCCTAGATCGCGGGTCGCCTGGCGAAGATTCTGGCCAAGGGATGCGGCGGCATTGGCGATGCGGGCGCCGTCCAGGTGCAGGAACATGCCGCGCTCGTGGGCAAAGTGGGCAAGCGCCTGAATCTCTTCCGGGCGATAGACCGTTCCCATCTCGGTAGATTGGGTTATTGAAATCACACGCGGCTGCGAGTGATGTTCGTCGCCGATACCGTGATAGGCATGGCGGACAGAATCGAGCGTAATCTTGCCGTCCTGCTGCGCGAGGGGAATCAGTTTGCAGCCGGTGTGCTTCTCCGGAGCTCCGCATTCGTCGGTGTAGATGTGAGCGTAGTCACTGCACAGGACCGACTGGAAGGAGCGGGTCAGAGCCTGCAGGCCGAGAACGTTCGCTCCGGTACCATTGAAGGTGAAGAAAACTGCAATGTCCCCTCCGAAATGCTCCTCAAACTTCTTCACCGCCGAACGGGTGTAGGGATCGTCTCCGTAGGCAACGACATGGCCGCGATTGGCGCTGGCAATGGCCTCGAGGACTTCAGGATGCACACCAGCGTTGTTGTCACTGGCAAAGCTGCGGGCCGGCGGGAAAGAAGTTTGCTCCATAGCGCAACAGGTTAGCAGAGTGGGATGACCCGGGTGAGCGCCAGAACCCGCTCCGAACTGCGCCTGCCGCGAAAAATGTGTTTGTCGAATAAATCGAAAACTCTTGACACGGCGACCCCAGTATTGTATTTAACCCATAGGTTAAATACAAATGTCCTCGGATCGACTCAGCACGACCTTCGCGGCCCTCGCCGATCCCACGCGGCGCGCCATCCTCGCGCGGCTGGTCTCCGGCGGCGTCTCGGTAACGGAGCTGGCGGAACCTTTCGACATGAGCCTGCCGGCTATCTCGAAACACCTGAAGGTGCTCGAGCGCGCAGGGCTGATCGCGCGCGGGCGCGAGGCGCAATGGAGGCCGTGCCGGCTCGAGGCAGGTCCACTGAAGGCCGTTGCCGACTGGGCGGAACACTATCGCCGCTTCTGGGAAGAGAGCTTTGATCGTTTGGACGACTATCTTCGCGAATTAAAAGGCCGCGAATTGAAGAGCAAGGACAAGGACAAGAGCGATAACTAAGGAGAAGAAACATGGCGCAGAGCAACGCAAGCACTAGAACCGAAGTAAATGGCCTGGGTGTGGAAGTCGCGTTCACGCGCGTCTTCGATGCGCCGCGGCGGCTGGTCTTCGAGGTGTGGACCGATCCCCAGCACGTGGTCGAGTGGTGGGGGCCGCGTGGATTCACGAATCCGCGGTGCGAGTGGGAGGCGCGGACGGGCGGTGCCATCCACGTCGACATGCGTGGGCCCGACGGCCGGATCTATCCGATGAAGGGAACATTCCAGGAAATCGTCGAGCCGGAGCGGCTGGTATTCACCAGTTCGGCATTGGACGAAGCGGGCAATTCCCTCTTCGAGGTTGAAACCACGGTGACCTTCGCCGAAAAAGGTGGCAAGACGACCCTCACCATGCACGCCCGGGTTGTCAAATCAAGTCCTGGGGCCATGCAGTATATACAGGGCATGGAAGCGGGCTGGACGCAGAGTCTCGAACGCCTGGAGGCGTATGTGGCGAAGGCTGCCAAATAAGAGAAATTATGAATTACGCGGCTCTTTGATGCGCCGCGCGAACTCCTATGAAATGCCTGAACCGATCCCCAGCAGGTGGTGCGATGGTGGGGACCGCGCGGCTTCACCACCACGATCCGTGAAGTGGACGTGCGGCGAAATGGACGTGCGGCCCGGCGGCCGCTCGGTACAAACCATGCACGGACCCGATGGAACTGACTATCCGGGTGAGAGCGTATTCCTTGAGGTTGTGAAACCGGAACGAATTGTCTACACCAGGTTGGGAGGCAAGAAAGATGAACCTGCCCACCAATTTGAGGCGACGTGGACTTTCGAGGCACAAAGAGATAAGACTAAGCTCAGCTTACGAATGGTCTTCCCATCGCTCGAAGCACGCGAAGATGTCGTTCGGAACTATGGAGCCATCGAAGGAGGGAACCAGACGCTGGACCGACTGGCCGAGCATTTGACGGGAGCGAGGACGCAACTGGCGACTTAAGTTGCCTTCCTGCGGTATGTTCTGCGTCCAATTGGCGTATTCTTAAGCGGGTGGCGAAAACCGGCCTTTCTCTATTTGTTCCCCGGCGTTGTGGGTTTATTTTTTGCCCAGGCATAACGCCGGAGCCGAAGGGTCGTCTAACTCGAAGAGCGCCGAACGGTAAATTCATGGCCTTGAGATTTCATACGTACTTGACGCAAAGCTTTCTCCTCGCGGCGCTGGCGGCGAGCGCGGCCACTTTGGCGTGTTCGGGCAGTGCGACGCAGAGTGCCGCGGCGCACGGCCCCACCGCCATGCCGGTAAAAGTGGAAGTGGCTGAGGCAACTCGCGTGAACGACGCGTCGGAATACGTGGCCACAGTGAAGTCGCGCGATTCGGCCGTGATCATGCCGCAGGTGGAGGGGCAGGTGACTAATATCTTCGTCCACTCGGGAGAGCCGGTTGCCGCTGGCGCTCCGCTTATGGAGATTGATCCGCTCAAGCAGCAAGCCACGGTTAAGAGCCAGGAAAGCTCTCGGGCTGCGCAGCAGGCGAATTTGGACTGGACCAAGCAGCAATACACACGCGCCCAGGGGCTCTATGCGGCGGGGGTAGTGAGCCGCCAGGATCTCGACCAGGCCAAATCCGCCATGGACGCCGCCCAGGCGCAGATGGACTCGCTGGACGCGCAGGTGAGCGAACAGCAAGTGCAACTCCACTATTACAAAGTGGTGGCACCCTGGAGCGGAATTGTCGGAGACGTTCCGGTGCGCGTAGGCGACCGGGTGACCAGCGCGACGCAACTGACGACGGTAGACAAGCCCGGCAGCCTGGAGGTTTACGTCTATGTGCCGATCGAGCGTTCCTCCCAGCTCAAAATGAACCTGCCGGTGCAGGTACTCGACAGCAACGGCAAGGTGCTGGCCGATAGCCGGGTGAGCTTCATTTCGCCGCAGGTAGATAACACAACCCAGACCGTGCTGGTGAAGGCGCGCATCGCCAACAGCAACGAGGCGCTGCGGCAATCGCAGTTTATACGGGCCCGCGTCGTGTGGGGTACACACCAGAGCCCGGAGGTTCCCATCCTTGCCGTGTCGCGGCTGGCGGGGCAGTATTTCGCCTTTGTTGCCGAGCCGCAGAATGGCGGCTCCTACGTGGCGCGGCAGAAGCCGCTCAAAATCGGGCAGACGGTTGGCAACGACTACGAGGTGCAGGATGGCATCAAGCCCGGCGACAAAGTGATCATATCTGGAACTCAGTTCCTGCTGGATGGAGCGCCGGTGATTCCGCAAAGCTGAGACGCAGGCTTCGGGTTCTGGGCTTCCGCTCCTGAGTCGCTGAGTTTCACCGACGATTAAATAGTCAGCAGGACGGTTCACCCAAAAGCCCGACAGCTGAAACCCGAAGCCCGACTTTCTATGTTCGTTGACTTTTTCGTTCGACGTCCAGTGTTCGCCACGGTGTGCGCGCTGCTGATCATTCTGGCGGGCGCCGCCGTAATTCCCACCCTGCCGATCTCGCAGTTCCCCAACCTGGCGCCGCCCCAGGTCAGCGTATCGAGCGCCTATATCGGAGCCAGCGCCCAAGCCGTGGAGAGCGCGGTTACGATTCCGCTGGAGCAACAGATTAACGGCGCCGAGGGGATGAAGTACGTAACCTCCACCAGCGGTAACGATGGCACCAGCAGCATTACTGCCACCTTCGATTTGAACCGCGATCCGGACCTGGCGACAGTTGATATCCAGAACCGCGTCAACACAGCTCAGGGACGATTGCCGGCGTCAGTGAAGGCGATTGGCATCACAACCGCCAAGAGTTCGCAGAACTTCGTCTTCGGCGCTGCGGTCACATCCGATAACAACAAATATTCCACCCTGTTCATGAGCAACTACCTTGACATTTTCGTCAGGGACTCGCTCAAGCGCATTCCCGGGGTGGCGGACGTGCAGATCTTCGGCGCGCGCAAGTATTCCATGCGGCTGTGGCTCGATCCGGTGCGCATGGCGGGACGTGGACTGACGGCGCCAGATGTGGTGAACGCCCTGTCGGAGCAAAACGTTGAAGTCGCGGCGGGACAAGTGGGCCAGCAGCCCGCCCGAGAAGGGCAGCAGTACCAGATCAGCGTGCGGGCGGTGGGACGTCTCAGCGAAGCCAGCCAATTCGACAACATCATTCTCAAGACGAACGCGGATGGAACTCTGGTGCGGCTGAAAGATGTGGGCCGGGCCGAGTTGGGCGCAGAAGACTACAGCAGCGACCTGCAGTTCAATGGTCAAGATGCGGTTGGCATCGGCGTGACCCAGCTTTCCACGGCAAACGCGCTCGATGTCGACCGGCGGGCAATCGCAGAACTGAACCGCCTGGCACAAAATTTCCCCCCCGGAATGCACTACAAGCTGGCATTCGATACCACGGACGCCGTGGGCGAATCGATCCGCGACGTGGTGTACACGGTAGGTTCGGCGATCCTGCTGGTCATCCTGGTGATCTTTATCTTCCTCGGCGACTGGAGAACAACGATGATTCACTTCATCGCCACTCCGGTTTCACTCATCGGAACATTCGTCTTTGTAAAGTTGCTCGGCTTCTCCATCAACACGCTGACCTTGTTCGGCATCACACTCGCCACCGGCCTGGTGGTCGACGACGCTATCGTCGTGATCGAAAACATTGAGCGCCATATCGCCGCCGGGGAACACGACTCGCACAAGGCGGCATCGGCAGCCACCGGCGAGATCACCAGCGCTGTCATCGCCACCTCTCTGGTGCTCATTGCCGTGTTTGTTCCGGTTGCGTTCTTTCCCGGGACGACCGGCATTCTGTTTCGCCAGTTTGCGCTGACCATCGCCTTTTCCATTGCCATTTCCGCCTTCAACGCGCTCACCCTGGCTCCGGCGCTGGCGGCAATTTTCCTGAGCGGCGGCCACCGGCAAAAGTGGTGGTGGCTGCAGAAATTTGACGATGGCATCGTTGTCCTCACCCGCGGGTATCGTGCCCTGCTGCATCATCTGCTGGAATACAAGATGGCGATGGCAGTCCTGTTTTTCGCCGGCCTGGGGCTGACGTATTTCGTATTCTCGCGCGTGCCGACGGGGTTTGTGCCGGACGAAGACCAGGGTTATTTCATCATCGTGATTCAGGCGCCCTCGGGAGCTTCGCTCGAATATACGGAAGCTATCGGGAAACAGGTTTCCGATCTGCTGCGTGATGTCTCGGAGGCGGAAGGAACGTTTTCGGTGGCGGGCTTCAGTTTTGCCGGCAGTGCTCCCAATCAAGGAATTATCTTCGTTCCTCTCAAACCATATTCCCAGCGCAAGGGCGAGGAGCACACCGCCACCGCGATTCTGAACCGGGTTCGTCCGCGGATGTTTTCCGTCTCCGGTGCGATTGTATTCGCCACGCTTCCCCCTGCCATCAACGGTCTCGGCCAGTTCGGCGGATTTCAGTTCGTGGTACAGGATCAAGCCTCGCACACGCTGGAGGAGCTCTCGAACACCACGCACGACCTTATTCGGCGGGCGGGCGAACGCAAAGGTAAGGATCTGGTAGGGCTGTACACGCCGTTCACGGCAAACGATCCGCAATATCTGGTAACCCTTGACCGGGAGAAGGCCAAGAGCCTGCACGTGCCGCTCTCCCAGATCACGGACACGCTGGGCGTTTACATGGGATCGGCCTATGTGAACGATTTCGATTTCAATAATCGTTCGTATCGCGTTTATGTCCAGGCGGACCGACAGTTCCGCTCTACGGCACAGGATATGAAGCAATTCTACGTGCGCTCCGATAGCAGTGCCATGATCCCGCTGGACAATTTGATCAACGTCACGCAAACCTCAACTCCACAGGTGATCAGCCACTACAACCTGTTCCGCTCGGCGGAAATTGACGGCTCGGCCGCGCCGGGATACAGCTCCGGGCAGGCAATCGCGGCCATGGACGAACTCGCCAAGAAGATGCCGCAGGGCTTCTCTTACAGCTGGACGGGGCTCTCGCTCGAAGAGCTGCAGGCGGGCGGAACCTCGCTGATTTTGTTTGGGCTGGGCACGCTGGTCGTCTATCTCACGCTCTCGGCGCAATACGAAAGCTTCGTGTTGCCATTTATCGTGCTCCTGGCCGTGCCCATGGCGTTGCTGGGTGCGCTGGGTGCTCAGTGGATTCGCGGCCTCCAGAACGACGTCTTCTGCCAGGTGGGGCTGGTGATGCTGGTTGGACTCTCCAGCAAGAACGCGATTCTGATCGTGGAATTCTCCGAGCAGTTGCGCCAGCGCGGCCTCCCCTTAGTGGAAGCTGCTGTTGAAGCAGCGACGATTCGCCTGCGTCCGATCGTAATGACTTCGCTGGCCTTCATCCTGGGTGTGGTGCCTCTCGTACTCGCCACCGGAGCCGGCGAGAATGGCCGCCACTCGGTGGGCACAACGGTTTTCGGCGGCATGATTATGTCGACCGTGCTGAATCTTTTCTTCATTCCCGTGCTGTACTTGATTATCGAAGGTTGGCGGGAGCGCGGACCTAACAAGGTCGCGACTGAATAGGCTGAGGTTGCGCGACCGAACGCCTCGGAGCCGAAGGGACTGCGCGCTTGTCGAGAGTCTTAGTTTTGCTTTGAACCTTTTCTCCCTGAGTTTTCTTGGCCTCCCGTTCGGCCGCTATTTTTTCGGCTTTCCTTCGCGCCTTGCGCCGCATCTTGGCCATCCATTCTCGCGAATACATGGTTCCGCGGCATTTGGGCGAGCCGCAGTAGCACGGTGCGGGATCGTCATCGTCGTACAGGTTGTAGTCCCAGAGCAGTTCTTCCCCAGCCGCGATGTCGCGCAGGGCGAGGATCCACACGCGATTCTTGATTTCATCGACCTCGCAGTTTGGATCGCAGGAATGATTCAGGTAGGCACCCATGCCTTCGCCGTCGATCACGGTCTTGCCATCCTCCAGTCCGTAGAGGTAAGTGCGGGGCGCGCCATCGTACAGGCGGTTGGCCTCCTCGGGGGTGAGACGCGGCCCGGAATACTCGACGACGCGAGCCCCCTTGCGGATGGGAGCGGTGGTAAAGACACCCGCTGCATGGATACGTGAGGGACGGACCACTAGTGCCATACATTAATTTCGCATGATTGACAGCCTGGGAGGAAGGCAAAAAATGGAATCAAATTGGGGAGGCCGCGCTTGGGATGAGGTTCGTAGCAGTGGCGGTGCTATTGTTTTCGAGCGGACGGAGGCGTCTACGGATCGTAAACCGCGCTGCCATAGCCTTGTTTCCGGGCGGAGTCCTGCATCTCTTCCAGCTGCTTCTTCTGGTCTTCGAGTTGAGCTTGCATCCGCTCTACCTGCTGTTGCTTTTCTTTCTGGTGCTCGTTCCACTCTACGCAATTGGCTACGCAGTTTCCCGGGGCGAAGCGGATCGACTCGCTGAGTGCGGCAACCTGACTCTCGAGCGCCGCGACCTGACTCTTCTGGTCCTGGATCTGTGACTTCCAATATTGCGCAGGCTGCTTTGCACTATCTGACGAGGCAGGCGGAGGTGTCTTTTCCCCGCTGCTTGCGGCTGGCGGCAATGCCCCTGATCCGTGCCCCGAAATTTGTTCGTTGGTGATGACCTTGGGCGAGCTCGGATCCTTGCTCGAAGCGGTTTTTGACTTTTCCTTCTGCTGGCGCTGCTGCCGCGCGAGGTCACCCAGAGACGGTGCGTCCTGGGCGTAGGCGCTGGCGGTTAGGATGACGAGCGAAAGCCCCGCCCGAAAAAGCAACCGGAGCCTGCACCTGGTAGCCATAAAAACCCCTCTTTCGAACCGCAGAGTGATCGAGCGCGTGCAGGTCCCATGCTATTCGCAAATGTCGGCTGAACCAGCGTCACGAACGGCCATGTACAAGCAGGACATCCCTCAGGGGGTTGGGGGACGATTCCGCTGCGCTCACTTCTGGTCTGCCGCGGAGGAACTGACCGCGGCGCCCCGGGTCTCCTGCCAGCGAATCAGCGGAAGATTTTCCGCCTTCCAACGCATGGCGGCATAGATGCGGTGGTGGCCGCTGGGATGATCAAAAAAGAGGAACTCCTCAACCGGCCCGGGATTCATCTTCCGGTATTCCCCGAGATGGATGGCTGCCTGCGCAAAGCCATCCGGCTGCCGGCTGGCGTTCAATCCGTACATATCAGCCTCCCCTTCCTGAATACGCGTGTGCGTATTCAGGATCGGGGTTGCGACAAATCCGAAGAGGGATACCAGCAAAACCACCAGCGGCAACACGGCCGTATCGCCGATTCCGTGAATCTTCCACTTTTCTCCCCAGCGACCGAGAGACCAGTTCAGCGACCACTGCAGCAGGGTGAATGCGATCACGATGACCACGCCAAAAAAAAGAATGTCCTGGTAAATGTGATCGAGAACGTAATGGCCCATTTCATGGCCCATCACCGCCTGGATCTCTTCGGGCGATCCGCGCCGCAGCAGGTTGTCGTTCAGCGTGATGCGCATGGTCGTGCCAAAGCCGCTCACATTGGCGCTCATGCGGGTGCTTTGGCGGGAGGCGTCGATTTCAAAAACGTCGTGCGCCGCAATTCCGTTGGCGCGGGCCAGGCTCAGGATCGGTTGAGTGACTTTCGGATCGTTGAGAACCGTAACCCTATTGAAGATCGGCACAATGTACACGGGGGCGATGAGGACGACGACAATCATGAAACATAGCGTCACCAGGGAACCCCAGATCCACCAGGTGCGCTGCCGGCGGCGAACGACGCCGAACAGCACCATCGCCAGAATTCCGCCCAGCACAAGATTCACCAAAAGGCTCTTGAGCTGATCGCCCATCCACGGACCGAAGGTCTGCGTGGCCAGCCCGTATTTATGCTCGCGAAAGTAATCTTCATAAACCGAAAGCGGGAAACCCAGGATCGTCGTCAGGAGCAGATACTCGATCCAATAAACCAGGGTTTGGACGGGCTTCGAGCGCGTGAGGCGCTCGGCCATGTTGCGCATGGCGGCCGACCAGCCCAGATTGAGCAGGAGAAGCAGAACGACGACTCCACCGAGAAAATCCCACAGGATCATCCAATATCCACCTTCGAAGTAGGCGTCAGAACGGGCGCGGGCCAGGGCTGGAATCTGCGCCAAATAAGCATTCGTGGCGGACTCGGCGTTGAAGTTGGGGGAAGGCTGGGCCTCAGCCGGAACCTGGATTACAGATGGCATCGCGGTGAGGGGCTGAGCGTCCGGCGCTGGCTGGCCTGTGGCCATGCTCGTCGTGAGGAACAAGCAAACCAGCAGCAACCCACAAGAAGGTTTATGGCGTGAAGGCATGATTTTCTGGCAGTCGATTGACGCCGAGCAGTATACGTCAGGAATTTGAGCTGGAGTTCCGGGTCTATAGGGCAGGCTGATTGACGATGCCCGAAAGCCGATTGCCCACGATGGCCGGGACAATCTGGATCTGCACCAAGCGAGGCGGGGAGGCTTTGTCCTTCTTGGCCAGCAAATTCACCGAGGGGATCCCGGTGCGGGCAAAGGATTTTTCACAGTCTGCGGTGGAGGGGCCGCGCATGTTTCCTTCCATGAAAGCCAGGCCCGGGCAGCGCGTGCAGGTCGCGCCATGCGCGCACTCGGAACACCCCGACAAGTCCTTCAGACGGATCGCGCGCACTTCTTTCAACTGCTCGGAGTTGCGCCAGATATCGAGAAAGCGCTCGTGGCGCACATTGCCGCAGGACAAGGGAAATTGCACGCACGGATAAAACTCACCGTAGGGAGAAACGTAGCAGGCGGTGTGGCCGGCGCTGCACGGTAAGGATGCCAGGCTGTCGGCGTCAGGCGGGGGAGGAGGCGCGCAGAATTGCTCGGCATTGCCCACAAACATTTCGTCGCGGAAAAGCTCATGCAGTGCGGACTGGCCCGCATTCAGGTCCAGGATCGAGCGGTCGCCATCCATCTTCGGGGTGATCGTCGGATCGAGCGTGTATTCGGCGCCGAGTTCATCAGCCAGCGCGCGGACGCCGTGATAATCCTGCATATTCTCCGTCATCAGCACGTTCGCCATGATGACTTTGAGCCCTTGGGACTTGAGAAAACGGATGGCGTTGACCGAGCGCTGCAAGGAACCTTTCACTTTGGTGATGGCGTCGTGCACCTCGGGTCGGTGCGAATAAATGCTGATCTGGATCGATGCCACGCTCAGATCACGCAAGCGCGCCGCCTGGGCTTCACGGATCAACACGGCGTTAGTCTTCAGTTTGATGCAAAAGGTAAGGGCTCGAGCATACTCGAGGATTTCGAAAAAATCCTTGCGCAGAAAAATTTCACCGCCGCTGAAGGTCAGAATAAAAACTCCAGCTTCGGACATTTCCCGCAGCAGATGCTTGATTTCCACTGTGGTCATCTCGCCGTGATCGTCGTGGTCGAGGTAGCAGTGAACGCACTGCTCGTTGCAGCGGTAGGTAAGATCGATTTGCGCGCTGAAGGGCACGCCCAACCGCAAAGCCCGTTCGCTCATCTCCTGCATCAGGGCGCTCATGGCTTTGCTTGCTCCTGCAGCGGAGTCTGCGGATTCGTGATCGGCTGCTCGGAAATCAACAAGATTCCGTGCTTGGCCAAATCTCCGGCCAACGCCTCGGCGTCTCGCATCGCCTCTTCGCGCTTCACTTCAAATTCGGAACAGATGCGGCGCTCGACGATTTCATCGAGCGGCGTCGAGCCGTCGGCGGCCTGCCAGAGAATGGTGGCGGTCGGATTCAGCGTGAACAGCGTCGAGCCCTGGCCCGACATGACCAGCATCTCTTCGCCGAGCATGCGGGCGGCGATGCGTGGACTACGCGCGACATACATTTTCTTAGTCATCTTTTAACCACTCACCCTACTAAGTCAGACAATCAGTTCCCAGACCCGCGCGTCCGGCACAAACGTAAGCCGGTGAACCGGTACACGAGCAACGAAATCGCAGGCTGCTTGGAATGCCCGATGAACCATTTCCCGGTCTTCGGCAAAGAAAAGCACGTTGGCGAGCAACTCGCGCCCGGCATCGGCGGCAGCCACCGGGTCGATGCGATTCTCCGGACCCTGTGCCAGCAAATACAGAGCGGCTACCGGTGCGGAAGCGTTCTCGCCGAGCTTGGCCAATTCACCGGTAAAAGGCGTGCCGTGGGCAACATAGCCGGCTGCCTGCTTGCGGACGTACGAGATCTCGTCGGTAAGCAGTGTGGCGTCCGGAGGCGCAAGTCGTGAGATCGTGGTCTTGCCCGCGCCAGAAACTCCGGCGAACAGGAATGCCTTCCCGTTGCGAATGGCGCTGGCCGAGTGCAAAAGGAACCCGCCCTGCTTCGCGAGCACCAGGGTGTGAACGATGCGCAGGACAGCATCGATGGCGTAGGGATTGGCAGTCTGGCGAATACTGCCCCGACCCAGGGCGGGCTCCCACTCAGCGCGAAAATCGCCACGCTCCAGGAGCCATCGGCCGGCACGGTATTTCACGCTAACATCCGCGTGCCGATCGGCCCATGCAAGAGGCCCCAGATGCAGGTCGAATTCATATTCGGTGCTTTCGTCCGCACTTACGAATCCGGCATAGCGATGGTGCAGCAGGTCGAGGAAATCCGAGTCGGTGGTGTTCAGCCGAACGGGCATGCCGCCAATCGCGATCACCACGCTGTATGGCTCGACTTGTGTGGCTAGCCCTGGCATTGGGAGAACTCACTCCTCCGGCGATTGCCGCATGCGATTCAGATAGACCAGGGCACGCGCCGCGGGAACCGAGCGCCGAATCACTTTTGCGACCAGGCTCTCGACCACGCTCAACTCCGCGGGCACAGGGATGAGCCTTCCTGCCCGGATCAGATAGGTGACCCGGCCCAGCAATTCATTCCCCGCGACGGGGCGATCCGGCTTGGGCAATCCATCACCTTGAGTGATCCATTGCCGATTGTCCGTGCCACCCACAGTGCCGATGATGCGATGAGCACAGAGCGTGCCTTCGCGCCCCACGAGAACGACGTCTCCGATGCGGACTTGATCCTGGCCCACGCGATCAACCACCAGCGTATCTCCGGGCCAGACGGCCGGCAGCATGCTCCAGCCGGTCGCGGCGAAACGAAGGCTGCCGAACGAATGCAAGACTTCCGTTGCAAGATCGCACTTCAGTGCGCTTCGAGCCTCGGATTCTCGGTGCCCGGCTGGTTTCATGAAGCGGAGAGGCTTGTCACTCGGCAATTATGGTCGGCGTCGGTCATTTTGCCGCATGTCAGGGCCGAGGTTACGAAGACCTGTTCGTAGCGGAAGCTTGGCTTCTCGTAAGGCTTCTTGAGAGTTGCGGGGTTCGTCTCTCCGCCCGGTGAATGATTCATATCCATAAACGTCTATCCTCCGTCTAGTGCAAAGCAGACTGCGACGCTTGTACCGCGCAACCACCGGAGGTGGCTGATGTGCTGCACGTCTCGTCGCTCAGAGTGGAGAAGTATACCTGAGAGGCCCCGGTCAGCGTTTCTATCGTGTTATCGACGACAATCCCGCTCGTGCCGCCAGCCGCAGGGAGTGCGACGGTTGCGATGGAACCAAAATTTGTCCACTTCTGGGCGCCGTCGGTGGTGCTACCCCCTACGTTTGTATTCCACACGGGAGCAGTTCCCCCCGATTTACCATTTTTCACGGTGGCTCGCTCGATGTTGTTATTGCTGTCGAGGATCTCTACACCTGTAGCGTAGATGTGGCTTCTGATCGGGACGGGAGGGGTAACTGCAGTCACCAGTCCTTGATCCAGCCACCTAACTGTGTTGTCTGGCGTGACGCCTCCAGTCGAGACGTTCCAGAAGGGTTCCGACGTACCAGATGTACCAGTGGTCTCCACGACCTCAATGTGGAAGTTGGTGTCCAATATCTCCTGGCCTGCGCTGTAGGCAATTGAAGGTTGCCAATCCGTGTCCTTAAAATTAAAGATGCACCCGCTGCCGACGCATGCGGTCGAGGTCCCCCCCGACTCCGCACTCGCAAAAATCCACTCGGTCCCACCCCCGGAAACATTTGGATTCAGAACGTCAGTCACTGGAGAGCAAGGCGGATTGCCAGTGGCGAGGACCGGCCCAGGAGTTATGGTACCCATAACACCGCCCTTGATAGCTATCTGATAAAGGGTCGGGGATCCGCCTGTATTTCCACAAACATACAGATTGCCCGTACCGTCTGCCGAAGTTCGATAGTTGTTATCGAAGTCGCCGCCATAGAGGGGATTGGGATTGGGGGGTGGAGAGACAACACTATTGCCGACCACCGCTTCCGATCCGAGATCGCCGTCCCCGAAGCCGGTGATCAGCTGATCTACGGCGGCACAGTCTGCCCCGCCCGCACAGTTTCCGCTTCCGTCGCTCGACACGAACACATATACCAGCCCAAGCGTTGGGTTTACGGTCGGACCCTCAACGATTCCGGCGCCAAAATCCAGCTGGCCGGAAGTCATCATCAACGACGGCGCCGAGGAGGGGACACGATAGAGGAACCCACCTATATCTCCGACAAACACATCTCCGGAATTGAAGTCATAAACCGGACTATCAAGAGGAGTAGGGTTGGCAGGGTTGACCTGAAACGGCCATTGCGCGTTTCTTATTTCATTCGGAACACCCTTAAAAAACGGAGTGAATTTATGGAGCCAACCGAGGGCATCTCCCACATATGCGGTATCGCTGCCGTAGTCGTAAAAGACGGAAGAGCTGGTGTCGTTATCGATTACGTCAGAGGAATTTCTAAGAAATCTGGTTGTCATGCAGGGCGGGGCGCAGGTCTCATAGGCTGCTCGACCCACAGCCGTAAGGGTCGTCGGAGTGCTCACGGTTTCCCCGGTGGAAGCCGGCGCCCATTTCAGCAGGACGATGGTACCCTCGCTGGCTGGATTCGTTTGCACGAACGCCACCTGGGTGCCGTCGCGCGAATATACTGGGGAAGTCAGGATCTGGCCGCCGGTGTTGTAGGCCCAGTAAACCGAGGGCACGGTTCCACCGCAGCCAGAGTAAAGATTGTCATAGGCCACAATGCTGGCCTGCGTAGCGGACCCTACGAGTCCGGTATTGTATATAACGAAATCGGGTTGCGCCGCGCTCCCGCAGCTGGCGGTGTTCTGCAGAGTTGAGAAGGTAGCCGGGAAATTGTCGGCGCCCGAACTGGCTCCGCTACCCATACTGACCGCCCAGTCCCGATGTAGTTTACGGTTCTTGGATTCCGGCTCGCGTTGGCTTTCGATGGGCGACGGCTGCGCAAAAGCATCGCCATTTTCAACGGCTGGCGCCCTTAACGGCAATTGGCTGCGATAGCGCTGCTGCCAGTAACGCGGATCCTTCTCAACCCGGGCGGCCTGCTCCGTCGTGCCCGGCCGGGAGAAGATTACATGGCGATGGCTCCAGTCGGTTGGGACGGGAATGCCTGCCCGCGGAGCCGACGCACTCTGGCCCAACGTAAGCGGAGCCAACGCGAGCACGCCGAGAATTGTCAGACCCAGAATTGCGAGACCCACCACCAGTGAATGCTGCCGGTTCCTGCTCATTATTACTCCCTGATTTGAAGGCTCGAATCGCGGCCAGATGGAAAGCGGTTACCGCCAAACTCTGATCCCAGTATGCGCTCGAAACAGTCGGCTGGTTGGCAAAACATCATACACCTGGGCGCTTTTGCACAGCCTCCGAAAATTGGGCTTCAGGGAAGGAGATTTCCACAGGCATTTCCACTTCCAAAAAGCCGAGCGCACGCCTCGGAGGTCGTGCGCTCGTCATCATCCTCTGCCCTAGAAACCGGCAACAATCAGTCCGGAAGGGAGGATGTAGGAATCTGCTGCGCGCGGGTGCGAAGCTCCTCGAACAGAACGGTGCTCAAGTAACGTTCTCCGAAGGAGGGCAGCACCACGACGACCAGCTTCCCCTTGTTCTCCGGGCGCTTCCCCACTTGCAAGGCGGCCGTCACCGCCGCACCGGAAGAAATCCCGACGAAGATTCCTTCTTCGAGGGGCAGCCGGCGCGCCATGCGAATCGCCTCGTCGTTGCTGACCTGAATAATCTCGTCGACGTAATCGGTGCGGAGAATCCGGGGAACGAAACCCGCACCGATGCCTTGAATCTTATGCGGCCCGGGCTTTCCGCCGGAGAGCACTGGGCTTTCCGCTGGCTCGACCGCAATGGCCTTGAAGGAGGGTTTCTTGGGCTTGATGTATTCGCTGACGCCGGTGATG
>Ga0210398_10002519_pt1 | contig 17862 bp, 12 predicted proteins | sample IncBWC4OmetaG_FD_161047 | JGI IMG/M metagenome (GOLD analysis project Ga0210398, IMG submission 161047) | Forest soil microbial communities from Barre Woods Harvard Forest LTER site, Petersham, Massachusetts, United States - Inc-BW-C-4-O | ecosystem: Environmental > Terrestrial > Soil >... | reverse complement strand
AAATAGACGCCGCCGCCGTTGCTTCGCTGCGGCTCGGGATACTCTTGTCGCAGCCACGCGGTCACCAAATGTCCTGAACGTTTCATTTGGTGCTCCGTGCTAAACGATGCCCATGACCCGTCGGAAGCGACCGACCTGAATTGCCAGCCGCCCGCGGTGAGCGGGTTCAAGGTGTGAACCCAGGACATGGGATCGGCTCTGCGTGCGGCGCGCTGCGCAGCCAGCTTGTCTGCCCTTGTCTTCTCATCGGCCTGGGCCTGCGCGCGCTGTGCATCCCACATCTTCTGCTGTTCGGGCGTTTGCGCAGCGCAGATTGCAGAGTGCAACAGCCAAACGGCGGTGAGAACGCCTGCAACCACGCAACGATACTTCGGTTTCATGGCGGTCATTTTAAGTCATAGTCGTCACTGCGCGCACGATAGTTGAAAGCCAGGCGGTGATAGTAGTGGCGGATGAGGACGCCGTCGCGCATCAGCACATCATCCTCGATCGGCCCCAGTCTCTCTACCTGCGCGTGAATGAACCTGTCGTCCAACTCGCCCGGACTCCAGGCGACGAGCAAGAGGTTTCGACCGTCTTGCGACTTAGCCGGAATCCACTGGGCATACATCAGGCCCATCCCGCCGAAAAGATGGCTGTTCGCGGTCCGCAAGCCTGTCGGCGTGTGCGCGCCGCCGTAAAAGCTGAGTTCACTGGCGATGGCATATCGATCCATGCCGACAATGAGCGGCTCTGTTCCGGTCTCGCGGCGATAGGCTTGGGCCGTCTCGATGATGTGCGCGCTCAAATCCCGCCATCCCACGGGAATCGCTTCGATGTGCTTGTCGTAACCCAAGCCCGGCAGCCCGAACACCAAGTAGTGCAGGCCGGCGCCGAAGATCAACAGCATCACGACAATGGTGGGCATCCAAGCGGTGCGCACCCAGGCCGCGAACCGCCCTATCGTCGCGCCTTGATTCACCATGACGAAGGCCATGGCAGGCAGCGCCGCCGTCCAGGGTGCGCCGGTCCAATCGAGCTTCACCTCGTGGCGCAAACTGAACACGGTGAACACCGCAAGGGGAATGAAAATGGCGAGATTGAACAGCCGGCGGCGGCGCGCCGCATCGGGTGTCTCATCCGCTGGTCGGCGCCAGGTCGCGGCAATCACCGCCAGCACTCCGGTCGGCGTAATCAACACGATGATGGAGCCGATCAGCTTGTGCAGGGCAAATTGCGGTGTCTCCGCGAGCCGGCGTGAGGTCTGAAACGCGAACGATGCCCATTCGTGCTGCGCATTCCAGATGATGACCGGAGAAAAGACTGCCAAGGCGAGCAGGGCGCCGACATAAGGGTCCCGACGGCCCCACCAGCGGCGCGCCTGCGGATCCCACACCATGAAGGCCGCCGTCACGGGGCCCAGCAGCGCGATGGAATATTTTGAGATCATCCCCGCACCCAGGCAGATGCCGGCGAACCACCAGGCCCTTGCTCGGTTGCCAATCAATGCGCGTTCAAGAAAGTAGAGCGACGCGGCCCAGGCCGCGGCCAGCGGCGCATCCGGCGTCATGAGCAGCCCGGAGAGGAAGAAGAACGGCAGTGCCTGAACCAGCAGTAGGGCTGCCAGCGCCGCGCCGGCGCCGAAAAGGTTACGCGTCAGCCTATAGACAAAAACCGACGTGACCGCTCCGCAGAGCAGCGCTCCGGCGCGCACGCCAAACTCGGTCTGGCCGAACACGGCCGTTGCCATGCGGATCAGCCAGGCGACCATTGGGGGATGATCCAAGTAGCCAATGTCCAAGTGCCGTGAATAATTCCAGTAGTAGGTTTCCTCCGGCATCAATTCGACCGAGCCCGCATAGACCAGCCGCAGCACGAAGGCATAGACGATGAGTGCGGCGGCGGCGTTGCGCCAGCGCGGCGCGGTGACCGCGAGGCCGAGCGCCGCTGCGAAAAAAATGCAAATCTGGGGCGTCCACCCCCAGCGCTGAACCAGCAGCGCCAGCACGCCGGCGCGCAGGAACAGGGCCATGAAACCCACGACCGCGCAGCGCAGTAACGTGCGCCACGCCGCGGCCGGAGCCTGGGCCGCGCGCAGCTCCGGCCAGCGCAGCAACAAGCTTAGGGCATAGCCGATCGCGAAGGCATAGGTATTGCCGGCGCGTAGCGATAGGCCGGCGCTCACAAAGACGCAAAAAATCAGAATGTCCAGCGACGGCGCCAGCACAACCCCAAGGCGTCGAATATTGAGCGCGCCTACAGCCACTTGGCTTTTTTGAATCTAAAATAAAGCAGCACGTCAATCGCGCCCATGAAGAGCAGCGATGCGGCATAACCGTAGCGCCACTTCAATTCCGGCATGTGTTCAAAATTCATGCCGTAGATCCCCGCGATCATCGTGGGGATTGCCAGCAACGCGGCATATGCCGCGAGCCGCTTCATGGTTTCATTCTCTTGCAGCGTGATGAAGGACAAGTTCACGGAGATGGCGGTCGCAATGGTTTCGCGGACTGAATCGGCCGTCTGGTTAAGCCGCAGCAAATGATCATAAATATCCCGGAAATATTCCGTGATGTTTACGCACAGCGCGGGTACGCGGCCACCGGTCAGATTCGACACGCCTTCCAGCAGCGGCGCGACGGCATGCTTCATGACCATCAGCCGCTGCTTGAGCGCGTAGAGCGCTTCAATATTGTCGCGGGGTGCGCCCCGCGGCGCGAAAATCTGCTGCTCAATGCCGTCGAGTTCATCTTCGAGGGTATCGAGTATCGGAAAGTACCGATCGACCACGGCGTCGATGACGGCGTACAAAACAAACCCAGGACCCTGGCGCAGCAATTCCGGTTCGCGCTCGCAGCGCGCACGAACTTCGGCCAACCCCTTTTGCGCGCGGCTGCGTACCGTGACCACATAGTTGGGTCCGGCGAAGATGGCAAGCTCGCCCACGTGATACTCGCCGGCGGCGGGTTCAACCAGATGAAGCACCGCGAATAGCGAGTCGCCATACTCATCAACCTTAGGCCGTTGGTGTCCCACGAGCGCGTCCTCGACCGCAAGTGGATGCAAGTCGAACGCTGTTTGCATTTCCGCGAGTTCTGCCGCGGACGGATCCTGCAGTGCCACCCATACAAAGCAATGGGGGCGAGTCAAAGTCTCCGTGATTTGTGCGGCCGAAATGTCGCCGACTTTCGTGCCGTCCTGGTACGCGACGCAGCTGATGAGCATGCGCCTAAGTCTACGGCAAAGAGACCAGCGTCGGGGGTGCAACCGCCTCGCTCGACGGCGCGACTTCCGGTTGTGTTTCTCGTGCGGCAGCACCTGAAGTATCGATCGGAACGCTCATCACCACCCGCAATCCCGGCCCATTGTCGCGCAGCTCGAGGGCACTGCCGTGCAGCTTAGCCACCGCCTGAACCAGGCTCAGGCCCAGTCCGACGCCGGGCGTCCCGCGGCTGGCATCGCCGCGGTAGAAACGCTGCATCACCTTGGTTTTTTCCGCGTCATCGATACCCGGTCCGTTGTCCGAAACGGAAATCTCCGCGCGCAGATCATCGCGTCTTTGAACGGCGACCTCGATTGAACCACGCTGCGGAGCATATTTGAGCGCATTGTCGATCAGGTTGCTCAGCGCCTGGGCCAGCAACACCGGGTCGCCGGAAACGGCCAGCGGACCGTTGCAGCGTACCTTGAGATCGATCTCTTTCAATTCGGCGGCCGGTTCATAGAACTCAACGGCGTTGGCTGCAAGGTCTGACACGTCGAGCGACACAAAACCGGAGCGGCGCATCCCGGCGTCGATTTCCGCCAATCTCAACAGCGCATCGAATATGCGGATGACTCGATCGACATCGGCCACCGCGCCGTCGATTTCGGCGTAAGTCTCTTCGGTCGAAGGCCGTATGAGCGATAACTCCTCGAGCCGCGATCGCAATTCGGCGAGCGGCGTGCGCAGGTCATGCGCAATCGAGTTCGAAACATTGCGCACACCGTGGACCAATAGTTCGATCTGGTCGAGCATGCCATTGATAGTGCGCGACAAAGTGTTGAGTTCGTCTTCGTTCAAATGGGTCGGCAATCGGTGCTTCAAATCGCCATGAATAATGGCCGAAACAGTCTGGCGGATGCTGTGCACGCGCGACATCAATGCCCGGCGCGTAATGATGCCGATCAATAACCCGGCGATGCACAGCACGGCCACCGCGGCGCTCAACCCATACCAGAATCGAGTCTGCAAAGGTTTGAACAGGGCGTTGTCCCGCCCGACCAGCAAGAAGTAGTCGCCCACCGTGGCGACGTGAACCAGCGTCTGTTGATCGCCATGTTTGCCCACGTTTACGGTAGTGGTGTAGTTGCCCGGTATCTGCGGCACCGTGGCAGGCCAGCCCTGCAAATTGCCCGCAAGTGGATGCATCGAAGCATCGGTGAGGAGCAAGATTCGCTCGCCTGCGATTTGCATGCTGACCCGGGTGTCGATAAAGGTCTTGACGGCTTCAGCCCCGTCGCGCTTGTAAATGTCGGTGAGGCGCTGCGCGTCGGCTTGTAGAATTTCGGCGCGTCCGTCTTGAATCGTTACCTGCCACGCGTACCAGAGCGGTGCGGCGAACAGCACCAGAGCCGTCAGACCCAAAGCGACGTAGCCCAGCGCGAGGGACAGCGCGGACGAGCGGATCATGCTAGTCACTCGCGGTCACCGTGTAGCCGGCATTGCGCACGGTCTTCAGCAGAGGTCGTTCGAACTCCGCATCGATCTTCTGACGCAGCTTGCTGATATGCACGTCGACCACGTTGGTTTGCGGATCGAAGTGATAATCCCAGACATTCTCCAACAGCATTGTGCGTGTCACGACTTGGCCGGCATGCCGCATGAGGTACTCGAGCAGCTTGAATTCGCGCGGTTGAAGTGTAATCGGCCTGTCGCCTCGAGTCACCTTGCGCGTCAGCGGGTCCATATGTAAATCGCCGACGGTGAGCGGGATCTCGTGATCGACACCCTGTGCCCGACGATGCAACGCGTCGATGCGCGCCAACAATTCGCCAAACGCAAAGGGCTTGGTCAAATAGTCATCGCCGCCGCTGCGCAGTCCGCGAATGCGATCGTCCACCTCCGACAGCGCGCTCAAGATCAGGATCGGTGTGCGCTTGCCCGCTTTGCGCAGCACCTCAATGATGGCCAGCCCATCGATATCGCCAGGCAGCATCCGGTCCATGATGATGACATCATACGGTTCGCTGGCCGCCAGGAACATGCCGTCCCGGCCGTTGGCGGCGTGATCCGTCGTGTGTCCGGCTTCCTGCAGGCCCTTGATGACGAATTGCGTGACGCGTTCGTTATCCTCGACCAGCAGAATCTTCATGTGTGCTCCCCAAGGGGTGCATGCGCGTCCGACTGCTCCTCGGCCAGCGCCGCTTCGGCATGTTTCTTGCGCCGACCGCGCATCTTGGCGCTGAATTCGTCCAGGTAAAGGTAGATGACGGGCGTCGTAAACAGCGTCAGTGCCTGGCTCAAGATCAGGCCGCCCACCATGGTGTAGCCCAAGGGTCGGCGCAATTCGGAGCCGGTTCCGTGCCCCAGCGCCAGCGGCAGCGCCCCGAGCAGAGCGGCCATGGTTGTCATCATGATGGGTCTGAATCGCAGCAGGCAGGCCTGGCGGATGGAGTCGTGCGGCGAGAGGTGCTGTTCCCGTTCGGCCTGCAAGGCGAAATCGACCATCATGATGCCGTTCTTTTTAACGATGCCGATCAGCAGGATGATGCCAATCAAGGCGATGACCGAGAGCTCGATATGTAGGATGAGCAACACCAAGAGTGCGCCGACACCCGCCGAGGGCAGTGTAGATAGAATCGTCAGGGGATGAATATAGCTCTCATAGAGCATGCCGAGAATAATGTAGACGGCCACCAAAGCCGCCAGGATCAGATAGGGCTGACTCTTCAATGAGCTTTGAAAGGCCTGGGCGGTACCCTGGAAGTTGCCGGTAATCGTCGCGGGCAGGTGCAGCTGCACCGAAGCACGGTCGATGGCAGTGACGGCATCGCCGAGTGCGGCACCGGGCGCGAGATTGAACGACAGCGTCACGGCCGGAAACTGCCCCTGATGTTGGATCGAAAGATAGGTCACGTGCTGAGTATCGAACTTGATCATCGCGGAGAGCGGTACCATTTGGTTCGTCAGCGGCGACTTGAGGTAGATCTTCTTGAGCGAATCCGGATCGCCCTGCAGTGACGGAGTAATCTCCATCACCACGTGATAGCTATTGGCCTGTGTAAAGTATTGCGCCGCCTGGCGTTGTCCGAACGCATCGTAGAGCGCCTGGTCGACCGCCGCCGGTTGAATGCCGAAACGCGAGGCTTGATCGCGATCGATGGTCATCGACAGCATGCCGCTGCTGGTTTGCTGATCGGAAGCCACGTCCTTCAAGCTGGGCAGCTTCTGCAGGACCTCCAGCATTTTCGGCGCCCATTCGTTCAACTCGTTGATGTCCGAATCCTGCAACGTGTACTGATACTGAGTACGAGAGGTACGGCCGCCGACGTTCAAATCCTGGGCCGCCTGGACGAACAACTGTATCCCAGGCACCCTGGCCAGCTGCGGCCGCAAGCGTGTGATGATCTGATCCGCGTCTGACTTGCGCTCATCGCGGGGCTTGAGACCGATAATGACAAAGCCATTGTTGAGCGGGCGGTTCCCGCCGATTCCCGTTCCGTAGCTGGCGATGTCGGGATCTTTTGAGATGACGTCCGTCACCAAGTGCTGGCGGCGCACCATCTCGTCAAAAGAAATGTCCTGCGGCGCATCCGTGACGCCGGAGATGATGCCCGTGTCTTGTTGCGGAAAGAATCCTTTGGGAATGTAAACGTACAGGAGCACGGTCGCGGCGACCGTGATAATGAATGTCAGCAGCGTCGTGCGCTTATGATCAAGGACTAGATCAAGACCCCGGGTATAGCCGGCCAGCATCTTGTCGAAGGCGCGCTCGATCACCATGTACGCCTTACCGTGCTTGGCGTGCTTTTCATCGCGCAAAAACAACGCGCACATGGTGGGTGAGAGCGTCAGCGCGACGAAGGCGGAAACGACAATGGTCATCGTCATGGTGATCGCGAATTCACGAAATAAGCGGCCGATGATGCCGCCCATCAATAGGAGCGGAATGAACACAGCTACCAGCGAAATGCTGATCGACAAAATGGTGAAGCCGATCTCACCGGCGCCCTTGAGCGTCGCCTCCATCGGCGTCATTCCGGCTTCAATATGCCGGTAAATATTTTCCAGCATGACGATGGCGTCGTCCACGACAAAGCCCACGGCAATGGTCAGCGCCATCAACGACAGATTGTCCAGGCTGAAGTCGAGCACATACATCATCGCCACGGTGCCGAGCAGCGCGAGGGGCACCGTTACGCCGGGAATGATCGTCGCCCAGGCGGTGCGCAAGAAAAGAAAAATCACCAGCACGACGAGCGCTATCGTTATGAGCAACGTGATCTCGACGTCGCGCACCGAGGCTTTGATGGTGGTCGTACGGTTGGCCACGGTGTCTACCTTGATGGAAGGCGGCACGGAGGCCAGCGCATGCGGCAGCAGAGCCTGGACGCGGCTCACCGCGTCGATGACATTGGCGCCGGGCTGCTTATAGATCAACAACAAGATGCCCTTCTGGCCATTTTGCCAGGCTGTAATCAGCCGATTCTCCGGCCCATCGACCGCGACGCCGATGTCGCGGATGCGCACCGCACCGCCGTTTTTATAGGCAACGACCACGTCATTCCACGGTGCGGCCTTCAATAACTGATCGTTGTCGTAAATCGTCATCGCGCGCGTAGGTCCATTGATCGCCCCCTTCGGGGCATCGACGGTGGCCGCGCTGATGACGCCGGCGACGTCCTCCAATTGCAAGCCCAACGCAGCCAATTTGATGGGGTCGATCTGCACGCGCACAGCCGGTTTCTGTTGGCCGCCGATGCTGACTTGAGCAACGCCGGGAATCTGCGAGATCTGCTGCGCCAGAATGTTCTCGGCGTAATCATCCACGGTCGTAACCGGCAGAACGTCCGAATGCACGGAAAGAAGCAGGATGGGTGAATCGGCCGGATTCACTTTCCGGTAGGTGGGGGGCGTGGGTAAATTCTTCGGCAATTGGCCGCCGGCGGCGTCAATCCCCGATTGCACGTCCAGCGCCGCAGCGTCGATATTGCGATTCAAATCGAACTGCAAAGTGACTTGCGTGGTTCCCAGCGCGTTGGTCGAGGTCATTTGCGAAAGACCCGAGATCTGCGCAAATTGCGTCTCGAGCGGGGTGGCGACGGACGAGGCCATGGTTTCAGGGCTCGCGCCCGGCAACGATGCAGAGACCGAGATGGTCGGAAAGTCCACTTGCGGCAGCGGCGCGACCGGCAATAGCGGAAAGACCACCAGGCCGACGAGGAAAACGCCGCCCATCAACAGCGAGGTCGCGATCGGCCGGCGAACAAACGGCTCTGAAATGTTCATGAGGCTTTTGGCGCCGCAACGTTGTTGCGGACGTGCACTCCCGCCTGCAGTCGGTATTGATTGCTCGTTACGACACGCTCATTCAAGGCGATGCCTTTCTTGATGACAGTCAAGCCGCCGCTTTCCGCGCCAAGATCCAGGGGCCGCACTTCCACCGTTGAATCACTCTTAACGACGTAGGTAAAAGGTCCATTGGGGCCAAGTTGCACCGCAGAGGACGGCACAGTCAGCGCATTGCGCTCCGTTCGCACCAGCACGCGTGCATTGACGTACTGGCCGGGCCAGAGAGTATTGCGTGCGTTGCTGAAGGTGGCCTTGAGCCTCGCGGTGCCGGTGGTTTGATCGATTTGATTGTCGATCAGCGTGAGGCTGCCTTCATCCAGAACCGTATTGCCGTCGCGTGACAGTGTGGTGACTTGCACGGGACCCGCGGCGAGGGCGCCGCCGACGGTACTCAAGTCTTCCTCAGGCAAGGTGAATACGACCGAAATCGGTTGCACCTGGGTTACCACGACAATGCCCGCCGTGCCCGCCGCGCGCACGATATTGCCCGGATCGATGAGCCGGATTCCCGTGCGGCCCTCGATCGGCGAGGTGATGCGGGTGTAGTCGAGTTGCGTGCGCGCGTTGTCGATCGCGGCCTGATCAACCTGCACCTGCGCGGTGAGCTGATCGACCGTCGCGCGCTGGGTATCGACCGTTTGCTTGCTGGCGAGGTCCTGAGGCTGCAGCAGAATGTAGCGATCGTAGTCGCGTTTGGCGTTCGCCAGCATCGCCGCATCTTTCGCCTTGGTGGCGACAGCCTGCTCGTAAGCCGCTTGATTGGGCCGCGGATCGATCTGTGCCAACAGGTCGCCCTTGTGCACCGTTTGGCCTTCGGTAAAGCCGATTTTCTGTATTTCGCCATCGACCCGCGCGGTCACCGTCACTGTGTAGAAGGCCTGCACGGTGCCCAGTCCTTGAAGATAGATCGGCACATCGGCGTGACTCGCGGCGGCGGTGTCCACCGCAATGGCGGGCGGCGCGTTGCGCGAGGCCGCATCGGCCGGCTTGTGAATGATCACTCGCCACGCAATCAGCAGCAGGACCGCCAGCGCGAGGCTGCCGAGAAGGGCGCGCTTTTGGAGTGTCGAGAGTTTTGTCATCTACCTTATCCTTGTTGCCATCCGCCACCGAGAGCGGTGTACAAATCCACCATCGATTGCAAATGCAAAAATTGAATTTGGACCAGTTCATCTTGAGCGCTGAACAGGGCGTTTTCGGTGTTGAGCACGGTCAGTATGTTCACCGTCCCGGCCGACATTTGCGTTTGTGCGAATTGAAACGCACGGCGGGCTTTGGTCACCGCTTGCTGCTGGCGAGTCTGCTGCTCTTGGGTCTGCTGCGCCGCCACTAACGCGCTTTCCACATTGCTGAACGCGGATATCACCGTTTTGTGGTAATCGCTCAGCAGCTCCCGATAGCGGGCATTGCTGAACACGACTTGTCCGCGCAGCGCTCCACCGTGGAATATCGGCTGCGTCAGGCCCGCGGTAACGTCCCAAATGCGGCTGGTGGGATTGATGAGCGAGGCCAGGGCGGAACTCGCGTAGCCGTCGTTGGCCGTCAATTGAATGCTGGGAAACAGAGCAGCACGTGCAACCGTGATGTCGGCGTTGGCCGAAATCAGCTGCTGTTCCGATTCAGCGACGTCAGGCCGGCGCGCCAGCAGCGATGAAGGCAGGCCATCGAGGACTCGCGGACTGGTCAGGGCATTGAGCGTGCCCGTATCTACGTCGATCGATTCCGGCGTTTTGCCGATGAGTACCGCGAGCGCGGCCACCGCTTGCCGGAACTGCTGCTGCAGCGGCGGAATCGCGGCATACAGCAATGCCACGGCAGTCTCTTGCTGGGCAACGTCCAGTCCTGTGGCGATGCCGGCGGTCTGTTCCAACTGCAGGCCGTGCAAAATTTTCTCGCCGTTGGCGAGATTATCGCGCGCCACTTGCAGCCGGTCGCGAAATTCGAGGGCTTGAAAATACGTGCTGGCGACGCTGCTGACCACCGTCAGTGCAACGGTTTCCTTGTCGTAGCGGCTGGCAAGCGCCGTGGCGCGCGCAGACGCCCGAAGCGCGCGGTTCTTGCCCCAAAAATCCAGCTCGTAACTGGCGCTGAGCACGGGACTGAACGAGTTGAAAGTTTCAGGACCCATGCCGGTAACTTGTGCGCGCTGGCGCGAGGCGTCGGCACCCAGGTCCACGGACGGCAGCAGCGCCGCTCCCGCGATTCGCGCCTGGGCATCGGCCTCCTCGACGCGCGCGACGGCCGCGGCCAAGTCGTCATTACTGCGTTGCGCCTCCGCAATCAAGTCGTCCAGCGTCTGCGAACCGAATCCATGCCACCAATCCGCGCTGGGCCAGATTGCCGCGGCATCGTCGGGCGCTATTTCGCGCCATTGGGCCGGGGGAGGAATGTCCGGCCGCTTATAGGCCGGACCGACGCTGCAGGCGGTGAGGACCAGAAGCGCGCAGGCACAAAGCACCCTTGCGGATAGATCTCTATTCATGGCGTCACGCTGAACTGGGCGCGATTAAACACGAGTGGGTAGATCGTTAAGATAAGTTAATACGTGCGTTACGTTACACTCTGCGGATGCGCCTACCCCTCATCGCCTTGCCCGCCGCATTCTTTTGCTCACTCCTGATTAATTCCGCCGCATGGCCGCAGGACGCCCCGGACGCCGCGATGGCCACAGCCCTCGGCCGAATTCGCGATGCGGGGCTCAATGACGACTGGGCTTATCGGCGGCTTGCTGACCTATGCGACAAGATCGGCCCGCGAATGAGCGGCTCGCGGCAAGCCGACGCTGCCGTCGAGCAGATCGCCGCGGCGCTGCGCGCATCGGGCCTCAACGTCACGCTACAGCCGGTGAAAGTCCCGCATTGGGTGCGAGGCGAGGAGCAGGCCGAGATGATTGAGTATCCCGGCCGGCCGGCCGGGGTCATTCAACACCTGCACCTGACCACGCTCGGCGGCTCGGTTGCGACGCCCGCGCAAGGCATCTCGGGGCAAGTTCTGGTGGTGCATAGCTTCGATGAATTGCACGCGCGTGAGGGTGAGGCGCGCGGAAAAATCGTGGTATTCGATGTGCCCTTCAACGAGATTTTGGCGGTGAACGGGCGGGCGGGAGCGGCCTACGGCCAAGGTGTGGTCTATAGGGGGCAGGGCGCGAGCGCCGCGGCGCGCGCCGGCGCGACGGCGGCCCTGGTCCGCACCGTCGGCGGCGCCAACTATCGTCTGCCGCACACCGGACATATGAACTACGATCCAAAACTTCCCAAAATTCCGACCGCCGCTTTGAGCGCCGAGGACGCTATGTGGATCACGCGTCTCGCCGCGGAGGGTCCGGTTACGCTGCACCTCAAGTTGTTGCCCCAATCCCTGCCGGAGGTCGAGAGCCACAATGTCATTGCCGACTGGGCGGGGCGCGAGCGGCCCGAGGATGTCGTGATCGTCTCGGGCCATTTGGATTCTTGGGACCCCGCGCAAGGAGCGATTGACGATGGTGCCGGTGTGACATCCGCGATGGGAGCGGTGCACCTGTTGCAGACGCTGGGCTTGCGTGCGCGCAGAACGATTCGATTCGTCGGATGGATGAGCGAGGAGAACGGCAGCGCCGGCGGACAAGCCTACTTTAATCTCAATAGCGCCGCGCTCGAGCGGCAGATTGCGGCGATCGAAAGCGACGAGGGGGCGGGTCGGCCGCTCGGCGTGTCGGCACACGTGCTACCCGAGACTTTGGCGCGATTCACCCCGCTCATGACGGCCCTGTCCCCGATGGGCGCCACTATCCTGGATCGCCGTGAGGGACCGGGTGGTTCCGACATCGAGTACCTGGATGCCGCCGGTGTGCCGACCTTGGCGCCCCTCGTCGACACCCGAACTTACTTCGACTATCACCACAGCGCGGCTGACACGCTGGATAAAGTCGAGCCGGAGAATATCCAGCGACAGGTCGCGCTCTTGGCCATGATGGCCTACTTCGTGGCGGAGATGCCCGAAGCGCTTCCCCGGCTCCCGCCGTCGAAGCCAAGGGTCCGTTAGTAACATCGGACCTGTGATTTTGGCTGGCCTGGCGTTCATCAAGGAGCCTATGAAGACTCAAGGCCCGAGGGAAACAGGGCCTTGAGTCTTCATAGGCTCCTTGACGCGAGCTTGAGCCGCTCAAACTCACAGTGCCGAGGCAAGCAGTGTCTTCAGCACATCGCGCCAACTCAAAATGCCCACCGGCCTTAGCGCCTCATCAATGATCGGAATACAGGAGATTCGATGCTCGAGGAATAGCTTGACGGCCTCGGGTATCGGGGCGCGTGGGTGCAATGTAATCAGGTCCCGGCTCATAATCTGGTGAACCCGCTTGTTCAATGTGGCAATGTCGCGGGCGTTTTCCGCCGCGCTGCCGACGTAAGGACTCAAAGCCTTGAGCAAATCACGGTCCGAGACGACACCCTTGAGGATTCTGCGATCGTCGACCACGAGAAGATGATGAAACTTGAGCGTGTCGAAGATGTTCTTGACGACATCGAGCCGATCATCCATTTCGACCGAGACAACGCGCGTCGTCATGATGCTGCCCACATCCATTGCGTGAGACTATACGCCTAGGTGGAAAACACCGCGTCCATTCTCATTTTGATTTCCGGATTCGCGCACGCCGTGGTGAATGCGATTCTGAAGGCCGGCAACGACAAGATGTCGCGCCGTGCGCTGATCGATGGGTTCAGCGCCTTGATCTTGGCGCCCGCCGTGTTCTTCGTGCCGTTGCCCGCGCATGCATGGAATTGGCTGATTGCATCCGCGGTGGTGCACGGGTTGTACCTGTTCGCCTTGATCAAGTCCTTCGAGCAAGCCGATATGAGCGTTGCCTATCCGATCGCGCGCGGCCTCGCGCCGATGCTCGCCGCCGCCGGCGCCGTCGCCATTTTTCGCGAGCCCATCTCCTTCTCGGTCGTGGTCGGCATCATCGCCATCGCCTCCGGTGTCATGTTCATCGGGGTTAGCCACAAAATGCGGCGCAGCGCGCTGCTGTGGGCCACGCTGACGGGCACCTGCATCGCCGCCTACACCGTGATCGATGCGCAGGGTGTACGTGCTGCGCCGACGGCCCTGAGTTACATTGTTTGGACCTTTCTATTGCTGGGCGGCGGACTGGGTACGTTTTTTGCGATTTGGCGCGGCAAAGCGTTTTTCGTCACGGCCGCGGGACAATGGAGACCGGGCCTCATCGCGGGTGCTTTGTCGATCGTGACCTATGGTTTCGCGCTTTTCGCGTTTCGATTGGGCGCGACTCCCCGCTTGGCCGCGCTGCGCGAGACCTCGATACTCTTCGGCACCGCCATTGCGGTGATTTTTCTCAAGGAGCGATTGACCAAACTGCGGCTCATCGGCGTGCTCAGCATCGCGGCGGGAGCCATGATCCTGATCGCGTTACGTTAGCGAGGCCTCCTTAAGCCAAGCTCGTTGATTCAATTTGCCGGCTCTCCTATTGCGTGTCGTCCCTGCCGTCCTTCCCCGTCAAGGGTCCCGCGGAGTCGTCCTCAATCTCCAGGCCATCGTCGTATAGCGTGTCCTCCTCGCCATCCAGATGCAATGTCGCGTCGGGGTTGCGGGTTTTCTCAAATTCGGTATGCGCCACGGATTTCTTTTGTTCAGAACCGTCGAGCGCCGAGCCTCGAAGAGTTGACTCACCGCTCTTGTCGATGGGGGCGTCGTCCCCATCGGTCGCGTTGTTGCCCATGAATGCACTCCTTGGTTGTAATTGCCGCGACCACAGAGTATGCCTCGATCAGGACCTCCCCTATTCCGAGGGGGGTGTAGTTCTTGTAGGCGCAGGCTGACAGTTGGATCGGGAAAGCGCTCGAACCTGCTAGCCTAGTAGCTTGAATGAAATCGACTATCTTCACATTGTTGCTTTTCGGAGCGCTGGGGTGGGCTTGCGGCGCTCGCGCCGCCGATCCGCAGGCCTATCAAGTTGATCTCGCCTCGGTGGGATACGGCGATATCGACCAGACCCTGAAAGCGACGTCCGACTTGCTGTCGCTGCGTTCCTCGGCGCCGGTGAGTCCATTCGGCTTGATCGCTCGGGCGCGCAGCGATACCGACCGGCTCAAAACGGCGCTGGAAAGCTACGGCTACTACGAGGCTCACGTCAGCATCAATATCAATGGATTGCCACTGACTGATCCTAGCCTGGGAGATGCGTTGACGGCGCTGCCGAAGGGCAGCAGCGCGCGGGTGGCGATCAGTTTTTCGCTGGGGACGCTTTACCACTTGCGCCGCATCGACATCGACGGCGAGGTGCCCCCACCCATCAATGCGCGCGAAACCTTGGGCCTGACCACCGGGCAGCCGGCGGTCGCCGCCAGCGTGCTGGCCGGGGGTGCGCGTTTGCTGTCGGCGCTGCAGGAACAAGGTTATGCCTTCGCGCAGGTCGATCCGCCGATTGCCTACGAGGCCGCCGACGCTCCGGTGCTCGACTTGAGTTTTCACCTGGCCGCCGGCTCCAAAGTGAGGATTGGCGATATTCACGTCGAAGGATTGCAACGAATACACGAGTCGCTGGTGCGCAGGAGGCTGCTGCTTCACAGCGGCGATCTGTACAAGCCTTCCGCCATCGAAGCCGCGCGCCGCGATCTTTTGGGAATGAATGTGTTCGGACAAGTCAGCGTTCAGGTCGGGTCACAGGCGGACGAATCGGGCGGCGTTCCCGTCACTTTCAAACTCAGGGAACGCTTGCGCCATGCCATCACCGTCAACGCTGCGTATTCGAGCGACCTGGGCGGTAGCGGCGGGGTAACCTGGACCGACCGCAATGTCTTTGGGAATGCTGAACAGCTGAGCGTCGCTGCCAGCCTGACCAACCTTGGCGGCAGCGACACGACGGGAACCGGTTACGACACCAGCGTGAAGTACCTGATCCCCGATTTCCTGCAACGCAATCAGTCGCTGCAGATCGCGCTCACCGCCATCAAGCAGCAGCTGCAGGCCTACGATCAAAAAGCGCAAACCGCCAGTGCCACCTTGAGCCGCAAGCTGTCCAGCGTCTGGACGGTGAGCGCGGGTCTGTCGACCACGGACGAGACGATCGTGCAGGTGATCAAAGCTGAGCAACAGATGCCGGGCGGCCCGTTCATCCCGGATCCGGTGACTTTCAATTACACCTTGATAGCGCTGCCCTTCAAGGTGGTCTACGACTCCACCAATCTCCCCACGGCGCTGGAGGATCCGCGTCATGGCTTTCGCGGGTCTTTGAGTCTCACACCCACGCTCGCAATCGGGCACCCCAACGCGACTTTCCTGATCTCAACTTTGAGCCTGGCGACCTATTTTGACCTCAACAACCTGTTGCCCACCGCCCCGGGACGCAGCGTGCTCGCCGCCCGCGCGCTCGCAGGCGTCGCCCAAGGCGCCGGTGAGTTGAGCCTGCCCCCGGATCAGCGCTTCTACGCCGGCGGCACCAGCACGATTCGCGGCTACGGCTATCAGTTGGTGGGACCCATGTTTCCCAACACGAATAATCCGACCGGCGGTACCGCAATAACCGCGGGTGGCTTGGAATTTCGGCAGCGCCTATACACCAGTTGGGGCGTGGTTGCGTTTGTGGATGCTGGGCAGGTGAGCGCCAGTCTTAAGCCCCTGCCGGACGAAATTCGCGTCGGCGTGGGGGCAGGGGCGCGTTACTACACCCCCATTGGACCCATCAGATTCGATATTGCCGTGCCCGTCGATCGTCGCCCCGGCGAGGACTCCTTTGAGATCTACGTGGGATTGGGGCAGGCATTCTGATGCGGCGTTCCTTAAAAGTAATCGTGTGGACAGTGGGCGGCGTGGTCCTGCTGCTGATGCTAGCGATCGGCACGATATGGATTGTAGGAAACACTTCGGCCGGCCGCGCCCAGATCGAGAAACTCGTAGCTCGACTCACTCACGGAAACGTGCAGCTGTCAGGATTGGCCGGCTCGTTTCCCAATCATTTGACGCTGGAGGAACTGAAGCTCAAGGATGACGTCGGCGTTTGGCTCACCGCTAAAAAAATCGAACTGGACTGGACGCCGTGGGACTACCTCGAACGCCGGCTGCAAATCGATCGATTGCAGGTGGCCAGCGTCGACATGGAGCGTCTGCCGCAAAGTTCATCCGCAACGAGCCATGGCGAGCCATACATTCCGCGCATCGACGTCGCGCAGGCTTCCTTGAATGTTGTGCATCTGGGCGCGGCGCTGGCGGGAGCGCCGGCGTCGCTGGCGGCGAACGGCAGCGCCCATTTGCGTTCGGTGCGCGACATGCTGTTTGACGGGTCCGCGCGGCGCATCGACGGCGATGGTCAGTATGAGCTGCATCTGCATTTCGATGCGCAGCGCATGGATGCTGCGCTCAAGGTGCACGAGCCTGCCAACGGGCCTCTGGAGAATATTCTGTCGCTACCGGGCTTGGGTGCGCTCGAGGCGACGCTGAATCTTCAGGGGCTGCGCGCCGCGGAGCAACTGGAACTCTCGCTGCAGGCAGGAGAGCTCAAGGGGCACGCGGAAGGCAGCTTCAACTTAAACGACTTGTCGGCCGATCTAACTTTTGCTTTCGAGGCGGCGGCCATGTCGCCGCGGAAGGATCTGGGCTGGGAGCGGGGTGTGCTGCATGGGCGCTGGCGCGGCAGCGTCCGCTCGCTCAACGCCGAGGGGCATCTCGAAGTTGCGCGGCTGCGCCTTCCGGGACAGCTGCAAGCCGCGGCGTTGACGGCGGATCTCGCCGCGGATGGCGGCAAAGCGGACCTGCATGCGCTGATCCAAGGCCTCAAGATACCCGGATCACAACCGAATTTGCTGCAGGCAGATCCTGTAAAACTCGATGCCTCCGTGCGCCTCGACGATCCTGCGCGCCGCGTGGAGCTGACTGCCTCGCATCGCTTGTTTGGCTTGAAGGGACAGGCGGTCACTGCCGGCGAGCAGAGCGCGACCTTGGAAGTGCGGCTGCCGAACTTGGCGCCGTTTGCCGCCTACGCCGCGCAAGACTTGCGCGGCAGTGCCGTGATCAATGCGCAATTGGCGGGCTACCCGGCGGCCACGCGCATCAAGCTCGACGCCAACGCCGCACTCACGCCCGGAACCCAAATTTGGGCGAGTGCCTTAGGCGATCACCCGAGATTGGAATTTTCGGGCGCATTCAAGGACGACTCGCTGCTCATGGACAACGCGAAACTTACCGGCCGGGCGGTCCTGTTGTCCGCCGGCGGCAGGATCAGTAGCCAAGCCATCGATGGACGATGGGAATTGTCGTTGCCCGACCTGAGCGCCGTATCCGCCGTGCTCGCAGGAAATTTGAAAGGCCTGGGAACGGTGCAGGGCCCAATGAGCGCCCTG
>Ga0210398_10002518_pt1 | contig 17863 bp, 11 predicted proteins | sample IncBWC4OmetaG_FD_161047 | JGI IMG/M metagenome (GOLD analysis project Ga0210398, IMG submission 161047) | Forest soil microbial communities from Barre Woods Harvard Forest LTER site, Petersham, Massachusetts, United States - Inc-BW-C-4-O | ecosystem: Environmental > Terrestrial > Soil >... | reverse complement strand
CGTGGGCGTATTCCGTCCACGAACGTGCAACCGTCAAACCATCAATCGGCTTCTACAACTACTTCAACCTTGCCAACTTCGATCTCCCGACGAGCATTATGTCCGGCCGCCTTCCCGGCACGGCGGTACCGGGTACGATCAATGGACCGGACCCTGCGGCACACCATACAAGTCGCGTCGGCGTGGAAACTGGCGTCTTCACTTTAGGATCGCCATGTGAAATTGAGTTTAGGCTGAAGATCACCTCTTAGCACTGCTTATGCGGGGACCTCGTGCGCCCTTCAACCCCAAATGGTTACGGGTCAGCCTAGTACAGTCTGATCTCATCCGCGCACGAGATGGCTTTATGCCTAGAAAACAGCTCGCCAGAGTCGCGATCACAACTCCTCGCGCATGACGAGCAAATGGGAAGAATATCCGGGCCAGAAATCGGCTTCTGGGAAGTTTGCCGGGATCGATACGGATAGACGCGTTCGTGGCCACCGGACTATCAACGTCTATTGATTGGCCAGAAACGACTTCGGGGAGATCAAACGTGATCTCTCACAAGCCGACATCTAGCTCCTTCCGACGGCTGCACTACTGTTGCATGGGCCTTGCTATTGTTTTGCCGGCCGCAAGTGACCGGAGCGATTCTGGGAGCGTTTCGCGCTGTCAAAAGGGTTTGGCCACGCAGTAATTGGGTACGGTCGTTAGACCCATCGGATTGTCGATTGCGGTGAGGTCGGCTGGCTTTTCCTTCCACTCGCAACGCCCTTTCGCAAGATCTTCTCGCTTCTGCCTGAAGGCCTGCACCCATTCTCGTAGTATGGAAGCCTCATCGACGCCGGCTTTGAAGCTGCCATCGCTGTTGTGATACTCGGGCATCTCGGCTGCGCGCGAGGACTTGAAGAGATCTTCGATCTGGCGGTCAGTGAGCTGGCACATGAGGCCGGCGTCAAAACGCCGCCCTTCTTCGCTGATCATCGGATTGTCCAGGCCGTCTTTCGCGGCCAAGCTCTTGCGCAAAGCGGCTTGGCACTGCTTGGGCGCGCCCTCAATCCCGACTTTGTTCCAGAGCTTCTTGCTCGACCATCCTTTGAGGTTCATCTTCGCCGAGGTATTGCTTGTGAACCAGCCGCCGGTGCCGAAAGTCGCGCCGACGTCCTGTACCAGCATTACGGACTTATCGCAGGTTGTAGTAGGAGGTTGTGTTTTCGCATCGACATCCGCTTTGTGGCAGACCAGACGCTGCTGGGGAGGCTTGTTGTCACTGTGTTTCATGAATGCGGCCAGCAGTTTGAGGCCGTCCCTCTCGTAGGTCGGGCGGGCATTCGCGGTATCGAGTTCCTTCCAGCTCCAACCTTCCTCTGGCTTGTTGACCTCGGTCATCTTGCGCCAAGAGAACTTTCGAACAATGGTTGCGGGGTCGAAGGTGTGCGTACCGGTTGGTCCTTTACCGGATATTGGGTTCTCTGGGCAGTTGTGGCACTCGACGCGGACTGGGAACCACGAGTCAGCGTAGTAGCCCAAAGCCCACATCAGGCGCGTGGCCACAACTTCGGCATAGACCTCGTTATCGTCAGCCCCGAATTTGACCTTGACGGGGTCTCCGTCGTCGATGTCAGGGGTTAAGGCCTGGACGTGGCCGTTGACGCTCTCGACGCCGGTGATCTTGCACGCAAACTTAGGCGTCTTGCCACCCATCTTTGAGCCGGGTGTAGCGAAATCGCAAATGACTTTGTCGTTGAAGTGAAGTTGAAACTGCTTTTTATCCTGGGCGGGACCTTCCATAATGTCGGTCTCGCCGACGGCTTTGGGAACAAACAAGGCAGCGTCGCGCATGGCTTCCAGCCGATCTTTTGCGGAATAGAACTCCTTCTTTACCTTATCGTCGGCGGGCTTGGATTCCGCGTCCTGGGTGTGGGCGTTGCGACCGAGAGCTCCCACCAAGATCAGAACGAAAAGCGGAATCCGCCATACCATCGCGCTGCCCGAAAACGAAACCAACCATCCGCGAGAACTGCCCAGCCGGGCATTACGACTGTTCGCTCGTAAGTGAGAATGCTTATTATGTGGGGTCGATTCTCGAGTGCCTAAGGATGAAGAGGATTCGAAACTGGGACTCATAGGGCTCCTCCTTGTTGCGTTGCGCGAAAGGCTCGCGTGGTCTGTGGTCTGATGTCGGGGACGCTGCCCCGCGCTTGAGATTCTGTCAAGCGGGCTACGCTTTCGGTTGACCAGGTAAACTCTCGACCTGAACATGGCCAAAGACCAGCCTCTATTCTAATAGTGGCGGCCCGCGACGAAACGTTTCATGCCGTGAGGCGCACTATCTACCAAAACTGCGAAGAGGTCTACGCGCAATCCGGATCGCTCATCGCAGGATCCGAGCTAGAATCTCTGATGGCAGACTCCTGCCGGGAGCAATCATTATGCTTTTCGTTACCCTTCATGGCGGCAAGTCCGGGAAAAAACCACTCAACAACAACGTGCATGCCTATGACAAAGACGGCAACAACACTACACCCTGCGTGCTTGAAGACACGGAGGGTGTGATCCTGGATGAACTGCGTGGCATGTGCCGCTTTGGAAACTATCTGTATGTGGTCAATGCCAACCAAACACAAAATAGCGTACTTTGCTATCAAGGGTCGGCCACGAGTTATCGGTTCGTCGGCAAGTTCCTGTCACCGGAAACCTGCAAGAGCGTTATGCATCCGTTTGACTTCACATTTGACGGCGCGGGGTACTGCTACATATCGAGCCAAGATACAAACGTGGTCACACGCTTGGCCGTTTCGGCGGACGGTAGGACTGGCACCCCCGCACCCGTGGCTGCGGCGCTTCCCGCGCAGGGGAAGTTCCTGCCGGGTACTTTTGTCGCGTCGAGCGTTGGCAACGTCGCCTCGACCACGCCGGTGTCGGTTCCGGCTGGGCTGGAGTACTCCGGTGAAGGAGAAAAGAAGCATTCCGTTCGGGGCGTGGTGTGGGCAAACAATGCCCTCTATGTTGTCGACCAGCCGGCTTGCCGCATCAAGGTATACGACAAGAACGGAAGATTTCTGGGACAGAGCAATCGAGTGAAAGAGCCGGTGCACCTGGTGGTGGACAACGGGAGCTTGTACGTCAGCGGCGGGAACGAAGTGCTCACCGCGAAGCTCTCAAAACCGGCAGGCGATTTCACGCTCTCGGCAATCCCAGGCCTGCAAATCAAGAACTGTGGCGGAATGGCGTTCACCAGCGCAGGCCATTGTTACATTGCGAGCCGCACAGAAAACTTTATTCTGAAGTTCGATGCCAGCTTCAAGCCGATGAAGTTCAAATGCATACTGCCTGACAATCCAGAATTTCTATTACACGTGTAGAAAACTCGCAGCTTTCCTGCCCGGTGCTCACTTCTTGGCGGACATACGAAATGATTCCTAGTCTAGGGCATCGCCATGCCAAGTCCCGCACACAGGTGGAAAGGTACGCGCTCCAGAAACGGGCCTGGAGGAGACTAATGGCGATCGACCCGAAGCCGACTTCCGGCCAGAGTCGCATGAGAGTCCATCCTGGGCATAACTTCCGAGTGGTAGTGAATCAGGACGAGCCCAGATTACGTATTCGTGGTAACTTCTCTAGCGGATCTTCACCGCATCGTCAAGAGAATCAAACCGAAACGCTTCTATCGAGCCGGACTTATTTCCATTTTAGATCCAGTTGCAGCCTCTCCATGCTCAGTTGCTCAGCGTGTACGATCCGCTCCGTGGGCTGTCGAGCTCGGAGACCAACGCCCAAACAATGGCGACCGTGCATCAATATACACATAATTGATTTGCGATCCGGTTTTGAGGAGTTCGTCACACGGCCAGGCCCGAATCTAGTCAAGCAGGCCCTTTTCTCCCCGTACCCGACCAGCGATCTCAAGGGAAGCTGTGATGGTGAAAACGGCTAGCGAAGTGGGGAGTTCATCCATAAAGGTCAGCACAGACTGGACGAACTTGAAACCCGCGCCGTGCCGGGATCCATGAAGAGATGGTGCAGGGTCACGGGAAGTGAAAAGACCAGAAACAATATAAAGGTGATTCGGCCCATCACGTTGCTGTAAAGACGCCGGCCGGCCGCTTGCGGCATTAGCGTGTAGCAAGCGATGTAAGCAGGAATGAGCCAGGGACAAACCATCGCGTGCAACCTCATGGAAAACAGTGTCCGCGCCAGTTCGGCGTCGATGGTGTGGCGCCATCCGACGCTGACCGGCAGAATCTGGAAGAGGATCTCACTCGTTGCACCAACTGCTGTCCCGCCCCACAGGAGGGCGCACGCCGTGATGGCAAACATGGCCAGCGGAACAGGTTTCTTGGGGTTATCCCGTTTTCAAGCGCGAAAATTTATGGGCGTTAAGGCGATCCAAAAGTGGCGGAAGCCATAATACAATCTCATCTGATCGCTCGAAACCTCGCAAGGAGAAATGTCATGAAGAAACCAATTACGTACCTGATGAGCATGTTACTCGCGGTTCTGCCCATTCTCTCCTCTTCAGCTTCCGCAGCTGATCAGGAAAAAGATGAAGATCGGCTAACGAACAGCGGCACAGTGCTCAAGGAGATTCTCGATGTTCCCGACGATATCCCCCACGACTTGCTTGACAAGGCCGATTGTGTGGTTGTTTTTCCGTCCGTTTTGAAGGCTGCATTCATTGTTGGCGGAAGCTACGGTCGGGGCGCGATGTCCTGCCGCAGAGGTGAAAACTTTAGAGGATCCTGGGGAGCGCCCACGATGATGGCACTTGAGGGCGGCAGCTTTGGTCTCCAGATAGGAGGCGAGGCAACGGACTTCGTGCTGCTGGTTATGAATGAGCGGGGTGCGGGCGGAATTCTCGCCAGCAAAGTGAAGCTCGGAGCCGATGCTTCGGTGGCGGCGGGTCCGGTCGGCCGCACTGCATCAGCAGAAACGGACGCAACTCTGCGGGCGGACATCTTGAGTTATTCCCGTGCCCGCGGTGCGTTTGTAGGTGTCTCACTCGAGGGATCAACCATTCGTCCCGATAATGGCGCCAATCGGAAGATTTACGGACGGGAAGTACCAGCAAGACAGATCGTTCTCTCCCGAAAGGTTGCTATTCCGGCAGCAGCTCGGGCGATGATTTCGACCCTGAATTCCCGAACTCCGAGGCACAAGTCCTAACTCCAGCGAGGATTCGGCTCGCTGTCACTCGGAGCGGGCCGCTCCCTGCAGTTCTCCGGTATCGGTATCCACAAAAGCCAGGTCTTTTCATGCAGTACAGAAACTTTTGACGAGGTTGACGAGGCACAAGGCTAGCGACGATAGACCCCCGGAAGTTCTGCCAGCAACGCTTTGAGTTCGCGCTGTCAGGACCTCCGGTGTCCGATCTCGCTTTGCCGGCTGTCCCACCAAGGTGATCGGGTTGCGGTCAAAAACTCCCATCGCATCGCGTCTCAGTACGGCGCCGACAAGGTTCGCCACGTCCGCAGGTCGGCGAGAGCCGCACTAGTCCGCTCTCTGCGTGCTCGCGGCGGTACGCTTTCGTGCTTCACTCACCAACGAGGTAAAGCGGGGGTCGCGGCGAAGCGGTTTCAAGTCATCGTCGGCCTGCAGGTGTTCTGCATCGCTGTACCCCAGGTCAATGGCTTCCCGCAAATACTGAAGGGCCTCGTTAGGACGGTTCGCCACTACCGCGACGCAGGCATAGTTGTACCATGCGGCCGAAGCGTTCCCCCCTTGGCTCTTGCCTATCTTTTCGATGGTGTCGGCGAACAACTTCTTCACTTCGTCATAGCGATGGCTGTTAACCAAAGCGTTCCCGAGGTATTGCAGGCTGCTGAGCGTGTCGGCATGCTGCGGCCCAAGGACGCGGAGTTGCACCTCGTAGGCCTGCCGGGCAAGCACTTCCGCCTCTGGCGCCTGACCCTCCTTGGTCAGAATTCGGGCGAGATATGCTTTTGAGGCCAGGGTGTCGGGACTCTCCGCTCCCAATACCCGGGCTTGCGACTTGAGCGTCTCCCGAAACATCTTTTCAGCCTCCGGAAGGTGTCCTTCCCTGAACAGCACATCTCCCAGGTTGTATTGCGACAGCAAGGTATCAGAATGGTCAGGCCCGAGAAGGCGCATGCGGATGGCCAGAATCTCGCGATGGAGTTTCTCTGCCTCGGCATAGTGACCTTGCGACGCAACCACGTTGGCCAGTCCTTCCTCCGCCCCGGTTGTGTAGGGGTGTTCCGGCCCTAACGTGCGCTGCGCAACTTCTAGTGCCTTGCGGTACAACACTTCTGCCTCGGAGGAACGACCTTGCCCGTAGATGATTGTGTTGGCGAGAGTTGTCATAGTGCTGGCCGTGTCTGGATGTTCCGGCCCGAGCACGCGCTGCTCCGTCTCCAGAGTCTCTCGATAAAGTGCTTCAGCCTCGTCGTAACGGCCCTGCTCCTGGATCACGTTCGCCAGGTTGTGCATGGTCGCCAGCATCGATGGGTGTCCCGGTCCCAACACTCGGCGCTCGATTTCGAGCAACTGGCGAAACTGCTTCTCAGATTCCGGAAGGTGGCTCTCCCCATGCAGCGCATCGGCCAGGTTCAACATCGATCGCAGGGTCTGGGGATGTTCGGGGCCCAGCTTGCGAGTTCGGATTGCAACCAGTTCGCCTGCCAACTTCTCTTCCTCCGCGTAGTGACCCTGCTTCTCCAGGATGATTCCCAGGTTGTCTGTGGTCTCAAGGGTCAGCGGATCTTCCGCCCCCAGAACGTGGCGCTGCAAGTCGAGAGTCTCCCGAATCAGCTTCTCTGCCTCAAGCTCGTGGCCTTCGCGGTCCAAAATCCATCCCAGCTGAGTCATCGACTCCAGGGTCTTGCGATCGTTGGGACCGAGCGCACGCCGCCGATTTTCCAGGGCACGCTCCGCCAGTCCGTGGGCGCGAGCGAACAGCCCAAGATTGATATATGTCTGCGCCATCACCTGCATGAACTGAGACTGAACTTCGACGTCCTTGGCGAGGCCGGCCTCGATATTGTTCGATGCTTTGTCGAGAATCTCCCTTGCCGTGATCTTATTTCCTCGCGCCTCGTTCGGGTCCGACACCTTGAACATGCCCACCATGAAGTCGGTGATCCGGTTCGCCCGGTCGCGCTCACGCGTGATGCGGCGCAACTGAAGCGCCTGCATGGCTGCAAATCCTGCCAGCAGCAGAGCCATGGTTGTCCCCACCGCGACTCCAAAGCGGTGCCGCCGCACATACTTCCTTAACTTGTAAGCGCTACTGGCCGGCCGCACAGTAACTGGTTCATGGTGTAGATATCGTCTGATGTCGGCGGCTAGCTCTGACGGCGTCCCGTACCTGCGGGCGCGGTCCCTCTCGAGCGCCTTCATCGTGATCCAATCGAGATCTCCACGCAGCAGCGAGACCAGTTGCTTGGGGTCGGTGCTGCGTTCTTCGGCCTTGCTGGTCGAGCTTTCACGATCGCCGCGTACCTTCGTGCTAGGCGGCGGCGGATCCTCTTCCCTCAGCTGCCTGAACTTGTCGGCAAACCGTTGGTCGTCGCGCTTCGTGTCAAAGGGCAGAAATCCCGTGAGCAACTCGTAGAGAACAACCCCCAGCGAGTACACGTCGGTCCGTGTGTCGATGTCGTGTAAGTCCGGATTCACCTGCTCCGGACTCATATATCCCGGCGTCCCCACAAACGCGCCCACCTGGGTAAGCAGGCCTTCTTCTCCTGGAGCCGCGGGGGTTACCGCCTTGGCCAGGCCAAAATCGATGATGCGCGGCGTTGCTTTTCCGTCCACCTCTACCACCAGGATGTTGGCCGGCTTCAGATCACGGTGCATGATCGCCTTCTGATGGGCATGCTGCACGCCCTCGCAGACCTGGACGAAGAGCTGGAGACGCTCGCTGATCTTCAGTCGCTTTCCATCGCAGTAATGTGTAATCGGCAGCCCGGGCACGTACTCCATGGCAAAGTACGGCTGGCCGTCGGGAGTAGTCCCTGCGTCGAAGACCTTGGCGATGGAAAGGTGATTCATGCTCGCCAAGGACTGTCTCTCTGACTCGAAACGCTGCAGCACCGAGTCGTCGTAGATCCCCACCCGGATCAACTTCAGCGCGACCTGACGGCGCAATGGGGCTGTCTGTTCCGCCAGCCAAACTTGCCCCATACCGCCCTCGCCGAGCTTGGAAAGAATGCGATAGTTACCCAGGGCCTGTCCCAGACGGGCAGCAGCGGAGCTCGTTCCAGCACCTGAGCCCGCAGGTCCTGGGTCGCTGCCGGGGCCGTTGTCTCGCACTGCGCGAGGTATCGCAACTCGGGGATTCATGACCGCGTTGCTGAGGAAGTTCCCGGCCAGCTCGTGGTTTTCCAGCAGCTTTTCCACTTCCCGCCGCATGGCTTCGTCGGGACAGTTCTGCTGGAGGAAATCCGCCCGTTGTGCCGGCGCTAACTCCAATGCCGACTCAAGCAGTGCCTTTACCTGCTTCCAGGTCTCTGGCGTCATCTCCATACTTTTCTTTCAGGTTCCCATACAGCCAGGCTTTGGCCACATTCCATTCCCGCAGAACTGTTTTGGAGGAAATCTGGAGAACCTCCGCCGTCTCATCCACGGTCAGGCCTCCAAAGTAGCGGAGTTCCACGATGCGTCCCTGGCGGGGATCCATCTTCTCCAAGCGCGAGAGCGACTCATTCACCGCCAGCAGTTCGTCGGTGCGGTCGGGCGAGACCAGCAAGGAATCGTCCAGAGAGACTTTTTGCTGCTTGCCTCCGCGTTTTCCCCTCAATTGTGCCCGTGCGTAGTCGACCAGGATGTGCCGCATCAGCTGCGAGGCCACGGCGAAGAACTGGGCCCGGTTTTGCCATTTCGCATCCCGTTGCCCCGCCAGTCTTATGTAGGCTTCGTGAACCAGCGCAGTCGCTTGCAGGGTATGTCCCGGACGCTCCTGCCGCAGGTACCGGGCAGCCATGCGACGGAGTTCCTCATAGACGAGTGGAACCAGCTGGGTGGCGGCGTGTTGGTCGCCCTCCCCCAACTTGTTGAGTAGCAGAGTTACGGCCTCGTTTGTCCCCCCCAAGCTCACCCCCCCGCACCAGGCAACTCCATCAAAATTAAGCAATTCTACTCTCCCGCCTCGCCATCCGGACTTTTTTCGAAAAGAATGTCCACTCTTTTCTGAAATTAGCGCTTTAACAGTTAGACGGGGAAAAAACGCCAGTTCACGCAGTTCCCCTCCAATCGGAGAAACGACAATGCTAATGCAGTTTCAGGATTTCGACGCCGCCTACCTGGATCGGCTTCGTGCCGGCGATCGCAGCACCCAAGAGCACTTTGCGGCTTACTTCGGCGAACTGGTCCGGCTGAAGCTCGGCAAACGCCTTCGTTCCTTTGCCGCCATCGAAGACCTCCAGCAGGAGACCTTCGCCCGCGTGCTGCGTGTGCTCACCGAAAAAGGCATCCACCAGCCGGAGCGCCTTGGCGCTTTCGTCAATTCGGTTTGCGACAACGTGCTGCACGAGCACCAGCGATCAGCTTACCGGGAGACTCCGGCGGAGGACGGCGTCGTCGACGACATCCCCGACTCGGCCATCGGTGTGGTCGACGCCATCGCCGCGCGGCAAACGCAACAGGCCGTTCGGCAGATTCTCGACGAGCTCTCGGAAAAAGATCGCAGCCTGATCAAAGCTCTGTTCTTTGAAGAACGCGACAAAGACGACGTGTGCCGCGAGTTTGGCGTGGACCGTCAATACCTCAGAGTTCTCCTTCATCGCGCCAAACAATCGTTCAAGTCGCACTACCTGCAAAAGGCGCAGAACTCACTGGGGCAAGCTTCTTCGTCCCGGACACGGTCTTTCTCCCCGAGGCCGCGCATGCACCGCAGTGAGACCCTTCGGCTGGCTGCTATACATGTATCGCAGGCGGAACTGAAACAAAGTGTGACGGGAACTTAGGTTGGAGGTAGTGACCGCCGTGAGACAGTCGTTCTCATTCAGATCGAACTCACAGGATTCGCGGGCTTTGCCGCCAACTCCAGTGCCCCTTCGAGGATGACGTCACGGGGGGTTTCAGGCTTTTGGTTGGCTTGGTGGCCAAACCTTTGGTTTGCACGGCTACGGTGAAGCGATCATGGAAAAGCTGTCTCACCGTCGCCAAACCCTGGAGAAGATTCAACCCGGATGCACTCTGCCGCGGAGCAAAAAGAAGAGCAATAAAGTTATGTAGTCATTTCGCGGACACTCCATTGCGGCTCACTTCAAACGACCCTATCGAAACTGCCCCCGACCAGGACACCTGCCGGCCAACCTCCACACCTCATCTCGGGGCAGTTCCGATAGGAACCTATCCTTTGTCGGGACCAATCCGGAGGCATGAGTTCCGTACTCCAAGAATAATATGAATTGGGCGTAATTCCTCTCGGCTTCGCAGCTGCCAGGGATCCTGCAAGAATAGAGCTTGCGCCCGGGGTGCTATGTTCAACTTCCACTAGAAAGTCACCCGCAGCGCCAATTGCCCGATGCGGGGAGTCGCTCCACGAAAGGAGCCGGTTGTGGTGATCTCGCCGAACGTCGGACTTTCAATGTTTGCAGCGCCGTCCAGGACGGTCGGTTGAGCAAACTCGGGATGATTCAAAGCATTGAAGAATTCGGCGCGAAACTCCATTTTGAACCGCTCGGTGATCAGAGTGGTCTTGGCAAGTGCGATGTCGAGATTGGTCAGGGTGGGACCGCGGAGCACATTGCGATGAAGGCCGTAGGTTCGGTCGGCGGGGTTATTCACCGGATCGAGTTGCGGGAAACAGGGATTGGGAGCGCTTCCCGCCTCAAAGTAAGAATTGTTCTCGAGGGGCACGTTGGAAAAGCTATTGGGATCAAAGATAAAGTTGCCGGTGACCGCTTGAGTGGTGATCTGGCAGCCGCCCGTGATCGGGTTGGTGCCGTAGGTGATCTCATTAATGGTGCGGACCTGCCGAGGGTTGAACGTTCGGATCGGGGCAACCACCGCGGCGTGCGAAAGGATAGGATCGCCCGCGCCGGAAGAACCTGGATTGGCAGGGTCATATTGATTCGATAGCTGCGCTGGAATGTCGAATGGAAATCCGGTTCGATAAGTAAAGATGGGATATAAGCTCCATCCGCTGGTGAGGCGCTTCGACGCTGCGGCCCAGACGCGATCGAAAGGCAAATCCCATCCCCCACTGAGAGTGATGCGATGACGAACATCGCTGTCGCCGGAAGCGTAGAAAAGTTTGGGGTCGTAGGCGGGTGTTTGCGCGTTGCGCTGTGCGAAACCAGAGGCATTATCCTGATTATGGCCGTAGGTGTAAGCGAAGGTGTAATAAGCTGTCCCCACGCGTGAGTCTTTGGGCTGCCGTGTCAGGCTCACCTCCAGAGCGTTGTAGTTGGCATTGGATACGTTCTGGAATTCGGGGAGTGGGCCAAAGCAGACCACATTTTGAATGGTTGCGCAACTGGTGCTACTGGTATTCAGGACTCGATTGCCAGTGCCCAATACCAGGGGGTTGATGTCTTTGAGCGACGTCAGACCATGTCCTGAGCTTCCTACATAATTGCTTTCGAGAACGGTGTCGGCGACAAGATTGCGTTGCAGGCTCAAGTTGTATTGGTAGACGTAGGGCGTTCGCAGGTGCGGGTCTACCAAGTAGATAGCGCCAGTATTGTTGATGGGCAGGAAAGGCGTGAAATCGATGTTCGAGGCAGGGGGTTTCGAGGGGAAGGTATTGGCTACGCCCAAACTCTCGCAATTGCCGTTCGCGTCGTAATTGCAGGCGTTCGCGTAGGGCTGGCTCAGATAGGTCAGCGGTGCCGTCACCGGACAGCCTGAAGTGCTATTGAGGCACCCGGACGGCTGGCCGGGCAGGAAATTCGGGGAATTGTAGAACAGTCCGGCCGAGCCCACGAACGGGGGCGTCCCGTTGAACTGAAGATTGTCTTCGCCTTTCAGGATGTCGTAGAAAACGCCGATGCCGCCACGGAGGCTGGTCTTGCCGCTCCCGGTTGGATCCCAGGCAAAGCCGAACCGCGGTGCGAAGTTTTTCTTGTCGGGGAAATTCGTTCCGGTGGGGGCGCCGGGATCGCCGGGAAACACCAGCCCCGCCGGTGCGTTGATGAATCGTTTTGACTGTTCTCCCGGAATTATCGAAAAAGTGCGCCCCTCGGTGTCGTACTTCGGCGTGTTGTATTCATAACGCAGCCCGATGGTCAGTATCAGGTTCCTGCGGAAGTGCCACTCGTCCTGGCCAAACAAATAGGTGCTCTTGCTGCGGATGTTGGAAGGAGCCAGCGCATTCTGGAAAAAAGCGTCCGGGACGCCGAGAAGAAAATCCGCGTAATCGTTTCCCGAGCCCGTGCTGGTTCCAGTATAAAAATCAAACTCTCCATTCAAGTAGAAGCCGTAGAGCAGATTTTCTTGATAAGGCGAGAATCCAGCCCCGAATTTCCAGTTATGTTTTCCCCGCGTCCAGGTAAAGGCATCCGTCCAGGAGAAGGTGTTTTCGATAAAGCGGGTTGGACCGTTTTCGGTGGGGCCGATCACAAAACCGTTATCGAAAAAAATATCGGTCGGACCGGTAGCCAGGTCGGGAGTGATGTTGATGCCAAGTTGCGGGCCGGTGGGCAGGTGGTTCGCTGGGTCGTCCGAGAGGAAATTCGTGCGGTGCACAACGAAATGAGATTCGTTGAGCGCGGTCGGCGTGAAGATCCGAGTGTATCCCAGGTTGAAGAAGTAATAGTCTTTCTTGTTGGTGGCGGGGAAGCCAGGGACGCTGGCGGTGGGCGCAGGGTTTAGAGTTCCGTTATAGGGGTCGCCAGCGCGGTTCAGACCAACGGTGGCGGAAAGCTTGTCTTTGGGATTCAGCAGCAGATCGAACTTGCTGGTTAATTCGTTACGATTGTCGTCTGCGGTTAAGGTTGTGGAAAGCAGACCATTGGGAGCGGTTGGGATTAAACCGGCTTTGATGTATGCCCGGGCTACCGGATCGATCTTCGTGGGATCGATAATGGCATTGGCCACACTTCCGTTGGGAGTCGCGAACCAGGGGTTCGCGGTCAGGAAGGCTACAACGCCCGGGTCGGGAGCGCCAGCAAAAGAGGTAGAAAAATTTCCCTGCAACTCCTGCGGTGTATAGACAGGCGAATCAATGAGCGGAAAGGCTTGAATCTGCCGCTGCCCCTGATAGGCGAGAAAGAAGAAAAACTTATCTTTGAGAATCGGGCCGCCCAGCGTTGCTCCGAACTGGTTCCGCTTGAGGTCGAGCCGAGGAAGACCCTGCTGGTTGCTGAAGTAGTCGTTGGCGTCGAAAACCCTGTTCCGGACGAATTCGAAAAGACTGCCATGGATCTGATTGGTACCGGACTTGGTCACGATACTGATGACACCGCCGCCGTTGCGTCCGTACTCAGCCGTGTAGTCGCTGGTCAGAATCCGGAACTCGGCGATAGCGTCGGGGTTGGGATCGAGAACATTACTGTTGTCCAGCAAGTCATTGTTGTTCCCACCATCGAGCAGGAACGTCACGGAATCGGTTCTCCCGCCGGCGATGCTGTAATTGCCGGCGCCGGTATTGTCGTCATTGCTTTCCGTGACTCCGGGCTGAAGCAATGCCAGGTCGAGAACGTCGCGCCCATTTAGAGGCATGTTGGTGAGGGTTCGCCCGGTGATCGACTGGCCGAGAGTTGGGTTGACGGTTTCGACCGGCGCAGCCTCGGCCCCGACGTCGACGGTCTGATTCGCCGCGCCCACCTGCATCTTGAAGTCGATGCGAAGGGCTTCGTTGATTAACAGTTTCTGCTCCGCGCTGACAACGCTGCGAAATCCGGCATGCTCAGCGGTCACCTTGTAGTTGCCGATAGGGAGCGCCAGTATCTGGAAAAGTCCTTCTTTGTCCGTGCTCGCAACGCGCGAGGCCTGGGTAGCCGTGTTGGTCACAGTAATCTGCACGCCGGGGATCACCGCACCCTGCTGGTCATAGACGGTTCCGTAAATTCTCCCAGTTGCATCCTGAGCCGAAGACAAGGCTGGCGCTACCATCACAACCAACGAGAGCAACACCATCCGAGGAAGTTTCATGGCGATCTCCGTATTCCAGAACCTTTCGCACTTACAATTCTGCCGCTCAAACGGCCACTCAAAATGAGGGTAGGGAGATGGCCATTTTCGGGGCTATCGGCTTTCCCAGTCGCCGTCTATTGTTTCGGTTTCGACCCGGTTTTCACCGCGGCTTTCTGCACCGCCGGTAGGGCGATGAGCGACCCTTGTTGCTCGAGCGATCCAAGGAATACACTCTCACCATTTGCATTCTCGTCAAGCCAGAACAATTGGGCGCCACTCGCCTGATAGATAGCCACGGTGTAATCGGGGTCCGCAGCCACGGTCACGGCGAGCGTAGCTCGGTAGCGCCCAACATTGACCGGATCGGGCGATAAGGTCCCCAAGAACGTTGCGGTATCCGTGCCGTCTGGCGCGGTGGCGTTGAATATGAAGAAGGGGTCGCTGAGAAGTCCGCTGGCCCCGCTCAAAGCACCACTGTTAACCGATCCCTGCCCAACAAAGTCGGATTCCCAACCAAGGGCTGGCCCTCGGGAGTCGTTGTAAACCTGCGCTCCAAAGGCATAGCTGCCGGCAAAATCGGCGGTTGAAGTGTTGGTTTGTGGAATCAGGACTCCGGTGCCGTTGACTCCGGTGGGGTTGACACTCGAAACATCCAGATCGGCAACCAGAGCGCCTCCCAATCCGCTGGCGGTGTTATTCGGATCATTCAGGTTGAGAAGTGGGTCCGTCATGTAGATCCCCAGAGCGCTGACGTCTCCCAAATCCCCAGCCGTAATGGTCATGCTGCCGTATCCATTGCTCGCAACGGTATAGGTGCCCGAGATAGGGGCCTTGGGAACGATAGTGCCATTGTCGAATTCATTGTCATCCGCGACGCCGTTGAATGTGCCGCTGCCCGGTACGGTAGTAAACATGCCTGCGGCAGCAAAGAGATTTCCGAACGAGTTGCTGGAGACACCGAATACGGAGCTCCCCAGAGATGGGTTGCTGAAAGTGCCCGTGCCCTGGCCGAACGCCGAACCGATAGCCGAATCGGTGGTAATCGTATCCACATCGATGATCCGTATCGCCTCGGGACCGACCACGTAATAGTTGAGCGACGAGATTGGCAGTGTGGTGCTGGTGACGGTGCCCCGGCCAAAAGCATCGGGTCCAGTTATCGTTCCGCTGAACGCCGTTCCCAGGGTTGGAGTCGTCGTGGCTCCGGCGTCATCGACGTCGAAGGTACCCGCCAGCGTGGTACCGCTATTCGAGATCGCGAATACGCCTCCGAAGACAATCGACTGATATCCGGGGTCGACTCCAGAAAGGGTGAAGGCATAGTTCCCGTCGGTGAGCGTGCTTGCGAGCGTCTGGGTGTCCATGCTTCCGCTGGAGGTTGCCGAGCCGTCAAACTGAACGATGAGCGCGTGGTTCGTGTTCACGAACTGGACGGCGAGGGTCTCGACCCCGTTGACGCCTAGACTTGTGTTGTTTGTGGTGAGCGTAAGCGTTCCCTGCCCGGTCGTAGGATCGACCATCAGCCCAGCGGAGCCCGGCAAGATGGCATCACCGGAAGGTTGAGGTGAAGTGAGTCCGAAAGCGTCGTTGTAGTCCTGTTCGCCGCCGAGGACGTTGCCATTGCCATCGACGGCGACCGCCCCCGCCAGAGCGTAAAAATTCGAGCCGCCGTTGATGGCCTCCAGCCCGCTTAAATAGAAGGCAAAACTGATCCCCGCGTTGGTCAGGACAAAGTTCGCCGGTTCCGCCCCGGATGCAACCGTGGCCGTCACCGTGTAGGTTCCAACCGACCCATTGGCGGTGAAAATCGCAGATGTGGCCATGCCGCTTGAGTTGGTGGTAGCTGTGTTCACCCCCCCTGCGAAGGTGCCGCTTGCACCCGTCGTCGGAACTTCGAAGGTCACGAGCGCGCCACTCAGTGGGTTCCGGTTACTGTCTAGCACCGTGACCGACAGCGGCGCGGCAAATGCCGCGTTCACCTTGGCGCTCTGCGGCGTTCCGCTCGTGGTCGCGATCGACACGACGGCCCCGGTTAGGTTCGTCAGACTGAAGCTGGCCGCCGTCGCTACTCCTGCAAGCGTTGCCGTCACGACATAGGAGCCGGCCGTCGCATCGGCCGTAAATGTTGACGAGGTAGCCACACCGCTCGCGTTGGTTGTATCTGTTTCCGTAGCCGCTGAGTTCGACGCGAACGCACCGCCCGCTCCCGTTGACGGAGCTGTGAATGTTACCGACGCTCCGCTGACCGGATTCTGGTTACTGTCCAGAACCGTCGCCACCAGCGCTTCTTCGAACGCCGTGCTGATGGTTGCATCCTGCAGGGAGCCACTCGTCGCCGTGATCGATGCTGCAGGTCCCGAAGTATTCGACAGACTAAAGTTGGCCGTGGCCGTCGTTCCTGCAACCGTTGCCGTCACCGTCACAGCCCCGAGCGTTCCATTGGCGGTAAAGGTTGACGGGGTAGCCACACCGCTGGCGTTGGTCGTATCCGTCTCCGTACTCGTTCCACCTGCGAAGGTTCCGCTAGCTCCCGTCGCCGGAGCTGTGAAGACGACGAACGCGCCGCTCACCGGCGCTCCGCCCATGGTAACGGTCGCCACCAGGGGGGCTGCAAAGGCCGTGTTGAGGGCTGCGCTTTGAGGTGATCCACTCGTGGCTGCGATCGCTTCCGCCGGGGTATTGAAGTTCGAACTGTTGCAGTTGGTCAAGAAAACCAGGGCCAATAGAATTAAGCCGAGGATGCCGGCGTGACCTTGGCGGCTCATCGCGATGCCGCTTTCTGGTCCGCCTTCTGACCAGCGCGCTCACGCGCCTGCGGCGACACTGGGAATCCGTGTTGGTTACGGATCGTATAAACTTCGTTGCCCACTTTCAGAGTGCGGACCAGGAAGAATGTCTTCTCCTTAATAGTTTTCATGACGCCAGTCGCCTCGATTTGCTGGCCGGCTGCAAAGGAGACGGCACCGTTGCCTCGCAAACCGAACCGTCCCAGACTTGCGTCCACGGGACCGGAGAGCGTTGCGAGAAGCAGGTGAGACCCCACAATCGTTCCCGGAGTGGCTTTCGTGAGCACGCTCGACACCGTACCAGTAAGTGTGATTTCTTCCGTGAAGTTGTAGCGGAAAGGCCTGGCGGCCTGCGTCGCAATTTCCGTCGTTTGCGCCGGTAGGGGCGGCAAGAATGAAATAAAAATGATGGCCCAGGTGCATAGGCAGGTCGACAACGGTCTCATCGTTCGCCTCCAGGTTAAGACTTGCTTTCGAATTTCCATGCGTATGTCTGGCTCGTGCATCCCACACCTGGGCCTCTGCTTCTTCTGGCTGAAGACGGCGATCTGCCTTCTAAGGGTTCTCGCTGCCGAAGCCCAGTCCGCCCCGGTTTCGGAAGGAACTGAACGTCCAAATGTGTAACTCACTCTGCGTCAGGTTGTCCAGTTAAACTGACGGTCAGTTCGGGGTGGCAAGGCCGACGACCACACGGCGGTCGTATGTTATGTGCGCACATAACATCATTGTTTTAATAGTTATGACTTGCCGGAAGGTGGACGGGGCTTATCGGCAATTTAAGCCAGAGGGGGGTGCCCCCGGCTTCTTATTTCACGGTTCCGGACAAATACATCTCGGCCACGCGATCCGCGAGGACTTCAGGCTTGGCGTCATCGAGATTGGTCAGGATGACCACCGTGAGTTTGTCATCCACGTAGCGGGAGATCTGCGTTTCGAAGCCCTGCCACGCGCCTTCGTGTTCAACGACGCGGTGACCGTTTTTGGTGACGACAAACCAGCCAAAACCGTAGTGCCCGGAGTTCTGCCGCCCATTGCTAAGCTTGGCCACCGTCCAC
>Ga0210398_10002517_pt1 | contig 17871 bp, 15 predicted proteins | sample IncBWC4OmetaG_FD_161047 | JGI IMG/M metagenome (GOLD analysis project Ga0210398, IMG submission 161047) | Forest soil microbial communities from Barre Woods Harvard Forest LTER site, Petersham, Massachusetts, United States - Inc-BW-C-4-O | ecosystem: Environmental > Terrestrial > Soil >... | reverse complement strand
CTCGGCGGCAGTAATGCGGAGTTCGCACAAGCCTATGTCGTTGCGCACGAACTCGGTCATCATGTGCAGAATATTCTTGGCATCGAACAGCAGGTGCGGCATCTCTCGAGCCAGGACCCGTCGCAGAGAAACCCTCTCTCCGTTGATCTTGAACTGCAAGCGGATTGCCTCGCCGGTGTATGGGCGCACAGCACCGAACAGCGCAATATCGTTCATGACGCTGATATCGCCGCAGGTTTACAAGCGGCGGCCGCCGTCGGCGACGATCACCTCCAACGAATGGAGCGCGGAGCGGTAAGCCCGGAGAGCTTTACCCATGGCTCGTCTGCGCAGCGCGTCGGCTGGTTCAAACGCGGCCTGGAGCAGGGAACCATCTCGGCCTGCAACACCTTCAAGGTCGGCGGAGCAGTTCCTTCCTCCAACGGCCAGTATTGACGAAACCTGAGAGATATAGGACGGCTAGTTCAACACTGGCAATATTGCATTGCCCGCAGCTTCGCTTGCGAAGTAGCTGCGGATCTTCTCTGCGGTCGCGGCGTTCACTACGGCGGTGAGGGCATCGGGCCCAGCCTGCTTGATGCCGCGCACGCTGCCAAAGTGCTCGATGAGTCGCTGCCGCGTCCGTGGTCCCACTCCTGGTATCGATAGCAACTCACTATCGCGGTCACGCATCTCCCGGCGTTTGCGATGATACGTCACGGCGAAGCGATGGCTCTCATCGCGAATCTTCTGCATCAGGTGAAGCACAGGAGAACGCCGATCCAGCACCACAGGGTCGTTTTCCTGCCCGTAGACGTAGATGATCTCCTCCCGCTTCGCAATCGAAGCCAGTGGCTGCAGCGTAATGCCAATCTCCTCCAATGCCGAGTACGCCGCGTGCAACTGTCCCAGTCCGCCATCGATCAGGACCAGAGACGGGAACGGCTTCTTGTCCTCCTGCAGCCGCTTGTAGCGCCGCTGGATGACCTCGCGCATGCTCGCGAAATCGTCGACGCCGGTGACCGTCTTCACTTGAAACTTGCGGTAGTCGGACTTTTTCATCGCGCCGTCCTCCCACACCACCATGGAGGCGACCGTCTCTGCGCCCTGGATGTGCGAGATGTCGAAGCACTCGATGCGGCGGGGCAGTTCTTCCAGCGTGAGCGCGTCCTGCAGCGCCTCCTGGATCGCCTTCATCCCAGGTTGCAGCACTCGAAATCGCTGGTCGTACGATTGCTTTGCATTTTGGCATACCAGGTCGACCAGCGAACGCTTTTCCCCACGCTGCGGTGCGAGGATCTCCACGCGCCTGCCTGTCCGTTCCGACAAGATCTCTGCCAGCAACGCACGGTCCGGAAACTCGACGGGCACCAGAATCGATCGCGGCACATAGCTCTGGTCGAGGTAGACCTGCTTCAACAAAGCAGAGAAGAACGCGGCCGGACTGAACGCAGTTCCCATCTCCGAAAGCGCAGTATGCTGCACGACCGGGACCCCTTCTCCAATCTCCGGCGCTGGGGCCGCGGGGTCAGGTTCCATTCGGGGGACGGCCTCAAGTTCGTCGGCCTCATCCACGGCCTCGATCAACGTATCCAGCAACGACTCCGATAAGTCCTCCCAGAAGAGGTCGCGGCGGTCCACGATCTTGCCGCTGCGCATATGGAACAGGTTCACCGCCAGCATCTCGTTCTCATAGTGATAGCCGAAGACGTCCGCATCTTCGTTGTCCGTCGTCGCCATGCGCTGTTTGTCCTGCATTTGATGGACGGTAACGATCTGGTCCCGCAACCGAGCTGCGAGCTCAAACTGCTCGGACGCGGCTGCGGCTTCCATCCGCTTCGTCAAAGAATGTTCCAATTCGCTGGGACGTCCCTCTAGAAAAAGCTGAACATCGCGAATTGTCTCGCGATAGCTCTCCGGCGTCGTCAATCCTTCCAGGCAAGGTCCCAGGCAGCGTTTGATGTAGTACTGCAGACACGCGCGAGGATGGTAACGCGACAGATCGACCTTGCAGCTTGGTATCAGGAAGCTCCGGTGGATCAGGTCGACCAGCCGGTAGGCCAGGTTTCCGGGAAAGTACGGTCCGTAGTAAGCGCTGCCGTCTTTGCGCAGCCTCCGCGTCACAAAGACCTTGGGGTACCGGTCATTCATCGTAAGCTTGATGTACGGATACGTCTTGTCGTCGCGCAGCAGGATGTTGAAGCGCGGCTTCTTCTGCTTGATGAGGTTGTTTTCGAGCGCCAGCGCCTCATGTTCGTTCGCGACCGTGATGTACTCCACATCGACGGCCTCGCGCATCAGCGAACCGGTCTTCGCATTGGCTTGCGACGCCTCCAGAAAGTAGGAACGCACCCTTGCGCGAAGGTTCTTAGCCTTCCCGACATAGATCACATCTCCCTCGGCGTTTTTGTAGAGGTAGCACCCAGGTTGAGTGGGAAGGGTCCGGATTTTCTGTTGGAGATCCATGCTGTCGATCGAAGCCCAAGTCTGAAGTGTAGACGCCCACCCTGCGCGCAATATGCACACATTTGCCCAGAAGATTTGACGCGCTACCCTATCAAAAGTTCCCGGCGGAGGGCCTCCCGGGCTTGTGTAAAATTCTATGTTGTCCCGTAAACATAGGCAAACAAGCCGTTTGTTCCAAGAAATTCTTTGGCATGCGGATTGCTAGACAAAGCATGTTGAAGTATTTCTAACCAGGAGAGTGAACCGATGAGCTCCACTAGCTATCAGGATAACAAAATGAAGTCTGCCTTTACCGTCGCCTTCGCCAGTGCTTTTGTAATCGTCTTCACGGTCGGCTGCTCAACCAAGAACTATGTCCGTTCGCAGACCACCCCCATCATCCAGCAGACCAACGAACTCGACACCAAGACCGCCGCCGATCATCGCGCCATTCAGGACACCGACGAGCGCGCCAAGACCGGCATTGCCGGTGCTCAGAGTGCGGCGGACACGGCAGACCAGCACGCTCTTGCGGCTGGCCAATCTGCGGACGCTGCCAACAAGTCTGCCCAGGAGGCTTACAACCGGGTCGACAGCCTGAGCGGCGTCGTTGCCAACCTGGATAACTACAAGCAGCTGTCCGACGTCAGCGTCACCTTCGGTTTCGATAAGTATGTGCTCACCGCAGCGGACAAAGCGCAGCTCGACGACATGGCGGCGAAGCTCTCCACTACGCGCGGTTACATTCTCGCATTGACCGGAGGGACCGACTCTGTGGGCGATGCAGCGTATAACTATCAGCTCAGTCAGCGGCGCGCCGATGCGGTCGCCAATTACCTGCAGGTGAAGTACAACATCCCTCCCCACAAGTTCTATCTCATCGGAATCGGCAAGGACCAGCAGGTGGCGAGCGACAGCACCGCTGCAGGGCGCGCCCAGAATCGTCGTGTGGAAATCAAGCTGATGTCCAACATGAGCGACCAACCCGCCACGGCGTCAAACGCTGGCCCTACCGGTCAATAGAAGTAAGTTGGCCCCTCCGAACGATTGATCAAGCTGCGCAAGATGAACCGCACCACAAACCTTCCTTCAAGCAACGCGACGGTATGCTGCCGACGCGTTGCTTCTTCTCTCCCTATGGCGGCAGGGCAGCATGGAACCACCCTGCCAGCTGCTCTTTCTTCTAAGTCTTGAGCTTGCGGTAGACGATCGCCAGCAATGCCGAGGCGAGGATCACCCAGGCGAATTGATACCAGTAAAAAAAGGGAAAGCCCCACAATGTTGGTGTGGAGTGCGCGTAGATCTGCGGAAAACAAAGCCCAAGATAAGGCAATATGAGCAGGAGGACCCATCGGCTCCTGCGTCGCGTCGGTTTGGCGTTCGCTGCGGACTCGTGCACCATACGCTGCAAAGCATAATTCATTTGCGTTCGAGCCGGGGAGCCAATGTCTTCGGGTAAAGTTGAGGGTATGGCGGATCCGGTATCTGCGAAGCGAGAGTTGGAAGTTGCGCCATCCGCGGCCGGTCCGCTCGCCGAAGCCATTGCGATCATGGCGCGCCTGCGGGGGCCGGACGGCTGCCCCTGGGACCGCGAGCAGACCTTCGACTCGATAAAGCGGCACACGCTCGAGGAGACCTACGAGGTCTTCGACGCCATCGAACGCCGCGCGTGGCCCGATCTGAAGGACGAGCTTGGCGATTTGCTGCTGCAAGTGCTCTTCTACGCTCAGATAGCCGCCGAGGCCGGTCACTTCACCATTCAGGACGTTGCCACTAACCTGAACGCCAAACTCATACGCCGCCACCCCCACATCTTTGGCGACGCAGTGGCCACCGACGCCAACGCCGTTCTGCGCAACTGGGAGCAGATCAAGCAATCCGAAAAAAAAGCCTGCGCGACCGCACTACCCTCGATGCTCGACGATATTCCTCGCACCATGCCGGCCACGCTCGAGGCGGGCAAGCTGGGCTCACGCGCCGCGAAGGTCGGCTTCGACTGGCCGGACGCCGACGGACTCTTCGACAAACTCCAGGAGGAAATCGGCGAGTTGAGGGCCGAGCTGAAGCCATCGTCCGACAGCCAATCCAGAACGGCAATCGAAGCTGAGTTCGGCGATCTTCTCTTCACCGCCGTTAACCTCGCCCGGCACCTCAAGGTCGACCCTGAATCGGCGCTGCGTGCCACCAACGCAAAGTTTCGCAGCCGATTCGCGGCCATGGAGTCCGCGGCGGGCGGCAGGGACGCTCTGGCGGCCTCGACGCCGTCAGAGCTGGACTTACTATGGAACCAGGCTAAGAACGCCGCCAGCGAACCACAAAGGCCATGAACGCGAACCCGCAGACCAGCATCCGCATCCAGCCGCTTTCCTCACTCGAACACTTTGAGCGTTGCGTCGTCCTGCAGCTTGAGGTCTGGGGCTATAGCGACGGCGACGTCATCCCCCGGCGCGTCTTCGTGGTGGCGCAACGCATCGGTGGCCAGGTCATCGGGGCCTTCAACGGCGATACCCTGGTAGGTTTCGCCATGTCTTTGCCCGGCTACCGCGACCGCAAGCCATACCTCCACTCCCACATGCTCGCTGTACTTCCGCAGTACCGCAACGAGGGCATAGGCCGGCGCCTCAAGCTCGCTCAGCGTGAAGACGCCATCGCCCGGGGCTTCGATTTGATGGAGTGGACCTTCGATCCGCTGGAGGTCCGCAACGCCCACCTGAACATCGGTCGTCTCGGAGTCATCGTCCGGCGCTATCAGCCCGACTTCTATGGCCCATCTTCGTCCCCATTGCAGGGGGGCCTGCCGACGGATAGGCTATACGCGGAGTGGTGGCTGCGCTCCGACCGGGTTGCGAGTATACTGCGCGGTGAAGCCCAGCCAATCGAAGTCATCGAACGCGTTACCGTCCCGCATACCATCTACCAGTGGAAGCAGGACGCTCACCAACGAAACCTGGCACTTGCCCTGCAGAGCAACAACCGGGAGGCGCTCCAGTCCGCCTTTCATCGTGGCCTTGCCGTCATCGGCTACGAACTCGACGCTCAGGGCAACGGCAGTTTTCTTCTTGGTCCCTGGATGGAAGCCGCAGACAAGTGAAAACGCAAACAGTAGAGGCCTGACAACGATTCATCGAAAAAATCAGCTGGTTCGTTCCACAAAGCTCCAACATCCAACAAGATTAGAAAGACAGGAACTGTACATGCTCAACATCGATGCCATTCACATGCGCGAGATCAACATGCCGCTGGCCCATCCATTTGAGACCAGCTTCGGCCTGACCACCGGCCGCCGCATACTTCTTATAGAACTCGAGTCTGAAGGTCTCACCGCATGGGGCGAGTGCGTCGCGGGCGAACACCCTTACTTCAGCGACGAAACAATCGACACGGCCTGGCTCATGGTCGAGAACGAACTCGGCCCCAGTCTACTCGATGCGAACGTTGAACGAGGCGGAAGTTGCCCGGATATCTTCCGTCAGGTCCGCGGCCACCGCATGGCGAAGGCCGCCCTGGAAAATGCTGTCTGGGACCTCGAAGCCCAGGTTGAAAAGGTTCCACTTGCCGAGCTCCTCGGAGGAATCCGCGCTGTCATTCCCTGCGGCGTCTCTATCGGAATTCAGCCCTCACCAGCGCAGTTGATGAAAAAGATCGCGACGGAGCTCGCAGCCGGTTACCAGCGCATCAAGCTGAAATGTAAACCCGGCTGGGACACCAAAATCTTCGAGGCAGTCCGCAACCGCTGGCCCGACATCACCCTAAGCTGCGACGCAAACTCCGCCTACCGGATGAAAGACCTCGACCACATCGCCAGCTGGGACCAGTTCAATCTGCTCATGATCGAGCAGCCTCTTTGGTACGACGACTTCTACTTCCACTCCATGCTGCAGAAGCGCCTCGAGACCGCAATCTGTCTGGACGAGTCCATTCGCAACCGCCGCGACGCCCTCGCCGCCATCGATATGGAGTCCTGCCGCATCATCAACATCAAGGTCGGCCGGGTCGGCGGCTTCAGCGAAGCGATCGCCGTCCACAACGCCGCCGAAGAGCGTGGCATTCCGGTCTGGTGCGGCGGCATGTTGGAGACTGGCATCGGTCGCTCCCACAACATCGCCTTGTCGTCGCTGCCGAACTTCTCGCTTCCCGGCGACGTCTCCGCCTCCAGCCGGTACTGGGCCCAGGACATCATTGAGCCCTCTGTCACGGTCAGCGCCAAGGGAGAAATCGTCGTGCCGACTGAGATCGGACGCGGCTTCGAGGTCCAACGCGATCGCATTGAGGCCCTGACCGTTCGCCGTCAGACGCTCCATGCAAAGGCCCGAGTCACCGCCTGAAGCCTCTAGTGGTCAGGCAGGGGCGTCGCCAGCAATAGGCGGATCGCGTCCTGATAGCTCATCGGAGCAAGCGTCTGGTAATCGCTTGCCTTTGCGTTTGAGCGGATATTGAGTGTCTTGACCATCAGGGCCCGCACCGTAAGGTCCATGGAAAAGTCGGTGAAGATCCATCGGTTGCCGCCGGCGTTCGTCTGGTTCATCTCCACCTTGCCTCCGGGGTAGATATGGGCGAGCATGCCCCACCCAAAATTCACGCTGCGGAAGACCGTCCCTTCCATCCGAACCACGTAATGGGTCTTCGCATCGATCCAGACCCTTCCCTTCAGCCCGGTCAACGCCTCGGCCTCCGTGTTCGGCGGGACGAACTTCGGATTTGGCATGTAATCCAGAACGATCTCCAGTGCTCCGCCGTTCTTCCCTGACTGCGGCTGTCCCGGCGTATAGGTGTTGATCATGGCGTCCGCCATAAGTGGCACCAGTGTGTCCGCCATCTTCTTGTCCGACTCTCCATTTTTTACATGCTTGGCGTAGCTGCCAGGCGACGCGATCATGTCGTTCAGACGCTGCCGCTCCCACTTGTCCTGTTCAGGGGTCAATGGCTTTCCGTCCTTCAGAATCAGGCGCGCCACCGTGCCATCCTTACTTTCGATCACGTCGCGGACCTGCTCCCCCTTCTCGTTGACCGTCTCCATGCGATACCGCAGGTAAGAGCCCTTGTGATGCAGCGCCACCAGTTCATTGGCGGCAGCATCGACCACCCAGGAGCGCGGCGGAACTGACAGTAGCGTGCTGGGTACGTCCTTCGCCGCATCGACACTCTGCGCCCGCGTGCCCGCCAATGCGCTCAACAGGATGAGGGGACCCACTGCAATCCGGCTCCATGGCCTTCGGCGCGCTGAAGGCGCCCGCAGTCGAAACGCACGGGATGAGACAGACCTATGCGTCCCCGCTGCCATTGGTACCAAACCACACCTCTCTCCTGCGTCGTCTACCCATTCTGCTCATTTTACGTAAGACGCTAAAGCCGTGCCAAAGGTTAAGCAGTTTGCCTCATGGCATGAGCTTGGGTATAGTTCGGGCAAGACGCATACGCAGTAGATAAGACCCAAGGGAGAACAAAAAGCCTATGAAGCCAGCAGAGGGTTCCACCGTCATCGGTAAGTCGGTCGTCATCCGGGGAGAGCTCTCCGGCAATGAAGATCTTTACATCGACGGAGATGTCGAAGGGACCGTCACTCTCCCGGAGGGCCGTTTGACCATCGGCCCTAACGCGCACGTTCGGGCCGACATCCACTCTCGCGAGGTCGTGATCTTCGGCCAGCTAACGGGAAACGTGCAGGCCACAGGCCGTGTCGAACTGCGACAGTCAGCCAATGTCAAAGGAGACATCCTCGCCGGCAGACTTTCGATCGAAGAGAGCGCAGTCCTGACCGGACGTGTTGAGCTCAAGCCCGCCACAGACGCGCCAAAGGCCTCGACCCCTGCTGTCACTGTCCCCGTCCCGGCTGAGGCAACCACGCCTCTTTTTTCTCAACCAAAGGCTTAGACCAGGAAGGGAAGCGGACGCATGCGCGGCCTTTTCGGCAATACCGACAATGCGAGCAGTCCACGAGGGGCCGTCGCCGGCCGTGTGCCTCGTCACTCAAGTGGATGGAACGAACTGATGAAATACCTGCGAGCGCAGGAATCACTGCGTATCCTGGACATCGGACCTACGTCCTCCTCCAATATCAACTACATCACCGGCCTCGGTCACAGCATCTACATGGCGAACGTAGTGGAAGAAGCGTCGAAGCCGGAGTGGCTCGTCCCTGGCGAAGCCGGCGCGGAACCCACGTTTGATGTAGAGCGTTTCCTCGAAAGCAACCTCAACTTCTCCGGACGCAAGTTCGACGTCGTTATTCTGTGGGACACCGCAGACTATCTTCCAGAGGCCCTCGTCGTCCCTGTATTGTCCCGGATCCACCAGGTCTTGCAGCCAGGTGGTCTGATGCTCGCCTTCTTCCATCAGACGTCCAGTCCGGACACGGTCTTCTGCCGATACCATCTCACCGACACGGATGTTGTAGAGATGCAGCGTGCAGGAAATTACCCGTTACTGAACGTCTATAACAATCGCAAGATTGAAAACATGCTAAGTGAGTTCAGTAACTACAGGTTCTTCCTGGCAAAGGACAGTCTCCGGGAGGTCATCATCACCCGGTAGTGGGTGTTAGACAACGGTCTTCAAAAAAAATAGTCAACAATAGGACATGCGTTGGCGCCTCGACATGAGGCGCCTCCGTTTTTCAGATACAACTCAGAGATATTAGCCTTTAGCGTTCTGTTTGCGACGCTCGGCCCAGCGCTTCTTCATGGCGTCTGCAATACGCTTCCGGCCCTCGGGGCTCAGCTTACGTTTGCGAGGATTCGTTGCTGATGTTGCTGCGGCAGCGTTCTTGCTGCCTTTGGGACGGCCTCGGCCAGCGCCTGATGCAGCCGTCGTTCCCGCCAGAAGTGCGCGGGCCTGTTGCAACTTCGATATCTGGGAATCAATCTCAGCAATAATACGACTTACATCCACGTGTTACCTCCAATTTTGGCATAGATCCAATTTCTTGATGTCTGCCATCGATTTAATTGTTCAAATTACTTCACGACGATACAGAATGGTACTAACATCTGCAAATAAGGAGTAAGTCGACTCTACTCTACCTTAGTCGAAGTAGTCTCGTTCTCTTCGGTTTTGGTCTCCGGGCGCGGCGCTTGAATTGCATATCCTGGTCCGATGTCATCCAGCTCTTCGTAACGCAATCCTCCCAGGCCATGACGATGGTGACTCTCCTCAATACACCTCTGCAAATCTCTCACGGTCCCTTGTTTATCACGCGCGAATTCAGTCGCCATGCGAGTCAACGCATAGGTCAAAATATCGCTATGGTGTAGGTCCTGCATGTCTGGCGACCGTCGCAGATTGAGCCAGAGGCGATGGACGAGTTGCACCTCATGTGGCTCAATGGTCGGAGCATGCGGCCCAATATGAAAATTGAGCGACGAACCGTCCGGTTTGACGATATAGAAGGTAAATTGTCGTTTCGGTTCGGGGAGTGCCTCCCAGGCCTGGCCAACGTGGTATGCCTGCTCCTCCGCCGTGAGCTTAGTCGATAGACCGGATACAACGGCCGCCGCGTCGAGCGAGTTAGCCGTCTGCACCAGGGCAGAAAAAATATCTCCGGCCGGGACTACCAGCAAAGAAATATGCTTTCCGAAGCTCTCAGCAACCGATACTGCTTTGGTAAAGAGCATCTGCTCATGCTCGCTGAACAGCTGCTCCGAGGCGTCAACATACTCCGGCCCTCCGGCCCCCATCATCCGCGCGGCCAGCACCACCAGGTCCTGGTCGTCCGTATTTGTATGCGTCAGGGCCCACTTCAGCGCGAATGGCGCAGCAGAATCGCGCATCGTCACCACGACCGCGCCCGGACGAATCTCCAGCGCTTCACGCCCGACGGTGTCCTGATGCTCCAGTTGAAAGTGCTCCTTCATCTGTCTCGTCGTAAGATCGTGGCGTCGCTTGTTGTCACGTTCGGAGAGCGAAAAAATCAGAAAAAATGCTGCCGCAAAAACAATTCCACTTACCGTAGCGACTGACTTGGTAAATAGGTTCACAATTGCAGTAGTTAAGAGGACCAAGAAGACTGAAAGCAGTCCAAGAGGGACCTCGGTCTTGCCGATACGCAGATTGAGCGGCACCTTCCAGCCCCGCTCTCCCTTGTACTTCCAGCGCAGGACCAACATCGCCAGAGCATTGAAGGTAAAGCTCCAGATCACACCAAACGCATAAGCCTCACCCAGCATGATCACGTTGCCGCGGGCCACCACGATCGTGAACATCTGCAGTCCCGCGACCAGGTTCACAATACGGTAGCTGGTCCCATACTTACGCTGCGGCTTGCGAAACCAATCCGATAGGACGCCATCTTCGGCCACACGCATCAGCACGCCCGTCGACCCCACGATCGCAGTATTCACTGCGCCACCGAGAATCAGGAACCCGACGATCACCACAAAGACGCGAAAGCCGATCCGCACCGCCAGCGGCCCAACCATGTACATCGCCATGCCCGCGATCAGATTGTCGCGATAGAGCGGGACCCTCACCGAATCGGGGATCAGCATCACCGCCAGAAGCGTTCCAATGCCGGTAAAGATGAAGCTATAGATTGCAATCACGATTGCAGCGCGCTTCAGGTTCTTCAGCTTCGGATGTTCGATCTCGCGATTGACCTGCGCCAGCGACTCTTCGCCGCTCATCGCCAGAACAGAGTGCCCAAAGGCCATCAGCACGCCAAACAGTCCCAGCGAGTGCATGAAATTGGTGCCCTTTAGGAACCCAAAGGCGTCCTGGCTGAAGTGAAGATTGGTCGGCGTAGGCCATGGTGGAAGATGCGCCCCCGAATGGAACACCGAAAAGAATCCCCACGAGAGCAGGACCACAACCATGACCGTTGTGATCTTCATCACCTTCAGGGCCTTGTCGCTGGACTCCTCGATGCCCTTCGTGTTCTGCCACCAGAAATACAAGGTGATGAGGCCGGCAATCACTGCCGAGGTGCCATCCACCGGCAACTGTCGCGCCTCGCCACTCGGATGCATCACGAGCATGGTCATCCAATGATGGGTCGCGCAGAGCCGGAACAGCTCGTTGAACAGGCCGACGATGTACTGCCCGGCCGACACACCCGAGATCGGCCCCGTCAGAATGTAGTCGAACATCAGCGCCGAGACGCTCACCTTCGCGAACGTCCCGCCAAGCGCCTCTTTCACGATGCGGTAGACGCCCCCGCGCGTGAACATGCTGCAGCTCTCGACATAGACCGACCGCACTGCAAAGCTGAACAGCATCACGCCCAGAATGAACCACGGCGCCGCCTTACCCACCGCCTCTTCCGCAATTCCGCCCGCATAGAAGGCGGAAGATCCAAGATCGTTCAGCACGATCGCCGCCGCTCGCCAGAACGAAATAAAGGTAAGCATGACCGACGACGCCACGACCAGACGGACGCGGTTCGATTGCGGCTTGGTGATAGTTTGTTTGGAAGCCATTATGGTTTGTTGTTCAAGGGTGTGTTCCACCGGCCACATCGAATTGCTTCGGCAGCAAACGGTACATCTTCCACCCTGTGTGGAAGGCTGCTACGACCCACCGGTGAGAGGGAATTACCCTCTCGACCTTGCCGTTGACAGCTAATCTTCGTCTCCCAGTAACTCCTTCAGATCTTCTGCAAAACTAACCACGATCACAACGGCAGACCCTGCCATTCCGATAAAGAACAGTGGCACAACGATTCTGGCTACAAAATGGATCAAAATTTCCATACCGATTGATTGTATCGCCCAACTAGCTGCGAGTAACTATCAATTGAGGACGCAATGTTAGACTTCAAACGCGATGCGACAAATCCCCCTGCGATTCTGGGCCTTGGCCGTACTATCCGGCGTCGTCCAAATTTTGCCCTTTCCAATCGCGGGACCTACGCCTCTTTGGCGAACGGCCTTTTGCTGGATCGCATTGCTGCCTCTCCTTTGGGCGCTCCTTGCTAACAATAAGACAGGAAATCCACTTACCCTCCGTCAGGGAGCGGCACTAGGTTATGTCTGCGGCTTCATCTGGTATTTGGGCAACTGTTACTGGATCTACCAGACGATGTACCTCTACGGCGGCCTCGCCAAGCCCATCGCCGCCGGGATCCTAGTCCTCTTCTGCCTCTACCTCGGCCTCTACCATGCACTGTTCGGAACGCTAATTGCGGCCTTCCGAAAACGTTTCGGCCGTCAAGTCGCCCTTCTGCTGGTTCCATTCGCCTGGGTCGCCGTAGAACTCGCCCGCGCCCGCATCACGGGCCTCCCGTGGGACCTCCTCGGGACCGCCCAGGTCGATAACCCGCTGCTGGCACGTCTCGCGCCAGTCACAGGGGTCTACGGTCTCTCCTTTGTCATCGCCGCGGTCAACGCGCTCTGGCTGGTCCGCATTCGCATACGCGAGCGACGCTACACTCGCCCTGCCCTAACCATCGCCGGTGTCGTCATTATTGTCGTTTACGTCGTGGGCCTGCGCCTGATCGCAAATCCCAAGAGTTCTCCTACCACGGCGACAGCGACTCTCGTGCAGGAGAACCTCGAGGTGGGCGCCGCCAACACCGGCCCTCAACCATCAACACAGCAGTTCCTCGAGTCCTTTTCCTATCTCAGCCGCTATCCGTCCCCTCGCTTTCTGTTGGGAGTCCCGGAGCTTGCAGACACACCCTCTGTCTATCTCATCCGGCAGCACACACCCGACGAAGCGACCGATTCCACCCAGTCAATTCCCACTTCAACCGACCTCATCGTCTGGCCGGAATCTCCTGCGCCATTCGAAGACATCGACCCCCAGTTTCGTTCCTCCATGTCTGACCTCGCTCGTCTCGCTCACGCCCCAATCATCGTCGGCAACACCGGCTTCGAGCCCGACCCATCCTCAAAATCCGGTTACACCCCATACAACCGCGCCTCATTCGTCACCCCGGATGGCGCCTTTGCAGGCCACTACGACAAGATGCATCTCGTCCCGTTCGGCGAATACGTCCCATACAAAGAGTTCTTCTTCTTCGCTAAGAACCTCCTGAACGAAGTAGGTATGTTCGAACCGGGCAAACAGCGCACCGTCTTCACCACTGGCGGCCACACCTACGGCATCTTCATCTGCTACGAATCCATCTTCGGCGACGAAATTCGTCACCTCACCCAGCAGGGCGCCGACGTCCTGATCAACATCTCCAACGACGGCTGGTACGGTAACACCAGCGCCGCGTGGCAGCACCTCAACATGGTCCGTATGCGCGCCATCGAAAACCATCGCTGGGTCCTTCGTGCTACCAACACCGGAGTGACCGCAGCGATCAACCCCTACGGTCGAGTCACCGCCGCCGCACCACGCCACCAGCGGACCAGCATCCGTGTGCACTTCGCTTACGAACACGACCTTACCTTCTACGCGGCCCACGGCGATCTCTTCGCCTACGCCTGCGCCCTCATTGCCACACTTGGCCTCGCATTCAGCCTCGGACGCAAAGTTGCCGTAAACTAGAGTTCATATGCTAAGCGACCTCGAATACTCCTACTCCCCGGTCCGCGACAAAGTGCGCGATCTGCGGGAGTATCTTTGACTCGGCCCGACTCCGCCGCGAACTAGCCACCATCGAAGAAAAAATATCCGACCCCACCATCTGGGCCGACGCCTCGCGTTCGCAGCCGCTGATGCGCGAGCGTAAACGCCTCGAGACCCTCCTCGCCGACGACTCCGAACTCGCCCGCCGCTCCGACGACATCGAAGCCTACTTCGAACTCGCCAAGGAGGGTGAAGACACCGAGCCCGACCTAGCCCGCGAGATCCCCGCTCTGGTCGAATTCGCCGACAAGCTCGAATCCAAAACCATGCTCTCCGAGGAGACCGACCCGCTTAACGCCATCGTCGTCGTCCACCCCGGCGCCGGCGGCACTGAATCACAAGACTGGGCCGAGATGCTCATGCGCATGTACATCCGCTGGGGCGAGCGCCAGAACTTCAAGGTCGAGCTAAACGAAATCCAGGACGGCGACGAGGCCGGCATCAAATCCGCCACCTTCACCATCTCCGGCGACTTCGCCTTCGGGCTTCTCAGTGGAGAGACCGGCGTCCATCGACTCGTCCGCATCTCGCCCTTCGACTCTGCCAAGCGCCGCCACACCAGCTTCGCCAGCGTCTTCGTCTCGCCCGAGATCGACGACACCATCGTCATCGACATCAAGCCCGACGACCTCCGCATCGACACCTACCGCTCCGGTGGCAAGGGCGGCCAGCACGTCAATACCACCGACTCTGCCGTCCGCATCACGCACATCCCCACAGGCCTCGTCGCCGGCTGCCAGAACGAGCGCTCCCAGCACAAGAACAAAGAGAAGGCGATGAAGCTCCTCCGCTCCCGCCTCTACGAGTACGAGCTCGATAAGAAGAAGGCCATCAGCCGCAAGCTCGAAGACTCCAAACTCGACATCAAGTTCGGCTCCCAGATCCGCAGCTACGTCCTGCAGCCCTACCGGATGGCCAAAGACCTCCGCACCCGTGTCGAAGTAGGCGACGTGGACAAGGTCCTCGATGGCGATCTCGAACCCTTCATCCGCGGCTACCTGCGCATGCGCCGCGAGGGCAACTTCCCTGCAGAAGTGGTCGAGGACGATGACGTCGCGTGACATCTGTCATCCCACCGGGTGACAAGCGGCACTGTCGAACGAGCCGGGAAGAAGAGACACTCCTGACAGTCAACGTTCGGCATTGCCTAAAAAGTTGACCTGGAGGGGATCTTGGCCACATCGCTCGCAACCACGAAGCTCGACTACGGCATCGACGCCCCCGCCGTCATGCGCAACCTCTTCGTCATCGGCGCCGCCTGTGCTCTATTCGCAATCTTCGGCCCAGCCAGCATCCACATCGAACCCGTCAACCTCAAGCTCACTCCAATGTTCGCCTGGACAGGCGGCTTTCTCATCGCCGAAGGCCTCCTCTTTCTCCTCTACGTCAAGGTGGGGAAGTTCCGCCACCGCGATTTCATGCTCGGCCTGCACTCTTGGCACGGCGACGAACAGGTGCTCGACGTTGGCTGCGGCCGCGGCCTTCTGCTTGCGGGAGCGGCAAAGCGAATCGCCGCTCTCTCAGGTAGCGGCCACGTCACCGGCATCGATGTCTGGTCCAACGTGGACATGGGCGGAAACTCCCCGGCCGCAACGCAACATAACCTCGACCTCGAAGGCATCGCTCCCCTCTGCACCCTCGTGAGCCAGCCCGCGCAGGAGATGTCGTTTCCCGACGCGACCTTCAACGTCATCGTCTCAAACCTCTGCATCCACAACATCTACGACGCGCCGACCCGACACGAAGCGCTTCGTCAGATCGTCCGTGTCCTCAAACCCGGCGGCACCGCCCTCATCTCAGACTACAAACGCACAGGCGAGTATGCCAACGAGTTTCGCAAGGCCGGTCTCGCCGTTGAAAAGAAGCGTGGCAGCCTCATCACCACGTTTCCCCCGCTCACCGTAGTTATCGCTCGCAAACCTATGTAACTCTGGGACCTCCGCTGCATCCAACAAAAGGAACAAAGGAGGACGAGCGAAGCGATGAGCGCGACCAAGGCAGCGGATAAATCCAAACACACGATCGAAGAACATGCACCCCTGCGCGAACAACTAATCGCTCTTCTTCGCGGCGGCCAGGCCCACGTCACCTTCGATGACGCCCTGAAAGACCTTCCCGCCGAACTTCGCGGCACCGTCCCACCCAAACTCCCATACTCGGCCTGGCAGCTTCTCGAACACCTCCGCATCACCCAGCGCGACATCCTGAACTTCTCAGCGCCACCCACCGGCGGCTACCAACCATTGGAGTGGCCCGAGGACTACTGGCCAAGGTCCCCGTTGCCACCCGGTCCTCGCGCATGGGACCAATCGATCGCCGCCATTCGTACTGACCTCGAGCACTTCGAGGCGCTCATCCAAAACCCAGGTGCCGACCTCTTCAAACCCTTCCGCTGGGGCGACGGCCAGAACCTCCTTCGCGAAGCTCTCCTTATCGCCGACCACACCGCCTACCATCTCGGCGAACTCGTAGTCCTTCGGCGTCTGCTCGGCGCATGGCCCAAATAGACCTGCTATCAGGAAATCAAACAAAAAATGAACGGACCCGAACTCATTCACAACATGCTAGGCGCCACCACGAACGACACCCCGCGCACCATCGCGGTCATCGGTCTCTCTGAGGTCCCATCCAAACCCAGCCACTACGTCTCCGAATACATGCAGGAGCACGGCTACAAAATCTTCCCCGTCAACCCCTCCATTCCCGAGGTCCTCGGCGAAAAGTCCTACGCGTCTCTCTCCGATCTCCCCGTCAAACCCGACATCGTCAACGTCTTCCGCCTTCCCAGGTTCATCCCCGCCATCGTCGACGAGATGCTCCAACTCGGCCTGCCCAATCTCTGGGTGCAGCAGGGAATCATCAACCTCGAAGCCGCCGACCGTGCCGAAGCCGGTGGCATCCACGTCGTCATGGATCGCTGCATCATGGTCGAGCACCGCCGCCTGATAACTCGCTGACATGTCCTGCATGCCCAAGCTCTACAATGGACCTGATGAACATCCGCCGCCTCAGCAAATCGCTGCTTCTCGCCTGCGCCCTCTTCATTCATTCTTCCGCGAACGCGCAGCTTCAGGTCGTCGGCGACGGAGGCCCCGGCCCCGTGAAGGCCCAGCACCTCACCGCCGAGCTTGTCTCGCTCGCGCCCGCCATCGCCCCTGGTGGCACCCTGCAGGTAGGCCTCGTCCTCACACTCGAGGAGCACTGGCACGTCTACTGGATCAATGCCGGCGACTCAGGCGAGCCGCCCAAAATCATCTGGACCCTCCCCGACGGCATAACCGCCGGCCCGATGCAGTTCCCGATCCCCAGCCGTCTCCCCCTCGGCCCGCTCATGGACTTCGGCTATGAAGACGAGGTCGCCTTTCCTGTCCAGCTCACCGCGACAAGCTCAGCCAAGCCCGGTCCGATTCACCTCGACGCAAAGGTAAGCTGGCTCGTCTGCCGCGAGGTCTGCATCCCCGGCAAGGCCCACCTCGGCCTCGACCTCACCGTCTCCCCCGACGCTACCGCTCCCGCCCAAACCGTCGGCGCCCTCGGCGAAGCTCTCACCCTCATCCCCAAGCCTCTACCGGCAGACGCAAAGTTTACTGTCACCGGGGGCAAGACCGATTTCGTCCTCGCCCTCACCACGGGCAACCGCGAGACCAACGCCGAGTTCTATCCGTTTGACGAAGACCAGATCGCCAACGCCGCTCCCCAGCAGATCGAGCCTCTCTCCGACGGTGTTCGCCTCCGCGTCCGCCGCTCCGAGGACCTGAAGACCCTCCCCGCCACTCTTCATGGCGTCTTCAAGCTCTCCGACACAATCGCCTATGACGTCACCGCTCCTGTCGTTCCCGGCGAGATCGCGCCCGCACCCGGCGCAGGCGCTCCCGGGGCCGCCACCAGCAGCGTCACCACGCTCACTGCCATCGGCCTTGCCTTTCTCGGTGGCAT
>Ga0210398_10002516_pt1 | contig 17882 bp, 20 predicted proteins | sample IncBWC4OmetaG_FD_161047 | JGI IMG/M metagenome (GOLD analysis project Ga0210398, IMG submission 161047) | Forest soil microbial communities from Barre Woods Harvard Forest LTER site, Petersham, Massachusetts, United States - Inc-BW-C-4-O | ecosystem: Environmental > Terrestrial > Soil >... | reverse complement strand
TACGGTCCTAGCGGCGGTCGACCTATCCACCGTCAAAAGCGTTCCGCTGGGCGCCAAGCTGCTCTTGAGAGTGCTCGAACCGCTGCTCGGCGCGATGCCTGATACCGCCAAGCGCAACTTGGAGTACGCGGTCGGGGACGCGGGTGCATTCTCACGCGAGCGCTCGAGCGCCCTCAACATGCTCGTCAACGCCATTCTCTACCCGGCGATCCTGCTGGCATTTGCCGTGGTGGTGATGGGTGACGGAGTCTTCTCCTCGGGCACTTACGGATGGATTCTGCTCGGCATATTGCTCGGCGCGGGTGAGGCGGTCTGGCGGATGCGCGAAGGTATCCTCCACGGCAAGCCGAGCAAGGAGATGACCTATCGCGCGGCGGTTTACGGAGTCCCGCTGGCGCCGCTCGCCTCGATCCTTGGCGGTGGCAAGAAGCTTCGCAGCAGCGAGCGCAAAGTCGCATTCGACGGGTTTATGTCGGACCTCTACGACGAAAAAACCGAACGCGACCGGCGTTATGGAACCGTGTACACAGTTTCCGAGCATGCCAACGCGTACCTGGTACGGCTGGAGATGCCGCGCAAGCTGCCCGCGTCTTCGCTCAAGCGGCTTTGGAATCTCCCTGACGAGATGCCCGATTACGATTACAACATCGCTCTTCTCGACGGGGTATTGATGATCAGCGCGAGCGTGCGCGGCGAGGCGTTGCGCCGCCTCTGCCACGTCTCAGCCTCGTGCCCGGCAGATTTCACGACCCGGGTCGAATTCGCTAAGCCGGTGACCACCTTCAAGCATCGCCTGCAAAACAAACTGCTCGATGTCATCGTGATGAAGGGCGACACGGGCGAGGTGCGCGCCGCCGCCTAAGAATCCTAAAACGGGTTTCTTCCCCTGCTGTTCTCGCGCGCTACGAACCGAGGCCGCGGGGAAAACCAAGCCATTGCAGGACCAAACACGCCTACCGGCATGCTATGATGGCGGGGATGGTTGTGGAACTGAGAGATGCCATCGCTCGCGATTTGGCTCGCATCGTCGAGATTGAGCGCGTCGCCTATACTACTCCATGGAGCCTCAAATCGTTCGAGCGTGAACTGACACTGCCATTTTCGAGGACCGTGGTAGCGAGCATCAAAGTGGCGCCGGAAGATTCCTCGTGGTCCGGTGAGTTGGTCGGTTTTCTCTGTCGATGGCTGGTGGCGGACGAATGCCACATCCTGAATATCGCGGTGGACCCGGCCCATCGTCGACATGGCGTCGGCTACCATATGTTGAGCTCGGCTATCGCGGAGGCTGCCTCAAAGCAAGCTACCTGTGTCACATTGGAGGTACGGCGAGCCAATTTCGCGGCCCGCCAGCTCTATCGCAAGCTTAAATTTGAAGAACGCCGTTTGAGGAAGCATTATTACGGTCCTGGTGAGGATGCCATCGTGATGGAGCTCCAGTTGCCTTCGGGCGCGCGCTGACAGTTTCGCAACGTCGTTCTAATGCTCTCTTTAGCTCCCATTCGGATGGAAACTTCGAGATGACAGTTTCCACAAAGTGTGCCATAATCAAATTATAAAATTTTCAGTCACTCAGTCGGTGGTGAACCCGGTACTCATTTCCGGGTCGTCAACCGTCTGAAGTCCAAGACTGCTGGTGGTGTCAAGCAAGATGAATTTGCAGTTTAAGAAGGGCGAAAAGGTCGTCTACCCGGCCCACGGTGTGGCGGTTATCGACGACATCCAGGTGAAGGTAATCTCCGGAACCGAGCGCCGCTTCTACGTGCTCAAGATTCTCGGGACCGAAAAGATGACCATCATGATTCCGACCGAGAATGTCGATTCGGTCGGACTGCGCCGGGTCATCGGCAAGGATATGGTGGACAAAATCTACCGCATCCTCCGCCAGCGCAAGGTCGAGGTCGACACGCAGACGTGGAATCGCCGCTACCGCGAGTATACCGAAAAGATCAAGACCGGCTCGCCGCTCGAAATCGCCAAGGTTCTGCGCGACCTGCTGGTGCTCAAGGGCGACAAGGAGTTATCCTTCGGCGAGCGCAAGATGCTGGATACCGCGCGCAGCTTGCTGGTCAAGGAACTCTCTATCGCGAAGGCTCATCCGGAAGAAAAAATCATGGAAGAGCTAAAGACCATCTTCGCGAATTAGGCGATTTCAATTCCGAACCTGAAGGCCGGGTGTTTCGACATCCGGCCTTGTTGTTTTCAAAATCTCGCGCTCCCCTGATCGCCGTCGCGACAGCTTGCGCAATGTGATTAGGTAGCGGGCGCCATCCGATGATTTCCTCTGTCATCATAGTTGCAGCCGGTAGCGGAATCCGACTTGGAGTCGGCGAGCCCAAGGCGTTCGTCAAGCTCCATGGCCGCCCGATCCTGCACTATTCCCTCGCGACGCTGGCGAAATTGCCGCAGGTAGCCGAAGTCGTCGTTGCGATTCCGACCGGCATGGAGAAGCGCACTCGCGATGAGGTGGCGCGCGCCGGCCTCGAGGTCCCGGTCAAAATTACTCCCGGCGGCCACGAGCGTCAGGATTCGGTGCGCGCGGCGCTCGCGCTCACCAGCTCCGAGGCTCAAGTCATCGTCATTCACGATGCGGCCCGTCCCTTCGCCGACGCGTCGCTGTTCCGTCGCTGCCTCGAGGCTGCCTTCGCCCGCGGCGCCGCCATCGCCGCCATTCCGGTCGCCGACACCCTCAAGCGCGTCGCCGACGGCGCCATCGTCGCGACCGTGAAACGCGCGGGTCTTTACCAGGCGCAGACGCCGCAAGCATTCCAGCGCCGGCTCCTGGTCGCGGCGCACGAACGCGCGGTGCGCGAGCGCATCGTCGCCACTGATGATGCCGACCTGGTCGAGCAGATCGGCGGCACGGTAGAGATCGTGGAAGCCTCGGCGCTGAATATGAAGATTACCACGCGCTCGGATTTGACGATCGCGGAATCCCTCGCGACCGCGACCAAAAGCAAGTAGCTGCTCTTCAGATAATGTCCCTCTCTCGCGAGCGAGAGAGGGTGGATAGCGCAGTTGTCGCTCTCGGGAAATCGTCGCGCAGGAGGACCCGCCGACCCCGCGCGTGACGCATTGCGCCGATCCCGGAGTGATGTCTGGCCGATCGAACACATTCGCGAATTTTTCGAAGAATACCCCGCTCGTGAGTTTCGTCAAATAAAGCCGGAAACTGTGGCGGATAGCCTCGCGTGCAGCATCACCGTGATCTCGATGATCTCGCAGCGGAACGATTGCGTCTGATTGCGTCCACTGCCGGTCTTGATCGATGCTGCGGAACCGAGGTCCTGGGTCTTCGGAGGATGGCTTACTCGCGCATATCCAAAACTGATTCGTGCTGGCGCTGTCGCGCGGCGCCGCTGACCGATGACGCGAATTTCTGCAGCAAATGCGGCGCGACCCTGACCCGAAGCATCTATTACGAGGATCTGGCGGCGACGCCAGGCAGCCCGCCGCCGGCGACCGCGCAAACCCGCGTCCAGCATCCAGAAGTGCATCCGACGCGGCGACTGCGGGCGGTGTTCCGGCTCTATGGAGTTCGCTGGTTTGATGCGCTGTCGTCGTTGGCGCGGCATTCGAGAATACTGACTGATAGCCCCGCGATGTTCTGGAAAATTCAATATGGCAGGAGCTTAACCATGGAAAATGGCAATGGCCCGGCGCTGCGTTATTTGATCGTCAATCGCGCCGAAGTGACGTCGGCAGGTTGTAGCGCATGCGGGCAGGGCTTCGCGTCCGAGGCCCCCGGCGCCGGCGCACTCAGCGTCACCGTTGGCCCGGTGAGCGGAACCTACATGTTTTGCGCCGGATGCGGCGACTCGATCATGCAGCATCTACATGCCGACGCAGTACGTCAGTGCTACGGATGGGATTGGATGGTGCCACTACGCGGCAAGGCACTGGCGAACGACGATACTCGCTGAGGGCCATCCCTCAGGTGACTTAACGTCATTCTGCCCGCCGGGCACAACTTCGCGCGCGGCTATTAAGCCGTGTGCAGGGTGAATGTGTCAGGGGTGCGGCCTGAACTTCCCCCACGAGGTTCAGGTCGTTCGGACGAGACGGGCGATCTATTCGACCGTCACTTCGTCCGGGAACAGGAAGGTTGTTGCGCCGTCGGCAAACTGCACCAGGTACATCGACCGGTCCAGATTGCGAATCTGTCGCAGAATCGTAGGCTGCTCGCCAAACCGGGTGCGACCCTCATGGTCACGCACCGGTTTAAGCAATCGGCAATGACGACCCGCCAGTTCTCCTATTTCACTTTGGCTCATCATGGTTCCACCTCGGCCATCCCGTCTGGCCTCATCAACGCGTCCTCAGGTGTTATAGGTAGCAAGCAACGCGCCTAGTATTAGAGACGTAAAATCTGTCCCTTTGATTCGCATCCGCCAAGCTGCCTAACGATGCCGTAACATCAGCCTGCGCTCTATTTCACACGATAGGGAAGTGCGATGCAATAACAAAACGGCATTTTGTTTGACTGGGGATGCCATCGAAATGTTTTTTCAATATGATTTTGCGACGGATTTGATAGATCTCCGAGCTGTCCTCAACGCTTGATAAGCGCCGTTTCGCGCGGAGTATTCGCAGATGCCGACAGTTTATCCGATGGTAATGGGACGCGAGGTGATGATCTCCACCGAGCATTACCTCTCTGCTGCCGCCGGTGCTCGGACCTTCGCACGTGGTGGCAACGCGATTGACGCGGCTGTGGCAGCGGTGCTGGTTGAGGGCGTCGTTAATCCGCACATGCACACCATCGGCGGCGAGGCCCCGATGCTCATCTACTCGGCATCTGCACGCCGGGTGGTCGCCATCAACGGCAATATGATGGCGCCCGCTCGCGCAACCATCGAGCACTATCGCGCGTTGGGGCTGAAGCTGGTGCCGTATTCAGGGCTGCTCGCGGCGGGAGTTCCGGCCGCCTTCGATGCGCTCGCGACTGCGCTCGCCGAGTTCGGGACCCTGTCGCTGGCCGAGGTGCTCGAGCCGGCGCTGGCGCTTGCAACTGACGGCTTCCCGATGCATGTCGGCCTTGCTGGTGAGGCGCCGCGACATCTGGATCCGCAGAACGCCGGAGCGGGTGCGTCGCTGCATGTGTTCGCGAAAAAATTCCTCACCGAATGGCCCTCGACGGCGCGCATCTACCTGCCGGACGGCGAGGTGCCGGAGATCGGCGCGATCATCAAGAATCCTTCGCTGGCGAAATTTTTCACCCGACTGCTGGATGCGGAAGCGGCGGCCAAAAATCGCGGGCGCGAGGCAGCGCTGGGTGCGGCGGCGGATCGCTTCTATCGCGGCGACATCGCGGTCGATATCGTCGCGCACTCGGATGCCAATGGCGGGTTGCTGCAGGCGTCGGACCTCGCGGCCTTCAAGACCCGCATCGAGACCCCGGTCAGCGCCGAGTATCGCGGCACCACCGTCTACAAATGTCAGCCGTGGTCGCAGGGGCCGGTGTTTTTGCAGCAGCTCAGAATCCTCGAGGGCTTCGATCTCGCCGCGATGGACCATAACTCGACCGACTACATCCATACTGTCATCGAGAGCAGCAAGCTCGCATTCGCCGATCGTGAGGCCTACTACGCCGATCCGGAATTCGTCGAGGTGCCCCTCCGGGAACTGCTGTCGAAGGAGTATGCCCGCCTGCGCCGCGCGCTCATCGCGCCGCATCGAGTCTCAATGGAGCAGCGACCTGGCGATCCGATCGCGATGCGAGCGCTGCGCGAGAGCACCGGCGCGGCGCGCGCATGGGGCGCGGGCACTATCCACGTTACCGCGTGCGACCGCGCGGGCAACATGATCGCGGTGACCGCGAGTGGCGGATGGATTCCGAGCTCGCCGGTGATGGAGGCGCTCGGCTTCCCGCTGGGCTCGCGGATGCAGACTTTTTTTCTCGACGAGAAGCATCCTAATGCGCTGCGGCCGGGCAAGCGCCCGCGCACCACGCTGTCGCCCTCGCTCGCGATGCGCGGGGGCGAGCCGTATCTCACTTTCGGCACGCCGGGCGGCGATCAGCAGGATCAGTGGACGCTGCAATTTTTCCTTAACACCGTCGATTTCGGGATGCCGTTGCAACACGCTATCGAGGCGCCGAAGTTTTCCAGCGCGCATTTCCCGTCGACGTTTTATCCCCATGGCACCCGCCCGGGAGTGCTGAGAATTGAAGATCGCGTGGATGAAAAGGTGCGTGAGGAACTCGCCGCACGCGGTCACATCATCGAAATACGGCCGCCCTGGTCGGAAGGCCACGTGCTCGCGGTGCAGCTCGATCGCGAGCGCGGGTTGTTGCGCGGCGGATGCGATCCGCGCGGCCAGCAGGTACCCTCGATGCCGGCTGCGACCATCGGCTGGTAAGGAGCGCGAATTCCGTGCTTGGCTCACGAGATGCAATCGGTTAAACGTTCGGCGTGCGATTGAAGATCACTCATGAGCTTGCCTCTCTGAGGCTTCCCGCGCGCAGGCGTACAATTTGTATAGTCCTCGCGGTGCTGCTCGGCGCCGGATGTGCGCCGGAGGCGCAGCCGCCGCCGGTTCAGCCGACTCCGGTCCAGACCGTCCAGCATGATCAGGTCAGCAAACTCAACAGCGACCTGGGTCCGTCCGATAAGATTCGCGCGCAAATGGGCGCCGTCGCCGCCGTTTTGGGAGTTGCCTCCAACGTTTTGATCGAGAGCCCGACCGCGGCGAAAGATCCGGCCGGCTTGCAGATAACCGAGAAGGCGCTCATCGGGCAGCAGCAGCGGCTGAACGCGGTCGCCGAAAGCAAGTCCGACGACGACCTGGTTGCGACGGTAGCCGACCTCTGTACCGGCGACGCGCTGGCCGATGCCGAGGCCGCCGGCAGCCTGCTCGGCGGTGTCGCCGCGATCACTCCCTCGAAACGAATCAGCAACGACGACGATAAACTGGATAACTTCAAACGCAACCAGCACATCTATGAGCAATCGGCGCTCTACCTGATCGAGATCCAGACCCGATGCGCGCGGAGTAATCCGCCAGCTCCCGTCACCCAAGCCAGCGCGGCGCCCGCGGCGACCGTCCAGGTTGCGCCGCAGGGGCAGGATCAGGAAGAAGAGGCGCCGCTGAACACCGCGGTGCTGAACGCGCTGCTAGCCGCGCAAATCACGGCGCCGCAAGTCGACGCCATCGAGAAGCAGAACCAGCCTCCTCCTACGCCTCAATAGGTCGAGGTCGAGGCCACGCCGCGCAGCTTCAGGAAATCTCCTCCGAGAAGCGGATGGTGCCGGTGCGCATCCCTTCGATTACCACCTCGACGCCTCCCGAACGCACCATCCATTCAAGGCGATGGTCGCGGTACTGGCGCTTGAACTGACCCGAGGCGAGCATCTGCGGCAGCGCATCGAGGTTGCCGGCGAAATCAGCGGTCGCGGCCAGGGTCTTCTTGATGCTTTCGCGCTGGTTCACCAACGCGAGCCATTTGCCGAGCTTGCTGCCCGGCTTCGGCCCGAAGCCCCATACCACCGAGCCGTTCACATACGGGAAGACGCTCAAGTCGCCCCATCCGAAGTCCGCGCCGTTGAAGTACGCGTTGCTGCCTAGCTCGCGTTCGAGGCGCTGGTAGATGCCGGTAGTCTGCGCTTCGGCGCGTTTCGTGATCGCCGCCGCAATGTCGCCGGTAACGCGCTTCCACGCCTGCACTTCCATCAGGCCCCAGTTGATCGCCTCGTAGTAGGTGTCGCAGAGATCCTCGATCATGCGCACTCGCGCGCGATCGCGCGGCGCCGCCGGGAGCATCGGCGGCTTGGGCCATTTGTCCTCGAGGTATTCGAGGATCACCGTCGAGTCGAAGATCGCGAAGCCGTCATCGATGAGCGCCGGGACTTCGAGGCGCGGATTGCTCTGGCCGAAATCGGTCGGACCGCCGCTGAAGGCGTTGGGGATTTCGGTTTCGAACGGGATGTTCTTTTCGAACAGCGAAATTTTCACCTTTTGCACGTACGGTGAAAATGGATGCTCGTAAAGTTTGATCATGATGCGTTGCCTCCGTAGCATATCGAGCCTCTATAGTAGCAATGCCGCTTTGTAAATGCGGAATTTGGCGTGCTACTTCTCGCGCTGCGGCTCGCCGAATATCGGCGAGATACGGAGGACGGCCGCAATGGAATTCGGAATCGCGCTCTTCTCGAATGTCGACGCCTGGAAAACCGTCAAGCGCGCCGAGGAACTCGGCTTCTCGCATGCGTGGTTCTACGACTCGCAGCTCCTCGCGCCCGACATCTTCATCTCGATGGCGCTGGCGGCCGAGCATAGCTCGAAGATCAAGCTCGCCAGCGGCGTGGTGATACCAACCAATCGCATCGCACCAGTCTGCGCCGACGCTTTCGCGACGCTCAACAAGCTGGCGCCCGGACGCATCATCTTCGGCGTCGGGACCGGATTCACCGGGCGCAACACCATGGGCATGGGACCGATGAAACTGTCGGCGATGCGCGAGTACATCCGCGTCGTCTACGGCTTGCTCAAGGGCGAGACCATCGAATGGGAGTTCGAGGGCGAGCGCAAGAAGATCCGCTTCCTCAATCCCGAGTTCGGGATGATCAACCTCACCGATAAAATCCCGCTGCACATTTCGGCCTTCGCGCCCAAGGCGCGCAAGATGACGGCCGAGATCGGCGATGGATGGATTACCTTCTCGGCCTCGACCGATCGCGCGGCCCATGAGGTCGGCGAAATGGCCAAGGCGTGCCGCGAAGTCGGGCGCGACCGCAAGACCCTCTACACCACCGCATTCGCACTCGGATGCGTGCTGAAGCCGGGCGAGTCGGCGGCGAGTCCGCGAGCCAAGGCGCAGGCGGGTCCGATGGCGGTGGTCACGCTGCATGGATTGATCGAGCGCTCCATCGATGGACTGTTGCCGCCGTACATTCAGAAGCTTGCGGGCGCGTATCGCGAGCAGTATGCGACCTATCAACCTGCCGATGCGAAATACCTGCAGATGCACAAGCTGCATCTGCTTGGGGTGCGCCCGGAGGAAGAAAAATTCCTCACCGAAGACTTCCTGCGCGAGACTACCTTCACCGCGACCGAAGAGGTGCTGCGCGATCGTCTCAAAGGATTTAAGGACGCGGGCTACAACCAGTTCGTCGTGCAGCTCATCCCCGGGCATGAGGACGCGATCGAGGATTGGGCGCGGCTCTTCGCCAAGGTCTGATGCTCTGTTAGCCTGAAATCATGCGGCGACTTGTAACATCGATAGCAGTAATCCTGATGGTCGCGCTGATGCTCGCGGCGCGCGCTTCAGCCGCCGACCTGGGCCAGCTCCTGAACAACAATGAAGAGCCCGACAACTTCCAGATCATCCATGTGAGCGACCTGGCGAAGCTGATGGCCGACCCGTCATCGAAGGTGCAAATCTTCGACGCCAACCATCCTTCGACGCGCGAGAACTTCGGCGTCATTCCGGGCGCGCATCTGCTCACCTCGGCCGGCAAATATGATGTCGCCAGGGAGTTGCCCGCGGACAAGAACGCGCGGCTGGTTTTCTACTGCGCCGACACTCATTGAATGGCTTCGCACGAGGCCGCCCGGCGGGCGGTCGCAGCGGGCTATAAGAATGTGGCGGTGATGAGCGACGGCATCCAGGGCTGGGCCGATATGCATCAGCCGGTGCGCCACGTCAGCGAATCGGAGGCCGACGGCAGCGCCGGCTAGGAATCTTTCTTCGCGGCTTCGAGGCTCGCTTCCGCCATTTGCTGGAAGCGCTCGTGGCCGACCGCGATGAAGAGGCCTTCAGCCTCCGCTGTCAGGACTCCGTCGGCGGAGACCGTGCAATGGGTGAAGATTTTGCGCCCCTCGGTCTTCGTCACGCGCGCCTCGAACACCAACTCGGTCAGCAGTGGCGTCGGTTTGCGATAACGAATCGAGAGCGTGCCGGTCATGCCGGGATTTCCGGTCAGCGATTGCGCCATCCCGAGCACCTCATCGAACGCGGCGGCGATGATGCCGCCATGGACGTATCCCGGCGGGCCCTCATAGGCGACGCCGAAGTTCGCATGCCCTATTACTTTGTCGCCGGCCACTGCGAGTCGAATCGGCGGCGCGAGCGGGTTGGCGAGTCCGATGAGCGGACTATGATCGAAGAAGGCGTTGGTGTCGCCGGCGTTGGCGGTTTCCGCGAATCCCTCGTAGGCGCGCGAGACCGGATACTGCGCCAGCCGCTCGGCATACTTCTCGAGCGCCTCGGCGGCGGCGCGCAGGCTCTCCTCGGGCGCGGCGACCTGCACCAGGTGATCGATGACGCGGCGCATCGCGGCCGCGATCCGATGCGCTTCGGCACGCCGTCCGGTGGCAGGCTGCTGATTACGCACCCAGGCCTCCTCGAAGTTGAAAGTGTCTCCCGCCATCGAGATATTTTTATGGGATTCGGCCAGGTGGGAATAGCTCGCTCGGCGATGGCCATCCGACTCTATGCTTCGATGTCGCGGAAAACCTTTGGCTGCGATCGCATGCTTTGATATTGTGCCCGGATGCGTCGTGTACCAGCTTTAGCCGTCGTCACGCTGGCGATCGTTTTCGCGTTCGCCGCCCAAGCTTCAGCGCAAAGCCTCCGCATCCTGATCGATGACCCGCCGGGCCCGCAAAAGTTCAAGGTCATTCGCGCCGACGAGCTGGCTAATATGATGGAAGATCCGTCTTCGCACGTGAAAGTCTACGACGCCAACCTGGTCGACACCCGCGAACGTTTTGGCGTGATCGACGGCGCGCAGCTGCTCAGCTCGTACGACAATTACAACGTCGCCAAGGAACTCCCCACCGACAAGAACGCCGACCTCGTCTTCTACTGCTTCGACCATCGTTGCATGGCCTCGCACGAGGCCGCCCGGCGAGCGATCGATGCCGGCTATAAAAATGTCTCGGTGATGGGCGACGGCATCGTCGGATGGCGCATCATGGGCGCGCCGATTCATCAAGTGACCGAGGCGGAAGCTCAAAGCAAGGAATAGGACTCGTGCGCGCTCGATCCGCCGCGGCCAATTCCATACGATCATTTGGTAGATGCGCCGCTGCTACCTCCTGTCGCTGTTCATTTGCCTCAGCGCGATAACAACCTCCGTTCCCTCCGCCCCGGCGCAGGAAATGATGCAAGGCGGACCGCAGCTCGCGCCCGCGCCGCGGGCCACGCGCGTGCCCCAACAGCCTTCGAATTCCGAGATGCAGATTCCGCAGCAGGCGCCGCAGCAGCCCTGGACGCCGCCTCCCACACCGCCGCCGGCGCCCCCACCGCCTCCGCCGATCAGCGTGCCATTGATGGCGCCACAGCCAGTGTTGCCGCCGGTCTTTCGCGGATGCTGGCAGGGCACCGTCGAGAGCGTCGAATCGATGGAGCGCGCGCCCGGCGGGCATAGGCTCGGGTACTGGACTCCCAAGACTTATCGGCTGTGCTACAAGCGCGTCGGTAATGGGCCGTATCAGCTGACTTTCGGCGAGACCGGCGTCGTCGCGACGGAGAAGATCAAATACTCGAAAGGGACCGTGGAAATTAAGCAGACCGACGGCCGCAGCTATGCCGAGCTGCGCGCCGTCCTGCATTTCGATGAGTATCGCGCGGGCGCGAACTTCAACAGCGACACTTTTTCGGTCGATGAAGTGACTGTGCTCGAATGTAAAATCGACGGCGACCAGATGCAGGTCATTGCCGACGTCGATGGCCGTCGCGAGGATGAGCCGTGGTTCCGCGCGCACTGGCGCACCACCTTCATCCGAGCGCCGATGTAATCGCTTCGTCGGCTTGCACATCGCGGGCGGCCTCCTCTAAGACTTCAATCATGCAAGGAGATTTCTATGACGCCGCTCGACCCGCAGGTTAAGGTCCTTCTCGATCAAATGGCGGCTGCCAATCAGCCCGCATTTCATAGCCAGTCCCCCGCCGATGCGCGCAAGGCGATGGACGCCATGCTCAATGTCCTCGGCCCCGGCCCCGACGTGCACAAGGTTGAGGATCGCAAGATTCCCGGACCCGCCGGCGACATCCCGGTGCGCATCTATTCGCCCCCGGGCAAGCCGATCGGCATCCTGGTGTACTTCCACGGCGGCGGGTGGGTCGTCGGTGACATCGCCAGCCATGACTATGTCTGTCGCGCGCTGACCAATGCCGCGGGATGCGTGGTGGTGTCGGTCGACTATCGCCTCGCGCCGGAGCACAAGTTTCCCGCCGGCCCCGAAGACTGCTACGCCGCGACCGAGTGGGTCTCGAAGAATGCGGCCTCGCTCGGGAGCGACGCGGACCATATCGCTGTCGGAGGCGACAGCGCGGGCGGCAACCTCGCGGCGGTCATCTCGTTGATGGCGCGCGATCGCAAGGGCCCGCGCATCCGTCATCAGATGCTGATCTACCCGGTCACCGATGCGGCCATGGATACGCCGTCGTACAAGGAGTTCACCGCCGACGGCTTCGTGCTGTCGAAGCTCGATATGGAATGGTTCTGGGGCTACTACCTCGCCAACAAGAGGGACGGCGAGAATCCTTACGCATCGCCGAGTCGCGCCAGCAACCTCAGCAATCTCCCGCCCGCGCACATCATCACAGCCTCGCACGATCCGCTGCGTGACGAGGGCGAGGCATATGCCGAGCTACTCAAGAAGGCCGGCAATAGGGTGAAGGTGAAGCGTTACCAGGGCGTGGTGCATGGCTTCTTCAGCCTGCAGGCGGCCCTCGATCAGGGCAAGACGGCGACCCGAGAGCTGGCTGAGGAGCTCAAGGCGTCGCTCAAGTAGGCTTTCCCGACATTACGTCGGTAAAATCCCAAGTGGGTTTGTTTTCGCGCATTTTACCTCTCCCACATTTTTCCGTGGGAGAGGTCGGTTGGCGCGATGGTCGCTTCGTGGCTGGGGACGATCGAGCCGACCGGGTGAGGGCGCTGCGGATGGCACCGACATTGGGGGACGACCGTCCTGGAAGCTGCCAACGCCGTTCACTCTTAGAAACCCCTCGTCTTTGCTCAGCAATTTGGCTTCGTTTGGTAAATCCGCTCGAGGTTGGCCTCCGAAAAGTGGGTTTGTTTTTGCATTTTCGCATTAGCGCATCGGGTGCCCAGAATAACGAACGACGCCACCCGGGCGTCGCAACATCAAGCTAGCACGTTTTCGCCAGTAGCACAGGCTTGCGCCCGTGCGCCTGGCGCCGTCTTAGGGCCGAGGTTAAAACCTGTGGCACCAGCATCTGAACACCCGCCGTGGCGATGAAATAAATCCCCTCGTCGCGCTACACTGGCGCGCGATGGCGACTAAAAGATTCCTGACTCACCGCTTCCGCGGCAAGGTCATTCCCGGGGCCGGGCCGCAGCAACCGGGCGCGACTATTTTCGGGCTCGATGACGGCCATATGACCGGCGACCTCTACCATTTCCTGCTCACCGAATCATGGCCCACGCTGCTGGCCGGCATCGCGCTGACGTTCGTCCTGGTCAACGCGATTTTTGCGGTCGTCTACATGCTCGACAAAGGGGTCGAGAACGCCCGCCCCGGCTCGTTTGCCGATGCGTTTTTCTTCAGCGTCCAGACGATGGCCACGATCGGCTACGGCAAGATGGACCCCGATACGTTCCTTGCCGAAGTGATGATGAGCATCGAGGCGCTGACCGGGCTGGTCGGCCTGGCGATGGTGACCGGGCTGGTGTTCGCGAAGTTCTCGCGCCCGACCGCGAAAGTGCGGTTCAGCAAGGTCGCGATCGTTTCCAATCGCGATGGAATCCCGAGCCTGCAATTTCGCATGGCGAACATGCGCGCCAACCGCATCGTCGATGTGACCGCGAGTGTGGTCTTCGCGCGGCAGGAAAGAACCATCGAGGGGGAGGAAATGCGGCGCTTCTACGATTTGAAGCTGCAGCGCGATCGCAACGCGATTTTCATCTACTCATGGACCGCCATCCATCCCATCACCGAGGATTCCCCGATCAACGGCGTCAGCAAGGAAGCGATGGAAGCGGCGAGCGCCGAAATAATCGTCTCGGTGATCGGATTGGATGAGACCTTTGCGCAGACCGTCCACGCCCGCTATAGCTACCGCGCGCGCGACATCTTATGGGGGCAGCGTTTCGTCGACATCCTCGAGCGCCAACCGGACGGGAGTCTCTCGATTGACTACACCTACTTCGACGACGTGACCCCGGCCACCGGCGTCATGTCGACCGAGCCCACCACCGGCGGCGTCCCCACCGAATGAACGCGGCGGCCACGCGAGTGATGTGCGCTGATGCTTGCGCTCGCGAGGTGCGCGGGCGCTTCGGAGCTTACCCGAGCGAATTTTTCCGGTAGAGGGCGTTCGCGAAGCGCCCGCAGCGACGTGGCGATTGCGGAAATCCTCGCGGGGTTGACGATTGTCACAATCAAGTGATAATTATTATCAGGTAATCGATGGAACTAAAGTTGATCAATGAGGGCCGCCGCGCCGGGTATGCCGCCGGCCGTCTCGGTGAGTTTGCCGAACGATGCCGCAAGGGTGGCCTCGCGGTGACGCCGCAGCGGCTCGCCATTATCAAGGCGCTGCTAACCTCGGCCGAGCATCCGCGCGCCGACACGGTGTACGAGATGGTGCGCCGCGAGCATCCGCACATCTCGCTCGCGACGGTGCATCGGACGCTGGAGACGCTGTGCGAGATTGGCGAGGCGCGCAAGGTTACCACCCTGCACGACAGCGCGCGCTACGACGGCAACCTCGCGCCCCATCATCACGTGGTCTGCGTGAAGTGCCGGCGGGTGCGCGATATCGAGATCCCCGAGCTCGAGCAGGTGCTGCGCGGCCGCGCCGCCATTGGCGATTTCAAAGTGCTCGGCAGCTCGCTGGAAATCCAGGCGGTGTGTTCGGAATGCGAGCAGCAACGTCCACCAACCACCAAGCCGTCCCATAAAACCGCTTAGTATTGCCACATATAAATAGGTCCCACAGATCAGGAGGATGAAATGCCCAGTTTGAAAGGAAGCAAAACCCATCAGAATCTGAAGGAAGCGTTTGCCGGCGAGAGCCAGGCCAATCGACGCTACCTGTACTTCGCCAAGGTCGCCGATGTCGAAGGTCAGCCCGAAATCGCCGGACTGTTCCGCGACACCGCGGAAGGCGAAACCGGCCATGCGCACGGCCATCTCGATTACCTGAAACAGGTCGGCGATCCCGCCACCGATCTCCCGATCGGCGATTCGCTGCTCAACCTGAAGGCCGCCGTCCATGGCGAGACCTACGAGTACACCGATATGTATCCCGGCATGGCGAAAACCGCGCGCGAGGAAGGCTTCAGCGAAATCGCGGACTGGTTCGAGACCCTCGCCAAGGCCGAGAAGTCGCACGCCGGCCGCTTCGGCAAGGCCGCCGATACGCTTAGGTAATCACTCCCGCATGATGCGCCGGCCCCGATGCTTGCCGGGCCGGCCACGAGCAAACCTCATCGCCGGGTGCAGACGCGAACTCTCACCCGGCGATTTTGTTCAGGCGAAATTCGGGCCAAATTCAGGAATCATTCGACATGAGCCGGATCTCTTCTCTCCCGACTGACGGGCTTACCTACAACGCGACCGAACCGAAGTACTGGAGCCGCGAGGGCCTCGATCGGGAGGTCACCCGCGTGTTCGACATCTGCCAGGGATGCCGCCTCTGCTTCAATCTGTGCCCGTCCTTCCCGGCGCTGTTCGATGCGGTTGATGCCAAGCCCGATGCCGACGTTCGTTTGCTCACGGCCGAGGAGAAACGCAAAGTCATCAACCTCTGTTATCTCTGCAAGATGTGCGAGGTGCGATGTCCCTACACGCCCGGCGATGGGCATGAGTTCCAACTCGATTTCCCGCGCCTGATGCAGCGCGACAAAGCGGTCGCGGCGAAAGAATCGGGCGTCCAGTTTCGCGATAAGATGCTGTCGAATCCGGATCGCCTCGGGAAACTCGGCAGCCTGTTGCCCGGACTCGCGAACTTCGGATGCCGCAACACCCTTAATCGCGCGCTGATGGAGAAGCTGCTCGGGATTCATCGCGACAAGAAGCTGCCCGAATTCGCCGATCAAACCCTCGACAAATGGCTGCGCGAAAACCTCCCGACGCCGCCCGCCGATCCGGCTGCCAAGGTGGTGCTGTTCCCGACCTGCTTCATCAATTATTACGACACCGCCCCCGGCAAGGCCGCGGTCAAGGTCTTCGCGAAAAACCGCTGCGAGCTAGCCTGCCCGAAGCAAAACTGCTGCGGGATGCCGGCGCTGGACGGCGGCGACGTCGCATTCGCGCAAAAACAGGCGCGCGCAAATATCGACTCGATGCTGCCTTACGTGCGCCGCGGTTTCAAAATCGCCGCTATCAATCCGACCTGCTCGATGACGATGCGGCGCGAATACCCGCTCCTGCTCGAGGGTGACGAGGTCAAGGAATTCGCCGCCGCCGTAGTCGATCCGAACGAGTTGCTGTTCGAGCTCAAGCGCGCGGGAAAACTCAATCGCGATTTTCGCACGACGCCGGGAAAAATCGCGTACCACATCCCCTGCCATCTGAAGGCGCAGAATATTGGCTTTCGCTCCCGCGACATGATGCGCACGATTCCCGGCGCCGAGGTCGTCAGCGTCGACGCCTGCACCGCGCATGACGGCACCTGGGCGATGAAGAAGGAGTACTTCGAGTTGTCGATGAAATGGGGCGCGAAGGCCTTTAACGGAATGCGCGACGCCGACGCGAAAATGATGACGACCGACTGCCCGCTCTCGGCGATCCAGATCGAGCAGGCGACCGGGGTACATCCGGTGCATCCGCTCGAAGTGCTCGCGCTCGCCTACGAGGATAAGGGTTTTCCCGACCCGGTGCCGCCGCCGGAAACTACCTGAGGCTCAAAAAAAGATGAAAAAAATCAGCAAGGCCGACATCCTGGGCTTGGATCATTGGGCGCGTGTGCGCGCGGTGCTGCGGCCGGTTTTTATTCACGAGAAAGAGCGCCGGCGCCTCGCGGTCGGATCGCATCTGACGTTTCTCTTCGAGAACACCGCGACGGTCTGGTACCAAATCGAAGAGATGATTCGCTCCGAAGGAATGACCGACGACGGCGCCATCCAGCATGAGATCGATACCTACAACGAATTGATTCCCGCGCCGGGCGCAATTTCGGCAACGCTGCTGATTGAGTTCGCCGAAGCACGGGAGCGCGATGCGGCGCTGCGCCGGCTGGTGGGTCTCGAAAAACATTTATGGCTCAAACTGGGCGACGCTAAAGTACCGCTCAAATTTGACGATCGTCAGATGTCTTCGGAGCGGGTGAGCGCGGTTCAATTCGTCCAATTCGAGGTAGGGATTGATAGCGAGGCGTTTCTGAAACTCGCCTTAACTAATCAAATTGCGATTCAAGCTGATCATGCAAATCTGGGCGCCGAAGCAAGAATCGCCGGCGATTTGGCCCGGTCGCTCGCCGAGGATCTATCCCTCGAACGCGCCTAGCGAGACTGTTCACCCTCCTCAACTTTCAGATAAGAACGCAACTCGGTCGACGTGACTTGCGCTAATGCCTCGCGATCGGTAGTGCTGCCGCCTCGTGAGCGTCGAGGATTAGCCGGGCAGCTTGCGCCGGCATGGCGAACTACCAATCCTCAAAACCCGACAAAAATCCGTTCCAGAGCGTCTCGCGGGTGACCTATTTCGGCTAAATACCCGATTTTGCAGGAGCATCGGGGCTTGACTCGCTTGTAGACCCCTGCTTGACAACCTCTTCGGCAAGATGCTACCTAGGCCGCGTTAACGTGCCGGTAATGAATTGGGTGCGATGAACAGAGTTGTTTCGGGTCGGGGCTAACCGATCTCCGAAAATCGCAGTCGGCTTTGGGGAGCATATGGTGAAAAGCAAAACGGGAGTTGGTCGCGGGGTGTGCTGGCGAAATCTGTTAATTGCCGCATGCGCCGGGATC
>Ga0210398_10002513_pt1 | contig 17888 bp, 14 predicted proteins | sample IncBWC4OmetaG_FD_161047 | JGI IMG/M metagenome (GOLD analysis project Ga0210398, IMG submission 161047) | Forest soil microbial communities from Barre Woods Harvard Forest LTER site, Petersham, Massachusetts, United States - Inc-BW-C-4-O | ecosystem: Environmental > Terrestrial > Soil >... | reverse complement strand
CTCGCGGCCGCCTACATCACCGTCGGACGCGGGCTGCTCGGGGATTTCAGCGGGCGCATCGTCAGCATCAGCACCGGCCACGACCCCTCGCAGATGATCTGGTTTCTGGCGTGGTTCCCCCACGCGATCACCAACCATCTCGATCCGTTTCTCACCCGCGTGGTATGGTGGCCGACCGGGATCAATCTGGCGTGGGTCACCTCGATCCCGGGCGCCGCTTTGCTCGCCTGGCCGATGACGCGCGCGTTTGGCCCCATCGCCAGCTTCAACGCACTGAGCTTTCTCGCGTTGCCGGCCGCGGCCTTCAGCGCGTTTCTACTCTGCCGTCATCTGACCGGACGCAACCGTGCCTCGATCATCGGCGGCTACGTATTCGGGTTCTCACCCTATTTTTTGGGTCACCTGCAAACTCATCTGGTGCTGATCCTGGCGTTTCCGATCCCGCTCGCGGCCCTGCTGATGATTCGATTGCTGGAGGGGGGCATCCGCCCGCTCGTGTTCGTTGCGCTGATGGCACTCCTGATCGCTCTCCAACTCGGTTTTTCGCTCGAGTTGTTCGCGACGATGACAGCGGTGGGAATCTTTGCGTTGCTGGTAGGATTCGCGGTCGGCCCGGAGCATTGGCGCGCCGTGGTGCGCGCGACGGCCGTTCCGCTCGCCGCGAGTTATGCGCTAGCCGCCCTGCTCGTCGCTCCCTATTGGTACTACCTGTTCGCGTTCGGGATGCCCAGCGGCTCGATCATTTCGCCCAGCGGCGTGTCCATCGACCTGCTCAACTTTCTGATTCCGACCGACGCGAACCTGCTCGGTGCGAACGCGATTTTTCAAAATATCTCGACGCGATTTGGTTTCCGCTCTGAAGCCGGGGGATGGATTTCGTGGCCGCTGTTGCCGGTCATTGCGCTGTACATCCACTCGCGGTGGCGCAAGCCGGCCGGCAAGGTCCTCACCGTGATGCTGGCCCTACTGGCGCTGGCGACGCTGGGTCCGCGGCTTCATCTCGATGGTCATGCGCTGGTCGGGCTACCATGGAAGATCGTCGAGCATCTACCCTTGATGAAGAGCGCGCTGCCCGCGCGCCTGACGATCTATGCCTTCCTCATTGTCGGGGTGATGACCGCGGTGGTGCTCGCCGGACCCGAGCTGCCGAGGCTGCCGAAGTATGCGCTCGCGATCGCAATCCCGATTTTCATGCTGCCGAATCTCGACTACCGGTTCTGGACCACGCCCATCAACCTGCCCGCATTTTTCGCGGATGGCGCATTTCCCGACTTTTTGGAGAAAAACGAGACCGTGGTGATCCTGCCCTATGTGAATCGCGGCGACAGCATGCTCTGGCAGGCCGACGCCGACTTCTATTTCAGGATGGCCGGCGGCAACACCGGACCCACCGTCATCGAGGAGTTTCAGAAGTGGCCGGCCGTCAATGCGCTCTACTGGGGCAGCGACATGGCCAATGGCCCAGCGCAGCTCGGGGCTTTCCTCGCGGCGCATGATGTTCGTCACGTCATCGTCCAGGAAAAACATGCAGCGGAATATTTACCGGTGCTCGCGATGCTGCACTTTCTCAGCCTCGGCGCCACTCACGTCGGAGATGTGATCCTCTTTCCCATCGCGCCCGCGACGTCCGCGAAGTATCGCGGCCTGAAACCGATCGAGCTGGAGCGGAGCTTCGATCGCGACCGCTTCGATCGCCTGGTGGTCGCGGCACAGCGCTATCTTTCGTCGGGAGGCGACCTCCGCACGCTGACGCCGTCGCGGGTCGCAAAGCTGACTTTGATACCCGCAAGCTGGGCGGTCGACGACGACATCTATACCAGGGACGGCCTCATCCTCGGGCCTTGGAACGATGGTCGAATCCAGGTTGGCGTGGTCGGATCTTATGATGCCTTGCAACCGCTGATCGCCGATTATCGCGCGGCGTCAACCACGGTCTACTTCCCGTTCCCGCGCCCGCTGGCCGGGGCGCCCAAGGGCAACACGTTCATGCGCAAGCTGGTCATGATATTCGACCGGGCCGGCCTCGAGCGCGCCGCCAAACGCGCGTCATCCGAGCTGCCGGTCGAGGAAATTCCTTCCGGCGTCAGCATCAGAAAATAGCGAGGTCGTTTCTAATCGGGGGTGCAGCGTCCCAGTCGGCGTCAAGTGTCCCCGTTTGGAGCACTTCGGGGACATTCAATCCATTAGGTATCCGCTTGAGACTCACTCCGATTGGCGCGGAATCTTGACGATTTCTTCCACTTCTTCGCTCGGCAGGGGCTTGGCATGGTCGCTGCACTTTGTCTGCCTCGCATCCGGACGGAGGCAACTATGCTCGGGACCATGACTCAACCGCCTAAATCAGTTCGCTTCCCGATGGGCCCGGTTTTTCGCTCCAGCTTTAAGGCCCGAACGATCAACCGGGTGGAGCGCGCCGACTTCTCGCGCGACGCTCGCCTGCTTGACGCTTCGATAGCGGGAGTCGTTTTGAGCTTCAGCCCGCGCGATGATGAGATGCGCGAAAAAGCGCACCGGTCGTGGATTACGATTCGCAGTCTGCTGGCCGATCATCTCTTTATAGATGAAAACGCGACCCTGCCGTGGAGCAGCGATGCTTCGGTTGGATCAACGACCTCGAAGGAGATTCTAAGAAAACGTTATCTCGAACTGCGCACGCTCGCGCGCGCGGTTGCTTCGGTATCGTTCGAAACCGGCTCCGATGCCGAGATCGCCGGCGCGGGCAAGGCCTTATGCCGACTCGCAGTCAAGCTCGACGATTTGATGGAGGGCACCGAGCGCCGGCTGGTAAACAAACTTCGTGAATACGTGTTCTCCTCGGGGGAGGAGGCATGCCTTTCGCCTGAAAGGGAAGTTCAAGGATCAGCATCGATGGGGGTGTGACGGACTGGGGGACGGGAACGCGCGGCGAGGACAGCTCGGGGGGGCTTCCTCGCGACCAAGTTGGGCCAACGGGGGATAACCGCGAGGGCGGCTCTTGTCGATTTTGACGGGAGCCGCCTTTGCATTTTGGCTCGACCTTCCAGGCTTGTCTCGTTCAGCCCCATCAGTACACTTAGTTACAAATAACGTCTTATTGTGGGGGTGCGGGAATGGCGAAGGCCACAAGTCTGGTTCAGCGGGTGCTCGGCTTTAGTTTCCTTGCCTTCGGCCTAAACGGATTCGTCCGTTTCATCCCGCCCCTGAAGATGCGCAACCCGGCGCTGGAATTTTTCATCGGACTCGCGGCGACCGGCTACATGCTGCCAATGCTCTACATGACGCAAGCCGCGGCCGGCGCGCTTTTGCTCGTGGGCCTGTGGGTCCCGCTGGCGCTCGCGATACTGGCGCCGATCGTCATCAACATTTTACTGTTCCACCTGTTCCTCGCGCCCGCCGGGATCCCGGTCGCGCTGATGCTGGTCGCGTTCGAGGCCTCACTGGCGTGGTCGTACCGCGCCGCCTTCGCCCCGATGCTGCAAGCGCAGGCGATTCCCGATCGGCTCGATCGCGCCGAGGCCGCGCATAATCCGGTGACGGCCTGATCGATTTTCAAGGTTCGAGGTTTCTCCGCGCGGGCGATATAGTCATCGTCGCTGGAGGATACCGCCTTGGACCAAAATCTGATTCGCGCCGTTGTCGTCGATCCTGCCGTCGAGGGCCGCCTCGCGATTAAGCAAGTTCCCGCTCCCGTACCGACGCCGGCCGACGCGCTGGTCCGCGTCAAGGCGATCTCGCTCAACCTCGGCGAGACCCGCAACGCGTTGACCGAAGCGCCTTCCGGATGGCGTCCCGGATGGGACTTCGCGGGCGTGGTCGAGAAGGCTGCCGCTGACGGCTCCGGTCCGAAAGCCGGCGCGCGCGTAGTCGGCATGATGTTCCAGGGTTCGTGGGCCGAGCTCCTCGCAGTGCCGGAAAGTTTTCTCGCCGAGCTTCCCGAATCGGTCTCGTTTTCCCAGGCCGCAACACTTCCGGTGGCGGGCCTGACCCCCCTCTACGGCCTCGAGCGCAACGGCCCCCTTCGCGAGCGCAAGGTTTTGATCACCGGCGCCAGCGGCGGCGTCGGGCTCTTCGGATGTCAAATCGCACGCGACGCCGGCGCGCACGTGGTGGCACTGGTGCGCCGCGCCGAGCGCGAGAAACATGCGCGCGATGCCGGTGCGCATGAGGTCGCGATCGGCGAGGACGCTACGCCCGCCGCGCAATTCGGCCCCTACCAGATCATCCTCGAATCTGTCGGTGGCACCGTCGTCGCGCAGGCGCTGACGATGCTCGCGCCCGACGGGATGTGCGTCAGCGTGGGTGTATCCGCCTCCCCGCAAAGCACCGTCGATGTGCGCGCGCTGATGCGCGGCGGCGGCGTGAGCTGGTACGGCTTCTATCTCGGTTACGAATTCCGGCGCGAGAGCGCCTCCAGTGGGCTCAGGCGGCTGGCAACAATGGTGGCGGAGGGACGTCTCAAAGCGCCCATCGACCTCGAAGCATCGTGGGAACAAATCGCGCAGGTCGCGCAGAAGCTCTATCGCGATCGCGGCATCGTCGGCAAAGCGGTGCTGACGCTCTGAGGCTCGCGCGCGGCTTGTTATAAATCGCTCATGTAGTAATCTCCGCGATCACCCGATCGCAGGAGCTTAGTCATGGCGTTGTGGAAACCGGATCCGACCTTCTATCCCTCGGCTCGTATGGCAATGGCCGCGCCGCCGGAAACGCTCGCCTACGTGGTCACCTTCGATCCCAAAAAAAGCAAGCCCGACGCACTTTGCGCGGTCGACCTCGATCCCAGGCAAAGCAGCTACGGAAAAGTAGTCGGCCGGCTCGAGATGCCGAAGATCGGCGACGAGTTGCACCACTTCGGGTGGAATGCGTGCAGCGCCGCGCTCTGCCCCTATGCGCCGCATCCGCACGTCGAGCGCCGCTACCTGATCGTGCCAGGCCTGCGCTCCTCGCGCATCTACATCATCGACACCAAGCCGTACGCGCGAAATCCACGCATCGTGCGCATCATCGAGCCCGAAGAGATCGCCTCGAAGACCGGCTACAGCCGCCCGCATACGATCCATTGCGGGCCCGACGCGATCTATGTCAGCGCGCTCGGCGCTCCCAACGGCGACGGTCCGGGCGGAATTTTTCTGCTCGATCATGAGAGCTTCGATGTGCTCGGTCGCTGGGAGGTCGATCGCGGCCCGCAACAATTCGCGTATGACTTCTGGTGGCATCTCGGATGGGACGTCGCGGTCACCAGCGAATGGGGCACCCCCAACATGATCGAGAACGGGTTGAATCCCGACCTGCTGCTGGGCGGCAAATATGGTCATGCGATTCACATCTGGGATCTGCGCAAGCGCCGGCATCTGCACACGCTCGACCTCGGCGCCGAAAATCAGATGGCGCTCGAACTGCGACCCGCGCACGATCCGACCAAACAGTACGGCTTTTGCGGGGTCGTCATCTCGACCAAGGATCTCTCCGCCTCGGTGTGGCTGTGGCATCGCGAGGGGAGCGGCAACTGGGCGATTCAAAAAGTTCTCGAAGTCCCCGCCGAGCCCGCCGATCCGGACCAGTTGCCACCCGCGCTGAAGCCCTTCAAGGCGGTGCCGCCGCTCATCACCGATATCAACCTTAGCCTCGATGACAAGTTTCTCTACACTTCGTGCTATGGAACCGGCGACCTGCGCCAGTACGATGTCAGCGATCCGTTTCATCCGAAGCTGACCGGAACCGTGCGCCTGGGCGGCATCACCTCGCACGCCGCGCATCCGCAGTCGGGTCCGCTCAATGGCGGCGCGCAAATGATCGAGATGAGCCGCGACGGCAAGCGCGTCTACATGAGCAATTCGCTCTACGGCGCGTGGGACGAGCAGTTCTATCCCGAGGGTCTGCGCGGATGGGTCGCGAAGCTCGAGGCGAATCCCGCGGGCGGCCTCGCGGTCGATCCGAAATTCTTTTTGACCTTCGAAGGCGAGCGGCCGCACCAGATTCGCCTCGAAGGCGGCGACGCGTCCTCCGATTCGTATTGCTATCCGTAAGCAGTTCGAGCGGCGCCTGGCCGTGGGTCGCCGTCGCGATGCTCGGCGCGTATCACGGCATCGATCCCTCCATGGGATGGCTGTTCGCGGTCGCGCTCGGCTTGCAGGATAAGAGCCGCGCGCGAGTTTTATGGGCGCTGCTCCCGATCGCGATCGGGCATCTGCTTTCGATCGCGCTAGTCGTCACGCTCGTCGGCGGCTTGCAGATGACCTCGTTCAATCCCGACTACGTTCGGGATGGCGGCGCGGCAGTATTGATCGCTTTCGGATTATTCCGCCTGGTCTGGCCGCACGCGCATCCGCGTTGGGTTGCGATGCGTGTCAACTCGGCCGAGCTGGCCCTGTGGTCCTTTCTGATGGCCTCGGCGCATGGCGCCGGCCTGATGCTGTTTCCGATTCTCATGAACGTAATGCCGTGGTGCCGGACGCCCGCCTATCAGCATCATGAGATGCCGCCGTTGGGCACGACGTTTCTGACCGGCGCGCTGGTCGCCCTGCTGCACACCTCGGCGATGCTGCTGATGACGGGAACGATCGCGATTGTGGTTTACGAGAAAGTCGGCCTCGCGATTCTGCGCAGCGCGTGGATCAACCTCGATGTGATTTGGGCCAGCGCGCTCATCGCGGCCGGCCTCCTGTCACTGTTCATCTGAAGTCGTACCTCATACCTATGTGACAGCTCGCTGCCAAGCTGGTCGGGCGACATCGCTGGCAACTCTTGCGCGTCCAGGGTAGCCACCACATCTATGGGAAGAGCGGCAGTCCGGCCCGGCTCTCCAGACCAATTCACGGCGCTCAGCGGTTGAAACGCGGTCTTCCCGCCATCTCGGAAAGCAGGCCGGACTCACGGACGAGGACCTCGCATAGTAAATTACGCATGCGGACTCCGCGATCCTTGGCGGCGCGTTCTCTGCTAGCCGTGTTACCCACCCGCCGCCATTTACGTATCATCTGCATCGAAGTTAGCGCTTATGAAGGAGGGGCACGTGGCTTCCAGCAGATGGTTTTGGCCTCGCCCGATGACGCGATTTTTCTTCGCCGTTTTTGCGATGCTCGTTTTCCTCGCGCCGCCCGCGCGCGCCGATACGCTCACGCTGCGCGACGCGATCGATTTGGCCCTGCGCTATGCGCCCTCGCTCGAAATGGCGACCGCCACCAGCGACTTGAGTGAGGCCCGCACTCGTGAAATGCGCGCGCCGATGATGCCCTCGATTTCTGCCGGCTCCGAGTACTACCAGGCGCCCGGCTACGACGAGGTCATCACCAATCGCGGCCTGAGCAGCGGTTTGCTCGCGCTCGACTACACCGCGGTCGATTTCGGCCGGCGCATGTCGCGAGTGCGCGCCGCGCGCTACGCTGCCGAAGCCGCACAACTCGGAATCGTAGCCACCCGCGCGCAGATTGTGTTCGATATTTCGGTGGCATACTTCGACCTGATGCGTGCCAAACGCGCCCTGCTCGAGACCGAGGCGAACGTCGATCGGCTGGACCGCTATGTCGACACCATCGACCGACTGCACCGCAGCGGCCGCGTGATCGAGAACGATGTCCTCAGCGTTCGCACCGTGCGCGATACCGCCGAACTGGCGCTCTCCGAGGCGCGCAACGATCAGCTTCGCGCCGCGGCGACGTTGGGATCGATGATCGGCGATTTCACCCGCAGTGATTTCGATATCGTTGACATCACCCAGGTTCCCCCGATGCCGACCGGCGATGTGCGCAACACCCCGGCCATGCGCGCCGCGATGCGCGCGATCGATTCCTCGAAAATGCAGGTGCAGGCCGCGCAGGCCGAGCGTTACCCGACCCTGCAAATCGCACTGACCGCGGGCGCGCTCGGGGTCGATCCCGCCAACACCTTCGGGCAGCATTACGGAGCATCGTACGATGGGGTCCTCTCGATGCCGATCTTCCAGGGCGGCCTGATTACCTCGCACATCGACCAGGCCAAGGCCAAACAACTGCAGGCCCTCGCCCAGGCGCGCTCGGTGGAATATCTCCTGCGCCGGCGCATCGATGACGCGCGGTTGCGCTACCAGCGCGCACGCGACGCGCTCGACATCCTCGGTCATGCGCAGCCCAACGCCGACGATGCGTTCGCGTTGACCTGGACGCGCTTTCTCGGCGGCGGCACCGCCACCCTGCTCGAGGTGCTGGACTCCTACGAGCATGCCGAGGAATTGCGAATTTCCCGTGTCCAACAGGACTTCGCCGCGCGCGAGGCTGCCGCGGAAGGGGCGCTGCTTTACGGCGCAACGGAATGACTTGTCGATCCTACATTCGGTTTCGCGGCGCGGCCCTGATGCTTGCTCTCGCGATCCTCGTCGCCGGATGCCGTGGCGCCGGGTCTGATGATGCTCCGCCACCCGAGGCGGCCGCGCCTACACTCGCAGTCAGTGCGGCGAAAGCCGGCTCCGCGCCGATGAGCAAAACGCTGCGCCTGCTCGGAACCACCGCGGCGACGCATGAGGTGATTCTGCGCGCGCCGGTGGGCGGGCGCGTGCTCGGGATGAATCTCAAAATCGGCGACCATGTCCACAAGAATCAGCAGGTCGGCCGGGTGCTGAGCCTCGAAGTTGAGGCGGCGCGCAATGGGCTCGCGGTCGCCCGGAAAATCGATCCGCAGGACGCCCCCAGGCTCGAGCAGGCGGTCACCAAGTACGGACGCGGCAGCGGCATTCCGGTGATCGCGACCGAGAGCGGAGTGGTATCCTCGCCGCCGGTCACCAGCGGTCAGGTCGTCGCGTATCTCGATCCGCTCGCGGATTTAGTCGACCCCAACACCGTCTATGTCGAGAGCGCTGTGCCCGCGGAGGACGTGTACGCGATCACTGTCGGGATGCCCGCGATCGTAAAGTCGCCACTGAAACCCAACCTCGAAATGCCGGCCCGGGTCGCCGCAATTCTGCCCAACTTCAACGCCGGCAGCGCGACCTCGGGAGTGCGAATCGAGTTCACCGGCTCCGATCGAATCATCGAGGCCGGCGCGCCCACTGAAACGACGGTAACCACAAAATCGGTGCCCGATGCGATCGTGATTCCCGCCGCCGCGCTGTTCCAGGATGACAACGGCAGTTTTTATGTCTTCGTCGTGGGCAAGGACGATCGCGCGCATCGGGTGCCGATCACGCTCGGGATTCGCAACCGTGATCAGGTGCAGGTGACTGCGGGCCTCGCGCCGGGCGATCTCGTCATCACCTCGGGCGGCTACGCGCTCTCCGACGGGCTCAAAGTCAGGGTCGAGCAGGCGAGCAGGTAGCGCGGGCTTCGACGTGACCCGATCGAATTCCATCCTCGCGATGCTCGCGGTTGTAGGATTAACCATACTGGGAGTATGGCTCGCTTTCTCGATCCCCAGTTCGGTATTTCCCGAGATCACCTTCAACCGCGCCATCATCATGGCCGATGCGGGCGATCTGCCGGCCGAGCAGATGATCGTCGCCATCACGCGGCCACTCGAAGAAGCCGCGTATGGGGTGATTGGCGTGTCGCTGGTCCGCTCGACCACCACCCGCGGCACCGCCGAGGTCGATGTGACTTTTTCCGATGGGGTCAATCCGACCACCAGTTTTGAGCTGCTCAACGCGGCGCTGGGCGAGGTTCGCGGACGCCTTCCCGACGGCACCCAAATCGACACGCGGCTTTTGACCACCGGAACTTTTCCGATTGTCGATCTGAGCATGAGCTCGAAAGTCCGCTCGCTGCGCGAACTCACCGATATCGGATTTTACGATATCGTGCCGAGCCTGCATCGCATTCCCGGTGTCTACCGGGTCGAAATGATCGGCGGGAAATATCGCGAGTACGTGGTGCGCATCGATCCCGCCCGGCTGCTGGCGCACGATCTCGGACCCGAGGACGTGGTCAGCGGGCTCGCGAAGGCTAACATCATCGAGTCCGCCGGGCGTGTGACCGATTCGCATCGGATGTTGCTGACCGTCGTCACCGCGAATATCGCGCAGCCCGAGCAGGTCGCCGCGGTCCCGATCGCCAACGTCGGCGGGCAGCCGGTGATGGTGCGCGATATCGGCAGCGTCGAAGTCGGCATCGGCGAGGACTACATCCGCACCGCCTCGGAGGACGGCCCCGCGCTGCTCATCGGCGTCTCGCGCCAGCCCGGCGGCAACACCGTCGAGATATCCGGCCAGGTCGCGCGGCTGATGAGCGCGCTGCGGCTGCGCTATCCCGATGTGCGGTTTTCGCTTTCCTACAATCAGGCGGATCTGGTTACCGAATCGTTCAAGAGCGTGCGCGACGCGATCGTGCTCGGCCTCGCGCTCGCGGTGCTGGTAGTGCTGCTCTTCACCGGCAGCATGGTCAACGCGATCATCGCGGCAATCGTGGTGCCGTGCACGCTCGCGATTACCTTGGTGGTGATGAAGGCCTGCGGGCTCAGCTTCAACATGATGACCCTGGGTGGCCTCGCGGCGGGCATCGGGCTTTTCATCGACGACGCGATCGTGATGATCGAGGGGATCCATCGCGCGCGCGCACTCGGCATCGCGACCAGGGAGGGCGTCGCGGCGGCACTGGGCGAGCTGCGGCGGCCGCTGTTCGCGTCGACGATGACGGTGGTGCTGGTCTTCGCGCCGCTGATTCTGCTCTCGGGAGTGACGGGAACCTTTTTCCGCGCGCTCGCGATCACGCTGGGCGCCGGGCTCTTCATCTCGCTCCTGCTGGCGCTTTATTTCACTCCCGCGCTGGAACTCGCGCTCGAAGGGATGCGTCGCCCGGCGCGGCCGGCGGGCAGGATCTTCACCGCGTTGCGCAATGCCTACCTCGCCGCGGTGCGGCCGTTCGTGCGGGTGCCGGCGCTTGCGATCGTGCTCGCGCTGCTTGCGGTAGGGATCTCCTACGCGCTGTTTGATGCCCTCGGCACCGATTACCTCCCGGCGCTGGACGAAGGCGCATTCATTCTCGACTACACTACTCCGCCCCAGAGCACGCTGGACGACACGCTCGCGATGCTCGCGAAAATCGAGGCGATTTTGAAAGCCACGCCCGAGGTTGCCGCGTTCTCGGTGCGCACCGGCACCCAGCTGGGATTTTTCCTCACCGAATCCAACACCGGCGATATTTCGGTGCGGCTCAAGCCCAATCGCACCCGCGATATCGACGCCATCATGGATGACGTGCGCGCGAAGATTCTCGCCAACGTGCCCGGCGTGCGAATCGAATTCGCGCAAGTCATCCAGGACTTGATCGGAGATCTTTCGGGAACTCCGGAACCGGTCGAGGTGAAAGTTTTTGGCGCCGAGGAGGGCGCGAGTGCCGATACCGCGCGCCGCGTCGCCGAGGAGTTGCGCAAAATTCCCGGCATGGTCGACGTCTTCGATGGGATCGTGCTGAGCAATCCCGAGCAGGCGATCCTGGTCGATGAGATCGCGGCCGCGCGCTACGGAATTACCGCCACCGATGTGCATGCGACGCTGCGTTCCGTGATCGAGGGCACCGTCGCCACCCAGGTCCGCGTGGGCGATCGCCTCTATGCCGTGCGGGTGCGCTATCCGGACAATTTTCACCACGATTTGAGCTCGCTCTCGGAGGTGATGCTGAAAACGCCGAGCAACGGGCGCGTGCCGCTTTCGCTGGTGACGACCCTCAAGTACCTGGGCCAGCGCGCGGAAATCGATCATGAGCGGCTGCGCCCGGTGCTGCACGTCACCGCGCGGCTCACCGGCAGTCTCGATCTCGGCAGCGCGATTGCGCAGGCGCAGAGCCGCCTCAGCCACCTGATCCTGCCCGCGGGCGTATCGCTCGAATTCGGCGGTCTCTATGCCGAACAGCAGAAGTCCTTCGGCCAGCTCGCGATGGTGCTGGTGGCGGGCGCGGTCGTCATCCTGCTGATTTTAGTGTGGGAGTTCGGCCGCCTGGCGCCCTCGGTCGCGTGCCTCATCGCCGCCATCGCGTCGATCGCGGGAAGTCTCGCGGCGCTATGGTTCACCGGCATCACGCTCAATATCTCGTCTTTCATGGGCATCATCATGGTGGCCGGCATCACCGCAAAGAACGGGATCCTGTTGCTCGATCATGCCGAGAACAATCTCGCCGCGGGATTGGCGCCGGCCCGCGCGCTGATCGAGGCCGCCGAAGTGCGCCTGCGCCCGATCCTCATGACTACTCTCGCGACGGCGGCCGGCCTGCTTCCGCTCGCGCTCGGAATCGGCGCGGGCGCCAAGGTTCAGCAACCGCTCGCGCTCGCAGTCATCGGCGGGCTCGGCTTCGCGATGCTCTTCGCGACTCCGCTGGCCGGCGGCATCTACCTGCTCGGCACCCGGGCGCCGGCGAATCCGCGGTCGGCGCCGTTCTGATCTCGAATCATCGCGGCCCGGACTGCGTGCAACCGGCCGCTCCACCATGCGTCTAATGAATAGGTGGTGCCGTCATGAAGATGTTTGCAATGGCGGGCCTGGTGTTCGCCGCCGACCTTGCCGCCGTACTACTAATTGTTTTATCGCTCTGGATTGAGAACTGGCTCGGTTTGAGCCACACCGTATTGCTCGATTTCATTTTCGTCGCCGCTATCTGCTACGGCGTGGCGGGATGGATCATAGGAAGGTTATTCATGCGTGAATTTCCCGCGCTGCCGGCGCCGGCCGAGGACGAGCAGCGCGCGCCTGCGCATTTCCCGCGTCCCGCGAGATAGTCAAAACTGCTCGACGGAGGTCGTCTCACTCGCCTAAGCTCAAGCATCAACCGAAGCTGAGTCAGCAGGGCGATGGGCGCGACACTATTCGACAAAGTCTGGAGCGAGCACGTCGTCGATTCGATGGCGGGCGGTGGCGATCTCATCCACATCGATCGGCATCTGCTCCACGACCTCAACGGAGTCGGGGGATTGCGCGAGATGAAACGGCTCGGGTATGAGGTGCGCAATCCCGAGCTGGTCTTCGCCACACCCGATCATGCGATCTCGAGCGAGCCCGGCCGCAATACCGATTCTTCCGCCGCCGGTGCACGCTACGTGACGATCCTGCGCGAGGAGTGCCGCGCGCGAGGCATCCGGATGTTCGACCTCGGGCAGGATGGCCAGGGCATCGTGCATATCATCGGGCCGGAACTGGGACTCAGTCTGCCCGGCGCCACCATCGTTTGCGGTGACAGTCACACTTGTACGCATGGCGCGGTCGGCGCACTCGCTTTCGGCATCGGCTCGACCGAGCTGGTGCATGTCCTCGCGACGCAAACCATCGTGCAGCGCAAACCGTTGCGCATGCGCGCCCGCTTCGAGGGCACGCTCGCGCATGGCGTCACCCCGAAGGACCTCATCCTCTATCTGATCGGACGTATCGGCGCGGCCGGCGGTTCCGGTCACGCAATCGAGTACGCCGGCTCGACGATTCGCCGGCTCGGCCTCGAGGCGCGCATGACGATTTGCAATCTGTCGATCGAGCTCGGCTCGAAAATCGGGATGATCGCGCCCGATGACATCACCTTCGAGTATCTCGCGGGACGGCGTTTCGCACCGACCGGCGCGCAATGGGATCGCGCAGTGACGCATTGGCGCACGCTCGCGAGCGATGACGACGCGACCTTCGATCGCGAGGTGAGCATCGCCGCGGCGGAGGTCGCGCCGCAAATCACCTGGGGCACCAGCCCCGAGCACGTCATCGCCATCGATGAGGCGATTCCGGATCCTGTGCGCGCCGACAATCCCAATCGCCGCGAAGCGATGCGCGCCGCGCTGGAGTACATGGGTCTGGAACCGGGCGCGACGCTCGCGGGCACCCCGGTTGATTGGGTCTTCATCGGCTCATGCACCAACAGCAGGATTACCGATTTGCGCGCGGCGGCGGCGATCGCAAAGCTCGGCCACGTGGCAACCGGGGTGCGCGCGTGGGTGGTGCCCGGCTCCGTCGCGGTCAAGCGCGAGGCGGAAGCGGAGGGGCTCGACTTCATTTTTCGCGAGGCCGGTTTCGAGTGGCGCGAGCCCGGATGCTCGATGTGCGTGGCCGTCAATGGCGACACGGTGGCGCCGGGTCAGCGCGCGGTGTCGACCAGCAATCGCAACTTCGTCGGACGCCAGGGACCCGGCGCGCGCACGCATCTCGCCAGTCCCGCGATGGCGGCTGCGGCGGCGCTGGCGGGCCGCATCATCGACGTGCGCAAGCTGGATGCGTGATGGACCAGTGAGATGGAAAAGTTTACCCGCCTGACCGGCATCGCCGCGCCTTTGATGCGCCCCAACATCGATACCGATGTGATCATCCCCATCGACGATTGCGTTTCGGTGCCGCGCGCGGAGCAGGGCCGCTGCGCCTTTCGAGCGTGGCGCTATCTCCCCGATGGAAGCGACAATCCGGACTTCATGCTCAACCGCGTGCCGTTTCGCGACGCGGTGATCCTGCTCGCGGGAATTAACTTCGGATGCGGCAGCTCGCGCGAGCCGGCGGTATGGGCGCTGAGGGGCCTCGGCTTCCGCGCGATCATCGCGCCGAGCTTCGGCGACATTTTCTATAACAACTGCTTTCAGAACGGCGTCCTGCCGATCATGCTGCCTGAGGAGACCGTGCGCGCGATCGCGGCCGAGGTTGAAGCCGCACCCGAGACGCCACTGACGGTGGATTTGGAAAACCGCATCATCAGCAACGGGCGGGGTTTGCGGATCGCCTTCAGCCTTGACGATGCGCGGCGTTCAGCACTCCTCGCAGGACTGGACGAAGTGGGCCTGACCCTCCAGCGCGACGCGGGAATCGCCGCCTGGCAGGTGCGCGATCGCGTCCGCCGTCCGTGGATATACCTCTAGCCGCAGCACGTCATTCGTCTTCCCTTAACATTGCCGTAACGCGGCCTTGATAGGGTGGCGCGGCGCGAATTCCAGGGAGGGATCGCACGCACCATGAAGAAAGGTTGGTCTGTTTTGGCGGCGAGGTTTGCCGTCGTCACACTAGTGTTGTCGTTCGCATCGTCGCCGGCCTTCGCGAGGGCGCCCAGGATCGCCGCCCCCAAGGCCTTCAAAGCCGATTTCTCTTACCAGGCAGGAAGCAACCCGCCGGAGCAAGGGGTCATGTACTTCTCGCATGGCAGGATTCGGGAAGAGATAACGCCGGCCGGAGGTGGGCCCAAGGCGGTCACCATCATCGACCAGGTAACCAAAACGATCTACGTGCTGGATACCGAAAAGAAGACCTTCAAGGTTCTGCCGTGGGATGCGCGGTCGGCGCTAATTTCCGAGGCCTTGCGCCGGTTTGAAAAGCGTGAGCTGGTCGGCAGCAAAACCATCGACGGGCAGGAATGCGATGACTTTGAGATTCACCCGAAGAACAAGAGCATCGCGCCGTTTCATTTTTTCGTAAACCAGACCACGCGGTCCCCGGTCCAGCTGGTGACTGAAGATGCCGATCCGGCCAAACAGATTCAAATCAAATGGACCAACGTTAAAGCCGGCTACCAGGCGGCCATAATGTTCGCCCCACCATTGGGCTATCAGGAGACCAAGTAGCTGCCGGTGGTTTATGCCTTGGGGTTTTTTGCCTCGGAGTCAGAAAAGAGCGGAGGGGAACCGGCCCACTCCGCTCACTCCGAGTCTAGTGACTGCCGTTTCCGTTGAGCGGCGCACCGCGCAAGGGGATCAACCAGTCCCATCCATAGCGCTGACGGACGCCGTCAGTCTGCAGATGACCCATGATCGAGTCCCCGCACTGCGCGCAGAACATGTAGGTGTCATTGGCCTGACCGACCGAGGCGGTAAGCGCGCGCTCGCCGGTCGGGCTGGCGGCGAAATCCTTGCCGCATGCCTTGCATCCATCGGTAACCACTTCCGCTCGATTGACGACCAGATGTGGCATCACGTGACCGTTGCCTTCGGACATAACCTGAATCCTCCCTTTTTCTTCCCTCAAAAGAATCTCGCGATTCGCTGTCCAAGGCAGCGAACGAAGCGATTCTTTCGGTACGAAAGCGCCGGAGCCGTAGCTTAATGAGGATTAAAACGCATCATTAAGCAAAACTAAGTCTCTCAGCGCCGATATAAGATATGCATCGTGCAGGAACCGAGTCTAGTGGTGGAAACTGGATGGCGCCCGCACACTTTCGGCCTTCGACCTTCGATCGAGCGCCGGGCTGAGCTTCCTGTATCACCTCGCGAAACGGAGCGTACAATGTTTGCTTCGCGATGGCTTGCTCTAGAACTTTGATGGCGGTGGTCGTGGTCGCATACCTTTCGCTGGTATGCGGTTCCGAGTCGCGCGCGGAACTCGACTACGAGACTGGCCAGGATAGCTGGTTCGCCCATTCCGCAACGCTACCGTGGTGGTTGTCGGGGCAGGGAAACTTCGTCTTCCAATGGCATCCGCGCTTCCCGGCGGAATATAGCGGCCCGCACAGTTTCGAGCACGCTTCCGAGCAGGCGGCTTCGGAAGTCACCACCTTGTACTCGGGTCTTCAACTCGACCCGACCCTCGAAGCTATACTCGATGTGGAGAGTGCCGGCGGGAGCGGGCTGAGCGAGGTCCTGGGGCTGGGAGGTTTCCCCAACGTCGACGCGGTCAGAAATCCTGAACTCGACGCGACGCCCTACCTCGCGAGGCTATGGCTTCGAAAGGTGATCGCTCTAAGCTCCGATACCATCCAGGTTGAACGGGGTCCGCTCTCGCTTCTGACGACGCTCCCGGTCCGCCGCCTCGATATCCACGTCGGCAAGATAGACCTGGTGGATTTTTTCGATCTCAACAGCGTCGCCGGCGACAGCCACTCGCAGTTTCTCAACTGGACCGTGGTCAATGATGGCGCCTACGACTATGCGGCCGATACCCGGGGCTATACCTATGGATGCGTCATCGACTACGAGGACCGTTACTTCGGATTTCGTTTCGGCGAGGCCCTGCTATCGAAGGTGGCGAATGGACTGACCCTGCAAAAGAACCTTCAGGATGCGCATTCGGAGAACTACGAACTGGAGGTTCGTCCGGCCTTGCTCGATGGCCATGACACCGCGATTCGCCTGCTCGGCTTCACCAACTTCGCCAATATGGGCGACTATCATCAGGCGATCGACCTTTTCCTCGCGGGTAAGACGCCGCAGCCCGAGATCGATGATCATCGGCAACAGGTAAGTTTGAAATATGGGTTCGGCCTGAACGCGGAGCAGGAGTTCACAGAATCGATGCGAGGTTTTTTGCGGGCGGGATGGAACGAGGGTCAGCATGAGTCGTGGAGCTATACCGAAGTGGATCAGACGGTGGCCTTCGGCGGCGATCTCCGCGGCACACTATGGGATCGTCCGCGCGATAAACTCGGAGTGGCATTCGTGGTTAATGGAATCTCGCGCAATCATCGCGAGTACCTCGGCCTGGGTGGACTGGGATTCGTCCTTGGCGACGGCCGGCTTACCTACGGTCCCGAAAAAATCATGGAGTGCTACTACAACTTTCCTGTTCCACTTCACAGCGGAGTCTTTGGTGCACTCGACCTTCAGTACATCGATGACCCCGGGTACAACCGCGACCGTGGTCCTGTGGTGGTTCCCGGACTAAGACTGCATGTCGAGCTATAGCCTTGAGCCGCGACGAATCGATTCGTTCATGCGCTTGATTACCGCCTGGGTAGACGCGGTGTCATTGAGGCGTGGAAACGGCTCGCCCGGTATCGGCACCCCGAGGAAGCGGCACAACGGCGCCCATCCTTCGCGCACGTCGAAGACCAGCAGCCGTGCGGGCTCGATAGCGTCGCGCACTTCCTGGTTGTGGCGCTGGAAGACTTCGATCGCGTGCGCCTTGTCCTCGAAACGATGGTCAAAGGTCTCGCCGAGGATGGCCTTGTGCACCATCTCGTTTTGCAACCGCACCAGGTCCGGCGCGTGGTCGGGCGCGGCGTCTTTCATCGGCTGGTAGATGGTCTCGCTCATGCTCTTGTACCAGGCTTCCGGATCGCGCAATGACAGCAACA
>Ga0210398_10002510_pt1 | contig 17897 bp, 13 predicted proteins | sample IncBWC4OmetaG_FD_161047 | JGI IMG/M metagenome (GOLD analysis project Ga0210398, IMG submission 161047) | Forest soil microbial communities from Barre Woods Harvard Forest LTER site, Petersham, Massachusetts, United States - Inc-BW-C-4-O | ecosystem: Environmental > Terrestrial > Soil >... | reverse complement strand
ATTCGGGCTGCTGTGGGATGGCGGGGCCATTCGGTTTTGAGAAAGAGAAATTTGCCATGTCGCAGGCCTTGGCGGAGCGGGTTTTGCTGCCTGCGGTTCGGGACGCCGCTCCCGACACGATTCTGGTGGCGGACGGATTCAGCTGCCGGGAGCAGATTGCCCAGAATTCCAGCCGCAAAGTCCTGCATTTTGCACAAGTTTTGCGACATGGCGGGGAGTAGAGACTTCGGCGCAAAAGTACATACCGGGCAAATTTTTCCCTCAGAAAGGGTACAAAGCGCCAGCCGGGTGTTTTTTACACTGTGATTACCCCTTGACAGCCGATTAGCGAATTCTAATAAGACCCCTATTTAAAACGATTTAACTGAAGGCCCGGCCAGGCCCCCCGTTTGGCAAACCGCATGCACTATGTGTTGGCATAACGGGATGCTGCGCAGCTTCCGAAGTGTGTTCTTCCAGATCATGCCAAGGAATGCGATCACAATGACTGAAACGACGAAAATGAAGAGCTTGATTACACCCTCGGCGGTTTCGGCGCTGCTACTTGCAGCGAGCCTTGGGTATCCAGCGGTTGCACAGAGCAGCTCGACGGCTCCGGCACAATCGCAGTCGGCACAGGTTCAGACAGGAACTTCGGCCAACCCTAATGAAAACAGCACTTACGCCACAGGTCAGCCCCTATCCACGAAGTCGAATGAAGGATTCTGGGGCAAGGTGAATCCCTTTGCGCGTAAGAAGTGGGTGAATCGGCAACTGGATCCAGTGAAAGACCGGTTGAACGAGCTCGATCAGCTCCAAGCCAAGAACGCCAATGATATCAAGGATGTAGATGCCAGGGCGCAGGCCGGCATCCATCAAGCACAATCCACAGCCGATCAGGCCAGCCAGACGGCGACCACAGCGAACAGCACCGCAACCCAGGCTCAGCAGCAGGCACAGCAGGCAAGCACCCAGACGGCCCAGCTCAACGGAACGGTTTCGAACCTCGATCAGTATCAGAAGGTCAATGACATCGAGATCCGCTTCCGTCCGGGGCAGACGGTCCTGAACGATCGCGCAAAGAGCGCGCTTGATCAGGTCGCGGCGCAAATGCGCGGCAAGAAGGGATACATCGTCGAAATTGCCGGCTACTCATCGACTCGCGGTCAGGCAGGCATTCAGAATTCGCAGCATATGTCGGATGCCGTGGTTCGGTATCTGGCGGAGAACGACATCCCGGTCTATCGCATCCACGAGGTGGCGATGGGCAACGCCAAAATCGACGATTCCAGCTCGCAGACGCACGGCAGTGTGGTGCGCGTGAGTTTAATGCAAAACAGTTTAGCGGCCTTGAACGCGACGCCCTCGGGCTCGGGTTCGCCGATCGGTGCGACGCAGCAGTCTTCCGCGCAGCCCTCCCCTCAGGGTGCTGTGTCGCAACCTTCGGCTCAACCACAACAACAATAACGAAGGCTCGCAACCAAGCTCTCACACAACGAGAGAACCAAGGCAGATTGGCCCCTCACCCGAGGGGCCGTTTTTTTGCTCTTTCGAAGGGGCCTGGGATGCACGTTATAAACCGCCTCAGTTTCTTTCCTGCGCTGCCCGCCCCTCCCGCATAATCGACATATTTCCTTTTTCCTGTCTGGAGGATTGCCGAGGATGATGCGTCGCCGGTTGGGGGTATTGGTTTGCCTGACGGTTTTGGCCCCTTTTGCAGCGGGGGCGCAGACCTTCACATTGCAAGAGGTGCTGAGCGCCCCGTTCAATTCGCAGCTGAAGGCGGCTCCGGTGGGGCAGAGATTTGCGTGGATTGCAGACCAGCAGGGTCGCCGCAACCTATGGATCGCCGAAGCCGGTTCGGATGGCAGCTACTCGGCGAGGGCGCTCACCCATTACGACGCCGACGATGGGATCGAGATTGGCGATGTGACCTGGACTCCGGACGGGCAATCGGTGGTTTATGTGCGCGGGGGTGACTTTGAATTTCCGGAGAAGCCGGCACCTAATCCTGATCTTTTGCCGCAGGGGGTCGAGCAGGATATCTGGATTGTCGCCGCCAAGGGCGGGGAGCCGCGCAAGGTGGCTGAAGGACGAAGCCCGCAGGTCTCGCCGAATGGGACGACGCTGGCATATCTGCTAAAGGACCAGGTGTGGGCGATCAATCTGAACGATCTGGGTGCCAAGCCGGAGCAGCTTTTTCATGAGCGAGGCAAGCCGGAGTCGCTGACCTGGTCGCCGGATAGCAAATTGCTGGCATTTGTGAGCGGGCGGGGAGATCACGCTTTCATTGGCGTGTATTCCTATACAGCCCAAACTCTGAGTTATCCGGCACCAAGCACGCAGAAGGATTCCGAGCCGGCGTGGTCGCCAGATGGACGGAGTATAGCCTTCCTGCGGGCGCCACCGGATGTTTCGGGGATAGATTTCAAACCGCGACGGACGGCAGAGCCGTGGTCGATCCATGTGGCAGATGTGGAAACTGGGCAGGACCACGAGATCTGGCGCGCAAGGGCGGGACCGGGCAGCGTTTTTCATGAGGCGGATACCGATCACCAGCTTTTGTGGTCGGCCGGCAACCGCATCGTGTTTCCGTGGGAGGGTGACGGCTGGATTCACCTTTATTCGATTGAAGCGTCGGGCGGAACAGCCGCTTTGCTGACTCCTGGCGACTTTGAAGTACAGGGCGTGGCTCTGGCGAAAGATCGAAAGACCGTCTACTTCACATCGAACCATTTCACGTCAGACCGGGGCGACGTCGACAGGCGTCACCTCTGGCAGGTCAGTGCCGGGGGTGGCGGCGCGCGGCAGTTGACGCATGGCGACGGAGTTGAGGTTGCGCCGGTTGTCACTGCTGACGGAACGATCGCTCTGCTGCACTCGGATGCGCGGGTGCCGATCCGGCCGGCGGTGGTCGGGGCTAATGGCGAAATGCGGGACGTTGCGCCGCAGCTTGTTCCGGCGGAGTTTCCTGCGGCGAAGCTGGTTGTTCCTCAGCAGGTGATCTTCAGTTCGGCCGATGGGCTTCAGATTCACGGGCAGCTGTTCATGCCTGCGGGAGGTGGGGCGAAACATCCTGCCATCGTTTTCTTCCATGGCGGATCGCGCAGGCAGATGCTGCTCGGCTGGCACTACATGCAGTACTACTCAAACGCATACGCGATGAACCAATACCTTGCGAGCCTGGGCTACATCGTTTTGTCGGTGAATTATCGCAGCGGAATTGGCTATGGGCTTAATTTTCGCGAAGCACTCAATTATGGCGCGGCGGGAGCGAGCGAGTTCAACGACGTGCTGGGCGCGGGGCTTTATCTGTGCGGGCGCCCGGATGTGGATGGAGCGCATATTGGCGTGTGGGGCGGCAGCTACGGCGGCTATCTGACAGCGCTCGCGCTGTCGCGTGCTTCGGATCTGTTTGCGGCGGGCGTGGATATGCATGGTGTTCATGACTGGAATCTGGAGTTGAACATCTGGCAGCCAACCTACGATCCGAACGCGGATAAGGACGCGGCGAGGATCGCATGGGAGTCTTCTCCACTGGCATCGGTAAAGGGGTGGCGCTCCCCGGTGCTGCTGATGCAGGGAGATGACGATCGCAACGTGCAGTTTTCGCAGACGGTGCGCCTGGCCGCGGCGCTGCGCGCACAGGGGACGCCGTTTGAGGAGCACATCTTTCCGGACGAGATACACGATTTTCTCCTGCAGCGTACCTGGCTGGCCGCGTATGAGTACGGGGCGGAGTTTTTCGGGCGCTATCTGAAGACGGAAAAGTAGCCATACGGCTGAAGAGCCTATCATTCGAGCGAATCAGGACTGAAAAAGGAGATTCCAGATGAAACGGGAAATCATTCGCGTCGAGCCACTGGATACCTACCTGGAAAAATACAAGGCCCCAGCTTCAACCGTGACGAAGCACGGCGACACAATCTACGTCTCAGGTTCTCCGCCGTTCGACCCCAAAACAGGAGAAATCTTCAAGGGACCGATTGAGCGTCAGACGGAGATCGTATTGGATCAACTCAAGCTCTGTGTCGAAACGGCAGGCTCTTCTCTGGAAAACATTCTGAAGCTAAATGTCTACGTCACCTCAGTAGACATGTTCCCTGCGGTGAATACCGTCTACAGGCGTTATTTCCCGGAGAATCCGCCCGCGCGCATCTTTATTAATGTTCCTGCTTGGTACGGCGGGTTTGATATTGAGGTGGATTGTATCGCCGCCGTTTTATAAGGCTGCTCTTTAGTTCGGTATCTATCTCCGCTCGTTGCGAGCGGCCACGAAGGCACCCTGTGCGACGGCACGGCGCGCCTTTTCGTATTTGCGCTTAATCTGCCAAGCGTGGGTGGCTGGGAGGACGGCTTATCAGCTGGTCGGATTGATGATCCAGGCTTGAGGAGTTAAGTGAATGATCGGTGGTAAGAACCAAGGCGCAGTCTAGGCGAGTGCGATGGGATCCATGCTGCACGCTTCGACCTACGGCGCGAGGATCCCGGTGATCCACGGCATGACGCAGTCGCCGCTGCGTGTGGCCCTATTCCGTTCGTAAAGCTTCCATTGGGTCTATGTGGGTTGCCCTTCGCGCGGGCATCAGGCACCCGAGCAGGGCGACGAAGAGCAACAAAGCGGCAATGACGGCGAAGGTGGCGGGATCATCCGGTCTGATCGCAAAGAGCATGCCGGAGAGGGCGCGCGTTGCGAAGATGGCGGCTGCGATGCCGAGGACGAGGCCGGCAGTCACGGGAATCATGCCCCGCACGAGAACGTTGCGGAGGATGCGCTCTCGAGTTGCACCTAAAGCGATCCGGATGCCGATTTCCTTAGTCTGGCGGGCGACGGAGAGGGCGAGAGTCCCGCTGACTCCTACGATGGTGATAAAGAGTGCCACGGCGGCGAAGAGGCCTAGCAGAGTCGCGGTCACGCGGGGTGTGCCGAGTTGCGCGTTGCGGAGCTGGTCGAGCGTGCGGACGTCGGTCACGGGCTGCTGCGAATCGATCGCGTGAACGACAGCGGCAACTTCAGTAGCAAGGCGCATAGGGTTGCTTCGGGTGCGCACGAGCAAGTGCATGTTGGCTACATCCTGCTGATAGACGGGGAGATAGATGGCGTCGTCTGACTCTTTATCGAGACCGTATTGTCGAACGTCGCTTACCATGCCGACGACGGTGGTCCATGTCTTGCCACGATCGGTGGATACGCGATGTCCGATGGGATCCTGGCCGGGCCAGTAGCGTTTCGCAAGGCGCTCGTTGACGATTGCGACCTTGGGTGCGTTGAGAATGTCGTTGCTGGTAAAGACCCGGCCGGAGAGGACGGGTACACCGAGTACGCGGAAGTATTCAGGCGTCGCTACCTCATAGTCGACCTGTGGAGCGGGCTGATCACCGTGGATGGGTTGCCCTTCGAAGACAAGGCCGCCGCTCATGCGGCCCATGTCGCTGTTCAGTGGCACCATCCAACTGAATGAAGCGCTATCCACACCTGGCAGCTGTTCTACGCGATCCAGCACCTGGTGGAAGAAGGCGTTCTTGAGGGTCTGCTCCTTGTATTTGGTCCAGTTGAGACTGACTTGCATGGAGAGAACATTAGCGGTCTTGAAGCCGGGATCGACGGAGAGCAGGTTATAGAGACTGCGGAGCATGAGGCCGGCGCACATGAGCAGTACGAAAGAGAGCGTGACCTGGGCGCCGACAAGCAGATTGCGCAGGCGGGTGCCGCTCTCGCTACCTGCCGTGCGCTCGCCGGCGTCAGTGAGGCTGGTCATGCGAACACGGCTGGCGATGTAGCCGGGGAGGGCTCCGAAGAGGATGCCGGTGAGGAGCGAGATTCCGAGAGCGAAGAGCAGGACGCGCGCGTCGGGGTCTATGTCGCCGGAGAGCGGAGTCATGCGGGCGGCATAGGCGATGAGGATCTTCGAACCGAAGGCAGCCAGGGTGACGCCCAGGACGCCTCCAGCCAGAGCGACGAGCATGCTCTCGGTGAGAAGCTGGCGGAAAATATTGGCGGGACTGGCTCCGGTGGCCATGCGAATGGCCATCTCGCGGGAGCGGCGCATCTGGCGGGAAAGAGCGAGATTGGCGAGATTGGCGCAGGCGAGGAGGAGGACGAGTCCGGCGGCTGCGAGCAGGGTGACAAATGTGGGCCGTGCGGCGTGGGTCAGTTCGGTGTCGACGGGCGCGATGAGGGGCGCGAAACCGGCGCTGGCAGGATAAGACTTTCCATAGGCTGCAGAACGGCGGCAGAAGATGGTCGCCAACTCGGCGCGTGCCTGCGCCACGGTGGCATCAGGCTTGAGGCGCGCATAAGCGGAGATCATGCGCATCTCGCGGTCGGCGATCATCTTCGGATCGGAGCGATAGGGGCAGGATGTCGTCGGCATGTAGACATCGTTCGCGTCAGGATATTCAGGCAAGGGCGGAAGCACGCCAACGACGGTATGCACGCGGTCATTCAGCTCGAAGGCACGGCCGAGAATGTTTCGGTCGCCGCCAAATTCCTTCATCCAGTAGCTGTAGCTCAAGAGCAAAGCAGGCGGCGCATTCTTGCTCTCGTCGACGGGGGTGAAGAGCCGTCCCAGCACTGGCATTACTCCCAGCACGTCGAAGAAATTCGACGAGACGACGCCTGTGGCGACACGTTCCGGGTTCTTTGTGCCGAGGAGGGTGAAGTTCATCGAGTGATACTCGGCAACGTCAGAAAAGGCGTGCCCCTGATCGCGAAAATCCTGATACTCCTGCACGGAGAGGCCCAGGGAATCGGGACCGACGAGCGTTGCGGTCTGGTCGAGGTGCAGGATCCGATCCTGTTGCGCGTAGGGCAGCGGCTTCAACAGAACGCCGTTGATGACGGTAAAGATGGCAGTATTCGCGCCGATGCCGAGGCCGAGGGTGAGGATGGCGACGAGAGCGTATCCGGGATTGCGCCGCAGAGTGCGGGCGGCATAGCGGAGGTCGCGCAGCAAATTTTCGAGAGGCGGGACACTGTTCATCTGCCAGATTTGCTCGCGGACACGCGTGGGGTTGCCGAATTTGAGATATGCCTGGCGGCGCGCTTCTTCCCTGCTCATGCCGCGCGCGAGGTTGTCGTCGATTTCGCTTTCAATGTGGGCTTCAAACTCCCGCGTGCGTTCTCTGTCCCAACGCTTCCTCTGAAAACATTTTCGCCAGCTCATGCCACTATTCCTCACTCAGTTCTCAGTGCTTCCATCGGGTCCAACCTTGATGCTCGCCATGCGGGCACTGCGCAGGCCGCCCCAGCCACTACCGACAACATCAGCGCGACTCCCACAAAGACGGTCCAGTCCAGCGGTCGCACGCCGTACAGCATGTCGCGAATCAGCCGTACCGCGAACCCTCCGCCGACGAGGCCAAGCGCCAACCCGGCCCACGCCGGAGCCAGCCCATCGAACAGCATCAGCCGCAGTACTTCGCTTCTCTGAGCGCCGAGCGCGATGCGTATCCCGATCTCGCCGGTGCGCTGCGTGACGAGATAAGACAGAACGCCGTAGAGGCCGACGGCAGCGAGCACCAGCGCGATCACGGCGAAGGCAAGAATCAGCATCGAATTGAAGCTCGCGTCCAGCGTCGACTTGCCGATCAACTCCGTCATGGTCATCACATCGGAAACCGGCAGGTCACGATCGAGCCCTCCAATGACTTTCTGCACCGGCAGCGCGAGTGCATCCACGTCATGGGTCGACCGCACCACGATGGTCGCGCCTGAGAAAACACCGCTGGAAAGAGGCCAGTACATCATGGGCCTCGCATCCTGGGAGACGTCATAACGCGTATCCCCCACCACGCCCACGATTTCGAATGGCTGTTGAGGAGCGCCAGTGGCGTTCAACCGCAGATGCTTCCCGATCGGATCTTCGCCGGGAAAGAATTTCTTCACCGCCGCCTGGTTCAGAATCGTCACATACGCGAGGTTCAGCCGCTCATTATCATTAAAGTTCCGTCCGCGCAGCAGCGGAATCTGCAGGGCGGCAAAGTATCCGGGGTCGGCTGCATTTGCCATCGCGTCCAGCGACTGTCCCTGCGGGAGTGGCGGATGCTCCACTATCGTCACCAAGTCATCTCCGCCCGATCCTGCTCCCGGTGCTGTCTTCACCAGCCCAGCGGCCTCGACACCAGGCAATGCCCGCACGCCGGCAAGCAGTTGTTCGAAAAACGCTGTTTTCTGTAGCGCATTCTTGTAGCGCGCTTCCGGAAGGCGAAGCTGCATCGTCAGCACATTATCGATCGCGCACCCCATATCGGTAGACCGAAGCTTTTGGTAGCTCTTGAGCAACAGGCCTGCGGCGATGAGCAGCACCACGGTCAGGCCAACCTCGGCTGCCAGCAACCCCTTGCGCAGCCGGGCGCGCGAGACACCTCCGCTATGCGAGCGCGACGACTCCTGCAGCGTCTCCAATGCACGTGTGCCACCGGCACTGAGTGCCGGAATCGCTCCTGCCAGCACACCGCTGACAAGCGTGATTGCCGTCACGAACAGCAGCACCATTCCATCCACGTGGATTGCATCAGCGCGCGCCATATCCTGCCGCGCATGTGCCAGCCATGCGATGGCCGCGCAGGCCAGCGCAAAGCCGAGCATCCCGCCAGTGACCGTCAACACCAGGCTCTCCGTCACCTGTTCACGGATCAGCCGCCAGCGGTTGCCGCCGAGCGCCGCGCGAATCGCAACTTCCCTGCGCCGTGCCGCCGACCGCGCCACCAGCAGATTCGCAACATTCAGGCAGGCAATCAGCAGCACGCAGCCCGTCGCCGCGAGCAACACATACAGCGGAGTCTTGTAGTCCAGAACGATATCGTCCAGCAGAGGCCTTCCGGTTACGTCTCTCTTGACGGCCGGGCCGGGATTCTCACGCTTGATCTGCTTCTGCACGGCATCGAGTTCACTGAGCGCCTGGGCCATCGTCGCTCCCTGTTTCAAGCGCGCTACGACGTCGAACTGGTGATTGTCGAGCGCCTGGGTGATACTCGGCGGCATCTCGTGATAAACGGCCGTCCATAGCTGCGTTTGGGTATCGGGATTAGCAAACCACGCGGGCATAATGCCGATGACCGTGTAGGGCTTTGCATCGAGAGAAATCTTCCTTCCGATGATGGACAGATCGCCCCCAAAACGGCGCTTCCAGAATCCCCACGACAGGATCACCGTTCCGTTGGCTGCCTGCTTATCATCTTCGGCGGTGAAATCTCTGCCGTATACCGGATGCACGCCTAGCGTCGAGAAGAGGTTCCAGGAGCACCGCGCCGCTGGAACTCTCTCCGGCAACTGACCACCCTCGGCCGAAACGTTATAGGAAGCCCATCGGTAGAGGAGCGCCATCTGCTCGAAGCTCTTTGATGCCCGCCGCCATATTGCAAAGCTCGCCGCTGACTCTCCTCCGCGGTTGTCCGGAGTATCCGTATCGTTCCAGCGCTCGTAAACCGCCACCAGACGGCCGGGATCCTTATACGGCAAGGGCTTCAGCAGAACGGAGCGCACGACGGTGAAGAGCGCCGTGTTGGCGCCGATGCCGAGGGCCATGACGAGCACGGCCATCACGGTGAATCCAGGAGACCGGGCGAGCGTTCGCGTGGCGTATTTCAAATCGCGCCAGACGTTGTCCAGGAGTGCGAAGGTGTTGATCTGCCAAATCTCTTCGCGCACTCTGCGTGTCGACCCGAACTTCAGATGCGCCTGACGTCCGGCTTCTTCTTCGCTCATGCCGCGGGTGCGGTTGTCGGCGATTTCCTGCGCGAGATGCAGTTCTATCTCCTGTGCGAGTTCGGCGTCGCTGCGTTTACGCCTGAAGAACCTGCGCCAGTGCATTCGGCTTCTCCCTATTCCGCTTCCCCGAGGATGAGGCCGATGGCGCGCTTCATCTGACGCCAGCGGCTGGTCTCAGCGGCAAGTTGCTTCCGGCCTGCGGCGGTCAGTCGATAGAACTTGGCTTTGCGGTTGTTTTCGCTCGCGCCCCAGTAGGACGAGACCCAGCCGCGGTCTTCGAGACGGTGCAATGCGGGATACAGGGATCCCTGCTCGACTTCGAGGACGTCCTCGGATGTGTGCTCGATCACCTTCGCAATGGTGTGCCCGTGGGCATCGCCCATGATCAGGGTGCGCAGGACGAGCATGTCGAGCGTGCCCTGCAGCATTTCTCCGCTCTTGTCTGCCGATTTACCTCGCCCCATGGGTTTGCGATTCCCTTCCACTCGATGTTCTACGGGAAACGAGAGTACACCACTCGATGTTCTATGGGAAGAGGAAAATGAAGGTTTGCCGATGCCATCCAAACACGCCTTCGATACCATCTATCTATGTGAGGATGGGGGTTCGGGCTGTGGAACCTGTGGTGACAATTCCTGAACGGCGCAGGTCGAGATCGGGCGTGCTCACGGTGCTGCTGGCCATCTGTCTGGGGCTTCTGGTGGGCGTCGGCGCGTTCGCGATCTTTCTGCGTGAGGCGACTTACGGCATATGGGACCGGGTGGCGACAAGGGTTTCCGGGCGCGCGCTGGTATTTAATGTCTCGCAGCCGACGGTTGTGGACAGGATCCAAAGACTGGAGCGCCTGGAAACGGTCACCTACACGATGGACAAAGTGGTGGAGGGCGATCGCACGAGCGCGGTCCTGCCGGACTTTCTGGTCGGCGACAAGCTATTGCTGTCGGTGCATGGACAGGCGATTGCCGGCGTTGATCTCGCCCAGCTCAAATCGTCGGACGTGACGGTGAACGGCAAGACGGTGCACGTTCATCTTCCGGCGGCGCAGATTTTCGTTGCGGCGCTGGATAACGGGAAGACCAAGGTGTATTCACGGAGCACGGGACTTTTCGTACCGGCGGATCCGGATCTCGAGTCGGAGGTTCGCGCAAAGGCTGAGCAGGAGCTACACGACTCGGCGGTTGCTGCAGGCATTCTCGATACAGCTCGCAAGAATGCGGCGTCAACACTCACAACGCTGCTGCTGAGCCTGGGTTTTGAGCAGGTGCAGGTGGACTGAAGGTCCACGCGAGCTTCGGTGTGGTTCAATAATTTATGTGAGTCAGACATTTGATATCGGTCCCGTCCATGTTGGCTCGGGGCAGCTGTTCTTGATTGCCGGTCCCTGCGTGATTGAGAGCGAGGCGCATGTTCGCAAAATGGCGGATGCGATCCAGCGGATTACGTCTGACCTCGGCGTTCCTTACATCTTCAAGTCGTCGTATGACAAGGCGAACCGCACTTCGGTCAAGAGCTTTCGCGGTCCCGGCCTGATCGAGGGGACGGCCATCCTAGGCCGGCTGCGTGCGGCGACAGGGTTGCCGGTGCTTACGGATGTGCACGAACCTGGGCATTGTGCCATAGCCGCCGAGGGCGTAGAAGTGCTGCAGATTCCGGCGTTCTTATGCCGCCAGACGGATCTGCTGGTGGCCGCGGCCGAGACGGGGCGGGCCGTCAACGTTAAAAAGGGGCAGTTTGTAGCTCCGTGGGACATGAAGCATGCCGTGGAAAAGGTGACATCGTCGGGGAATCCGCGAGTCTTTCTCACGGAGCGCGGTTCAACGTTTGGGTATAACAACCTTGTGGTCGACATGCGTTCGCTGGCGATCATGCGCCGGCTCGCTCCTGTCGTGTTTGACGGGACGCACTCCGTCCAGATCCCATCCGGAGCGAATGGCGTGTCGGGAGGACAGCCGGAGTTCATTCCGCTGCTGGCGCGGGCAGCGGTTGCCGCTGGTGTGGACGGGGTGTTTCTCGAGGTGCACGACAATCCGGCCGAAGCGAAATCGGACGGAGCGAATGCACTGAATTTGAAGGACTTGCGCGGAGTTCTAGAAAATCTGCTGGCTGTGCAGGCTGCTGTGGCGCGCTAGGGCCGTCGTGCCATAAAAGATTTTCTTCTTTATGCTCGAGCAACCTCCGCGGCTGCGGTTGGCTCATGCGCTGACTTCGTCCGATTTCCGTAGCTAGCCTTTACAAATGCGCTGAAGAGGGGATGCGGCTCGAGGGGCTTTGATTTGAACTCGGGGTGGAATTGGCATCCGAGGAAGAAGGGGTGGTCGCGAAGCTCGACGATCTCGACGTAGGTGCCGTCGGGGGTGGTTCCGGTGATGCGCAGGCCGGCGCCGGTGAGCAACGCTTCGTACTCGCGATTGAATTCGTAACGGTGACGATGACGTTCGCTGATCTCGGTAACGCCGTAAGACTTGAAGGCTAGTGAGTCGGGTTCGAGGAGGCAAGCCCAGGCTCCCAGACGCATCGTTCCGCCCATTTCTTCGACGCCGGTCAACTCACGGAGTTTGTAGATGACACGGTGCGGCGTGGCGGGGTCGAACTCGCTAGAGTTGGCGCCGTTGAGGCGGCATACACTGCGCGCGAACTCGATGCACGCGGTCTGCATTCCGAGACAGATGCCGAAGTAAGGGACCTTGTTCTCGCGCGCGTAGCGAATCGCATTCAGCATGCCTTCGATGCCGCGCTTGCCGAAGCCGCCGGGAACGAGAATGCCGTCAAACCCTGCAAGTTGTGATTCGAAGCCCTCAGTCTCGAGGCCTTCTGCTTCGATCCACGTAACGCGCAGCTTTAAGTTGTGCGCAAGCGCGCCGTGAACCAGGGCCTCTTTGAGCGACTTGTAGCTGTCTTCGTATTCGACATACTTGCCGACGATGCCGATGGAGACCTCGTCCTGCGGATTGTAGGAACGGCGAACGATCTCCTCCCAGCGGCTGAGGTCGAGCTCTTTGGTCTCGATGCGCAGGTACCTCAGAGCGAGCGCGTCCACGCCTTCGCGGGCGAATGTCAGGGGGACCTCGTAGATGGACTCAACGTCCTTGGCTGTGATCACGGCTTGCTCTTCGAGGTTGCAAAAGAGCGCGATCTTGCTCTTGATCTCGCGGGAGAGAAAGCGGTCGGTGCGGCAGAGCAGGATGTCGGGCTGGATGCCGATCGAGAGCATCTCTTTTACCGAATGTTGTGTCGGTTTGGTCTTCAGCTCCTGAGCGGCGCTGATCCATGGAACCAGCGTGACGTGGACAAAAACGGTATTCTCGCGGCCCAGTTCCTGGCGCATCTGGCGAATGGCTTCGAGGAACGGCAGGGACTCGATATCCCCGACGGTACCGCCGATTTCAACGATGGTGATATCGCTGGTGCCCGCGACCTTGCGCATGGCGTTCTTGATTTCGTTGGTTACGTGGGGAATGACCTGGACGGTCTTGCCGAGGTAGTCGCCGCGGCGCTCCTTGGTGATGATCTGCTCGTAGATTCGGCCGGTGGTGAGGTTGTTGTCGCGGCTGAGGTGGGCGTGAGTGAAGCGCTCGTAGTGGCCCAGATCGAGGTCGGTCTCGGCGCCGTCGTCGGTGACGAAAACTTCGCCGTGCTGGAAGGGCGACATCGTGCCGGGGTCGACGTTCAGGTACGGGTCAAACTTCATCAGGTTGACCTTAAGCCCCCGGCTTTCAAGCAGACAGCCGATCGAGGCCGCGGCCAGCCCCTTGCCCAAACTGGACACAACTCCACCCGTCACAAAAATGTACTTGGAGGACAATCCGGCTTCACCTTCTTTAATTGTTTTTGATTGGCGTACCTGGCGGGCACGATCAATTATATCGGTGTTCTTGGACAAAAGATAGAACGGAAATGGGTCGAAAGGCGAGCGAGTCGACCTGGTGACAGTGTCACACTCCCACCGGGTACGGCTTCGGCGACGACTCGTCTAGGTTGGCTCCGGAGCGCCAGTGCTCGAAACGCCCTTGCAGGAGTGAGAGCAGGCCGGTGTACCAATATCCGACGACGAACAGCAGCAGGAAGGGGATGGTGAAGTAGTTCTCGTTGACCCAGGCGTACCAGATGGTCAGCGCAAAGTAGCAGCCGATCGCCAGCTCGATCCAAGGGACGATGCCGAGGCGTTTGCGATACTTGGCGGCCTGCGCCTTCTCACCGCGCTTCTCAACACGGTACTTGGGGGTGCGCTTGAAGGAACTCTGGATACCGAACAAGGCTTCCATGACGGCACGGGTGTTGGTGATTGTGAGCCCGATGCCCAGCGACATCAGGAACGGAAGGTAAAGGAACGTTCGGTACCAGCGGTGAGGGTGAAGCTCCTTCTGTGAAACGAGATAGAAGGACGAAATGGAGAAGGTCGACGCCATGAAGAGCGGCAGATCGATCAGGAGCATCTGGAACCAGCCCTGGTAGAAGCGAATCACCATGGCAGGCATGAGGAGCACGGAAAGCACAATCATGAGCGGATAGCTGAGGTTCGCTGTGAGGTGGTACCAGGCTTCGAGCTTGGTGTGCCAGGGCTGATCGCTCTTGAAGACATAGGGCAGGATCTTCTTCGAAGTCTGGATGAGTCCCTTGGCCCAGCGCGCCTGCTGCGTCTTGAAGGCGGTCATCTCGATGGGCAGCTCGGCGGGGCACTCGACATCCTGCAGGTATTTGAATTTCCAGCCTTTAAGCTGGGCGCGATAGCTGAGGTCGGTGTCCTCGGTGAGGGTGTCGTGCTGCCAACCGCCGGCTTCGTCGATGACGTTGCGGCGCCACATGCCGGCGGTGCCGTTGAAATTGAAGAAGACGCCGGCGCGGGAGCGGCCTCCGTGCTCGAGGACGAAATGGCCGTCCAGCAAGATGGCTTCGACCTGAGTGAGGAAGCTGTAATCACGGTTGAGGTGGGTCCAGCGGGTCTGCACCATGCCGATTTCCGGCTGGGCGAAGTGGTGGATGACCTTCATCAGCCAGTCGCGCGGCGGCACGAAGTCGGCGTCGAAGATGGCGACGAATTCCCCGCTGGCGGTCTTAAGGCCTTCATCGAGGGCTCCGGCCTTGAACCCGTAGCGATTAGTGCGGTGGAGGTACACGATGGGGTGGCCGAGGACGCGGTAGCGCTCGCAGATGGACGCGGCAACCTCTTTGGTTTCGTCGGTGGAGTCGTCGAGGACCTGAATCTCGAGTAGTTCGCGGGGGTAGTCGAGATTCGTGCACGCGTCGATGAGACGGTCGATGACGAATTGCTCGTTGAAGATGGGCAGCTGGACGGTGACGCGGGGAAGCTGCTCGAAATGGCATGGCGGCTCTTTGGCGGCGTTCTTGCGGTGCTTGTAGTACAGGTACACGAGTTGGTACCGATGCATGCCGTAAAACGCCAGAATGATCATCACAATGAAGTACGGGATGAGCAGCGAGGTGTCGAACCAGTTCCAGCGGTAGAGGTGCTCGAAGGTGTGATCGCCATAGTGCGAGCGGAGATAGTGGCGAAGATCGTGCTTCTGCTGGAAGAAAAAGAGGGCGACGGCGTGAAGGCGGAACGCGCATTCGAAAACAAGCGATTTCAGCAGAGCCGTGCCTCCAGCGGGGAACTCAAAGGTATTGTACGGTGGCAGGCCGCAAAGCTGACTGCACAACTGGCCGAATCTTCCCTGAGGGCCTGCCAACGGCCCTCTGCGGCTAATTCAGGAACATCGTGCGGTACAGTGTGTCCCGTTGGACGGGCTTGAAGCCGGCGTCGCGAATGACGCGACGCAGTTCTTCCTCTGTAGTGCAGTTGGACGTGCCGGCGGCCTTAACGACGTTTTCTTCGAGCATGACAGAACCGACGTCGTTGCCGCCGAAGCGGAGGCCGAGCTGCAGAACCTTGAGCCCCTGAGTCACCCAACTTGATTGCACGTTCTCAATGTTGTCGAGATAGAGGCGTGAGATGGCCAGGACTTTGAGGTAGTCGACCGCGGTAGCCTCGTCCCAGCCGCGTCCGCCGAGAGCGGTGTTGTGAGGCTGAAAGCTCCAGGGAATAAATGCCGTGAATCCGCCAGTCTCTTCCTGTAGCCGGCGCACCTGCTCGAAGTGATTGATGCGATGCTCGTAGGTTTCGCCGACGCCGAACATCATGGTGGCGGTGGTGCGCATGCCGAGCTGATGCGCGGTGCGGTGAACGAGGAGCCAGTCTTCAGTTCCACACTTGAGGCGCGCGATGCGATGGCGGACCTCGTCGTCGAGAATTTCGGCGCCGCCCCCGGGGATGGAGTCAAGTCCGGCGTCGCGCAGGCGGATGATCGTATCGCGCACGGAGAGGTCGCTGTATTCGGCGATTGCAAGGATCTCGGAGGCTGAGAAGCAGTGCAGCCAAATTTGAGGGAACCGCTGTTTGATGCCCTTGAGCAGGCGCTCAAACCACTCGATCTTGAGGTCGGGATGAAGGCCGCCCTGCATAAGAACGCCGGTGCCTCCCATCTCGATGGTCTCGGCAATCTTTGCGTAGATTGTTTCGAAGTCGAGAATGTAGCCTTCGCTCGCGAGTTTGCCCTTGAGCGGCCGGTAAAAGGCGCAGAAGGTGCAGTACTCGGTGCAGAAGTTGGTGTAGTTGATGTTGCGATCGATGATGTAGGTGACGACGCCTTCCGGGTGCAGCTTGCGGCGTACGGCGTCGGCGTCCATGCCCAGTCCGATGAGGTCGTCGGAATTGAAGTAATCCAATGCCTGCTGGCGGGTGATCGGCATACTTCAATCTTAGAGGAAATTTGATGACGGATTCAACGAATCGGTAGGTCCTTTCACTGTCGCGAACGGATCTGGAGCAGTGGCGTAACATGGGTTGTGGTGTCTGAGGCCGCGGGAACGCAACCGGCCGGCAGCCTCGATCTTCTTAAGTCAGATCAAATCTGTTTGACGGTACCCCATTCAAGGAGCGACTTTCTCATGTCACAGCACCGGAATGCGATCTCCCGCCTTTCGTTTGTTTTTACGGTTGTTTTTCTAGCCCTAGCGTCATTTGCAGCAGCAGGCGTCTGTCGTGCCGCGGCATTGCCAAGTGACAACCCACCAGCCGCGAATGATGCGCCGAAACCCGCGCCGGATATCGTGATCTTCACGAACGGCGATCAACTCTCAGGCACATTTGTCCGCGAAGTAGGCGGGACGGTGACCTTCCACAGCGACATTGTTGGGGACATCAATATCGGCTGGGACAAGATCAAGGAGCTGCGCACGCAGACGAAGGTGGCCGTGCTCACCAAGAGCGTGACCCCCGAGAAGAAGAAGCTGCCGCCTAATGTACCGCAGGGCACTGTTACGGTCGCTGACGACAAAGTCGATGTGCATCCGGAAAACAATGCACCGGTGGAGACAATTCCGGTGAAGGACGCTCAATTCATTGTTGATCAAGCAACCTTTAACAAGCAGATGGCCGGCGAGCCGGGCTTCTTTGCTGCATGGAATGGTTCGGCCACGGCAGGCGCCACTATCGTGGAAGCGACGCAGAAGCAGTACGCATTCGATGGCGCCGTTGCCCTTGCTCGCGTTGTACCTACGGTTTCGTGGCTTAATCCGCGGAAGCGCACGACGGTTGATTTCACGGGATCGTACGGGAAGATCACTCAGGACGCGTATATTTCGGGAGGAGTCTTTTACCCGGCCACGAACACCAAGACGGCGCTTTACCATGCCGACGCCGAACAAGACTGGTATTTCTCACCACGGGTTTATTTCCTGGCGCAAACGGCTTTCGATCACAACTTCAGCCAAGGCCTGGACTTGCAGCAGATTTACGGCGGCGGCATTGGCTGGACGGCCATCAAGTCGCCCATTCAGGAACTCGATCTGAAGGGCACAATCCAGTATGAGAAGCAGACCTTTATCAATGCGACGGACGGAGACAATCAGAATCTGATCGGCTCGACCTTTGCCGCCATATATGCGCGCAAGCTTCCACGGGGCATGGTATTCAACCAGCAGGTCGCGTATATTCCCGCGTACAACAACCTGCACGCATACTCAGTGACGGAATCGAATTTGCTGTCGTTGCCCTTCTACAAGAGTCTAAGCTTATCGATCGGCACGCTTGACAGCTATCTGAACAATCCGCCAACCGCTCTGCCACCGACGCAGAGGAATTCGTTCCAGTTCACGTTCGGTGCAACCTACGTCATCAAGTCCAAGTACTAGCGAGGGCCAAGCCACC
>Ga0210398_10002507_pt1 | contig 17905 bp, 17 predicted proteins | sample IncBWC4OmetaG_FD_161047 | JGI IMG/M metagenome (GOLD analysis project Ga0210398, IMG submission 161047) | Forest soil microbial communities from Barre Woods Harvard Forest LTER site, Petersham, Massachusetts, United States - Inc-BW-C-4-O | ecosystem: Environmental > Terrestrial > Soil >... | reverse complement strand
TAACGCCCCATAGCGACACCATGCTGACCGCCGTCAGCAGCAATCGAGTTCGTTTCAGAATCATGTAAGTACCCTTTGTCTTTTGACGGTTGGCGCCTAGGCGAGCGCCGTGTCGTTGAGCGCGAGGGCGCTCGGATGTTTGACGACCGAGACGCTGGTGATGCCGAGCATCGCGGCCAACTGATCCGAGGGTACTTTCAAGGGCCCTGGACCTGAGCCGACGCCGGCGGCAGGCTGCGGATAGGAAGTGGAGCGTGCGGTGTGGAAGGTCATGTTGCCTTCGGTTTTCTGCACGATCTGATGGATGTGGCCGTTCAGCACGGTGACCGAGCCGAAGCGGCGCAGTTGCGTGAGCAGCTGATCCGCATCCCCGGTGCCCCAACCCCAGGGCTCGTAAATGGTCCATAGCGGCATGTGGGCAAACACCACGATGGGGGTGCTGGAGGAGCGGCCTTTGAGATCCGCGGCCACCCAGGCGAGCTGATCCGCCCCCAAGGTGCCCAAGCCGCCCGGCTTGAACTGCAGCACATTGATCAGGCCGATGAAGTGCACGCCGGCATGATCGAAGCTGTAGTAGCCCTTGTTGTTCGAGGCCTTGCCGAAGCGGTTGAAGTACTCGGTCACGGTGGCATCGCTGGTGTCGTGCTCGCCCGGGACGGTGTGCATCTCGGTGGTGCGCAGGCGCGAGAACAGCTGCTGGGCGGTGTCGAACTCGGCCGGTTTCGACAGATGCGTGATATCGCCGGTATGGATGATGAGGGCGGGCTGATCGGCCATGCCGTTGACGATGTCGATGGTCTGGGTCAAGGTGGCGTTGACATCCGGATTGGCTTCCTTGTTGAAGCCGATGTGCGTATCGCTGATCTGCACGAACAGCGGTTTGCCCAATTTGGCGGCGCCCTTGGCATCGCCGGCCGCCATGGCCAGATCGATCGGCGCCAGCACCCCGCCGGACAAGGCAAACAGCGTTCCGGCACCGCCGTAGGCCATGCACTTCAAGGCGTTTCGACGCGACAGCAGCGATTCATCCGACATATTCATCTCCTGAGCAAGTGATCGTTCTGCACAGGAAGACTTCCGAGCGTGATTTTTTATTCCATGCTTCCGTCATTCGAGCGACGTCAAGGGGTCTCGAGCGCGGGCCGCCTGATGACGTACAACCCCTTTTCCGCGAGCAAGAACGTGGTGCCGGTGTCCGGCTTCGTCGCTTCCTGGCGCACCTGCTTCACCTCAATGACACGATCGTCCTGTGATCTTCCCGTCTGCAGTACTTGGTAGTCTCGCGCACTTCGTGCCATCTCCAGATCGACGGCGGGCGCGATGATCTTGGCGCTGCCGTCGCTCGATACCTTGGTAGATCTCTGCAATTCCAGCCCTTGAACTTTCTTCAGCGTCGGAATCTTGCGCAGCTCCAACACCGCTTCTCCCTGGCCTTGGCGGAATCTCACCAGTGCTGCGCGCTCCCCGAGCGAGGAGATAAAATCGAAAGGTCCCGCCGCATCCAGTTGCGCCGAGCCCTCGCCCTTGACGTGCGCCGGATCGGTCACGTCAAAAATCGCCAGTTGCGCTCCTTGACGCTGTTCAACATATAAAAGCGTTCGTCCGTCCTTCGTGTCGTGCAGGAACATGGCCTCGCCGCTTTGCCGTGCGAGCACCGGAAGCTCCGTCGGTGAAACGAGCACAACCTTGTTGGAGGGTATCGCGTGAGCGGCAGGAGCCGTGGACATTGCGCCCAATAGCATCGCCATTGCCCGGGTCCAATTCTTCTGCACGCTGGTTGCGGGTTTTGTCATCGCACTATCTCCTTGCACTGCTTTTTTTGGTATCGACGGCAATGAGACTGCGCAGAAACCCTTTTTATTCCGTACCCAACGGGTGCGGCGCGCCCGGGCGTCAGGCCCGCAATAGCGGCGCGGCCGCATCGGCAAAACAATATGCGCGCGGCAGAAACTAATTTGCCGTGCCTCGCTACTCATGCACATAAGCAACATTGAATCATCACGGAGAACCCCATGAAATTGCGTCGCATCATCACGAGTCCGATTTCTCAATCATTCACGCTGAGCGCTGTCTGCGCGCTGGCCGTGGTCGCATGCGGCGGCGGGGGAGGCGGGGGCGGCGGAACTTCGGGCGTCCAGCAAACGGTCAGCCAATTCACCGACCATGCCTTGGTCGTGGACAACATGGAAGTCGTGGCGACCGCCGTGACGGTGGATGCAAATCTGAAGAATCCCTGGGGTATCGCAATCGCCACCGGATTGCCCTTTTGGATCGCCGATAACAACAGCAATGTCGCCACGCTTTACAGCGGAACGGGTCAAGTGCAAACCCAGGCCGTGACGGGATCGGCAACCACCGGCATATCCATTCCCGCCTCCGCGGCAGGCGTGCCGGCCAATCCCACGGGCCAGGTCTTCAACGGCACCGGCGGATTCATGATCATGACGAGCAGTGGGCTCGAGACGGCGTTGTTCATATTCAGCGGTGAGGGTGGAACCATTGCGGCGTGGGCGCAAACCAGCGGCGCCGCTGCGGTCACGGCTTTCGATGATGGCATCGTCAATGGACCGGAGCACGCGGTCTACAAGGGCCTCGCCCTGGGCAGCGTCAGCGGCGCGAACTACCTCTATGCGACGGACCTGCACAACAACAAGGTCGATGTCTTCGATACCAACTTCGCGAAACCCGCTGCGATGCAGGGAAAATTCGTCGACCCGGGCCTGCCGGCCGGATTCGCGCCGTTCGGAATCACGGCGGTGAACGGTCAACTGTTCGTCACGTTTGCCATGCAGGACGCGGCAAAGCACGACGAAATGACCGGGGCTGGGTTGGGATATGTCGACATCTTTGATATGAGCGGCAATTTCGTCAGCCGATTTGCCTCGGCGGGGCCGCTCAATGCCCCGTGGGGAATTGCGGTTGCGCCGGCAGGCTTCGCCACGCTGCAAGGCCAGGTACTGGTAGGCAACTTTGGCGACGGTACCATCAATGCCTTCATGCCCAACGGAACCTCCTTGGCAACTGCCACCGGCCCGCTCATGAACAGCGCAGGTCAGCCGCTTGCCTTTGCCGGCTTGTGGTCGCTGGTCTTTGGAAATGGCGACAGTGATAAGCCTGTCGATACCTTGTTCTACACCGCGGGCTTTGCCAGCCAGACCGATGGCGTGTTCGGCAGCATCACCGCCTCCACGATGATGGTGTCAACCGGATACTGAGCCGCCGGATGCGGAACCGCATGTCCGATGGGGGTGGTGGGCGTAAGCTCACCACCCTACCTCGATTTTCCGATAGACGATATCTATCGACCATCTAGCAGACAATCAATTGGACTCGTGACGTTTTTCGGTATCAGATCGCCTGGTGAACGCGAGGTCGTTCAAACATCAACCGGAAGGCGATCGAGCATGACGATACGGGAACTGCGCTACTTGGTGGCCTTGGCGAATCGCGCGCATTTTGGACGGGCGGCCGAGGACTGCCACGTATCTCAACCCACCTTGAGCACGCAGATCCGAAAACTGGAGGAGTATCTGGGCGTCACGCTCATCGAGCGCAACGCGAAATCTTTCGCCCTGACCCCGATCGGGCAGGAAGTCGTCGAGAAAGCGCGCCGCATCGTGGCCCAGGTCGACCAGCTGTTGGCCACGACACGTACCGGACAGGGGCCGTTGTGCGGGCCGTTAAATCTAGGCGTCATTCCCACTTTGGCCCCGTACCTCCTGCCGAAACTGCTGCCGCTGGTCAAGAGCCGCTTTCAAGCGCTGCAGCTGGTGGTGCACGAGGATCTTACCGGGCATCTGTTGGAACGGCTGCAGGGCTATCAGATCGACGCGGCGCTCTTGGCTCTGCCCCTCGATGGCGATCAGTTCGAGGAGCTGGCGCTGTTTGATGAGCCGTTCTGGTTCGCCTGTCCGTCGCGCCATCCGCTGGCGCAATTGAAAGCCGTCACCGAGGCGGATCTATGCGGCGAATCGATGCTGCTGTTGGCCGATGGGCACTGTCTGCGGGGCCAGGCGCTGGCCGCGTGCGGGCAAACCACGGCGGACGAGGAGGGCATCGATGATTTCCGCGCCGCCAGTTTGGAGACCATCTGCCAGCTGGTTTCCGCAGGATTCGGCTGCACCCTGTTGCCGGCCTTGGCGGCGCGCGCCCCGCAAGGCCCGGAACCCTCATTCGTCATCCGGCCGCTGCACTCAGCCAACGCCAAGCGCCGCATCGGTCTGGTGTGGCGGCGCGGGTACCCCAAGGCGCAGGAGCTCGCGCTGCTCGGAGAGCTGGTGCGCAACAACCCGCCCAGCGGCACGCTGCCCATCACGACGCCGCAGCCGCTCGCCGCGAGCCTTTAGCTCGCCGTCAGCGTTACGTCAGCGCTTGCCGTAGTCCAACGGCACGCCTTTGCGCTGCGCGAGAATGTACGCCTCGAGCGCCCGCATCTTCGGATCATCCGGCGCCAAGACTTTGCCGCGCACCGGATGCTCGATGCACCAGTTGATCATGTCGCGCAGCAGTGCGACCCGGCCCAACTGCGGCTGGAACTTAGGATAGGACTCGGGGTGTGTATTGGCAGCCCGCGGGTGGCACATGTCGCAGGACACGGCAATTTCGCTGCCCAGTTGATCGCCGCTGTGAAACACGGTGGAGCCGTAAACGGCCGCTTTATAGGTCTCGTTCTTCCAAATCTGAACGTCCTGGGGCGTGACCGTTCCATACGTTGACGATTGGCCGGTGCCGACCAGCTTGGAGTTGTCCGCCGGCACCACCACTTGGTGGGCTTCGACCTCGTCCTTGACCCAGTTGTTGTTCGGATTGCTCGCCTTCCACTGCGCCATCAGGGCATCGGAAATCTTTTGCCCCTCGGCGCGGGTTTTCGGCGCATCGTCCGATACCTGCACGGTTGTCTTGTTGTCACACAATTTGACGGTCTTGCTGCCGGCCACGGGCGACTGTTGCGGGGCCGCGCTCTGACTGTCGGCTTTGGCGGCCAGCGCCGAAGCCAGCAGAACCAGTGCCACGAAAGAAGGATTGTTCATTGCATTGCTCCGGTCGAATCAATAGCTGGCGAGTGTCGGCGCGACGGGGACATCGCTCTTGCCGCCGCTGCTCAAATAGCTGGCTTTCACCTGCATGGGGTTGCGGTTCCACAGGTTGTAGAGCATGTCGACGAGGCCGTCGGGGTGCACGCTGATCGTGCCGTCGCCAAGTCCGTCGTTGGGGTCGAACGGATTCGGCCGGTTCATCTGCACGGTCAATGCCGGCAAGCCCTGCGGCGCATAAGGCCAGGGCCATGCGGTGGACAGCATGCCTTGGAACTGGATATTGCCGATGCGATTGGTCAATACCTGGTGGGTATGGCCGTGCAATACCGTGACGCGCTCAAAACGCTGCAATATGGCCTGAACGTCCTCGGCGTCATCGGTCCAGAAGTTCCACGGGCGGTACAATTTGTACAGCGGCGAGTGCGAAAACACGATCAGCGGCGTCGAGGCCGGCACCTTCTCCAGGTCCTTTCTCAGCCACTCGCGCTGCGGAGCGCCCACTTCGAAGGCGCTCTGCACGGCATTGTCGAGCCCTGCCACGGTATGCATGCGCTCCGCAGGGCTCATGCCGCGCGCAGTCCAAAAATCCTTCTCCTGCACGCTCATCAGCACCACGAAGTGCACGCCCTTGTGGTCGAAACTGTAGGTCTGCGGGCCGAACAGTTCATTCCAGTGCTGGCCCATATCGAAGTACCAATCGTGCTCGCCCACCATCATGTGCAGCGGCGCTTTGATGCTCTTTAGGATTTGCGCTCCGAGATCAAGCTCTTCTTTGCGGCCGAGCTGCGCCAGATCGCCGCCATAGAACACGAAGTCCGGCTGCGGGTCGAGCTTGTTGATGTCGTCGACCGCGCGCAACAGCTGCCGCACGAAGCGCTCATTGGTCTTCTTGACGTACAGATGCGAGTCGGAGATGTAGGCGAAGGTAAATCCCTGGCCTGCCGTGCTTTGGGCGCCATAGGCCACGTTGACCGGCAGAAAGCTGTGAAAATGATTCGACGCGCCGGCGGCCAGCGCAGCGGCCGCGGCGCCGGTGGATACTTTCAGAAAGCTGCGCCGATCCAGGCTCTGCAAGCCGCGAAACAGGGTCTCGCGCTCTTCCAGATGCCGCGTTTCGACGCTCTTGATGTGGGGGATCTTGGTGTTGTCGCTCATGCTGTCGCTCCCTATTACTTCAGGCCCGCCGGACCCATCACACGCTGCTCGAAGGGCAACATCTCGCGGTGCGCCAGCGCGTTGTCGCGCAGCGGCCGGCTCTTGGCGGCGATGGCTTGCTGCTCGCGGAAGGCCGCTTCGTTCTCTGCGGCGAACCGCGTGTCGGTCAGCGCGAACAAGAAGGCCACCACGTCGTTGATCTCGTTTTCGGTCAAGTTCAGCGGTTCGATGCCCCCATCGAGGTAGGCGTTGGTTTCGCCGCCCTTGTTGTAGTGGTCCACCACGTCCCACAAGGTCTTCAAGGACCCGTCATGCATGTACGGTCCGGTGAGTCCCACATTGCGTACCTGTTCGGTCTTGAACGCGCCGATGTCGCCGCGGTTCCTGGTGACGAGGAAGCGGCCGAGTTCCGACATGTCGGTTTCAATCGCCAGCTTGTCGAGCGCCTTGGGGTCATTGTTCTTGCTCAGTACACTGAGAGCCTGCCCGGCCAGCGCTTCGAAGTTCTTGGTGCGCGCCGATACGCCGATGTTGTGGAACAGATTGTCGGTGCCGAGCGGATTCGAGGAATTGATCATGTGGCAGCTGACGCAACGGGCTTTGCCGTTGAACAGATCGAGTCCGCGTTGAGCGGCGGGCGACATCGCCTTCGTATCGCCGGCGGCAAAGCGGTCGAACGGCGCGTCGAGGAAGATCAAAGTGCGCTCGAAGCTGGCAATGGCGCGGCCGAGATCGTCGTAGTTCGGTGCGCGGCCGTAGGCCTTCTGGAACATGGCCCCGTAGGACGGATCGGTCTTGATCGACGCCATGGCGCTGTCCGCATCCGGATGCCCCATTTCGATGGGATTGAGGATGGGCAGCTTGGCCTGTTCCTCGAGTGACGGTGCACGTCCGTCCCAGAACTGGCTTTGCAGCAGTGCCGCGTTCATGGTGGTCGGCGCGCTGCGCTTGCCCAAGTGATCGCCGATGCCCTCCGATACGCTGCGATGATCGGAGAATCCGCGGCTGACATCGTGGCAGGTTGCGCATGCCAGCGTGCCGTCCTTCGACAAGCGGGTATCGAAGTACAGCTTGCGGCCGAGCGCGATGCGGTCCGGCGTCAATTCGTTGCCCGTCATCATATAGATGCTGGCCCAGGCCACCGGGTCGATACCCGCGGGCGGGGAGGTGTAGCGCGTGATGAGTTTGTCGAGCCGCTGTTCCTGCGCCGGTATGGGCATCGCGCCATGCGGCCCGGTCGCGGGGTCTGCTGCAAGGCTCGGACCGGCGGTACAGGCGAGATAGAGGACTGCGGTCATGCCCGGTGCACGTATCTTAATGGATGGTTTCATCGTATCTCCCGGCGTTCTATGCGCTAAGCGGCACAGTGCCCGATCGACCATTGAGTTCCCAATTGAATGTGTGAATGAGGGCGATAGGACTTGCCTATGTCCCGGAATGAGAGCCGATTCTTTGCATCTTTTTTACACCCGGAGTGCGTAAATCCACGGCTTCTTTACGTTCTGCAAATTATCCTAGTCGCCATGAAATCTACGCGGCGCCTCCGACAATGCACTTTGAGCCTGCTGGTGCTGCTCGCCGTCGGGCACGCCAATCTCGCGGCGGATCTGACCGGCAGGGCTCCCAGCACGTCCGGCATGACGCGGCTCGGGCGCGATCTGACGCGAAAATCGGGCGAATCCTGCTGTCGTGAGGCAGCGCTGGAATCGCAATCCGATCCGTTCCGGCAAGACTAGCGCTTCGTTCCATGCTCGTCTTGAAGCCGTTCTGCCTGTTCGTGGCCACTGCGGTGCTGGAAATCCTGGGTTGCTACCTTCCCTTTTTATGGCTTCGCAAGGGCGGTTCCCCGTGGCTGTTGTTTCCCGCCGCATTGAGCTTGGCTCTGTTCGCCTGGATGCTGACGCTGCATCCGGCTGCAGCGGGGCGGGTGTATGCGGCTTACGGCGGCGTCTACATCGGGGTCGCGCTTCTCTGGCTTCGCCAGGTGGAGCGCGTGCCGCTGACGCGCTGGGATATCGCAGGCGCTCTGGTGGCGATTCTCGGGATGAGCATCATTGTGTGGGGCGGCTGGCGCACCCGAGACGGGTAGGAGAAATGGCGGATCTCCCCATCGTGCTGCTGATCGAGGATGAGAACCAAATTCGCCGTTTTGTCCGTACGGCCTTGGAGGGAGAAGGATGGGTGGTGCACGAAGCCGCCACCCTGCAGCAGGGCCTGACGGATGCCGGAACCCGCAAACCCGATCTGATCATTTTGGATCTAGGCCTCCCCGACGGAGATGGAATGGACTTTCTGCACGATTTGCGGGGCTGGTCCAAAGCTCCGGTGCTCGTGCTGTCGGCCCGCGTCCATGAACAGGACAAGATCAATGCGCTCGATGCGGGCGCCGATGACTACCTCACAAAACCTTTTGGGGTGGGCGAGCTTCTGGCCCGGGTACGCGCCGCGTCGCGCCGGCGCCGGGACGGAGGAGACAGCTTCCCGGCGATTTTCCAATTCGGCGATGTCTGCCTGGATCGAGACGCACGCACGGTGCGCAAGGGGGGGAATTTGGTGCACTTGACCCCGATCGAATACCGCATGCTCTGCCTCTTGGCGGCGAATGAAGGCAAGGTACTGACGCATCGTCAAATCTTGAGCGAAGTGTGGGGACGCGCCCACGTCGAGGATGGACATTACCTGCGGGTATACATGGGCCACCTGCGCGCCAAAGTGGAATCCGATCCCGCTCAGCCCCGGCATATCCTGACCGAAACGGCCGTCGGCTACCGATTGGTACAACAACCCAGAAACTAAAAGCCATCCCAAAACTGCGCCGTGCCTCACGTCGCGGCGGAATGCATGACGGTTCACGTCACCGTCCTGCAACCGTGCGATTAAGCAACATTTTTTTCAACCTGGTTTTTACACCGTTTTTACGCGCCGTGCGCTCATTGCAACAACGTTTTTACGCCGGTGCTCCTAGAGTGTGCGCTCCAATAAATCTGCGCCCTGTTTGGGCGCATCGTTGAATCGTGAGTAAAGGATTGAGGAGACGGGATAGTGAAAATGAATGAAGCCCTAGGCGCGCTAGTTTTGTCGGTAGTGGCCATCGTGGCTGCGGCGCCACGCGCGGATGCCGACGAATCCGGCACGTCGATCAACTCGGTGGCGGCTGGGACCATCGTCGGCGTGGTGACCAATGCGGCGAAAGCCCCCATTGGCGGCGCGACCGTGACGGCCACGCGCGCAGGCGGCGGCATTCGCTCGACAGTATCCGGCAGCGATGGTGTGTACTCGTTCGCGGATGTGGTGCCCGGTGCGTGGGTGCTGACCTCGAGCGTGGAAGGCTTTCCCGACGTGACGCTGCCCCCCGTCACCGTCGTCGCCGGCAAAGCCGCGCGGCGTGACGTCGTCATGAATGTTCCGGCAAGAACGGCGCCGGCGTTCGCGCTCGCGCCTCCGGCTGCTGCTCCCGCCGCTGCGCCTGCCCCTGCTGCTGCGCCGACGGTGGCGGCGACCGTGCCCGAGGCGCTGCAGTCGCCGGACGCCGGTCCCGAAGTCGACACCAAGACCCCCTGGGCCGATATCGGCTATGTCGGCTGGATGAATGGTACGTCGCGCGAGCACCAGCCGGTCTTTGACACGAAGTTTTTCACGCCCGAGATCCGTCTGGACGTGAACTACCTGCAAAGCCTCAACCATCCCATCGACCACACCATCGTGGGATCCACCGAGGAGTTTCGCTCCGGTGAATTTCAGATCGAACAAGTGAGCTTCGGCGGCGATTTCCACTGGGACAATGTGCGGGCCCGGTTTCTGTCGATGTTCGGCATGTTCGCCACCACCACGCCGCGCAACGACGCGAGCTCCGGCGTGGGGCAGTGGGATCTGCAAAATGCCTACCGCTATTTCTCGGAGGCGAATGCCGGGTATCACTTCGATGTCAATCACGGGCTGAACATCGATGCAGGCGTCTTCGTGTCGTACATCGGGCTGTTCAGCTACTACAACTTTGACAACTGGACCTACCAGCCCTCGTTCGTATCGTCCAATACGCCTTGGTTCTTCAACGGGCTTCGCGTGCAGTGGTGGCCGACGCAGAATTTGAAGATCGAGCCGTGGCTCATCAATGGCTGGCAGTCCTATGCGAAGTTCAACAGCAAGCCGGGCTTCGGCGGGCAAATCCTCTGGATGCCCAACGACTCATTGAAGCTGGTCTTCAACAGCTACTCGGTCGGCCAGGACAATTTGCCCTGCCAGGCCAACGGACCCGTCGGGACGGTGGACGTCAATTGCCAGCCGCAAAACGGCGGCGGCGCGCATGCGCCGGCCGGATCTTATGTGGGAGCGGGACCGCCGGTTGACTACTCGAGGGTGAAGCGCATCCACGAGGACGACAGTATTGAGGTGAAATACTACGACGCGCACGGCACAGGCGGCGCCGGCGTGTCGAAAATGGCCTTCAGCTACACGGTTGACATCGGCTGCGAATACGGCGGCGGCGTCACCTGCACCGGCGGTCAAAACAAGGAGAACTTCTTCGGCATGATGCTGTACGACCGCACCTGGCTGCACAACGATCTTTACGCCGTGACCCTCGGCGGCGGCTTCATGAACAATCCCGGGCGCTATCTGGCGCTTACGCCGCCGATCAATGGCGCCACAGCCCAGAGCGGCTCGCCTTATTTCACGCAGCAGCCTGGGCAGAAACTCTATCAGTGGGATACCCAGCTCAATCTCCAGTACATGCCCAAGGACTGGATTACCTGGTGGACCGAAGCCACGTTCCGCCATTCCAGCGTGCCGTACTGGTCAGGTCCAGGCGGCGTGACGCCTCCGGGCGGCAACAACGGCTCGCCGGGCAGCTGTGTCGGCGGCGGCACCAATCCGACCACGGGCAATTGCAGCACGGGTGATTGGTTTCCGGACCTGCGCACGCGCGAGGTCGTCATCGGCGCCGGTGTGCTGGTCAAGTTCTAGCAGTTCTTAGCGCAAGTGCGGCTGCTCGCGGTTCCCATGGAGCCGCGAGCAGCTTAGGTCACGGAGGCAAGCTATGGATATCGTTTACGTGTTGATCATCGTGGGATTTTTGCTGCTGACGCTGGCACTGGTCGCAGGCTGCGCGGCGCTCGAGCGCAAAAAATGACGTGGGCTTATGCGCTGAGCGGCGCCGTTGCGCTTGCACTGCTGGTCTACTTGGTAGTCGCGCTGTTTCGCGCTGAGGATCTGTAAATGACCGCGCAGGCATTGTTGACCATCGGCTTCTTCGTGGTGGTGCTCATCGCCGCCGCCTACCCGCTCGCCATTTTCGTCGCCCGAATCGCCGATGTTCGCCCGATTCGCGGCGTGGTCGGCGCGGTGGAGCGATTCCTCTACCGCCTGGGCGGTGTCGATGCGCAACAGGACATGTCATGGACGCGGTACGCGGTGGCGCTGCTGCTCTTCAATGCGCTCGGAGCGCTCGTGGTATTTGTGTTGCAGCGCCTGCAGCTCTGGCTGCCCCTGAACCCGCAGGCTTTCGTGAATGTCTCGCCGGATTCGTCCTTCAACACGGCGGTGAGCTTCGCGACCAACACGAACTGGCAGGGATATTCCGGCGAGTCGACCATGAGCTATTTCACGCAAATGGTGGCCCTCGCAGTCCAGAATTTCCTGTCCGCCGCCACCGGCATCGCGGTCGCATTCGCGTTGATCCGCGGCTTTGCTCGCCGCTCGGCGCAGGGGATCGGGAATTTCTGGGTCGATGTCACCCGCAGCACGGTTTACATTCTGTTGCCGCTTTCCCTGCTGTTGGCGGTGATTTTCATGGGCCAGGGCGTCATCCAGAACTTCGATGCCTACAAAGACGCGAATACCGTGGAGAGCCTCACGTACGCGAACCCCAAACTCGACGCCGACGGTACGCCCCTGAAGGACGCCCAGGGCAATCCGGTCACCGAACCTGCGACGACCCAGACTCAAGTGTTGGCCATGGGGCCGGTGGCTTCCCAGGAAGCCATCAAGATGCTCGGCACCAACGGGGGCGGGTTCTTCAACGCAAATTCCGCACATCCGTTCGAGAATCCGACTCCGCTCAGCAATTTTATTCAGATGATCGCGATGTTTTTGATTCCGGCGGCCTTGTGTTTCGTGTTCGGACGCATGGTGGGCGATTCGCGTCAGGGCTGGGCGGTGCTCGGCGCCATGACGCTCATCTTCGTCGTGATGGCCGTCGTCGCCACCTGGGCCGAGCAGCAGGGCAATCCTGCCATTGCGGCCCTGGGCGTGGACCAGACTCATAGTGCCATTCAGGCGGGCGGCAACATGGAAGGCAAGGAGACGCGCTTCGGCATCGTCTCCTCGGCGCTGTTCGCCACCATCACGACGGCGGCGTCGTGCGGGGCCACCAATGCCACGCATGATTCCTTCACGCCGCTGGGAGGCCTGGTGCCGATGTGGCTCATCGAGCTCGGCGAAGTGGTGTTCGGCGGCGTGGGTTCGGGTCTTTACGGCATGTTGATCTTCGCCATCATGGCGGTGTTCATCGCGGGCCTCATGATCGGACGCACACCGGAGTACATCGGCAAGAAAATCGAATCCTTCCAGATGAAAATGACCGCCATCGTCATTCTGGTGACGCCGTTTCTGGTACTGGCCGGCTGCGCGATCGCCGTGATGTCGGAACAGGGCCGGCTCGGCATTGCCAATCCCGGCGCGCACGGATTTTCAGAGATTCTGTACGCCCTCTCCTCGGCCGCCAACAACAATGGCAGCGCGTTCGCGGGTCTGTCCGCCAACACGCCTTTCTACAATTCCCTGCTCTCCGTGGTGATGTGGTTCGGACGCTTCGCCTTCATCGTCCCGGTGCTGGCGATCGCCGGGTCGTTGGCCAAGAAAAAGCGCATCGAGCCCACCGCCGGCACGCTGCCGACCCACGGGCCGCTGTTCGTCGCCATGCTCGTCGGCACGGTGGTGCTGGTGGGTGCCCTGACCTATGTGCCGGCGCTCGCGCTCGGTCCGGTCATCGAGCATCTGCAGCTCCACGCGATTCACTAGAGGATGGAAAGAAGTGGTTCGTAAATCCTTGAGTCTCTTTGATTCGAAGCTGGTAGGGCCTGCGATTACCGATTCCTTTCGCAAGCTCGCGCCGCAAACCCAGCTGCGAAATCCCGTGATGTTCGTGGTCTATGTCGGCAGCATCTTGACGACGATCTTGTTTTTTCAAGCGTTGCGAGGGTTGGGCGAAGCGCCCGCCGGATTTATTTTCGCGATCACCGCCTGGCTGTGGTTTACGGTGCTGTTCGCCAATTTTGCGGAAGCCTTGGCGGAAGGCCGCAGCCGGGCGCAGGCGGCGTCTCTTCGCGGTTTGAAGCAAACGACCATGGCAAAGAAAATGCAGTTGCCGAAATTCGGGTCGAATTGGGTGCCTACTCCCGCCACCGAACTGCGCAAGGGAGATTACTTTCTCGTCGAGATCGGCAATGTGATTCCGGCGGACGGCGAGGTGGTGGAGGGTGTGGCGTCGGTGGATGAAAGCGCCATCACCGGCGAATCGGCTCCCGTGGTGCGCGAGTCCGGCGGTGATTTCTCCGCCGTGACCGGCGGAACCCGGGTGCTCTCCGACTGGTTGATCGTGCGCGTTACCGTCAATCCCGGCGAAGCCTTCATCGATCGCATGATCGCCATGGTCGAAGGAGCCAAGCGACAAAAGACGCCGAATGAAATCGCCCTGACGATTCTGCTCATCGCGCTGACGCTGGTGTTCCTGCTGGCTACCGCCACCCTGTTGCCCTTCTCGCTGTTCAGCGTCGACGTGGCGAAACTAGGAGCGCCCGTCACGATCACGGTGTTGGTCGCGCTCTTGGTGTGCCTGATTCCTACCACCATCGGCGGCCTGCTCTCGGCGATCGGTGTCGCGGGTATGAGCCGGATGATGGCCTCCAATGTCATCGCAACCTCGGGCCGCGCCGTGGAGGCGGCGGGCGATGTCGATGTGCTGCTGTTGGATAAGACCGGAACGATCACACTGGGCAACCGGCAGGCGGCAGCCTTCATTCCCGCCGACGGCGTGACGGAGCAGCAGCTCGCCGATGCCGCTCAGCTGAGCTCGCTGGCGGACGAGACGCCGGAAGGCCGCAGCATCGTGGTGCTGGCCAAGCAGCGCTTCAATTTGCGCGAAAGAAACTTGGGGCAGCTCGAGGCGACCTTCGTCCCGTTCTCGGCGCAGACCCGGATGAGCGGCGTCAACATCGGTACCCGCGAAGTGCGCAAGGGCGCGGCGCAGGCGGTGCGTTCCTACATCGAATCCCAAGGATTTACCTTTCCCGAGAAGGTCGCGCAGTCCGTCGACGAGGTCGCCCGCAAAGGCAGTACGCCGCTCGTGGTCAGCGATGCGGGCCGTGTCTTCGGCGTCGTGGAGCTGAAGGACATCGTCAAGGGCGGAATCAAAGAGCGCTTCGGTGAACTGCGCCGCATGGGAATCCGTACGGTGATGATCACCGGTGACAACCGCTTGACGGCGGCCGCCATCGCGGCGGAAGCGGGAGTGGATGACTTTCTCGCCGAGGCCACGCCCGAAGCCAAGCTGAAACTGATCCGCCAGTATCAGACCGAGGGCCGTCTCGTCGCCATGACCGGCGACGGCACGAACGATGCGCCTGCATTGGCCCAGGCAGACGTCGCCGTTGCGATGAACTCCGGCACCCAGGCGGCAAAGGAAGCGGGCAACATGGTGGACCTCGATTCCAACCCCACCAAATTGATCGAAATCGTCGAGGTCGGCAAGCAACTGCTGATCACCCGCGGCTCGTTGACGACGTTTTCGATTGCCAATGATGTCGCGAAGTACTTTGCCATCATTCCCGCCGCATTTGCGACCACGTATCCGCAGTTGGCCGCGCTCGATGTCATGCGCCTGACGAGCCCGAACTCGGCGATTCTATCGGCCGTCATTTTCAACGCACTGATCATCGTCGCCCTCATCCCGCTGGCGCTCAAAGGGGTGAAATATCGCGCGCTTGGAGCCGCTGCCTTGCTGCGGCGTAATCTGTTGATCTACGGTGTCGGCGGCATCGCCGTGCCGTTCGCCGGCATCAAGCTCATCGATATGGCGCTGACGGCGTTGCGGCTGGTCTAGGAGTACCCATGTTGAAACAGATGCTGCGTCCCTTATTGGTCTTGTTCGTGCTGCTTACGGCCCTGACCGGATTTGTCTATCCTTTGGTCGTGACCGGCATCGGAAAAATCGCCTTTCCCGATCAAGCATCAGGCAGCTTGGTGGTGCGGGATGGCAAGTTGGTGGGCTCCTCGCTCATTTCCCAATCCTTCCAGGATCCGAAATATTTTTGGGGTCGATTGTCCGCGACCACACCCATGCCGAACAACGCGAGTTCTTCGGGCGGCTCGAACTTGGGGCCGACCAACCCCGCATTGCTGGACGCGGTGAAGGCCCGGATCGATGCGCTGAAAATGGCCGACCCGGACAATACGCTGCCCATTCCGGTCGACCTGGTCACCGCCTCGGCGAGCGGCCTCGATCCGGACATCACGCCGGCAGCGGCGCTCTACCAGGTGGCACGCGTCGCCCGGGTGCGCGGGCTCGATCCCTTGAAGCTGCGCGAAATGGTGCTGGCGCAGGTCAAAGGTCCGCAGTGGGGTATTTTCGGGGAATCGCGCGTCAATGTGCTGCTGCTCAATTTGAGCCTGGATCGCGCGCAGTAACGGCGGTTCGGGCGCTTTACAAATCTTTACGAGGCCCGCAAAAGCCGCTAACAGTCCGCGCGCACACTGTTCATCGTGTCATTCACCGATAAGGGACCCACCATGAATATCTCCGCGGAATCCAAGCCCAAGGGGCGCTCTCTGTTCAATCGCTGGACGCTGGTCGCGATGCTCGCCGGTGCCACCCTGGTCGGCGGCGTCGCTGCCTGGGCAAATGGAAATGGTGTATGCGGCTGGCATCACGGCATGACGAGCGGCCAAGGCGCGGCGGATGTCGGCGCCCATGTCGATCACATGCTGAAGCATTTGTACGGGGAGATTGACGCCACCGATGCGCAGAAAGCACAGATCACGCCCATGGTGAAACAGGCGATGAACGACCTGCTGCCGCTGCACACCCAGCTGCGATCGGCGCACACCCAGGCCCTCGCCGCGTTGACGGCAAATCCGGTGGATCGGGCAGCGCTGGAAACGTCCCGCGTCGCGCATCTGCAGCTGGCCGATCAGGCTTCCAAACGTCTGGTACAGCTCATGGGCGATGTCAGCGACGTGCTCACGCCGGCGCAGCGCAGTGCGTTCGCGGCTCACCTGAAAGACATGCACGGCAACCCCGCCCCGTAGTACCACTGGGCCGCCTGGTACCGCTGGCTTTGGCGGCCGGCTGTCTTTAGAGTCGGCCTGGCAATGGTCGAGCGCATTTTATTGGTCGAAGATGATGCCCGGCTGGCCGAGATGCTGAAAGAGTATCTCGGTCAGGCGGGTTTTGCCGTCACGGCGGTTTCACTCGGGGCGGAAGCGCTCGAGCGCCTGAACGAGATGGAGTATGACGCGGTCGTCCTCGATTTGATGCTCCCGGATATGGACGGCCTGGAGGTTTGCCGCCGGCTGCGCGCGGAGCACGACACGCCCGTGCTGATGTTGACCGCCCGCGGCGATGCGATCGACCGTATCGTCGGTCTGGAATTGGGGGCCGACGACTATCTGCCAAAGCCCTTTGAGCCTCGGGAGTTGCTTGCGCGCCTGCGCGCCATCGTGCGCCGGCGTGTACGGCATGCGGCGGGTGAGAAGGCGCTGCACTTCGGCCGCCTGGAACTCGATACCGCGGCACGGGCGGTGCGTCTGGATGGACGGGCGTGCGAACTCACGAGCTACCAGTTTGATTTGCTGGTGGCGTTGGCGAAAAACGCCGGGCGGGTGATGTCGCGGGAAGTCTTGATGGATCTGGTGAAGGGCGAGAGCTTCGAATCCTTCGATCGGTCCATCGACGTGCACGTCTCGCGCATTCGCGCCTGTATCGAGGACAATCCCAAGAAGCCGCGGCGCGTGATCACCGTACGCACGGCCGGCTACGTCTTCGCCAAGGCCCAGGACTGATGTTGCGCCTGTATGTTCGCTTCTATCTGGCGCTGCTGGCGAGCCTCGCTCTGTTTGGCCTGGCCGCCGCGGCGCTGTGGCATCTGGCGGGCGGCCCGATGGAGCAGGCCGGCATCACGCTCGCAAGGGTGGTGCAGAACGCTCTGCCTTCGGCAGACGCCTCTCCGGACCAGCAGCAAGATGCGCTGCGGCGCCTGGCATCGGGACTCGACGCAGACGTCACCTTGTTTGCGCGGGATGGAACGGTCATCGCCGCCATCGGCCGTCCATTGCCGCCGCCCCAGGCGCTGCGCCACCATGTGCTGACGTTTGCCCCGTGGGGGAATGGCACCGTTTCGGGTGTGCACTTGGGGGACGGCCGTTTGCTCGTCGCCAGCGTCCCGATCGGCGCGGGGAACTCGCGGATGATTTTTCATAGTTTGTTGTTGCTGGTAGCTTTGGCCATCGGTGTCGCCGCCTTCCCCATCGCACGGCAGCTGACCCGGCGTTTGGAGCGGCTGCAACGGGGCGTCGAATCGCTCGGCGCCGGTGATCTCGCGGCACGTGTCGGGGTCGAGGGCCACGACGAAGTGGCGCGCCTGGCGGCCAGTTTCAACCGCGCCGCGGGCCGCATCGAGCAGCTGGTTCGAGCACACCAATCGCTACTCGCCAACGCCTCG
>Ga0210398_10002505_pt1 | contig 17913 bp, 2 predicted proteins | sample IncBWC4OmetaG_FD_161047 | JGI IMG/M metagenome (GOLD analysis project Ga0210398, IMG submission 161047) | Forest soil microbial communities from Barre Woods Harvard Forest LTER site, Petersham, Massachusetts, United States - Inc-BW-C-4-O | ecosystem: Environmental > Terrestrial > Soil >... | reverse complement strand
TGTAACGTGAGATTCCCGATTCGTAGGTGTAGCTGAGGACTGGATCAAACAAAAAAGTGGTCGTTCTTGTTTCTACCAGGATGCATGCATGTCCAAAATAGCGCCAACGAATGCCGTTGCCCTGGTATCTTTCATAAATTGCGGGGCGATCCGGAGTGAAGAATGAGCGGAAGAGCGCCTCATCTTGGGCCCCGACTCCACAACGTTCTAATAGTTCCTCCACCACCACCGGGTTGCGCTTTGCGTCGAAGAGACGATCAAGCGCATCACTCCGGAAAGGGAGCTTCATATGCAATACATCGGATTCCGGCAGCCGCGGTGTGCTCAGCACGAACGGGCGGTCGTCTCCAGTGAGGTGGGACATCATGATGCTTTGACGCTCTGCTCTGTAGAGTTCGCTTCGGTAAAGCAGCGGCTCGATTAGCCGGTACGAGGGGTGGTTGTTCAGGTCATAGACAAGTTCCACATAACCCTTAAGGACCTCCGGTACCAGCGCATACAGGGGATGCAAAGATTCCCCCCTGGCCTTGGACTGCAGCATTTTGTCGAGGTCTTCAAGGGCCCTCGAGAATGCGCGGAGGCACGGCTGATTAAGGATTGTTCGATCAAGCAGTTCTTTGATCTCATCCACGCGCCGGCCGCCATGATCAATGAATGGGCCCCCGAGCATCTTCGGGTTCTTCACTGCATTCGCATGGATTTCTGGCGCCGAAATATAGGACTGCATAATCTTGGCGTGCCGTTCGGTGGCATTTCTGGCGGAGGTCGCAGGCGCAACTAAGTGCGGCCATGCGTACCATTGGTCGACAAGCGGTTCGACTTGAATGTTCGACCGCAGATATACCTGGTCCATGTTCTTGCCTCGCTACTACTAGTTGTCCAAGTTGGCTTCCGAACTATTCAGGCGCCTACAGAAGTTGGGGTGGTTAATCTTGCCTAGAGGATGGCCGCTTGGAGATTTTGACGCCACCGGGCAGATCAACATGGCTAATCTAGGTGCGATACCATTCGCCAATAGCCCGTGCTCCCTCACCCCATATCATGGACGCATGTGTACCCGGCACTCGGCATACTTCGAGATTAGTCACAAGCGTTCTTACGTGATCCAAGTTGCTCCTGGCTTCTTTCCCTGTTCCATCCGAAGGCGCGAAGAACACGACTCGCCCAGAAAACTTTGAAGGGACATAGCGTTGCGCAGCCGTGATGTGTTCGCGTATCAGGGCAGCCAGCCGTTTCGCGAGGCGAACGTCAACTTCGGCTGGAATTAGGTTGGACGATTTCGCACCGCCAAGAATGGCCGCAAGACGTTCGTCCGAGCTAGCTGGAGGCAGATCTAACACGCCAAGTCGGTCCTCTGGATCGAATACCGAGGACAGTAACTGTGCGTCGTCGAAATGCGGTGGATACGACGGATACGGCCGATCTTCTTCGCGGCGGGGTTTCGAACCATCCTCCGCTCGACAGTTGGGAATGAAGCTGTCAATCAGGCCAAGAGAAGAAACGCTTGCTTCGACTTCTTGGAGCTGTCTCGCCATCTCGAAGGCAATCAGCCCCCCGAATGACCAGCCTGCCAGATGGTATGGACCTTGTGGCTCCGCCGATTTCAGCTGATGGACGTATCGGCGTGCCACTTCTTCTATTGAGCTTACGTTCCAATCCACCGCATTGGAACTTAGCGAAGCGGCCGGAGACTGGATTCCATAAACAAGGTGATCTCCTCCCATCGCGCGCGCAAGCTCCAAGTAGACGATTGCATATCCTCCAAGTGGATGCACCAAGAATACCGGCGCTCCAGATCTCTCCCTGGATACCCATGTCGACTGCAACGTGAGGATTGCTGGAGTGGCGTTGGACGAGACTGCGGCACCATCGAGCACGATTTTGCTAATGCCTTCTAACGTCGGGTGCATGAACAAAGAGGCAACGGGAACCGCGACTCCCAATCTTTCTTTGATGAGATTCAGGCATTGCAAAGCATTAAGGGAGGTGCCGCCGCGGTCGAAGAAATTGTCCAGACACCCGACTCTCCTAGTATCCAGACACGTTTCCCAGATGGATGCGATCTCACTCTCAATTTGATCTCGGGGCGCGATATAGGTGAGCGCCGGTGGATCATTAGTTGCATCGGGTTCTCGAAGCGCCTGACGATCGAGCTTTCCATTGGCGGTCAACGGTAGTTTCTCTAGGAAGACGAACGCACTTGGGACCATATACTCTGGCAACTCACGCTTCAAATGAGCTCGCATTTCCGATTTGCTGATGTCGGAATCCGCCTGCAGCACGATATAGGCCACCAAACGCTTTTCCCCGCGCTCGGTGTCACGGGCAACCACGACCGCGCGCTCTACCGAAGGCATCTGAGCCAGTGCAAGTTCAACATCGCCAGACTCGATTCGATAGCCACGGATCTTGAGCTGATGATCGGCACGACCCACATACTCCAGCGCACCATCGCGACGTCGGCGAGCCAGATCGCCGCTCTTATATAGTCGCGCCCCTGCGCTGCCGGGGAATGGATTGGGCACGAATCGTTCAGCCGTCAGCCCGGGCCGATTTAAGTAGCCGAGTCCCACGCCCTCGCCACCCACGTAGATTTCGCCCGTAACACCGATCGGAGCTGGATTCATTCCCTCATCTAGCACATAAGTGGTCGTTGTTGGAATCGGGGTGCCGATGACACTAGTAGCGGTCTCGATGTCTGCGGGGGAAAGTCTGTGAAATGTCACGTGGACTGTTGTTTCGGTTATTCCGTACATGTTGATCAACGTTACATTCTCGTGTCTTTCCATAAATGACTTCAGCAGCGACGGCTGCAAAGCCTCTGCGCCAAAGATTAGGTACTTTAGTGCGAGACCCGCACAACGTTCCTCCGACAACGCATGAGCGAGTTGGTAGAAGTACGATGGTGTCTGATTTAGCACAGTCACTCTTTTGTCCATCAGCAGTTGCACAAACAGAGTGGGGTCTTGGCGAACGGCATCAGGCACAATCACCAGCACTCCGCCGAAGAGCAAAGCGCCAAACATCTCCCAGACTGAAAAGTCGAAAGAATAGGAATGAAACATCGTCCACACGTCGTCTGAGGTTGGCTTGATAACCGGACAATCATTGACGAGCAAGCGTACGATGTTCTTGTGTTGTACCAAGACACCGTTTGGAACGCCTGTCGAGCCTGACGTATAGAGACAGTACGCAACATCCGACGAAGAAGTAATCACATCCAAATTAGAATCTACCTCTGACTCGATTGTATGTTCGTGATCCCTCAATACAATCACGTTCCGAACAATGTCTTCGATTTGTGTCGCCACCGATTGTTCGCCAATGCAGAAATCAATTTTCGCCTCCTGCAGCATCAATCGTATGCGGTCTCGTGGGTAGGCTGGATCGATGGGCAGGTAAGCGGCTCCAGCTTTGAGAACACCCAGCGTAACGCTCACCAGATCCACCGACCTCTCCAACGCCACTGCTACTAAGGACCCTCTTTTTACGCCCCTGCCGCTCAGAAAATGCGCGAGTTGGTTCGCGCGGGCATTGAGCTGATGGTATGAAAGCGCTTGCGCTCCGCATTTCACGGCACAATGTTCGGGACTCTGTTTAACCTGCGCCTCGAATAACCGATGGACGGTTGCGTCTTTCGGGAACCCGGCCTCCGTGACGCCATGCTCTAGAGCCTGACATCGCTCGGCATCGCTCAGTAGTGAGATATCCCGGATCAAGACATCTGCAGCTCGGCCGAGCCGCGTGACGAGATACTGGTAGTGATGCACCATGCATTCCACTATCTTACGGTCGAGCAGTTCCGAGTTATAAACCACGACAAGCTCTAACCCACCTTCTCTCCGCCGGAGCATGACATTGAGATCGTATTTCCCGTAGCCAAGATTTGTCTCGATGACACTTGCCGGCGCTTCTCCGAGACGCAAGGCCGTCGAGTTGGACTCCACTTGGAAGAGTACGTCAAACAAAGCTGTACGACTCATATCGTTCTTAGGCTTCAGTTTCTGTACCAGCAGGTCAAATGGCATCTGCCGATTCGCCTCTGCCTGCTTCAACGTCTCTGCCACATTCGAGAACACTTCGGCAACAGTCTGATCGCCACACACGCGGTTACGTAGAACTAACAAATTCGAAAACGGTCCAATCGAATCTTTGGTAACAGAATGCAGTCGGCACGAATCGGTTGTTCCGATCACGATCTCGCGCTGTGCACTATATTTGTGAAGAAGAACGACAAAGCAACCGAGCAGGAATGACTCACTTTCGAGCCCGTCAGGCGTTAGTGCAATCTCATCATCCACGGGAAACGAGATAGAGATGACGCCAGGTGTGAATTTGTGCACTGCCGGCCGGGGCGCTCGGTATGGGAGCTCGAGAGCCGTAAGTGTTCCCGACAATTGGCGCCGCCAATAATTCCAAGATGCTTCACGCTCAGACAAGCGATTCTGCCATACGGCAAACTCCGCATAACTTGCGGTAACTTCTTGAAGCTGCGGCGTATCGATGCCGAGTAGCGTGTTATAAATATCGGCCAATTCCCTCAAGAAGATTTCAGCAGAGCGCCGATCTGCAATCAGATGGTGCAGAGTTACGATAAGAATCGTTTGGTGCCCTTCGAATGTGACCAGAGTCGCGCGAACCAGGAGATCCTTAGTGAGATCATAAGGCAGATCTGCTTCTCGAATCGCCTCGCTGGCGATTTTCTCGAAGGCATCGGGTCTGCTACAAGAACCCGATACTTTTCTCTGCCCTAAAGTCACAATGCCAATTGGCCTTACACTAAGTGTTGGTCCATCCTCCGAGCGCACAATGCGAGTGCGCAACACTTCGTGTCGGGCAACTAGCGCATTGAGACTCTGTTCCAATAGCCGCGGGTCAGGCATGCTCGACAATTGCAATACGACCGGCACATTGTGATAAGTCGGCGATGAGCGATAGACCACTCCATTTTCGAATTCATCCACAAACCAGATTCGCTCTTGGTGATAAGAAAGGGGCAGCTTCTGCGAGCGGGCTGTTTTTGCGATCTCAGGCAGAGAAGGAGAGGGGAACGCCGGAAGGGTAACTATTGCCGATTCAGGAGCAAACGCAAAGGTGTTTAACGTCTCTGACAGGGACTGGCGAAACATCTGCATGGTTTGGCGGTCAAATATGTCTGCGTTGTAGATCAGAATTCCGGAAATGTGGCTCTCTGTGTCCGTTGCGTAAAAATCAAGGTCTGTCCTGGCAAAGTTGAACTGCTGGTTGTCAATTGATGTTGCAAGCAAGCCCGGAAAATCAACTGAAGCTGCTGGCTGGTTCTCGTAGTTGATGATGGCTCGCGCAAAACCGTGATCCAAAGAGTGGTCTCCGCGAGGTAATTCCTCGATCAAACGCTCAAAGGGAAGGTCTTGATTTTCATTTGCTTGCAGAACCGTTGTCCTGATTTCATGCAGCAGCTCCCGTAAAGAAGTTTCAGGCCGCCATGTGCTGCGCAGAAGCAGCATGTTGACGAAGAATCCAATGAGCGGCTCAGTCTCGAGAACATGCCGATTCGCGATAGTTGCTCCGACGGTAACGTCATACTGGTTGGCAAATCGCCCTAGTGTCAATTGATACGCCGCCAACAAAACCATAAAGAGCGACGTTCCTTCGCTGCGGCAGAGCGATCTCAGTCTCTTCGTAATCTCGGGATCGACATGAAATTGTTCGCGCGCTCCTCGGCGAGACGAAAGTGCCGGTCTTGGGTGATCGGTTGGCAGTTCCAGCGGGATCGCACCCGCGAGATGCCGTGTCCAGTACCCTAGTTGCCGGTCCAGGGTCTCATTCTTGAACCATCCGCGCTGCCACACCGCATAGTCCCCGTACTGAATCTTGAGTTCGGGTAGTGGAGATTTCTGACCTCCCACAAACGCGCCGTACAGTAGGGAAAGTTCTCGAGTCAGAACACCCATTGACCAACCGTCACTTGCGATGTGATGCATCGTCAACAGCAAGCAATATTCTTCGTGACCCAGCATCAACAGTCGCGCGCGAAACAAAGGTCCACAAGTGAGATCGAACGGTTCGGCGGCCATCGATTGCTGGTGCCGCCCGCTCTCTGTTTCTCTATCTGCCTGCTGTAGTCCACGTAAATCCACCAACTGCAGAAGTGGCTCGTTCAACCACGCCGGCTTCGGCTCGACGACTTGCACGCCTTCGCCCGCTTGCGTAGTGAACCGGGTGCGCAGAATCTCATGGCGACGCGCGATCTCCCTCAAGCTTTGCTCCAGCGCTTCGGTGTGTAACAGCCCTTTCAACAGGACTGCCCGTGGCATGTTATATGCAGCGCTAGATGGATCTGAACTGCACATGAACCACAGCCTTTGCTGAGCGTAGGAAAGTGGCAGCACCAAACCGCGGTCCATAGCCCGAACTGGCGGCCTCAACAGCGCGTGATTTTGTGAGCGCGAGGTCGCAACCACCCTCGCCAGGCCCTCAGGTGTTGGGGCTTCATACAAATCTCGCAAGCTGATATCGGTTGCAAAGAGTTGCCTCAGGCGAGAGATCACCTGCGTCGCCAGCAGAGAATGACCGCCCCGTTCAAAGAAGTTCTCCAAGACACCTATTCGGTCCAGACCTAGGACCCTTGCGAAACATCCACACACCAGTTCTTCGATGTCGGTGCGAGGAGCAACGTACTCGCCAAGTGCGATCTGCGGTTCTTCACTTGGCCCAGGGAGTGCTCGACGGTCGACTTTTCCATTTGTCGTCAACGGCAGGCTTTCAACTCGCACAAAGGCGGAGGGAATCATTTGTTCGGGAAGGCGACCACGTAGGAACGCCCGGAATTCTCCTGCGTTTGGAAGTTCGTCTCTTCTTCCCACCAAATAAGCGACTAGCTTTTTCTCATCCAATTCATTAGAGCGCGCGATCACGAGGGCGTTCTCGACCCCCGGCATCTCGCCCAAAACTGCCGCGATCTCGCTCAGTTCGATCCTGTAGCCCCGAATCTTCACTTGGTCATCGCTGCGGCCCAAGAACTCCAAAACTCCATCTGGCCTCCATTTGCCTAGATCCCCAGTCCGGTACAGGCGATCTCCTTCCTGTTGGGCCAGGGGATTCGGAACAAATCGCTCCGCCGTCATGGAGGGCTTATTCAGATACCCTCTCGCAAGTCCAATTCCGCCGATGTATATCTCGCCGACTACTCCGGCGGGCACGAGATTCCTGCGTTCGTCCAGCACATACGCAGTGATGTTAGAAATGGGCCGCCCGATGGGAACACTGTTGGCCTCCGGTTCATCTGGGCACTCCCAAGACGTCACGTCAACGGCGGCCTCAGTCGGGCCATACAGATTGTGCAAGCGGGTCGCGCTGCGCTGGTACCATTGCTTAACCAAACTGACTGAGAGCGCTTCTCCACTACAGATCACGCGCCGCAGAGTTGAACCGGAGCCGAAATTCGACTCTCCGAGAACGCTCGTTAGCATGGAAGGCACAAAATGAACTGTCGTGATGCCGGCACGATTGACCAAATCGGCGAGGTATCCCGGATCCCTATGCCCACCTGGCTTTGCAACGACGAGAGTCGCACCGGTTATCAACGGCCAGAAGAACTCCCAGACCGAAACATCGAAACTGAATGGTGTCTTCTGTAGGACGCGGTCGCCAGCATCGAGTTGGTATTCTTTCTGCATCCATAGCAGTCGGTTCCTTATTCCGCCGTGTGTATTGACCACTGCTTTGGGACCGCCCGTCGATCCTGAGGTATAGATCACATAGGCAGAGTTTTGCGCGTCGACTCTTATGTGCAGGTTCCCATTGTCGCTCTTGTCCAACGAGTCCGCGTCGGCGTCGAGAGTCACCACTTTGGCCTTGGTCTCCGGCAACTGTGACCGCAACCGACTGTCGGTGACGACTACCGCCACATCCGCATCTGTCAGCATAAGAGCAAGCCTTGCTTGTGGATAATCCGGATCCAGCGGCACGTACGCCGCTCCTGCTTTGAGAATCGCAAGCAAAGTGAAGACCATCCCCACACTTCTCTCTAAGAAGACGCCCACGCGACTTTCGACGCCGATACCAAGAGCGCCTAAGAAATGCGCCAGGCGATTGGTTCGCGAATTTAGCTCCGCATAGCTGAGTTCCTCATCTTCGAACACTATCGCAGTGTGCTGCGGCGTTCGCAGTTCTTGCGCCTCGAACATCTCATGTATAAAACCTTCATCTCCCATCGCCTGTTCAGTGTTATTCCACTCACGGAGGTGGATTCGCTCTTGTTCCGAGAGCAAGGACCGGCAGTCATATCTGCCTTCCGGGGATTCCGCGATTTCCTGCAAGGTGTTCAAGTAATATCCAGCAATCCTGTCTACTTGTTCCCGCTCTAGCAGTGCAGCGTTGTACTCGAGATGTAGCTGCAAATTGAAATGGGAAATGTTGATGCTGAACTTTGCGAACAAGGGAAAGTTTGTCTGCTCAAAACTTTCCATGTCTAACACTTCGAGCTCGAATTCATGGTCAATCTCGCGAAAGAGGTGAAAATTCACGAAGTTAAACGCCGTCTCAAAGAGTGACGTTCGACCGGCCATGCGTTGAACTAGAGCAGCCGGGAAGCGGCGATACGGCAGCAAACGTCGTTCCGTCTCTGCTGTCTGTCGGATTAGATCCAGCCAGCTCCCAGTCGTGAGCTCGATGCGAAACGGTACCGTGTTTAGAAATAGCCCTTGAACTCTTTCGCCGTCTTCGACTTCCACTCTTCCGTTTGACACCAAACCGGTCAGAACATCATTGCGCCCGCTAATAAGATTGATAACTCGCGCATGGGCCGCCAACACCACACTCTTTACCGATACGCCGGCATGCCGAGCCAATTCTGCCAGTCTCCCTGATAACTCCGAAGAGATGGGAACCTGAATCCCGGCCGCCTGCGGCAATAGATCCGTCGATGACTTCCATGGCATCCATCCCACTTCCGTGTCGCTTATCTGTTGTTGCCAGAAGGCTTTGGCTTCTTCCGACTGCAGGGACTGCCTCTCCAGATAGACAAAATCGCGGAATAACGCTCTGGGCGGTTCGATCGATGTTGGCACATTCCTAAGTTCCGAAAAATACTGGCGAAACATTTCCGTTTGTAATACCGCACCGCTCCACCCGTCCCCTATCCCGTGGTGCAAACTCATCGTGAACTGGAACGTATCATCCGACCGTCGATGAAGCTGGAAGCGCAGCAGCCCGGCGGACTCAACGTTAAAGGGGCGCTGCTTCTCTTGCTCTCGACACGCGCGAAGTGCTTCTTCCTGTTCTTTCATCGATAGCGCGCTGATATCTTCCTCGGAGAACTCGACCTCGCATTGGCGATGCACCAATTGCAGGGGCTCGCTATAAGTTCGAAAATCAAAGGATGTTCGCAATACGGGATGGCGTTTTACCGCATCTTGTACTGCTTTCCGCATTAGTGGTACATCCAGATGGGTACGTAAATGGTAAGAAAACACATCGTGATATATGGCCGTGCCGCGATCATATTCGGTGTGAAAGAATATTCCGGCTTGCAATTGAGCCAAAGGGTAGGCGTCGTCGAGGGCTGGCGGCAGCTTCAGCCTATCTTCGTCTGAGATCATCCCAAAAGGCTTGATGTCTGGAATCGGACGCTCAAGCTGTACCTCGGACCGAAGTTTCTGGGCCAGTTGTTTAACGGTCGGGTATTCGAATAATTGCCGTACGGTGAACTCAAGGCCACATCGTTTCGCTTGCGCCACGACCTGGATGCTCCGGATGGAGTCGCCCCCGATGGCGAAGAAGTTATCTTCAATGCCAATGTTCGCCAAGCCAAGTACTCGGGACCAGATGCCGCACAAGATTTCTTGGGCTTCAGTTTGCGGTGGAACGTGCGTTTTGAGCTGCTCATCGGTCTCAAAACTTGCCTTCGCTAATGCACGCCGGTCTACCTTCCTATTCGGAGTCAGCGGCAGCTGTTTCACTACAACGTAAGCATTCGGAATCATGTAGTCGGGAAGTCGTGCGCGTAATTGTTCCCGCAGTTCAGCTGCTTGCGGCATCATTCCCGACTGTTGTGCAGCAACGTAGGCCACAAGCCGCTTCTGTCCGGTGTGATCTGCGTGAAGCAAGACCGCTGCATCGGCGATCCACGGCAATTCTCGAAGCGCCGCTTCGATTTCGCCCGGTTCGACGCGGCAGCCACGCACCTTTACCTGCTCGTCCACTCGCCCAAGGTATTCCAGGGTCCCATCTGCCCGCCAAGCTCCGAGATCCCCGGTTTTGTATAGACGTTGTCCCGGTCTTTCACTGAAGGCGTTGGGGATGAAGCGCTCAGCCGTTGTATGTGCCCGGTTCCAGTACCCGCGCGCCAGCCCGGCTCCGCCTATATACAGTTCTCCGGCCACTCCGACGGGAGTAGGGTTCATTCGTTCGTCGAGCACATACATCTGCACATTGGCGAGCGGCCGCCCGATGCCAGGTTTGTCTCCGCTCCGCAGTGGTTCCGAGACGGTTGCGCAGACCGTACCTTCGGTCGGCCCGTAAGCGTTCAGCATGCGACATCGATTTGCCCATCGCCCGACCAGATCCGACCCACATGCTTCGCCGGCGACGACCAGAGTCCTCAAATCCTCGAACTCGGCGTCCTTCAAGCTCGACAGCACCGAGGGTGGCAAAGTGACTACGCTGACGCGCTCTTTTTTCATCAGCCGCGATAGTTCTTCATCTGCGAGCACATCCTGACTACCAGGGATCACCAAGGTCGCCCCACTGCAAAGCGTCCGTGCCCATTCGAATACCGACGCATCGAAACTGAGCGAGGAAAACTGCAATATCCGGCTCTTCTGATCTGCCTCGATTTCACCAACCCTTGCCAACGCCAGGTTCACCAACCCCTCGTGCGTGATCACCACTCCCTTGGGCTTTCCCGTCGATCCCGAGGTATAGATAATGTAGGCGGCGTTCCGAGGGTCTACCTTAGCCCGCTCGTCTTTTGGGCTGCGCCGTTCGAGTTGCGACCACTCGAGGTCAATGCAAACCACTTGCGACCAACTCGACGGCAGCCGCCCTTGCAGGTGCTCTTGGGTTAGCAGGACCGGTGTCTGCGCATCGCTTAAGATGTACCCCAGCCGCTCCGCTGGATATTTCGGATCCAGGGGAACATAGCAGGCCCCGGCTTTTAGTATTCCCAGCATCCCTACGATCGACTCCCAACCCCGGTCCATGAAAAGCCCAACGCGACCCTCCACACGAACCCCCAACTCCCTTAAATAATGTGCTAATTGATTGGCCCGCTCATTCAGTTCGCTGTAGCTCAACTCTTTTCCTGCGCTGGACAGGGCGATATTTTCCTCTGAATTCCTTGCCCGCTCTTCGAACAGCTCGTGGATGCACGGCGTGGCCTGCCGAACCTCTTCCGATCGGTTCCAATCAACCACCACCTGTCTGCGCTCCGCCTCATCCATGATCTCGAGCTCACTGATCTGCTTATCTGGATCGGCCACTAGTCCTTTCAACACTCGCTCCCAATAGCGCAGCAAACGCTCCATGCGTGCGCGTTCAAAACAATCTGCATTGAACTCAAGAAAACCACTGAGTTGCTGACCGCTTTGGGTCAGCAGGAGCGCTAAGTCGAATTTTGTGTGAACAACTGTGACTGCAAGTGGCTCTACACGCAGGCCAGATAGGAATGCGCTGCGTTCAGAAGCATTCTGCAAAACCAGCTTTGCTTGAAATAACGGCGTTGCGCCCATGCCTCGATCCGGGTTCAGTTCTTCGACGAGACGCTCGAACGGAAGATCTTGGTGAATATAGGCATCCAAACACACCTCTCGCACACGCGCCAACAGTTGGCGCACAGTGGGATTCCCCGACAGATCCGTCCGGAGCACTAATTGATTTACAAAGAAACCAATCATCCCAGCCACTTGGGCTGTTCGTCGATTGGCCACGTCCGTTCCCACGGTCACGTCCCGCTCCCCAGACGAAAGGGACACCACGAGTTGAAACGCCGTCAACAGGGCCATGAACGGAGTCAAGCTCTGCGCTTTGCAGAGTTCATGGATTCTCTCCACGAGAGCGGGAGCGAGAGATACATTGATGCGCTCAGCGCGATGCAGTTGTAAAGCGGATCGAGGATAGTCGGCCGGAATTTCCGCAACCACTGCACCCGCCAATTTCCCCCGCCAGTGCTCCAACTGTTCCTGAAGAACTGCACCCTGCAGCCACTCTCGTTGCCACACAGAGTAGTCGCCATACTGAATTTCGAGATCCGGTAGCGGAGAGTGCTGGCCTTGAGAAAATGCGTCATACAAGACGCCGATCTCTCGCATCACAACTTCGACGGACCAACCATCACTAACTATATGGTGCATGGAGACGATCAACACGTGTTCGTCATGTCCCAGCACCAATAGCTTTGCCGTTACCAGCGGACCCCGCGACAGATCGAAGACCTGCGATGCTTCCGCGGCGGCGACTCTCGGCACCTCCGTAAGCAAGTCTTCATCGGTACCACACAGGGCGTGCACCTTCAGCACAAACGCTGGCGCAGGATCAATGATCTGCACACCGCGTCCCTCCTCGGTACCGAACCGCGTCCTGAGAATCTCGTGCCGTCGTACGATTTCGCACATCGCTTTATCTAAGGCGCCAACATTCAGCGGACCATACAAGCGCGTGGCCATGCTCAGGTTGTAAGCCGCACTGTGAGGTTCCAACTGCTGCAGAAACCAAAGGCGTTGCTGAGCAAAAGACAATGGAACCTTCTGGCGATGCGGCAATGAAACAATCGTCCACTGATTCGGGCGCGAGAACGCAACGCCGCGCATCCTTCCCTCAAGAAGCGCCTGCTTTGCAGGAGATAATTGCGTCTTTGGTTCAATTGTGGATGGCATATTGTCGGACCAGGAATTTTCGAAACCGGGACGGCCACTATTGATCAGTGCGTCTTTGGGAAACTAACTGGACTGCTTCTTCTTCGGACAGACCCTCGACCTCTTTCAGCAACATCTCTCCGCTGACTCGGGCCAACTGCCTCGGAGTCCGCGATTCAAATAAGTCTCGGAGCGACAAATCGACGTGCAGGGCTTTCTGCAGCTCTAAGACGATTTGTGTCGCCAGCAAAGAGTGCCCACCGATTTCGAAAAAGTCATCATCGAGCCCGACTCGTTCAATGCTCAATGCTCGACTCCAAATGGAACATACGAGTTCCTCCATAGGTGTCGTTGGGCCCTCGTACGGCCGTCTTTTCTCTCGCGCTCCGTCTAGCTTCGGCAATCTCTTACGGTCCACCTTGCCATTTGCAGTTAGTGGTAGATAGTCCAGTTCGACGTACTCAGTCGGCAGCATGTACTCCGGCAACATCTTCCTCAGCTCTCCCTTGACATCGTTAAGGTCGAGCGGTCCGGCCTCCTTCTTGTTGACAAGATATGCGATTAACCTCATTTGATTAGATTGGTCTGCCTGGGCTATCACTGCCGCGTCCTGCACGCCAGCCTGAGACCGCAGACGCGACTCCACCTCCCCCACTTCGATACGATACCCGCGTACTTTGATCTGATCATCGATCCGCCCCATATATTCCAACTCGCCATCTACCCGCCACCGAGCAAGATCGCCGCTCCGATACAATCTCTCACCACCTAGATGACTAAACGGATGTGGAATGAACCTTTCCGCCGTGATGTCGGGATGATTAAGGTACCCACGAGCTAATCCCAGTCCACCGATGCAGAGTTCGCCGACGACCCCCTTCGGCGCGAGATTGCCAGAAAGATCAGTAACGTACAGGTTTGTGTTGGCGATAGGCGTACCAATTGGAACGGGGCCTTTCATCGGATCATCTGACTTCACTTCATAAACGCAGCATCCGACAACTGCCTCTGTGGGGCCGTACTCGTTGAATAACCGCACCTTCGTGCTCCCCTCTCTCCAGGCCTGGAGCTGCTCATAGAACAGTGCTTCTCCTCCGATAACCACAGTCTCTGAAGCCGACCATGATCTACCACCCCTTAACTCGGGAGAAAACCACGTGAGGTGAGACGGTGTCATCTTCAAGAGAGTGACATCACTCCCCCTTCTATCCGGCCGCCCTTGCATTTTCCGTTCTTCTTCATCCGGCAATATGATCTTGCCTCCGCGAATAAGGGGAAGAAACATCGATGTCACAGTCAGATCGAAGCTGACGGAAGAATGAACAAGAGCCGTGCTTGTTTCGTTCGTCCCGTATGCTTCACTACTACACAATAGGTAATTAACAAGTCCCCTGTGTGTTACGACCACCCCGTTCGGCTTACCCGTGGATCCGGATGTGTACATAACATAAGCAGCGTTCTGTCCGTCTATCTGAACGGGCCTATTTTCTCCCGGCGGGTTCCTCATGTTCTGCGAGTCATCCAGGCATACAATTTGTGCGAGTCCCGCGGGTAAATGATCGGCCAGCTTACGCTCAGTCAAGATAATCGCCGGTTGAGCATCCTCCAGCATTAGTAATGATCGATCGAGAGGGTATGCGGTATCGATCGGAACGTACGCTGCACCAGCCTTTAGGGTTCCCAGCAGTGCAACCATCATGTCTACTGTCGGTGATATATATATACCCACTCTGACTTCCGGCCTCACACCGCAATCCACCAGGTATCGGGCGAGTCGACTACTCCGTGCGTTCAACTGCGCGTAGGTGACTTGTTCCTTGCCTGCCTCGATCGCCGTATTGTTCGGCTTTTTGCCAGCCTGCTCTTCAAATAATTCTGGGAGGAGTTGGTCTGTGCCAATTGCTCCTTGACTCGGGGTTGAGTCGGCCAGCAATTCTCGCATCTCCGCATCCGATAGCGTCGACAGTTCGAACACGGCTTTGTCGGGATGAAGAGTCATTTGCTCCATAAGTGTTTGCCAGTGCCTTAGCATGCTCTCGACAGTCTTAGCATCAAACACATCCGCGCTGTAAGCACACGTTCCAGTGATACCGTCGGGAGATTCAAATACATTGACTAATAAATCGACGTCAATCTTAGTTCTAGCGATCCGGTACGGAGTTATCTTAAGTTTATTTGTTGATACCTGCTCCTTATTTCGGGGCAGGTGGCGCAACAAGAATTTCGTGTTAAACAATGGCTGGGCGCTGGATGTGCGGTCCGGGTTGAGTTCTTCAACCAGACGCTCGAAAGAAATGTCCTGATTGGCATATGCATCCAAACATCGCCCGCGAACCTGTTGCAGCAATTCACGTACGGTTAGGCAAGACGGTACATGGGCACGCAGTACTATTTGGTTAACGAAGAATCCGACCAGCGGTTCGACCTCCGATTGCCCTCGATTGGCAACATCCGTTCCGGTGGAAACATCCACTTGGTTGCTGTACCGCGCAAGGAGCAACTGAAACGAAGCGAGCAGCAACATGAACAGGCTGAGACCCTCCTGCCGCTGCATGGTCCGCAAGGACATTACAAGGGTCTGCGGGAAAGCAATGGGTATCTCGGCCGCCGAATAGCTTGGGCCGGCTGGTCGCGGACGACTCAAAGGTAGGCTCACGGTGGTCAACTCTGCTAAGTGTTTCTTCCAGTAATCTAACTGTTGATCTAGAACTCCCGGTTCCAGCCGTTCACGTTGCCACACCGCGTAGTCACCGTACTGAATCGGCAACTCCCGAAGGGAGTCGCCTCTCCCGCTCGTGAATGCGTCGTACAGTGCGATGACCTCGCGGATCAATATGTCCATCGACCAAGCGTCAGTAACAATGTGGTGCAGAGTGATCAGCAGAATATGTTCATCTTCCGCAAGCAAGAACACACTCGCACGTATTAACGGGCCCCGTTCGAGGTCGAATGGTCTCGTGCTTTCTTCCTCGATTTGTCTTTGTAATTCGCTCTCGCGAGCCTGCGCGCCGAGATGGCACAAGTCCAGATGCTTCCGGCCTCGTCTCAACGCCGACGGATCATACTCCGTGATGATCTGTACTGGAACGTGATCGACCACTCCAAATCGAGTTCGAAGGATTTCATGCCTGCGTACTAACTCATCCAGGCTCTTGTGCAGTGCTTCAAGATCCAAGACTCCTGAAAGACGGACAGCGACAGGAAGATTGTAAATAACGCTGTTCGGTTCGAACTGATTAGCGAACCAAAGCCGCTGTTGTGCGAATGATAGGGGAAGTGGACGAGAGCGGTCGCTCGCGCTCAGTCCTTCGGTGCGCATTGGAGTGGGATTCTTCACCCTGTTGAGCACCGAGGCGAGATAGGCAATGGTGGGGTTTTCGAACAGGGCGCGGAGGCCGGGATCGACGCCAAAGGTGCTACGTAACTTGGCCATTAGTTGCGTGGCCAGCAGGGAATGTCCTCCTAACTCGAAGAAGTTATCCCGCCGCCCCACCCGCTCTACTCCCAGTAACTCCTCCCACATCCCGCACAATATCTCTTCTAACTCGCTCCTAGGCTCCTCATATCCTTCCTCCTCCTCCACCCTCTCCGCCCCCGGCTTCGGCAGCCCCCGCCGGTCCAGCTTCCCATTCGGCGTCTGCGGCATCTCCTCCAGCTCCACCACCACCCCGGGAATCATGTACTCCGGCAACTTCCCCTGCAATCTCCTCCTCAACTCCCTCGTCCCTGGCACTTCCTTCCCCTTCTCCCCCACCACATACCCCACCAGCCTCTTCCCCACTCCCTCCCCTACATCCTCCCGCGCCACCACCACCGCCTCCCGTATCTCTTCCATCTCCCGCAGCGCCGCCTCGATCTCTCCCGGTTCAATCCGATACCCTCGAATCTTCACCTGCTCATCCATCCGCCCCACATACTCCAGCACTCCTTCCTCTCTCCACCTCACCGCATCTCCCGTCCGGTATAACCTCCCTCCTCCCTCTTTTCTTCCTCCTCCTCCTTTTCCTCCTCCTCCTCCCCCTCTTTTTCCTCCACAATACGGGTCCGGCACAAACCGCCCCGCCGTCTGCTCCGCCCTCTTCCAATATCCCCGCGCCACTCCCGCCCCTCCTATATACAACTCTCCCACCACTCCCACCGGCACCGCCTTCATCCTCTCATCCAGCACATACACCTTTGTGTTCCGGATCGGCTTCCCGATCCCCACCTTCCCCTCCTTCCCCTTCTCCACCTTCTCCACGCACGACCACACTGTCGTCTCCGTCGGTCCGTACATGTTGTACAACCCTTCTTCCACCCTCTCCTCCAACTCCCTCGCCAACTCCTCCCCTAACTCCTCCCCTCCCACCAGCATCTTCCTCATCTTCCATTTCTTCTCCCCTCCTCCTCCTCCTCTTACCCCCCTCCACTCCTCCACCATCCCCTCCGCATACGTCGGCGTACACTGCACATCTTTCCCCTTCCAATCCACTTCGCCCGCTTTCCCGGCACCGAGTCCGTGATGGAGGACGATCCGATCGCCATGGGTCAACGTCCACAACAACTCCAGCACCGAGATGTCAAAGCACATGCTGGTCACCGCCAGCCATGCTCCCGGCTCGCTCCCTCCCAGCACTTCATCCATCCCTGCCAGAAAGTTGCTCACGTTCCCTCGACTCACTACCACTCCCTTCGGCTGTCCGCTCGATCCCGACGTATAGATCACGTACGCCGCGTTCTCTCCACTCGTCTCTTCCTTAGGATTCTCCCCACTCCCTTCCCCGATCTTCTCCTTCTCTCCCCCATCCACCGATACAATCCGTACTCCTCCCTCTTCCCACCTCCCCCTCAGCTTCTCCTCGCTCACCACCATCCCCATCTCCGCATCCCTCACCATGTACCTCAGCCGTTCCCCCGGATACTCCGGATCCAACGGCACATACGCCCCTCCCGCTTTTATGATCCCCAGCATCCCCACCAGCATCTCCACCCCGCGCTCCAGGCACAACCCCACCCCCGTCTCCCCACCCACCCCCTCCCCCCCCCACTAGTTCCCCCCTTTGTTCCCCCCCCTATTCAACTCCTCCTAACCCCCCCCCTC
>Ga0210398_10002504_pt1 | contig 17915 bp, 15 predicted proteins | sample IncBWC4OmetaG_FD_161047 | JGI IMG/M metagenome (GOLD analysis project Ga0210398, IMG submission 161047) | Forest soil microbial communities from Barre Woods Harvard Forest LTER site, Petersham, Massachusetts, United States - Inc-BW-C-4-O | ecosystem: Environmental > Terrestrial > Soil >... | reverse complement strand
CCCGCTTGTTCCGCTGGCTGGGTTCGAAGTTGTGCTCGGGTTGCCGTTCGAGGCTCCTGCAGAACTTTGCGGATTGGCGTCAATCGACAGCACGTTTTGATCGGACACCGTCAGCACAATTGTTACGCTAGTAATATTCACCACCACTTGCCCTGTCGGACCTCGCCCGGGCATTTGCACGCTCACGCGATTTGGCCCGGGTCGAAGGTCCGCAATCGCGAACCTTCCGTCGGTTCCTGTAACTGCGGTTGGGTTCTTTTTGGCGCCGGATGAGAAGACCGTTACCGTCGCCCCGGCCACGGGTTCTCCGGCAGCCGTGCGCACGACGCCAGCCCAGGCCGGCGCAGATGGCGAACTTTGTTGTGCTTTGAGCGTGATCGCCATCAGCAGCCCCAAGAGCAAATACTTCCTTATCAGTCGGAAAGCCTTATGAAAGGTTCGGGCTATTAGGTGTTCCTTTGCGTAGTGGAATTCATGCATGAAAAATTTCCTCGAGTGAATACGGAATGCAATCGCGTGCATGAAGCCTTTGATCGCGCAGTATAGACCCTGGTCCCGGTCCATCCTATGTCGACACGGCGTAGCTCTAGAAGTGTCAAACCGCTTCGGTTTACGTACTTGTGACTTCTATGCCTTGGGAGCGGTAGGGTTTCAGGACATCTTCGTCTGATGCATCGGTGATCAAACGTGTCAGTCGGGAAGCCGGACCGACCAGGTAAGGCAGAGATGTCCCCATTTTCCCACGTGAAATCAGTCCAACCACTTCCGTGGAAGCCCCTATCATCGCTTGCTTCACGTACGCTTCTTCTCGGTTGCCGACGGTTATTCCGACCTCCGGGTGCAAACTGCACATTCCGAGAAAACATAGATCAGCGCGAATGGATTCGACTCGACGAATGGTCTCGATGCCTGTCGTGACCCGCTCCTCTTTAAGAAGATTTCCTCCGAGCATCAGCACGCTCAACTTCGGATGATCCGCCAACGCCAGCGCGAGCGGTGGGCTGTTGGTAACAATCGTCGCCGAACGCTCTCTTGAAAGGTGGGAAGCAATTCTTAGATTAGTGGTACCTCCATCAATCAGCACCACCTGACCGTCGCGGATCATGTCAGCCGCCGCTCGAGCAATGCCGATCTTGCTCTCCATGTCGATTTGTTGGCGAGACAGGAAAGGAACGGCCTCGGCACGGCGAGGCAGGGCGCCGCCGTGTACCCGTTGGATCTTTCCCGAGCTCGCCAATTCGCGCAGATCTCGACGAATCGTGTCTTCAGAGACCCTGTATCGACTGCTAAGGTCCGCGGCTAGGACTCGGCCCTCACTGCCAAGCAGCTCCAGGATGTACTGGTGACGCTCTTCCTTTAGGGCGATTTGGCCTGCTTCCGCTTCTGGTTTCATTCTGGCCATTGCACGAATACACTTGGTTGTGCACGTATATACGTGTATTATCCGACTTATGCATGATACTGCCAAACGTAGCGTCATACAAGGTCTTTCGCAAAAGCGTTCGGTTCGGGCAGTCGTCTTCGATTACGGAAACGTTCTTTGCCTCGAGCAAACGCCGGAGGATATGAAAGGTATGGCGCTCGTGTGCGGCATTCCCCATGAGCGATTCTCGGAACTCTACTGGAAGCTGCGGCCGCCCTACGACCGGGGTGATATCGATGGACCTGCCTACTGGACAGCGGTGGTTGGCCAGCAAAAACTGAGTTTGAGCAGAGATCAGATAGCAACGCTAATCAAGCTCGATAGCGAAAGTATCACTCGACCAAATCAAGGCGCTGTGCAATGGGCACAGCTGTTGCACCATGCAGGCTTCCCCTTAGCCCTTCTTTCCAACATGCCGCTCGAACTCAGTCGCCATGTGACCAAGTCCTTTCCGGGCCTCTCTACATTTGAATACCTGATTTATTCCTGCGACTACGGGTCCATAAAGCCGGAGCTGGCGATCTATCGAAATTGTCTCGAACTACTCAAAGCGGCCCCGCAAGACATCTTGTACCTGGATGATCGCGTCGAAAACGTCGAGGCGGCAGCTCGCTTAGGAATTAACTCTGTAGTGTTTGACACGGTCGAAAAGACTGCATCAAGAGTCGAAAGCCGATTCGACATCCCGGTCCCGGGTTATGGCCGCTGTCGCCCATCAAGTTCACAGTACAGCTCAACAAATCGGCGCCCGGATCGGATGGAATCCGATTGATGCAGCAACGCAGCCTCCAATGGGTACGCGTGAGCGTGTCCTTAATCTTTCTGATCCACGGACTGATCATCGCAACCTGGGCTTCGAGGATTCCCGCCTTTCAGGCGCACCTCCATCTTTCTCCCGCCGTTTTGGGCAGGTCGTTGATGATGGCAGCAATCGGTTCCGTTCTCGCCATGCCTGTCGCTGGATGGCTCATTCACAAGTTTGGCAGTCTGAGCATCGTGATTGGGTCGACATTGGCGTTTGCCCTTGCACTGCCCTTGATTGCCGAATCCAATACGGTCCTAACGCTATCGGTCGCTCTTCTTTTCTATGGGGCGATGGCTGGTTCGATGGATGTAGCGATGAATACTCACGCTGTGATGCTCGAGAAGCGATACCAGCGTCACATCATGTCGTCATTCCATGCCCTCTTCAGCTTGGGTGGAATGGCCGGATCTGCGTTAGGGGGGTTGGTTGCTTCACGTGCGGTTCCGGCCGGGATTCACTTCTGGGTCGGCGGTATAGCACTGGCCGCAATGTCCATACTCGCATTCAGCTGGCTTCCGCTTCCCTCAGCACCTGAGGACGCCGAGAAAGTGGCATCCGGAGGCACGATTACGTGGTCCGTACCATTAGGCGCGCTCGCTCTGCTTGCATTTTCGATTATGCTCGTTGAAGGTGCGATCGCCGATTGGAGCGCGATTTATCTTCGTACTTCGGTTCTCACCGGGCCGGGATTGGCCGCTCTTGGATATGCGGTGTTCTCAGGCGCTATGGCTGGAGGTCGCCTGACAGGCGACTATCTCACTGGGAAGCTTGGACGCGGCCACCTCGTATGTTACGGGGCTCTTTTGGCCGCCGCAGGGCTTGTCTTCGTCGTGTTGTTCGGCAATGCCGGTTGGGCGTTGGTGGGATTTACGTGCGCTGGAGCAGGTCTGGCCACGATTATTCCCAATGCGTTTGCCGCTGCAGGGAACATCGAAGGCAGTGCACCCGGTCCCAGCCTCGCCGTGGTCACGACGGCTGGCTATGTTGGCTTCCTTGCCGGTCCGCCCCTGATCGGGTTTGTCGCGCAGCTTTCGACCCTTCGCGCTGCGTTATGGATACTTGTGGTCTTGAGCGGGTTGAGCGCTTTCGCATCAAGCTCAATGAAAAGAACTTCGCCTCTCAGAAGAATACCCTGACCTCCAGCTTCCGCAAAGATGCCGAGCCGTTGGCACCTGCGGCAGCGGCAGCGGCAACGGCAACGGCAACGATACGCTGGTCAATGTATCCCACGTCCGTGCTGCTGCGAAAAGGGCTTCGCATTCGGGTGGCACCCGGCCGGTCCTTCCGAGATCGCTGACCGCCTCGCGTATTACAAGGCAGAAGTGGGGTTTCAAGTCCTTGCACCTCGCGGTTGAACCCCCTCACATCTGCCATCGCTACGATATCGGTTCACAGGACGGAGCCGAGTATCTGGGGATGGAGTTTCTCGAAGGCGAGACGCTGGCTGAAAGATTGCGCAAAGGGCCATTCCCACTCCCTGAAGTCCTGAAGATTGCGATTGCCCTTGCCGAGGCGCTTACCTTTGCGCATCGGCAAGGCATTGTCCACCGCGATCTTAAGCCGGGCAACATCAGGCTCACGCGGGCAGCCGCCCAGCTGATGGATTTCGGTTTAGCGAAAGCCCGGGCGTCTCAGATCCAGGACCGCGAAGGATGTCACCTGAGTCTTTGCGCAAACGCACGCATCCTGTGATAAGAGTGTGAACTCTAAAACATTATGCGGCCATATCTGGGAGTTTACGGGCGCACCGACCTCCATGGACTGTTTGTTCCTGCCTGCCGCACTGCTCCCAGCTCCGCCTGGACGCGCGGTTCGGAATAGTCGGCTCGCAGTTTATCGGCAACGTCGTCGACCGCTAAAGGTCGGCTGAAGTAATAGCCTTGCACTGCGTCACACTGATGGGCTCGTAGAAATGACATTTGCGCTTCGTTCTCGACGCCTTCTGCCACCACTTTGAGATTCAGGCTTTTGGCCATGCTGATGATTGCGGTCGTGATCGCCGCGTCATCAGGATTCACTGCAATATCTCGAATAAACGAACGGTCGATCTTTAGTTTACTGACCGGAAACCGCTTCAAATAGCTGAGGCTCGAATAGCCAGTCCCAAAGTCGTCAATCGCAAACCGCAATCCCATGGCCACCAGCTGCTGAAGAACCGAAAAACTCACATCGACATTCGATAGTAAAAGGCTTTCTGTAAGTTCCAGTTCGAGGTGTTGCGGGTTAAGGCCGGTCTCGTGCAGCACTCGGCGGATGGTGTTCGGGAAACCCTCCTGGCGAAACTGCACCGCCGACACATTTACCGCGACTGAAATCGCCTTGAGTCCTTCATCGTGCCATTTCCGGGCCTGAGTGCAGGCAGTCCTGAGTACCCATTCACCGATCGGAATAATGAGGCCGCTGTTCTCGGCAATCCGTATGAAGTCAGAGGGTGGTACGAGGCCCAATTCCGGGTGTTGCCAGCGGAGGAGTGCCTCCAACCCGATGATTCGTCCACTCGCCATGTCCATCTGCGGCTGGTAGACGAGAAAGAGTTCGTTCTTGGCGAGTGCCGACCGCAAGCCATTCTCCAAGGCCAATCGCTCCGCGGCCCGAGAGTTCATGTCTGCGGTAAACAATTGAAAGGTGTTCCGTCCAGCTTCCTTGGCCCTATACATGGCGGCATCGGCGTTCGTGATCAGGGTTTCGCTGTCCCCCCCGTGTTCCGGGAAAATGCTGACGCCCAGGCTGCAACTAATGCTCAGGGAGTGACCTTGAATGACGAATCCGGCTGTCATTGCATCCATGAATCGTTCGGCGGCAACCGCTACATCAGGGATGTCCCGCACATTGGTGAGCACGATGAGGAATTCGTCCCCACTGAGTCTGGCAACCGTGTCCTCCTCACGCGCACAGCTGTTAAGCCGTACTGCGACCTCTTGTAAAAGGAGATCACCGACTGAATGCCCGAGTGAGTCATTGATGATCTTGAAGCGATCGAGATCAAGGAAAAGAAGGGCAACTTTGTGTTCCTGCCGAAGAGCTGTCGCCAGGGCCTTTGACAATCGATCCCGAAGCAGGATGCGATTCGGCAATCCCGTCAGACCGTCATAATAGGCCAGGGATTGGACCCGTTCCTCGGCAACCTTGCGCTCGGTGATGTCGACCAGAGTGGCCTGCAGAACCTCGCCCTCACCTGAATCGTCGCTGACCAGACTTACATTCAACATCACCCATGTGGACTCACCGTTCTTGCGTCGAAATTGCATCTCATGGTTTGTGATGCTCTTGTCGGACTTGATTCTTGTCAGGAAGGCTTCCCGATCTGAAGCGCGGTAAAACAACCTATCCGAAGGCTGAGCCATGACGTCCTCTGGCGAGTCGTAACCCAACATAGAAGCGGTGGCTTGATTGCATTCCAAGACGCGGCCTGCGAGGGTCGTACGAAAGACACCCGCCAGGTTGCATTCAAACAACAGGCGATAGCGTTTCTCTGACTCGCGAATGGCCCGCATGACCCGCTTGCGCTCGGTGACCACGGCTCCCAGGCAGAGACCGGTCAGGCCTAAAGCCAACATGGCAAGTTGCAGCTTGGGGAGCGACCCGCTCTGCGCCTTCGTGATCCCTGCCGCGAACATCATTCCCGCGCCAATGGCGAAGGTTGTGAGTACCGCTCCTGGCAGACCACGACGCAGGGCAATCCAGATGACCGGTACGAACAGCAGATAAAGAGGTTGATAGGGGGTTGCTGCCGAACAGCCGAAGACAAGCCAGATGGCGAATGCAAGGAGTCCAGATTGTGTCGTCACTTCGAGGATCTCAACCGCCGGGAGACCTCGCCGGGCCGCTGGCAGGCGAGCCCGATTTCCCGAGTTCAACCAGCGACCCACGGCTGGAGCTACGTAGACCAACGCGAAAGGAGCCAACCCAATGATGGCAAGCGCATCGCTGACCCACCAGCCGAGCGCTGCGCCGAGAGCGTCAGACCGGCGAATCTTGCCGTCTCCCACAAGAGTTAGAATTCCCGCCATTGCACTGAAGATCGCCCCGCCGAAAGAAATGACGATGTATCGCCCAACGTCTCTCAGCGTCCCGAACCTCAGATCGATTGGCCACCGCTCCCTCAGTATCGTCGCCGCGGCCACATAGCCAAGATATACAGCAATGGCGCCAACTATTCCGCACCAAGAGAGGAGCGGCCGGTGATAGTTCACTGCGGCTGCGATTATGCTGGCGAGAAACACCAGCGGCACACAACGCCTGCCGCCATACAGCAGCAGGGCCAGAGTCAGACCAACCGGGAGATACCAGGGTGGGGCCCCTTCCCAGGCTTGAGCGGCTGTCGATGATCCGTCCGAGATGAGGAGTGCGGCTACAAAAAATACTCCCAACAACAACTGTTTATGAAGCGGAGTGGCGCTCCAATCCCAGCCCTGAGCTGCACGCGCGTCAGACGGGGAGTCGTCCGGGTCAGATGGGCACGCGCTCGCCTGCCCTGGTGCCGAAGGGCAACGGCAATCATCCTTGCCCGGTTTGTGAGAGCATTCGACCTTCGAGGTCATCGCGATGCAGTCCGATGCATATCTACCGCGCTACGCCATTCGTGGTGCTTGTTCTAACGACAACCGGCGACTCCTGAACGGTTGGCGCAGCTGATCCCGAGTCATTTATCGGCAGATCACGCGGTAAGCTTTAATTTCAGGAGGCATCAGGCTGCCTTCGGTAATCGCTGTGACCGGACTGGCGGCGAAACCGTGTTCTCGTGACACCCAGACCTGAACTGCTCAAAAGGCAGGCAAGATGAACCGGTTGGCGCCGTTCCGGTTGGATTTGTCATGGTGGCGATATTCGAGCACGGCGGCGCAGGCGAGGTTGCCAATCCCATTCGGCCTCTCGATGTCGATTGGAGTTGTCGTTCCGGTCGTAGCCGATTTGCTTTTCTCCGGAGGCGGAGCGAATCTTCTTTCCAGTCGCCGCGTCGTAAGCATGCTCCGCTGGTCGGTGATTCGCCACGGGCATCGGTCGAAGCTTGTCGATTGCGCTGTTGCCAGGTGTTCGTCGGGGCAGGCTGTTGGCGAGGAGGTTGGGGTTAAACGAATCGACGGTTTCGAGGAATTTGCGGCGCGGCTTCTGGGGGCAAATCCGGGAAACCCGGCCAGCGATGGAACAAGTGATTGAGGCCTATTTTCCTTGATGCACAGAAAAGTGCAAGTGGCGGGTATTGCACAATAATATGCAACCGTTCACGAAATTGTTCCGTACCATGTTGTTGGCACATCTTCTGGGCGTCGAACCCTTTCATCGCGGCGTCGCCGACCCTGATGTTGAGCGGCAGTGGCGACGCTTAGCCAGGGCGGGCCATCAGGGCACCATCGGACCGACGCTCGAGCGGGGGGTGGTGCCCAGGTCGTCGGAGCGTCCGGCTTCGAGCCGCGGCCACTGGGCGATGGGGCGTCCGCCCGGCCACGCTGGTTCCCAAGTCGGAGAGCCGCTGCTGGTCCGCGTGTAGGTGCACGGTTGTGGCCAGCCGGCCGGCGAGTCCTCCCACGGCTCCTGGCGTCCGTACACGGTGAGGTCCATTAGCGCATAGCTGTAATCCATTACCTCAACGCCGCGACTCGTCGTCCAGTAAGTTTCGAAGACATTGGATCCTTGTCGCAGGTAGCAGACGATGTGCATCCTGCCCACCCGGCGTCCAACCAAGAGGGTTTCGAGCGAGTCCCGGGCCGAGTACCAGGGCATCTCCCATCCCATGAAGTCACGGTAACGGGTGCTCTCGGCGTACGGGCCTTGGCAAAACACGGCGAAGGTGACACCGCGAGAATGAACATAGGAGAGCTCTCGGGCCTGCGATGTAACCCAGGTGCACCCCTCGCACTGCTCCGGCGCAGGGTGGCTGGTGTGCCACATGAAATAGTAGGCAATGAGCATCCGGCGTCCCTCGAACGCGTCCAATAGTGTCACCGCCCCCCGTTCGCCAATGACCGGGGTGGCGCTGTCCACCTCGACCATGGGGAGCCGTCGGCGGGCGGCCGCAATCGCGTCACCCTCATGCGTGTGCGCCTTCTCTCGAGCCCGCAATGCGTCCAGCTCGGCCTGAAAGGTGTCCCGATCAACTAGCTTGGGGGCTCCAAGTTTATCTCTCAGAATGTCTGTCATTGTTCCTCCCGGTGAGCGCCCTGGGGCACTGTTTTCATTTTCCGGAGGCAGCGCTCGATCGCACTCGCTCCCAGTCATATGCGCCTGCCGCATCCAGCAGTCGACCGCGGAGATCTCAAAGTTCGAGGCAAACCTTCGTCAAAAGTGTTCTTGGGATTCGTAATACTTGAAGGCAGCACCGATTTCCTGCAGCGGAAAAGGGCGGTCGATAAAGGGCTTCAAACCATTGACCAGCGCATTCCTGAGCATCCTCCGCGCCCCCCACCACGCGCGTATCCGCGAAGGGGGGGCATCCTGTACACGTCGCTCTCCCTCCTTCAGTGTACCCCTTTGTACCCCTCCAACAGGGTTGACGCTTCTTACTACAACATACATACTGGTTGGTACGATAGATGCAACGTTTCGACGCAATAGCCGCATCATACCAATCGGGCCGTCCGACGGACACTCCAGATCATCGCATTCGCCAGTTCCGTGCTTGTTGTCGCGCAATACGGAGAAGCCCGCACCGTCCCGCGTGACAATGGCCCCCACGACTGGGTTGTGGGTTTCAGGTGTTGAAGAGGGAAACCCTCATCCCGTGGATTCGGAAGTGGACTCTCAGGTTCAGGGAGTAAGTAGGTTCCCCATCCATGAAGTGCTGCATTTCTGGAAGAGGGAAAAAGGAGTTGCAATCGTGATGGGACTGTCACCGCAACTACACATTGCCCCGAAAGGGCCGGCTTCTCGGATCGCGATCAAGGCAGAAAAGAAGATTCTATTTATCGACTCTGCCGACATCATCGCTGTGGAAGCCGAGGGTAACTATGTCTTGCTGCAACACAAATCGAGCGGGTACCTGCTGCGCGAGTCGATTTCAACCATGGCAGAGAAATTGAGTCTGTTCGGATTTGTCAGGATCCATCGATCGGTTCTGGTGAACGCCGCCTTCGTGGAAGAGATCCAGCCCTTGTCGACCGGCGAGTACGAGCTGCGGGTAAAGGGAGGCAAGAAATATATAGTCACTCGTACTTACAAAAAGAATCTACATCTCCTTGCCGACTCGTGGATCGGCAGCAGCGCTTTTGTCCAGATTGAACGTGGCGGTCTGATCAATAGCGAGTGACCTTCCCGGGCCAGAGGTACCAACGCACATCCCAAAACAGCGGTCCTCATACTCGGACCTACTTTCCCATGAGCTTCGGCGGATTCTTCCAGCGTCAGGACGATTTCAAAACTCTGTTCCCTCTTTCGATCGAAGCCAGTTTTCCCGCGAGAACCGGGCGGCGCGGCCGACGCCCGGCCCCCTCAGGTGCACTTAGAAATCAAGCTTCAGCGAAAACTCGAGCACTCGGGGAGCGCCCGTACCAAAGACGCCCGAGCCCAGACCGACCCGGAGATTGTTCGGCTGCTCGCCGGCAGTCCCATTCACAAATCCAGAGATGGGTGTCTGTCCCACGGTGCTGAGCACGCCGTTGATTGTGTTCTTGGGGGGATCGAAGTTGGCGAAGTTCATCAGGTTGAAGAAACCGACACCAGGCTGCAACTCCACCCGTTCTTTGATCTTGTATCTCCAGTTCAAGTTGAGGTCGAGATCCCGCAACCAGCCATTGTTCGCCTCGTTGGGGGGCGCTAGATTCACCAGGGGCATCACGGCTCCGAGCGCACTCAATTGACCTGCCGTGAACAGTCCCGCGCTGATGAGCGTCTGCCCGGAGGGGGTAGGTTTTCCGGCGTAATTCTGGTTATAACTGTTGATAACGTCGTTGATGTCAGATCCGTTAACACCGCGCCCGAACGAGCCCAGGTTCGTTCCCGGGAGAATCGCTCCGCTGTTGCCGTTCGAGCCATTTGAGGCATAGCCGTCGCCCGTGCCGTCTCCATATGCCCCGGTAACAAACATGCCGCCAGGCTGACCCGTGGGGGCGAGTGTCATGGTGGTTGGCAGGGCACTATAGAAGTGCCCGATCAAGCTGGTTTGAAAGTGCGCCGGTAGGTCTACGATGCCACCAAAGGAGAGTTGGTGCGTGCGATCCAGTCCGTTTGGTCCGAAGAACTTGTTAGGGTCAGCATAGTCCCATGCGCTGTTGATGAAGTCGCTGTCGGCCGCCATCGAGTCATATCTGGAGAGCTGATAAGACACCTGAAGGTTCAGGTAGTGGATTCCCTTCATCGGATTGTGAATGTCTTCTTTCAAGGAAAGCTGCAGCGCGTTGAGGAGGGAACGCCCGATCGGGAACAGCATCTGATTCCCGCCGGTGGCACCGTTGTTTACGCCCCCGAAAGCGGCGTTCGGACATGCTTGTCCGCCGCAGAGTGAGTAACCTGAGTCCAGTCCATTCTCGGCAAAATCTACAATGGTAGCCGGTCGCGGACTATAGGGGGTGCCCGCCGGCAGCGCGACGGGGCTGGTAGGGCAGAGCACGGTAGCAGCGCTTATCGAGGTAACCCCGCAATTCCTCAACGTGGTTGCGATGGCCGCCGTTGCTGCAGACATATTCAGGAAGCGGGCATCCCCGACGTGGTTCGTGTCCACTGCCAGCAGAGTGTGAGTGGAGACGTTGCGGAGATAGTCCGCGGTTAGTACCATGCCCTTGCGAAGCTCACGCTGGACCCCGAAATTGATCTGGACCGAGCGCGGCGTCTTGTAGTCGGGGGCGAACAGGTTGATACCGTCTCCGTTTGGCCCGGTATCACTTGTTGTACCGATGTATGTAGGATTGGGCCCGAGGGTGGCTCCCCCAGCTGTGGCCTGAAACTCGCCCTCGAGTGCCGCCAGCTGGGACTGAACCTGCCCGATCGGCGCGCCGCACACGGCAGCGAGATTGATGGAGGTGGTAAATGGCAATGGCTGGGGCTGACCATTTCCACAGGCAGGCTGCAGATTTAGAAAGCTGCCCTTTTGGAGCCGCCCCGGCCGGTCAAAAAGAACATTGTTCCAGATCGCATTCTCGTAGAACAAACCAATTCCGCCACGTATTACTGTCTTTCCGTTACCCGCCGGGTCCCACGCCAAGCCCAGCTGGGGAGCGAAGTTCTTGTTCGGTTGATTCACGCGATCTCCCAAGCCGGAATAAAACTGGTTGTTGTATGCATTCAAAGCCGGGATCGGAGCGAGATCGTTATCTGTTCGTCCCGTGTCCCTCACGTAGCGCAGCCCATAGGAAACGGTTAAGTTCGGTCTTATCTTCCAGGAATCGCCTAGGTAGAAGGAGATGCGATTGTCCGGCCCTAATCCCCCAAAAGGAAATCCAAAGGAAGGGTTTTCTGTTTCGTACCCTTGCCCGTTGCCCAAAAGCACGTTCTGGGCGGGGTAGTTCAGCGCGTTCCCAGCCCCGCCCGGCAAGGTTAAACAGATGCCGGTGCAAGCAGAGGCGCTGGCGTTGACGGCAGGACCATCGGCCAGAAAACCGGCAAAGCCTCCACCGTGTAGATGATTGACTCCACCGCCGTAACGCAGGATGTGCGAACCGATCGCCTTTCCTCCGTCATACTTGACCTGGTGGTCAGACTGAGGAGTTGACTGCGGAGCCAAAAACCCTTGACCTGAGCAGAATACGTCGGGGGCTACTCCGGACGTATTTAGACAGGGTAAATCGGGTCCGATGGACAACTCAATGGGCGACGTCGGGTTGAAGGGCGTAGAAGCTGTGGTTCCACTCGATATGTGGTTAAAGAATTTCATGTACCCGAGCCGGATACTGTGAGTAAAGCTACCGGTCATGAAGTCGAGTCCAATGGCGTGATCGCGGGTATGGGTAGTGTTGTCCAGCGGCTGGAACGCGATGGCCTCAAAGGGCGTAGTGTCGCTGTTCTGATCGTAGGAGAAGCGGTAAAACAATTTGTAGTTCTTGCTGATCTGGTAATCCAATTTGGCGATGCCCTCGGCTTCGCGGAACGGGGCGGGGAGGGCGCCCGATTCTGACGCGAGGGGAGGACCTGCCAGTATGGGCTGCTGCCAGTCTTGCTTGGTACGCTCCGCATCAACAAAGAAAAACAGTTTGTTCTTGATGATGGCACCCCCGAAGTTCCCCCCGAATTGATTCCTCTGGAAATATGTATCCGATGCCCCGGGCAGATTGGAGTCGAGCGTCTGATCACGAAAACCATAGTACCCTTGCCCGTGGAAAGAATTGGTTCCTGATTTAGTGACAACGTTCACCGAGCCGGACGAGGTGAGCTCGGTGGACAAATCCAACATGGACTCACCGATGGAGAACTCCTGGATGGCACCTTGAGGAATATCTTGAGTCACCGTTCCCACCGTCTCGTCGCTGGTGTCGAGTCCGTCGACCTCTATGCGCGCCGTGCGGCCAAAGCGGCCTCCAATGGAAATCGACGAAAATCCTTTTTTTGTGGGATCGAACGTGCCGCCATCCTGAATCTGCACTCCCGGCTCTAGCTGGGCGAGGTCGAGGAAGTTTCGTCCATTGATGGGCAAGTTTTCAATTTGCTCGGTGCTCAGCACGCCCTGCACGGTGGCCTGTTCGGTGTTAACCTGCAAATCACTGGCTTGCACCTCGACCACTTGACTCGCTTGACCTAACTGAAGCTTGAAGTTGCCCGAGGTCGTGACCCCCACTTGAACTGAAACCGTGGTATTGAGCTTCTTGAAGCCTTGTGCCTCTACTTCCACCATGTAGTCACCGGGAGTGAGTGCACCCGAAGCAAAAGTGCCGGCTGAGGTGGTTATAGTCGTCAACGCCTTATTCGTCGCTTTGTCGGTGATTGCGACCTTAGCTCCGGCCACGATCGCACCCGTGGGATCAGTAATGGTTCCCTGGATGCTGCCAGTGGAGATGGTGGTTTGTGACTGGACAAAGGCAGGAACCAATAGAATGGAAAGACTGATCATCATCACCACGATGGACTGCTTGGCGTTGTCGGAGTCGCAGATTCTAAGCCACATGTTGTACCTGCCTTTTCAAAAGTGAGTCGGAACCCGGAACTCTGATACCCGAAAAAAGACCAAGCCTCACAGAAAGCCCCCTTGTCTGTTCGGCCCAAAAGGATCTTCTGTGCAAGGTGAGGGCCACACGCAATTTGCTCACTTTGCGACCAGTTGTGCATGGAGGAGTCGGAAAGATATGAATTCCAGGATGAGCGCCGGCGTTCTCTGAACCGCCAATCGAGTTACTCACACCTGTTCCAATAAGTTTCGTTGCTATTTATTGCTCGATTACACCAATACATAGAGATCTCTCAGATTCTGAAGCGAATCAACCGCGGGGCAGAGTTCACAGAATGAGAGTGCCATGGGACAGCACTCGATAATGCGGGCGTATCCCGGGAGGGCTGAGCCGTCATTGGTGGTGGGACGCCTGCGTGATGTCGCATCGGGTTTGGGCGCTCTTGTCCCTCGGAATTTTTTGGCTGCGTGAGATGAACGCTTATATGGGCGCTTGCCCACCCGGGAAACAGCTCGAAGTCAGCCCGGCGGCTCCGACGGCTCGGGCGAGGTGCATTTTCTATCGTGTTTCCGATAGAGTAGTGAGTTCCCATGCTTGATCTGAATTTCGTACGCGACCATCTGTCTCGGGTAGAAGAAATGCTGCGCCAACGCGGCGCCGACCCGGCTGCGGTGTTGAAGGACTTCCGTGACGTCGATACGCGGCGCCGACAGGCCATCACCGAAGCGGAGACCCTGAAGGCGCAGCGCAACAAAGCTTCCGAAGATATTGCCCGGCTGAAAAAAGCGGGCCAGGACGCTGCGGCGGCTATCGCCGAAACCAAGGATCTGCGTGAGCAGATCCAGGCGCGAGAGAAGATAGCTGCCGATCTCGACGCGCGCCTCAAGGAAACACTCTCCGGGATTCCCAATCTGCCGCACGAAAGCGTGCCGGTGGGGCAGAGTGCGGAAGAGAACGTGGAAGCCCGACGCTGGGGAACGCCTCCGAAGTTTGACTTTACTCCCAAGCCGCATTGGGAGCTTGGAGCGGAGCTCGGAGTGCTCGATTTAGAACGGGCGGTGAAGCTCACGGGCGCGCGGTTTGCTGTTTATTGGGATTTGGGCGCAAAGCTGGAACGGGCGCTGGCGAACTTCATGCTCGATCTGCATACCCGCGAGCATGGATACACGGAGGTTCTGCCTCCTTACCTGGTGAATTCTGAATCCATGTACGGCACCGGGCAACTGCCCAAGTTTGCTGCCGACTTGTTTCGAGTTCCGCATGGAGACAGGGATCTGTGGCTGATTCCGACGGCGGAAGTGCCGGTTACGAATCTGTATCGGGATGAGGTTCTCGATGCGGGGCGGTTGCCGATCTCACTTACGGCGTACACGCCCTGTTTTCGCAGCGAGGCGGGATCGTACGGGAAAGACGTGCGCGGCATCATCCGGCAGCATCAATTCCAGAAGGTGGAACTGGTAAAGTTTGCCCGCCCGGAGAACTCGTATGAAGAGCACGAGAAACTGACGCGGAATGCGGAGACGGTGCTACAGAAGCTCGGCCTGCACTATCGTACGGTGAATTTGTGCACCGGGGATATGGGGCCCGCTTCAGCGAAGACCTATGACATTGAAGTCTGGTTGCCCGGGCAGCAATTGTTTCGTGAGATTTCTTCCTGCTCGAATTTTGAGTCGTACCAGGCGCGGCGTGCCAATATTCGATAACGTCCAGAGGGCAAGAACAAAACGGAATTCGTGCACACGCTGAACGGAAGCGGGTTGGCCGTAGGCCGCACTTGGGTGGCGATTGTAGAGAATTACCAGCAAGCGGACGGGAGCGTGATCATTCCGGAAGTCTTGCGGCCCTACATCGGGGCGGAGCGGATCACGGCAAAGACCTTCTAGCTGCTGGCCTGCAGAGTATGAGGCCATAGGTCAGAGGCCTTTATTTGCTAAGAAAGGACACGGTCACTAGACTTGCAACGTGTGGAAATCAGCACCGCGGCAGGCGCGCCGCCTCTACCGATGAGCGGGGTCTGGCCTACAATCCGAAGCTATATTTTCTGGCAGCATGAGCGTGGCACACTGCACTACGACATCATGGTCACGCTGATTCTGCTTTTCATCTTCTCCTCCCCCTATTGGATTAACTTCAACGATAAACCTGTCCCTCACGATCCGCATCTGACCGATGTAGTGGTAACGCCCGACGCCGAAGGTGGGCTGGTCTATGAGATTTCGGCTGCGGCAGTGTCGCCCGGCGACGAGGGTGCGATTCACGATCAGCTGTTACACATCATCGCGCCGATTTCCGGCGCAGTGACGATCCTCAAATACGAAGCGGTTTCTAGTCCACGAGGGCAGGTACAGAGCTACCGGGTCTGGGTAAAACGACAATAGTGAGGGCAACCGGAATGATCTTGGTCGGCTTCCTCTGGATGGCGGTGTTGAGCTTGTCCTCGGCCGCGCAGGATAAGGCGCCCGTAACTCTCGAGAGCGTCCTAGAAACGATGGACCGAACCGCGACCAACTTCCAGACCGCACAAGCCGATTTCGTTTGGGATCAGTATCAGAAAGTTGTGGATGAAACCGATACCCAGAAAGGCACGGTTTACTATCGCCGCTCCGGCCAAGAAATTGAGATGATGGCCGACATCAAGGAGCCCGATCGCAAATTCGTGCTCTACAAAGATGGCAAGCTTCAGGTGTACCAGCCCAGAATTGAGCAGGTGATTGAGTATTCGACGGGCGCGAACCACAGCGAGATCGAGGGCTATCTGGTTCTGGGCATCGGAGGCAGCGGGCAGGACTTGAAGAAGTCGTTCGATGTAAGTTTTCAGGGCGAAGAAACGATTGACAACATTCGGACCGCAAAACTGCAATTGATTCCGAAGAGCGAGAAAGTGCGGAATAATTATTTTAGCGAGGCATTTCTCTGGATCGACTTGAGCCGCGGCGTCTCTATCCAACAGAAGTTCATGCAGAGCCAGGGCGATTACCGAGTGGCGAAGTACTCGGCGGTCAATCTGCATGCCAAGATCGGCAACGACGTGTTTCGCCTGAAAACCACGAACAAGACGAAATTCGTGTCACCTCGTGGCTAAGTGGTTGAATCTGAAGCGCAAGAATGTTGTTCGGGAAAATGCACTCGGGCGCTATACTGCCTTGAGAATAGTGGGATTGAGTCCTCGCATGGCCAAAGTGTTCACGATTCCGGTTCCCCCCAAGTTGGGTCGTTCCACAAAGAGAGAACGTACGTCCGATCCTCGCTATGTTGACGGGCAGCGGTTGCTGGTCGAGGCCATGCGATACTTGGCTCAGAGCGACCCGGTGACCAATCGCCCGGCGATCGAATTGATCTCAGAGCACGTGCGCACGCGCTTCCGCATGAGCGATTCGCCGCTATCCTAAAGCTGATCCCCGCTTCTATAACCTAGAAAACGTAGCGCAGCATGAACTCCATCACCCGCGGATTGGAAAGCGTGGAGCTGAAGTTTCCAAAGCTGCTGCTGGCGGAAAGTTGATCGTTTCCGTTCAACTGCATGGTCCCGACGTCGAAGCGGGCGGAGTTGGTCACGTTGTACATCGACCAGCTGAACTTCACCAACTGGCTCTCTCTGATGGCCCAGTTTTTGGTCACGGTAGTGTCGATGCCGAACGTGCCGGGGCCGCGCAGGCCGTTCCGCAGTCCTCCCTCCCCAGGATAGGCGGGGCGGAAAAGATTGATTGCCGCGTTCGGATTGGTACCTGCATCGGTGATTCCTGGATCCTTGAATACGTTCGGGCCTGTACCGCCGCCAGATTGAGCAACGATGAAACTGCCGGTCTTAGGACGGGCGCTGCTGATTGGCACGGCTGGGGTTTCAAGATCGTAGTTGGTAGCCCACTCGGGACTGATCAAAGTGAACGGATATCCCGTGGAGTAGCGCCCAAGCCCGGACACCGTCCAGCCACCAACCACTGCGTTGACAGCCCGGTTGATGCCCCCGCCGAAATGCTTGCCGCGACCAAAAGGCAGCTCATAGACCCAGTTGGCGTTGAAGATCTGGGTGGTGTCGAAATCGGAAACGGCACGATTCTGCCGCGGGAACCACGAGTTGATGATCTGGCTGGCGAATCCGCCACCTTCAAAAGTACTGACTCGTTCGGCGTTGGAGCCGTCGTCAATGGACCTCGAATAGGTGTAATTCAAATCGAATGCCAAACCGCCGGAACGATGGCGCAGGCTGAACTGGCCCGCGCTGTAGGCGCTGTTGCCGATGCTCCGCCAGGCGTCCAGGGAAGAGAATTGCGGAGAGTAGTAATCGTACCCCTGGGTGAGGGCTCCCTGAATGGTGGCGCAGGCGGGGAAGCAGGTAGTGGCGTTGATCAATCCGGGTGAGTCGGCGAGCTCCAGGGCCGTCGTTTCGTTGCCAGCATAGTTGCAGAAGAGGTCATACATCGCCTGGGTGGCTGACAGCTGCGTTGCGGGGGAGATGGGGGCGGAGTTGGAACCGCAGGGCTGGATCAGCCCGCTCTGGTTAGGCGTTTCCAGAAGCACAGATCCAGCGGGTCCAGCGGCGGTCGGGAACAGATTCTGCCAATACTTCGAGCCAACGGTGGAGGGGCTGATGTTCTGGATTGCTGTCCCCGCGTAGTATTGCCTCGCCAGCGCCTGCGCAGCCTGGAAGTACGTCTGCCCT
>Ga0210398_10002503_pt1 | contig 17924 bp, 20 predicted proteins | sample IncBWC4OmetaG_FD_161047 | JGI IMG/M metagenome (GOLD analysis project Ga0210398, IMG submission 161047) | Forest soil microbial communities from Barre Woods Harvard Forest LTER site, Petersham, Massachusetts, United States - Inc-BW-C-4-O | ecosystem: Environmental > Terrestrial > Soil >... | reverse complement strand
CGTGGGACATGTCGGGAACATTTGACTGGATGCCTAGCCAGTACATCACGTTCCGATCTGAGTTTGACCACCGCGCGGCAAACGTACCTTATTTCACTGGACCTGGAGGGATTACCCCAACTTCTTGCCCAACAGCTCCCATCGTGGAAAACATCTGTGGCTCGCCGGGAGCGTTTGTGCCGGGTTTCACCCCAGACCTCAAGAAAATTGAGAACAGAATCAATCTATCCATACTCGTCAAATTCTGAGGTCTCGATGAATGTGTCCCTGGCTAATTGGGGCCATGGGAAGCAGATGATTAACGGCCATCGAAAAAATGGCAAGGGAAGGAAACAAGCATGATGGACATCATTTTTATTTCTGCGACTGTGCTGTTTTTCGCCATAGCCATTCTGTACGTCCGGGGATGCGAGCTACTCGGAAAGGGACGGCCTCATGAACATAGCTAATGCACTACTGCTGGTGATTTGCGCGCTTATCTGCGGCTATTTGCTATACGCGTTGCTGAAGGCCGAGGAATTCTAACGCCATGAGCGCTAACGGCTGGTTTCAAATCGGCGTGTTTCTGCTGGTGATTTTTCTAATCACTAAGCCTTTTGGTGCGTTTCTGGCTCGTGTGTTCAGCGGCGAGAAGACCTTTTTGGACTGGGTCTTGCGTCCGATCGAAAAACTGATCTATCGCCTGACGGGCATTGACGAAAAACACGAAATGCGATGGACAGAGTATGCCGTGGCGATGCTGCTTTTTAGCGGCGTGTCCATGGCGCTGCTATATGTATTAGAGCGCGTGCAGAAATTCCTGCCGCTCAACCCGCAAAAATTCGTGAATCTGGAACCAGGGCTGGCGTTCGGGACCGCGGCATCCTTTACAACCAATACCAACTGGCAAGCCTACAGCGGCGAATCGGCGATGAGCTATTTCACACAAATGGCCGGTCTCGCATACCACAACTTCGCTTCGGCAGCGGTCGGAGTAGCAGTTGCTGTTGCCGTTATTCGTGGCATCGCACGAAAGGAAACCGATAAGCTGGGGAACTTCTGGGTGGACACGACGCGTTGCCTGCTTTGGGTTCTGCTCCCGATCTGCCTCGTTGGCTCACTAGTTTTTGTGTCTCAAGGCGTCATACAGAATTTGAAGCCTTACACCACCGTGGAATTGATTGAACCGCAAACCGTACAAGTGACTGGCGCCGACGGAAAAACCACTACGCAAACCGTGACGCAACAAGTTATTGCGCAAGGCCCGGTGGCTTCCCAGGAAGTAATCAAGGAGTTTGGCACCAACGGTGGAGGATTTTTCGGCGCCAACAGCGCGCACCCGTTCGAAAATCCCACACCCTTTTCTAATTTCTTCCAGTTAGTTTTAATTTTCGCCATTCCGTCTGCGCTCACTTACACTCTCGGCCGCATGACCGGTTCACAACGACATGGTTGGGCTGTCTGGGGTGCTATGGCGCTTTTGTTTTTGGCTGGCGTGACCACCGCGTATTGGGCAGAGGCCCGGGGCAATCCGCAGCTGGTGGGAATAAATCAAACACAAAGCACGATGCAGCCCGGCGGCAACATGGAAGGGAAGGAAGTTCGATTCGGAATCGCGAACTCCGCTCTTTTTGCGACCGTGACCACCGACGCCAGTTGCGGGGCGATAAACGGCCAGCATGATTCCTTCACCCCGCTCGGCGGCATGGTGCCGCTAATCAACATCATGCTCGGAGAAGTTGTTTTTGGCGGTGTGGGCGCTGGCTTATATGGAATCGTGGTCTTCGTAATTCTCGCGGTGTTCATCGCTGGGCTGATGGTAGGCCGCACTCCAGAATATCTGGGTAAAAAGATCGAATCCTACGACGTCAAGATGGCCATGCTGGCGATTTTGATTCTGACGTTCACGATCCTGGGCTTTTCCGCGCTCGCAATCATCAAGCCTTTTGGAACTTCAAGCATCTCGAATCCCGGACCTCACGGTCTATCGCAAGTGCTCTATGCGTATGTATCGTCCGCGGGGAATAACGGGTCGGCCTTCGGCGGTCTGAACCCGAATACCATGTGGTACAACACCAGCACGGCCGTAGCCCAACTGCTGGGCCGCTTTTTCATGATTGTTCCGGTACTGGCTATCGCCGGAAGCCTCGCAAAAAAACGAATCGTTCCGGAATCCGTTGGCACCTTCCCAGTGACCGGCGGACTGTTCTCGGGCTTGCTCGTCGCCACTATTGTCATTGTCGGTGCTCTCACCTTTTTCCCGGCCCTGAGCCTTGGGCCCATTCTCGAACACCTGCTGATGGCGGCAGGCAAATCCTTCTGAGGGTTCTATGGATCCAGTCTCTCAAGTACGGAAACAGTCTCTTACTGACACGAAGATTCTCGCTCGCGCAGTAGCGGACTCGTTTCGCAAGTTAGATCCTCGCACCATGGTTAAAAACCCCGTGATGTTTGTTGTTGAAGTTGGGGCATTGCTCACGACCATTCAGCTCATATGGAACGCCATGCATCACGCGGGCGAGGTTAGCTTTGGACTACAGATCACGCTGTGGCTGTGGTTCACCGTTCTCTTCGCTAATTTTGCCGAGGCTATGGCCGAAGGACGCGGTAAAGCTCAAGCGGATACTTTGCGCAAATCGCGAGCAGAAACCGAAGCAAAACGACTAAGAAAAGATGGCACGACTGAGAAAGTGCCCAGTTCGCAATTGCGTTCAGGCGATGTGGTGGTGGTAACGGCGGTAGATTTCATTCCTGGCGACGGGGAGGTTATCGAAGGCGTGGCATCGGTGGATGAGTCTGCGATTACCGGGGAGTCCGCCCCCGTTATTCGTGAATCGGGCGGCGACCGTTCGGCGGTGACAGGCGGAACGCGCGTGCTCTCCGATGAGATCAAGGTGCGTATCACTTCAAATCCCGGCGAGACGTTTCTTGACCGGATGATCCGGTTAGTGGAAGGGGCTTCGCGGCAAAAGACGCCCAATGAGATCGCGTTGAATATTCTTTTAGCAGGCTTAACGATTATTTTCTTACTCGCGGTAGTGACGCTGCAGCCCTTCGCCATATATTCAGGGGCTCCACAGGACATATTTGTTCTCGTTTCGCTTCTGGTTTGCCTCATCCCGACGACCATTGGCGGCTTGCTGTCGGCTATTGGAATAGCTGGCATGGATCGCATGATTCAGCGAAATGTAATTGCCATGTCCGGGCGCGCGGTCGAAGCATCAGGAGATGTTGACGTATTGCTGCTGGATAAAACAGGGACGATTACTTTGGGCAACCGGGCCGCAACGCACTTTTTCCCCGCACCGGGCGTAGACGAGGCTCATCTCGCGGATGCCGCACAACTCTCTTCATTCGCCGACGAGACTCCGGAAGGCCGCTCCATCGTAGTGTTGGCAAAGGAACGCTACAAACTTCGCGGCCGCGATCTTTCCACTCACGCGGCAACCTTCATCCCGTTTTCCGCGCAGACCAGAATGTCCGGCGTGGATATGGATGGCCGCGAAATCCGCAAAGGCGCTCCCGAATCAATTTTGCAATTCTGCTGCAACCACGGAAGTGGGGGCGCTTCGGCTGAGTTGCAAGTCTGCATTCGCGATATTGCCAATGCCGGTGGAACACCTCTGCTGGTTTCAGAAAACGGGAAAGTACTCGGTGCCATCGCTCTCACCGACATCGTAAAAGGCGGAATGCGGGAGCGTTTTGATCAGCTCCGCGCCATGGGCATTCGCACCATGATGATTACTGGGGATAATCCGCTTACCGCCGCGGCGATCGCGCGTGAAGCGGGAGTTGATGACTTCCTGGCAGAGGCTAAGCCCGAAGACAAGATGGCGCTGATCAAGCGCGAACAGGCGAAAGGCAAGCTCGTGGCCATGACCGGTGACGGCACGAACGATGCTCCAGCGTTGGCGCAGGCAGATGTTGGGGTGGCCATGAACACCGGCACGCAAGCCGCGAAAGAGGCTGGCAACATGGTCGATCTTGACTCCAATCCGACCAAGCTGATCGAGATTGTTGAGATCGGAAAGCAGCTTCTAATCACGCGTGGTGCTCTCACTACGTTTTCCGTAGCGAATGACGTGGCCAAGTACTTCGCAATTATTCCCGCGATGTTTGCCGGCGTGTTTCCCGTGTTAGGCGCGCTGAACGTGATGCGCCTGCACACCCCGGAATCGGCAATCTTGTCCGCGGTGATTTTCAACGCGGTAATTATCATTGCTCTCGTGCCACTTGCTCTGCGGGGAGTGCGTTATCGGCCCATGGGAGCGGCCGCGTTGCTGCGTCGTAACCTGTTGCTGTATGGCGTTGGCGGGATCATCGCACCATTCATAGGAATCAAGATCATCGACGTATTGCTGACGTATATGCATTTTGTGTGAGAGGCTATTATGAGAAAAAATATTCTTACCGCCATCTGGTTCACTCTGGTGACCACCGTCATCTTCGGCGTGATTTACCCGCTCGCAGTTACCGGTATGGCGCAGCTACTTTTTCGCGATCGCGCGAACGGACAACTCATCGAGAGAAACGGAAAGCTGGTGGGCTCGAGAATCATCGGACAAGCCTTCACCGGCTCCGGCTATTTTCACCCTAGGCCGTCCTCGGCGGGAACAGGTTATGATCCAACGGCGAGCGGTGGCTCGAACCTGGCACCTACCAACAAGAACTTAATCGAGCGGGTGAAAGCTGACGTGCAAAAGCTTCACGCAGAAAACCCTGACGCCGCGATTCCCGTGGATTTGGTGACTACCTCCGGTTCCGGACTGGACCCTGACATTTCTCCGGAGGCAGCGGAGTTTCAGATTTCTCGCGTGGCTCATGCGCGCAATATGACGCAGGAGGACCTGCGCGCACTCGTACTGAAGCACACCCAAGGACGCGACCTGGGATTTCTAGGGGAACCACGCGTGAATGTTCTGGAACTTAATCTTGACCTGGATAGCCACAACGGGCGCTAACACTCACGATTGTCGACGTTGATGTTTTTGAGATGGCATGTCTGGACTCTGAAATCGATAGCCCATCCAAGGTTCCGTCAATATGTAGATGGGATGGGTTGGGTCCTTCTCAATTTTCTTGCGCAGTTGACTGATCACTACTCGCAGGCTCTCTGTCTCCCCACCGTGATCGGGACCCCACGCCGTCTGCAATAACCTCTTATGAGTAACTGGCTTTCCTTGATGTATGACCAGAAGGCGAAGGACCTCGAACTCTTTGGGGGCCAAATGCACTCTTGCACCGCGGACGTTCATAGTTCTTTTTTCGAAGTCAATACTCAACTCAGGAAGTTCAATTCCTGGTAGCGACTCGGCAGGATTGGAGCGCCTCAATGCTGCGCGAATACGAGCGAGGAGCTCTCCGATCGCAAAAGGTTTAACGACATAATCATCTGCTCCGGCATCGAGCGCAGCGATCTTGTCGCGCTCAGCGTTGCGAACCGTCACCATTATGATAGGACCGTCAAACGACATTCGAATTTTGCTGCAAGCCTCAAGGCCGCTCATGCCGGGCATGTTGACATCCAAGAGAATGAGGTCAGGGCGCTCTGCGATGACCGTTTCGATCGCCTCTTGCCCGCTCTTTGCCTCTATGACCTCGTATCCATTACTGGAGAGAGTCGCTCGGAGGACGCGTCGGATTTGCGGTTCATCATCGACAACAAGAACGGTGGTGACATGCATCGTTGAAAGAATCCTGTTCGGTGACAAGAAACTGACAAATCGCTGTATCGCGCTACAGCCGGGATATTAGACGAAGAGAGCTAAAGAACGCCTGAGGGGAATATAAGGAGTTTGTAAGGGATGAAGATTTTGGATTTGCTATCGGCCGACAGAAACAATCAGGCCGCCTGCGATAATCAACAAGCCGCCAACAATAACGCGAATAGAGGGTTTTTCTGCGAAGGCGAGCCAAGCAATCGACTGGACTACGAGGAAGAAAATCGTTACGTAAACGCCTAGGAGACGCCCGAATTGCCACGGTGGCGCATTAACAATGTACCCGTATGCGGTTAAGATCAGACCGCCGGCAATAAAAAAACCGCAACGCTGTGTCATCGTTCGGTTGTGGAGCCCTGAACGCATCAGGGCATCACCGCCTGACTCCCGAACAGCAGCAAGAAACAGCAGCACCATTGATGTGCCATAGCGCATATGAGATCTCCTCGGCCTCGGAAGCTCGAAAATTATTTCTAGAACGAGTCCACTGAATAGGTGGAGACCCTAAAAATAGTACGGTCAAAGCGCTACCTGAGAATTGGGTACGATTTTCACCCTTCGTAAATTATCAACACCGTTGCCAGCGATGAAAGAGAGATATACCACAGGGCCGCAGCGGGCATGGCTGCTCGGCGCGATGAGGGTGGGAGCGAAACGGTCACAATTCCATGCAACAAGACCACACCGATGGCACACCAACGAACGGTGCTACGCTCATAAGATGTTATGAGGAAATAGAAGAGCACTAGTCCCGGTGAGTCGAAACAAACACTAGAAATGGGTTCTCGGCCTTGCCGCCTGCATTAACCAGGAAATTATGTGCATGAATTCTAGAAACTGTCGAGCTCCGCAGACTGCGAGCGGCTGAGAAGCCGAGCTCCAAGCTGCTCATATTCAGAAATGAGAAAGGAAGCGTCTTGTCCTGCCAGTGTAGCAGCGTCTATTTCCGTCTCCAGCAGGCTCGCAGTCGCGATATCCGTGCTGCATCCCACGCAGTAACGTTCAGTTCTGCCGGGAAGTTCAAACAACTCTTCAATTCGGCCACACACACTGCACTGCGAAGATAAGTCTTCTTCACAACCCTTCGGTCCCATTGTCATTGAAGTTTCTTTCCCGCTGCGACAACTTTCTGCCGCCTGTCGGCGTTGAATGCAGCCAAAAATGCCATTCGGAAGCTCAGTATAGAAAGTGGGGCGTAAAAAAGTCCTGAACGATTCATTAGGAAAGTATGAGTAGGAATTCGGAGTTCCCTTGGGTTCTTGCGTTGGCGTGGAGGGACCGTGGTCCGGCAAAACCGCAAAAATCACTATTCGAAAAAGCGTCAGGTCTCTAGCTTGAAGCGGGTGGACGCCAGCCGATACAGACGGCGCAACACGAGACGATTCGTGAGCACGACGATGGTGGCCATGATCAGCGTGGAGGCCAGCAGCACATCGAAGCGGCCCGAATCGCTGGCGCCACTAATGGTGCTGCCGAGGCCCGGGGCAGAAACGATGTGGCCCTGAAAATGGAAGTACTCGGCGGCTGTATGCCGCGTCCCCCTCGCGAAACTGCTATCGAGCGCATCTTTCGGGAAATCATGCGTCAGAAAATGCCGCTAGCCATCAGGGACATTTTACTCCGCAAACTCGTTGTCCCAAGTTTAAAACCCCAACCAAACGGTCGCGCCTAGCTTGGATGTTGAAACCGAGTATTTGAACGCCTGCCTGCATGGCGCGATTCTATTTGATAAAATTTTTCACCCAGGGCCAAGAATGATTTCACCGAAATACAATCCCGTGTGCAGTGGCCAGCCTATTTAAGGTACGTGTGGATGATTTGAATCATGTCCTCAGCCGCTTCCTGGCTGGATTTTGAATTCTTCGGCATGTGGTTGAGGATGTGGTCTTCCATCAGTTCCCCCATCAAGCTGTTGATCGCGCCACGGGCAGCCGCGAGACGACGCAGGATTTCGGAGCACTGCTCGTCGCCGTTTAATCCCTTGAGGACGGATTCGAGTTGTCCAATTACCTTCTTGGTTCGGTTGACCAGATCCAATTTTTCTCTGGAGGTGTGAGACATTTGTGTTGACTATCCTACCCGGCTAGGGTATTAGAAAGAGTTCCTACCCACTAGGGGTAGGGTACTTAGAGCAACGCTAGTATATATGGAAATGAAACCACAAGAACTAGAACCTCCAGGTAGCAGCTACCGCCTGGAACCCCGCGATTAGCGAGCCAAGCATCACGTATCCCTTGCGGTCCTGCTCGCTCTCGCGGAACACAAAAACATGAGCGAGTGGGAATCTCTCTGGCAACGACCCCCACCTGACAAATTAATTTCATTCCGCGAGAACTGTTCCTGCGCGATCAGGACAAGCCTGTGCGTCTTTCCGCTTTGCAGTTGAGGAACCAGCAGTGCCAGGAGGGAAAAATGCTTTGGCATCACTTCGCAATTCGATTGGGACTGGCTCTGGTTCTGGGGGCCTTTATCGGGGCCGAACGCCAATGGCGGCAGCGCATGGCCGGTCTTCGGACCAACGCTTTGGTGTCGGCAGGTGCGGCGATGTTCGTCATGCTTTCGGCGCTTGCTGCACACCCCGATGATAGTTTTCGCATCGCCGGACAAGTTGTTTCGGGCATCGGTTTTCTGGGGGCAGGGGTAATCCTGCGCAATGGGCTGAACATCACCGGCCTGAATACTGCAACTACGTTGTGGTGCTCGGCAGCTATCGGGACGCTGGTGGGATATGGGATGTACGGTTCTGCAGCCACGGGCGCAGTGGCTGTCATCGCCGCGAACGTCTGTTTGCGGCCCATCGGGAAGGCCCTCAACCGTGGAACGGGCACGGCCGATGCGGACATTACCTATCTGTTTCGGATCACTGCCCGGACTGAGCAGGAAGCTCACCTGCGTGCGCTTTTACTTCATTCGCTTGGGGGGCAGCCTCTGCTCCTCAAGTCCCTAAAGAGCGACGACGTTGAGCATGCGGACAAGGTCGAGGTGCAAGCCATCATGACGAGCACAGGTAGGCAGAACTTGCTTCTCGAACAAATTGTCAGCCGCTTGAGTCTGGAGCCCGGCGTCAGCGGAGTCAGCTGGGAGATCGTGGCTGAACATGAATAAAGGAAGGGAGGAAAAAACTTGGAAACGCATTTGAGCAGTGACGACAAGCCTGACCCTGGATGTGAGATGTCACTTGTCGTTCGTAAGCAGTGGTCGCTACCAATTCGCGAATAAATAAAGGGAGAAAATCATGTATGGCGTAAAAAAGAGAATCATGTTTCTGCTGATTGCAGTTTTTGTCGTTGCCGTCGCTGCCCGCGCGGAAGTTGGAGGAAAAATCACGGGTGTCGTCAAAGACCAAACCGGTTCGGCCATACCTGGCGCGACGGTAGTGATCACAAATACGCAAACCGGAACGAAACTGACCGCTACCACGGATCAAGAGGGTGTGTTCACGTTTCCTGTTTTGTCCGTCGGGCAATACCAGGTCGATGTGACTTCAGATGCGTTCCAACCCTACCGAAACTCGCGCCTGGTGATCGACATTAACAGCGCGCTCGTGTTGGACGTGACGTTACAAGTGAAGCAGCAAGATCAATCGATTGTGGTTACCGAGGGTGGCGCCCAAGTCGAGACCACCGACACCCAGTTAGGGCAAGTGCTGGGAAGTAAAAAAGTCACCGAGATTCCTCTGAATGGCAGGAGTTATACAGACTTGTTTGCCACACAAGTGGGTGTCACGCCACTGACGACGAGTGGTGCGGGAAACAGCACGTCGGGTGGCGGCTTTGGGACAGTTCCGGTCGCAGGGGCAACAAATACCGGCCAGTTTTCGATAAACGGCCAACGTGAGGATGCTAACGGCTTCTCCATCAACGGGGCGAATGTTCAGGAAGGCATCGGTCAGCAAGCCGGAATCATTCCGAACCTCGATTCCATCGCGGAATTTCGCATCCTCACCAGCAATACTGACGCTGAGTACGGAAATTACAGCGGTGGACTGATTAATGTGGTGACCAAGATCGGCGGCAACGCCTTCCATGGCTCGGGTTTTGAGTTTCTGCGCAACACCGCTCTTGATGCAAAAAACTACTTCTCCGCCCAGCGCTCGACCTTCCAGCAGAACCAATATGGAGGAACCCTGGGCGGGCCGATCAAACACAATAAGCTCTTCTTTTTCGGAGACTATCAGGGACAGCACACCAAGCAAGGCCAGGATACTGGAGTTGTTGCCGTGCCTTCGATGGCCAATCGTGCTGGCAATTTTTCCGATTCTCCCGTGTTCACCGGCAAAGTGAACGGGCCCTATCTGGCGCACACCCTTTCGAATCTTTTGGGTTACCAAGTGACGTCGGGCGAAGCCTTCTCCAGCGTCTTTCCCGGGAACGTCATACCGCAATCAGCATTTGCCATTCCAGCGACCAAGATGCTTCAGTACATTCCCTCTCCCAGTCTTGGAATGCAGGATTTCGAATCGACTTCTCAAGCTCTAACGATTCACGATGAAAAAGCGGCAGGCCGCGTCGATTGGAACACAGATCGCTCTGGCAATTTCTCGTTCTACTATTTCTATGACAAATACAATCTCGACAATCCTTATCCCTCCGCATTCGGCGGTGCAACAGTACCCAATCCAAACGGCGGAGCCTTCGACGCGACCTCGAGTGGTTTGGATCAATTGTTTGTGGTCAACAACACAAAGACCTTTGGTTCGACACTCGTCAATGAAGCGCGCTTCAGCGCGACACGCTTAAATAATAATCTTGGCGTTCCGCAGGGTGGTGTCGGCACCACCCCTAGCCAACAAGGAATTTCGACCGAGGGTCAGGGCATCATTCAGGGCGCACCGAGATTTGCGGGCGTGGAGACGCTGTACTTCAACTCCTTTACGACGGGAACGGAGCCTTTCTTTGTTGCCCAGGTCAATAACACCTTTGATGCAAGCGATACCGTTTCCAAGGTTAGAGGCAATCACACGCTTAAGACGGGTTTCGAATACATCTGGTACAAGGTGAAACAGAATCCCGACTTGGTTGCCAATGGAACATTTTCGTTCTTCGGCAGCGGCAATCAGTCCACCGGCAACGGCTTCGCCGACTTTCTGCTCGGCCTGCCCGATTTTTACTCGCAGCAGTCTTCCCCGGCATTCTACGAACGCGCGGCGAACGGCGGTATCTTCGCGCAAGACAGCTGGCGTATTCGACCCAACATCACCATCAACTATGGACTGCGCTGGGACTACATCACCCCTTGGGCCGAGAAGCACCATCAGACCACTACGTTTGTGCAAGGTGTAGAGTCAACTACATTCCCAGGTGCGCCACTTGGTTACCTGGTTCCGGGCGATCCATTGCCAAACGGTTCGCACATTCCTGCGGCGATCGCGCCGTCACCGCTGGATAACTTTTCACCGCGACTCGGGGTTGCCTACTCACCATCTTTTTCGCGCGGGTGGTTGAGCAAACTGACAGGCGGGCCCGGAAAGACCAGCATCCGTGCGGGTGCCGGGCGGTTCTTCACGGCCGTCGAAGGTCTGACCGTCGCCTATCCGACAGGCAATCCACCGTACGGACTGACCTACACGAGTCCCGAGGCACCGGTTATGGCCACACCTTTTGTGGGCGTACTGACTGGGACGAACTACATTCAGCAATTTCCGGTAAACGTTCCTCCGTACAACGTGTCACCCGCAAATCCCGACTCCAACGTAGACTGGTCGCGCTACACGCCCATTAGCGGAGCCGGGAGCGTGTATCCTCACAACAAGACGCCGTACACGATGTCGGCCAACTGGACAGTCGAGCGCCAACTTAGTTCCAAGACGGTCTTGAGCATCGGCTACATCGGCTCTCTTAGCCGTCATCTGCTTGCGGTTCACTCAGTGAGTCCTGGAAACCCGGCGCTGTGTCTTAGCTTGAGTCAGCCGCAAGATGTAATGCTCGGAACTCCCACGTGCGGTCCATTTGGCGAAAACACCGTGTACACACGCGCCAACGGAACGATCGTCAACGGAACCCGCTCCCCGTATCCAAATACAATCGGCACCGACGCGGTGTACCAGAACATGGGCAACGCCAACTACAACAGCCTTCAAACGTCTCTCAAACGAACCGCGGGACCATTCACTTTCCTGGCCAGCTATACGTATGGCAAGTCGATGGACTGGTCCTCCAGCATTCAAGAACAGGTCAATCCGTTCGATTTCCGCGAGGAATACGCAATCTCCGCCTTCGACCTCAAACACAATTTCGTCTTCAGCGGCAACTACGAGCTGCCCATCGACAAATTGTTCCGAACATCAAACCGCCTCACGCAGGGCTGGGCAATTTCCGGAATCACCCGCTATGCCACTGGGTTGCCGGTCACGTTTCAGAGTTTCGGCGACAACGCACTGGTTCAAGTCCAGAACAATGGCGTCAATAGCGTTAGCATCGATCTTCCCGATTACAATCCCATTCTGGGTCCACTGGATATCAATCGCAATCCGCGCAACAATTCTCTGGCCTTTAACACGAAAATCTTCAGCCCGAACGCGCTAGGCACTTTTGGCAATTCTTCCCGCCGTTTTTTTTACGGACCGGGCATAGACAATTACGACATGGCTCTGCGAAAACTCACCAGGGTCACGGAATCCGCCTCACTGGAATTCCGATTCGAGACATTCAATACCTTCAACCATGCCCAATTCGACGGCGCGAGCGCCGTGGACGGTAACATCAACGATGCGACGTTTGGCCAAATCCTAAAGTCGCAACCGGGCCGCGTCGTCCAAGTTGCCCTGAAATTGAACTTCTAGAGAAGCAACCAGGAAGGATCCCGGCGAATGAGGTGAAAAATGGAGCAGGTGCCGTAGAAGCAGACGCTCGCACATGCGAGAACGTAGGGCTTAGAGCGCAGAGGCAGGAACTGGAATGACCCCTTGAATTGGCACACTCGCGATGGGCACACTCTCCGGGAGAGGAAACAGCAGTGGAGAGAAGAAAGCGATATTCCCGGAAGTTTCAGCGCATGGCTGTAGAGCGGATGAAGAGCTGCGAGAGCGTCGATGAGTTGGCCGAGGAACTCGGGGTAACCCGACGATGCCTCTACAAGTGGCGCACTAAGCTCGAGGCGGTTGAACCTGGCGAAGAAGCGGCGCGCCCGAGTACCCATGCATCAGCCCAGCGAAAAGAAATCCTTCAGCTAAAGCGCTTGCTCGCCGAGAAGGCGATGGAGGTGGATTTTTTGAAGGGTGCCTTGCAAAAAGTAGAGGCGCGACGGCAGCGCAGCAGCGGCTCTGGCGGGAAGACATCTACGAACACATCCAAGAACTGATGCCATTGCAAGGCAGGCTTAGCATCGAGCACCTGTGTCAGTTGGTAGCGGTGAGTCGCAGAGGTTTCTACCGGTCGTTGCGACAACGAGAACCGGCAGAGGAAGAGACGGAAGTGCGTTCATTGATTCAACAGATCGCTTTGGAACATCGTCGTCGCTACGGCTATCGACGGATCACCGCAGAACTGCACCGTCGAGGCGTGCCGGTGAACCGCAAAAAGGTGGCACGGATGATGCGGGACGATAATTTGCTGGCCGTTCAACCGAAACGGTTTGTGGTCACGACGAATTCGAAACATAAGTGCGAGGTGCACCTCAACTTAGCAAGTCGCATGAGGCTGTCGGGTATCAACCAACTCTGGGTGGCAGACATCACCGACGTTCGCTTGAAAGGCGAGTTTGTGTACCTAGCGGTGATCCTCGATAGTTTCTCTCGCAAAGTTGTAGGGTGGGCTGTGGATCGAACGATGATGAGTAGCCGCCTCACGGTGGCTGCGCTGGAGCGTGCAGTGGCAGATCGACAGCCGCAAGCAGGTTTGGTGCACCATTCGGATCGAGGGCTTCAATATGCGAGCCCGGAATATGTGGCGGCATTGGACAAGCACGGCATGATTGCGAGCATGAGTCGACCTGCCAATCCGTATGACAACGCGAGTTGCGAGAGCTTTATGAAGACGCTGAAACGGGAGGAAATCTACGCCAACAAGTACGATGACCTGGATCATTTGCGGATAAACGTCGAAGAGTTCATCGAGCAGTATTACAATCGGCTGCGTTTGCACTCGGCACTGGGCTATCGGTCTCCGGAAGAATTCGAGCAACAGACTGAGGTTGCGAGTTCGGTCGATGCCCGGAGCGCAACGATAGAGTTTTTTGAGAACAACGATGAGAACAGGCAGGGGAATTCGACCGCCGCTCTGGGGAAGGGGGCGACGTCGCCCCCTTCCCCAGACCCCTTAGCCTAGTAGGAGATGCAAGAACACTTTTAGAAAACGGAAAGTGTGCCCAAAGTTTTTGTGACAGTTGAGGGGGTCACCTCAGTAGAACGGGAACGATTTGGGGCACCGAAATGACCGAAAAAGTGGTGTGGCCTGTCGTCAAGCAGTACGCAGGCCAGGTTGGAATTCTAAAACTCGCGCCGCATGACCTTCGAAGATCGTGTGCTCGCCTCTGCCACAGCGCCGGGGGCGAGCTGGAACAAATCCAGTTCCTGTTGGGCCACGTCTCGGTGCAGACCACTGAAAAATATCTTGGCTGTAAACAGCGATTGCGAGAAGCCGTCAACGACAAGATCGGAATTGAACCCGGTCCGTGAAAACAGTGAATAGAATGCGATAATCCCGCTATTTTTTTGCGACAACACCCTGTTTGCTGCGAGGTCACAGCAACTAGGAGGGGAAAAATGGAAATCGACCTTCACGGCCACCATCCCGCTGAAATTGTATTCAACGGGGTTCTTGGCAAGATTTTGCAACAGGCTTGGGAGATGGGTGAGAGTGAGCTGATGCTGATTCACGGCCACGGTCGTAATCGTGGCATCACACCCGGATTTGTGAACACCAACACCGGTTACTTTGGACTCTGTATTCGACGGGCGTTGCGGAATGACCGGTCTCTTCGCCAGTGGATCAAGAATACGACGCTTGATTGCCGACGGATCGGCTGCACTTCAATCCGACTGAAACGAAACTCGCATCCGACGAGAAAACAATTAGATTGTTTTTGAGGTGTGGTGATACCGATTAAATCGGGAATTTGGGTCCCAATGTCCGGTTACCCGACGCAATTTAAAAGGGCGCCCCTTTTTGGAGTAGGGTTTGGGTGCTTGCCTCAATCCCTACAGAAAGGAACGCCCTCAATGGATAGCAAAAAGTATATCGGTATGGATGTACACAAGGAAAGCATTGCGATTGCGGTGATGAATGGTGCAGGAAAGATCGTGATGGAATGCATCATCGAGACGAAAGCGAGCATGATTCTGCAATTTATCGATGGGCTGCGTGGAGACTTGCAGGTCACCTTTGAAGAAGGCACTTCGGCCGCCTGGTTGTACGACTTGCTGAAACCGCACGTCACAAAATTGGTGGTGTGCGATCCGCGAAAAAACAAGTCCATGCGGGAAGGCAACCAGAGCGACAAGATCGATGCTCGCCGATTGGCCGAGCTGTTGCGTCTCGACCATCTCACTCCGGTTTATCACGGCGAACATGGCCTACGAACCCTGAAGGAGTTGGTACGCACTTATCTCACCGTGACGAAAGATCTCACACCGGTCATGTCACGGGTGAAAGCCATTTATCGGAGTTGGGCCATTCCTTGTACCGGCAAGCAGGTTTATGCGCAGCGTCATCGTGCCGAGTGGCTAGGGAAGATCAACGAACCCGGGGTGCACCGGCGGGCGGAATTTTATTACCAACAACTGGATGCATTGCGAGTGGTGCGCCAGGAAGTGCGCAGAGATCTGCTCGCCGAGAGCAAGAAACAGAAGGCCTGGAAACGGCTCTGTGAGATTCCCTCGATTGGTCCGATCCGGGCGGCGGTGTTGCTGGGCATCCTGCAGACGCCGCATCGTTTTCGCACCAAGCGGCCGTTGTGGAATTACGGTGGTTTAGCCATCGAGATGCACAGCAGCGCCGATCACCGCAAGGTCGACGGACAACTGCAACGATCCAGGAAGAACGTCTTGGTTCGGGGCCTCAACCGAAACTGCAATCACGATCTGAAGAACCTGTTTAAGGGTGCGGCCGCCGTGGCTTCCAGCAAGCCGGGCCCCTTCCAGGAGTTCTACACGGCTTTGCTTGCCAAGGGTATGAGGCCAGAGATGGCGCGCCTGACTTTGGCCAGAAAGATTGCCACGATCGTACTGATCGTATGGAAGAGAGGAGTGTGCTTCGACGCCCAACATCTGAAACCACAAACAGCTTGAGTGTCTCTGATCGAGTCCGCTCCATCTCTGGGATTTCTCTGGCGGTGGCCGTGGGGTTCTCGAGACACTCTGGTTCGAGAGCGAGTCTCAGCTGCTTAGTTAGGCTCTGTGTGCTTCGGGCATCCAGTCTCACACCCGACCCTAGGCCCTCTCGGACAACCAGAAAAAGCTATGGGCCACGAGTCCCAGATAGAACTATGGTCGCCAAATTTGACCACGTTTCTGCTTTGTTGGTTTCGGAACTGACAGGCTTCGTCGCCAAGAAGCGATGAAAACCGCTGGTAGAGAAAACCCAAACCACAGGAGCACAGTGCTCCGCGAGCACATGGCACGGGTAGGTCAGAACAGATCTCGCTCGCTCAAGTGGGCTGAGAAGCAAGAAAACTTTCAGCCGAAGGAGATGTGTTTTTTCTTGACTTCTACCTTTATAGAACTTATCGGGAGTTAGGGGCCGGGGAGCGCGAGGATACTGCGCCGTGCGGGAAGGCATCGCTGCGAAAACCGTGTGGCCAGGTCTTGCCATCCATACTGACTCCCCGATGAGTGCTGCCAGGATCGCGGAAGTGCTCGTCGAGCACCAACGATCTGGTTTGTGCGTCAAAGTTCCCGAGTCTTTGGCGCGGTAGGTTCGAACCGATCAGGCTCATTCACGTGGGCTGGGAAGCAAGAAAAGCTCGGGTCGATGCAGTTGTGTTTTTTCTTGACTTCCCGTTTTGTAGAACTTAGCAGGAACTGGCTTCTCGGGTGTGCGATCACCACGCATTTGCAGAATAAGTGCCTCAATGAAATATTCGACCCAGCTACGCAGCGTACCCTTGCCAATTTCCAACCCGCGCCAGAACTGCGGCATCGGGGTGGAGAATCTAAACGCAACATAGCTGCCCGCAGGCTGCGCCACAACGGATACGACGACACACTCTTGCGTCTGATCGTTGGCTTGGTTCGTTACCATGATTCGCTGGCCGGGTTCGACACTACTCGCCATCCAGATCAATCCGCCAGTTTCATTGATGGAGATCGTAAAGGTCTCCTCGTAAAACGGATCGCCACCTAGCAGAGAGCCGTAGATGAACAAAGGGAGATGGACAGCAATCCGGCTCGTCGCGCGGCGACCGGTGTGCTCGGCAGCGGATGTTTCCGTCATTTTGGTGTCCTTGCGCTGGAGCGCAATAACTCGACTCAATTTACGGCGGCGTCCAAAGCAGGTCTACTGGTCGAAGGAACAGTTCGGAAAAAATTGGGTGGCAGGCCTTGAGCCGCGAGGACTTCGGCCAAAGGCAGCCGAAAAGCGATGGTACTCCAGGGACGTGGGACACATGGGCAGGCGAAAATACAAGTCGCACTGCCTGTTCGACCAGTTGAAGTTCCCCTGACGCTGAGAGACTATTCCGGCAGTTCTCCAGAATTCGAAGGATGACTCGCAACGGCCTTCATCCAATTTGGATGGGGAACTAGGAGGGTCTAGTGTCATCTAGTCAGATCGCACCCGCACAAAAACGGCGCAGCTCGCGCATTTCCAAAGCCATGATGCTGGCAGTGAAGAGCGTAGATACCTCCCGTCCACCCTATCGGGAGGAAGTTACGACAAGCTCGATTAGTTGTCACGGTTGCACCTACAAGATGAGACATGAGCCTCGTCCTGGCGAGATGGTGGTCCTGGATACGGGACTCTCGACAGGCCACTCTGGATTCCCCAGCATGGCACGGGTGAAATCGATACAGAGGCTAAACACCTCCAACGATCCAACGTACAACGTGGGCGTGGAGCTGGAAATCGCCGGCAATATCTGGGGGATTTCGTCACCGCCAGCAGATTGGTTTCCCCGGCAATCAGGCAATTTCGTAGAGTCCGCGAGTCACGGACGACAATCGGGGCTCATAGCGCGGACCGAACCGCAACGGGCTCTGGCCCGGACCGAAGCTGCTGCACCGGTTCCCGTCTTGAAGCAAAACGAGGCAGCCGCCGTACTGTCACCTTGGTTTGCCAACCTGATGAACGC
>Ga0210398_10002502_pt1 | contig 17926 bp, 16 predicted proteins | sample IncBWC4OmetaG_FD_161047 | JGI IMG/M metagenome (GOLD analysis project Ga0210398, IMG submission 161047) | Forest soil microbial communities from Barre Woods Harvard Forest LTER site, Petersham, Massachusetts, United States - Inc-BW-C-4-O | ecosystem: Environmental > Terrestrial > Soil >... | reverse complement strand
TCGCCGGCCAGCCGCAATATTTCGCGGCGCCGGGCGCTGCGGTAGTTGAGGCGGAAGGCGACATAGACGAGGCCTACATCGAGGCCGAAAAAGCCGAAGACCGGCCACGCGCCGATCGAGACAAAGCCGATGCCGACGGCGATGCTGATCAGCCCGAGCATCAGCATCAGCATATGAAAGCCGCGCGGCGGCAGGCTGCGATGCGGCAGCAGCACCCGCTCGAAGAAAAGGGTGAACGGGGTCGGCGGCTCGGCAAGGGCGGGGCTGGGGATCATGCCGCCGCGAAAATAGCGGCGCTGCCCGGGGCGGTAAAGCCGCGGCGATCGTCGAGCAGCCTTTGCCGGCGGGCGATCCTGCCGCTACATTCGCCGGCGATGCGCGCCATGTCGAAACGCGAGATCGCAGAGTTCTACCGACGGCTGGCCGAAACCCGGCCGATCCCGCAGACCGAGCTCGAATTCATCAACCCGTTTACCTTGCTGGCGGCGGTGGTGCTGTCGGCGCAGGCGACCGATGCCGGGGTCAACAAGGCGACCCCGGCGCTGTTCGCGCTGGCCGACACGCCGCAGAAGATGCTGGCGCTCGGCGAGGAGCAGGTGACCGGGCTGATCCGCACGATCGGCCTCTACCGCACCAAAGCGAGGAACCTGATCGCGCTGAGCCGGATCCTGGTTGAGCGCCATGGCGGTGCCGTGCCGCGCCAGCGCGAGGCCCTCGAAGCGCTGCCGGGGGTCGGGCGCAAGACCGCGAGCGTGGTCATGAACGTCGCCTTTGGCGAGCCGACGATCGCGGTAGACACCCACATCTTCCGCGTCGCCAACCGGACCGGCCTCGCCGCCGGCAAGACCCCGCTCCAGGTCGAGCTCGCGCTCGAGCGGCGCACCCCGCGCCAGTACAAGGCTTACGCCCATCATTGGCTGATCCTGCACGGGCGCTATGTGTGCAAGGCGCGCAAGCCCGATTGCCCGGATTGCGCCGTCGCCGAGCTGTGCCATTACGGGGCCAAGACCGGGCCGGCCGAATTGATCGCCGCGCGCGCCTCGGTGGCCGAGGCCGAGGCCCTCACCGATCCGCCGATGACCGATCCGCCGCCGGTGCGGAGGCGCGGCGGGCTCAGCCCGCGGCGCGCACCGGCAGCGCGTCGGCAGTAAGCTCGCGGGTTTCGCCGGCCGGCTCGGCCTGGATGTCGCCGGAAATCTGGCCGCCGCACTCGATCTCGATCTGGCCGTAGCGGATCGTCCCCGAGACCCGCCCGGTGGCCTTGATCAGCAGCCGCTTGCGCACCGTCAAATTGCCCTCGAAGCGGCCGCGCACCTCGGCTTCGTCGATCGAGGCGGAGCCCTTGAACAGCCCGCTCTCGGCGATGTCGACATCGCGGCAGTTGGAGAGATTGGCCTCGACGCTGCCCTCGATGAACAGCTTGTCGCAGGAATTGATTTCGCCCGAGAGGGTGATCTCGCGGCCGACGCTGAGGCGGCGCATCTCGCCGTCGGGCCGGGGCTGGTTACTGAAATCGGCCGGCCGGCGCAGCGCCTCGGTCGGACGCAGCGGATCAGCGGCCCGCGCCAGTTCCGGGGCGCGCGGCGGCATCGCCGGGGGCCTCGCGGGAGCGGCCGCCGGCGCTCCGGCCGGGCGCGACGGCTTCATTGGAATGCCCAGATCGTCGGACGCATCTGCCATTTTACGATCCTCTGTCTCGCTTCGCTTGCGGCTGAACATGGGTTCGACACCCGATCGAGGTTCCAGGAAAACTTACCCCGCGGACCCGGCCGCCGATGCGGCGCGGGCGCGTGGCCACGCTTCAAACACGTGCACCCTCTAAGGCGGTGGCGACGAGGCGCCACGAGGTCGAGGAGCGGCGGCGCTAACCGGCCAGGCCGCCCGGACCAGCGACCGCGGCGCCGCCCCCGACGGATGCGCCGGCGAACCGATTGCGCACCGTCCTCGACGCTGCGGCGTCGAGCTGCGTCGATGCCGCCACCTCGACGAACTACCCTTGCGCGCGAAGATATCCGTTCGGCGCGGGAAAGAAACCAGATTTATTCCGAGCGCCCGGCCGGTAAGGCAGCGCTGCCGGGCCGACAAACGCTGAGGCCGCCTTCACCGGAAATCGTCAGTCTGATTGCCGCTGCGTTTCGGGAGCGGGCCGCACCAAGCGCGTGAGCGCGCCTTCGAGCGCCTCGACAATCGGGATCAGCTCGTCGGTCGCGAGATGGATCGTCGTCCCGCACGGACAGCCGATCTGGGCATTTCCCCGAGCCCGCCGATGGTTTCCTGTGTTTGGCCGCCACAGTGCGGGCAGGCAACCCGCAATGCATGGTTTTCCAGCGCCATGCATCGCTCGAATCCGACTCTATCGCGGTCTGCTGTTCCCCCTTCGGTTCGGCGGGGCCGAGGCGGGGCTGTCCTGCCGTGGCGCGGCCGCGTTGATCTCCGCTGCGGCGCGATGCCAATGATCGAGGTCGTTGCCGTGCGGCCGGCCTTCCGCTTCCCAAATCGCATAGGCGCGCTCGCGAATGGCCTCTTCGCCGGCCAGGTGCCCCTCGCTAGAGGCGATGGCGGCGACGACCTCGGGCTCGGTCTGCGCCGTCGTCGCGGTCGATGTCGGCGGTTCTTGGGGCTCTTTGTCGCTCATGATCGCTCAACCTTCCTGGACGCCGCCTGCCGGCGCCCAGTCAGGTCAACGCCCGCCGCCGCCCGACATCCGCCGCCGCCGCGAAAGCCGGGTCGGGTTCGCGTGCCGCGCGCGAGGCGGCTCGCCGGCCGCTACTGCCGGGTAGCAGGCTACTGCCTAATAAAGGTAAAAATCGCAGGTGCGGGTTTGGCCGTCGCTCTGAAGCGCCCGCCAATTGCCGGCGCCTCGCGAGGCGCCGAATCGGGCGCTCACGTCGTGTTCGTAGGGAACGGCCTGCGTGGTCGGGTTGATGTTGTAATAGGGGTCGCCAGTCAGGTCGCGCGCTTCCAGATTGGCAGTGCCGTCCGGCTGGATCGGGCCGTCGAGCGACAGCCCGGCCGGCCCGCGAGACCGTGCTCGCCGTGCAGCATCGCCTGCCTCACCGCGGCGGTGAACTCGAAAGTGAGCGGAAGGGCGCCGTCCGGAGCTTTGGGACAGACCAGGATCACGCCCCACCTGCCGTCGAAGCGGCCGGAATCGGCTGCCGCCGAGGCGCTCGCCGAGCCGCTCGCCGATAGCAGCCCAAAGAGAAGCAATATCCGGCGCTGCATTTCGGCTCCCTCCGGGTTCCGGGGCATGGCTTAGGCAATCGAGCAGGCAACGGCAGTCCGCGCCGTCGGATCGCCAGCCAATCCCGGATCGAGGCGGTTCGCGCGGCGGCGCGTGCGCCTCAAGGCTCCTAATAGTAGTGCCAGTGGTTATGCCGGTAAGCCCGATGCGCGTAATATCGATTGTGGTAACGGTACGCGTAATGATGGCCGTGATAATAGTAAGCCGATTCGATCGCTTGCTGGTGCGGCGCCGCAAGCTCGGATGCAGCCAGTGCGATCGGTGCAGCGACAGCCGCCGGTATAGCGGCAGCAGCCAGAAACCCGGCAAAACCCATTGACGTAAACAGCCCCTTGATCATCGCTCATTCCCCTCCCGGCAATCTCCCTGCATCAAAACGATAGGGACCGATCGCCCGCGTCGGCATTTTGACAGGCGCTACTGAAGGCATGAGATCCGAAACTGCGCAATCGATTTCCCGTGGCCACGCCCCCGAGGACCCCAGCGCTGCCGAGAACGGGACCCCGGCGTTTGCCGGGAATGGAAACCCGGTTATATTCCGCCGCCTGTCCCCGCCACAGGCCGTGTCCCCGCGCATGAGTGAAGCCTCCATCGACGTCGTCGGCATCGGCAACGCCATTGTCGACGTGATCGCCCATGCCGACGAGGCGTTTCTGGAAAAGGAGGCGCTGGTCAAGGGGACGATGGCCTTGATCGACGCCGAGCGCGCTGAGGCGCTCTATCGGCTGATGGGGCCGGCGATCGAGGCCTCGGGCGGGTCGGCCGGCAACACGATGGCGGGGCTCGCCTCACTCGGCGGCAGCGGCGCCTATATCGGCAAGGTGCGCGACGATCTGTTGGGCGGGGTGTTCCGCCACGATCTGACCGCCCAGGGGGTGCGCTTCGCCACACCGGCGGCGACTGCCGGGCCCGGCACCGCGCGCTGCCTGATCCTGGTCACCGGCGACGGTCAGCGCACCTTGAACACCTATCTCGGCGCCTGCGTCGGGCTCGGGCCCGACGACATCGACCCCGAATTGATCGCCGCCGCCCAAGTCACCTATCTCGAAGGCTATCTGTTCGACCCGCCCTTGGCGCAGCAGGCGTTCGCCAAGGCCGCCGCCATCGCCCACGCCGCCGGCCGCCGGGTGGCGCTGAGCCTGTCCGACCCGTTTTGCGTCGAGCGTCACCGCGCCGCCTTTGGCGGTCTGGTCGACGGCCACGTCGACATCCTGTTCGCCAACGAGGCGGAAATCTGCGCGCTCTATCAGACCGAGGACTTTGCCGCCGCCGCCGCAACGGTGCGCGGCCGGGTGGCGATCGCGGCGCTGACCCGCAGCGCCGAGGGCAGCCTCGTGCTGACCGCGGGCGAGGAGCACCCTGTAACGGCGGCGCCGGTGGCGCGCATCGTCGACACCACCGGGGCCGGCGATCTCTACGCCGCGGGCTTTCTCCATGGCTTGACCCGCGGCCTGCCGCTCCCCACCTGCGGCAGGATCGGCAGTTTGTGCGCTGCCGAAATCATCAGCCATGTCGGCGCCCGCCCCGAGACTGCGCTGTCGCGTCTCGCCGCCGAAGCCGGTCTGGCCTGAGCATCCTCATTCAGCCTTGGCCGCCGGCCGGGGAGCCGGCAGGTTTCCGTATGGACATCCGCAACATCGCGATCATCGCCCATGTCGATCATGGCAAGACTACCTTGGTCGACGCCATGCTGCGTCAGTCGGGCGCGTTTCGCGCCAACCAGCAGGTCGCCGACCGGGCGCTCGATTCGAACGAACTCGAACGCGAGCGCGGCATCACCATCCTGGCCAAATGCACCTCGGTCGTCTGGCGCGGCGTGCGCATCAACATCGTCGACACGCCGGGGCACGCCGATTTCGGCGGCGAGGTCGAGCGCATCCTCAGCATGGTCGATGGTGTGCTGGTGCTGGTCGACGCCGCCGAAGGGCCGATGCCGCAGACCAAGTTCGTGCTCGGCAAGGCGTTGCGGCGCGGCCTGAAGCCGATCGTCGTGATCAACAAGATCGACCGGCCCGACGCCCGCGCCGGTGTGGTCCACAACGAGATCTTCGACCTGTTCGCGGTGCTGGACGCGAGCGAGGCGCAGCTCGACTTCCCGACGGTTTTCGCTTCGGGCCGCAACGGCTGGGCGGTCACCGACCTCGACGCGCCGCGCCGCGACCTCGCCCCGCTGTTCGAGCTGATTCTGACGCATGTGCCGGCGCCCGAGGCCGATCCCGAAGCGCCGTTCGCGATGCTGGCGACGACCCTCGATTACGACCCCTATCTCGGCCGGGTTTTGACCGGGCTCATTCATTCGGGCTCGGCGCGGCTCAACATGCCGGTCAAGTCGCTGTCCCGCGACGGCCGGGTCATCGAGCAGGCGCGGCTGACCAAATTGCAGGCGTACCGCGGCCTCGACCGGCGGCCGATCGAGGAGGCGCAGGCGGGCGACATCATTGCCGTGGCCGGGCTGGCGCTGACCACCGTCGCCGATACGATCTGCGCGCCGGAGGTGACCGAGGCGCTGCCTGCCGACCCAATCGACCCGCCGACCCTGGCGATGACCTTCTCGGTCAACGACAGCCCGCTCGCCGGCCGCGAGGGGACCAAGGTCACCTCGCGCATGATCGGCGAGCGCCTGCATCGCGAGGCCGAGGGCAATGTCGCGATCGAGGTCACCCAAAGCGCGCAGCGGGAGGCCTTCGAGGTCGCCGGCCGCGGCGAATTGCAATTGGGCGTGCTGATCGAGACGATGCGGCGCGAAGGCTACGAGATGTCGATCTCGCGCCCGCGGGTGCTGTTCAAGAGCGATCCCGCGACCGGCCGGCGGCTCGAGCCGATCGAGGAGGTGGTGGTCGACGTCGACGAGGAATTCGCCGGCATCGTCGTCGACAAGATGAGCCGCCGCAAGGCCGAGATGCAGCAGATGCGGCCGTCGGGCGGCGGCAAATTGCGCCTGACCTTTTTCGGGCCGACCCGCGGGCTCATCGGCTATCAGGGCGAGTTCCTGACCGATACCCGCGGCACCGGGGTGATGAGCCGGCTGTTCCACGGCTACGCCGCGCACAAGGGGCCGCTCGAAGGCCGGCGCAACGGCGTCCTGGTGTCGACCGCCAACGGGGTGGCGATCGCCTATGCGTTGTGGAACCTCGAAGACCGCGGGCCGATGTTCATCGAGCCGGGGGCGCAGATCTATGAGGGCATGATCATCGGCGCGCACAGCCGCGGCAACGACCTCGACGTCAACCCGGCCAAGGGCAAGCAGCTGACCAATATCCGCACCACGTCAAAGGACGAGGCGGTGCGGCTGACCCCGCCGGTGGCGATGAGCCTCGAACAGGCGATCGCCTATATCGGCGACGACGAGCTGGTCGAGGTGACGCCGAAATCGATCCGCCTGCGCAAGCGGCTGCTCGACCCGAACGACCGCAAGCGCGCCACCCGCGCCGCCGCCGCGGCGGAGTAGAGCTGGCCGACTGGCCCCGGCTCGCGCGCAATTCGGGATGGCTAGCGAGATCAACCCGCTCTGCTCGCGCTCGACTCGACCCGAGATCAGGTCCCGCTCTCGATCCGGCGGGCGATCCATTGGTTGAGGCTGACACCTTCGGCTTGGGCGCGCAGCGCCGCTCGGCGATGCACCTGCGGGCTCAGGCGAAGCAGGATCTTGCCGCTGTGCGGTCGGTCGGGCGCTTCGCCGCGCTCGGCACAGAAGGCGAGATAGTCGTCGACGCTGTCGCGGAAGGCCAGCTCGACTTCGGCGAAGCTCGCGCCCTCAAAGGTAATCACATCCCGCAGCCCGGCAACGCGGCCGAGGAAGATCCCATCATCGGCCTCGACAGTCCCAATATAGCCCTTGTATTCGAGCATTGGCGTTACTCCTCCTCCGGCTCCATGCCGGCGGCGGCAAGGAAATCGCGGACAGCACGCACCGATCCGCGCCTGGTTTCGGGGCCTGGATGGGGTCGATGGAATACAGCCCGCACACCGCCCAGCGCGACCCTCACGCGATTTCCCGCCCCTTCGCTGATCTCGGCTCCGGCAGCGCGCAACAGCGCCTCGATCTCGCTCCAGCGAAGATCGGCCGGCGTCGGCTCGGCGAAAATCCGGCCGAGCGTGCGTCGGCGCCGCCGGTTCATCGAAACCAATGATATCGTAAATAGGTATCGCAGGGGATCGCGGCGATGCGCGCGCGATCGCGGTTTGACTTTGATCGGGTGCCGGTTGTAGCTTTCACGCCATTCCCGAGAACGTGGGCGAAGCGCCCCGGCCCCGCTGCGTTCGAGCGCGGAAGGCCAGACCGGGACAACAACAACGTGAAACGGATCGATAGCGAATGAGCAGCAAGCGCGAGGAGCCGAAATACAAGATCAACCGCCGCCTCGGGGTCAATCTGTGGGGACGGCCGAAGAGCCCGTTGAACCGCCGCGAATACGGCCCCGGCCAGCACGGCCAGCGGCGCAAGAAGCCGTCCGACTTCGGGACCCAGCTCGCCGCCAAGCAGAAGCTCAAGGGCTATTACGCCAATCTCGGCGAGCGCCAGTTCCGCCGGCTCTATGAGGAGGCGGTGCGCCGGCGCGGCGATACCGGCGACAATCTGATCGAGCTGCTGGAGCGCCGGCTCGACGCGGTCGTCTGCCGCATGAAGCTGGTGCCAACCCCGTTCGCCGCGCGCCAGCTCGTCAATCACGGCCATGTCCGGGTCAATGCCCGGCGGGTGACGATCCCATCCTACACGGTGCGCGACGGCGACGAGATCGAGCTCGGGCCCAAGGCCAAGACGATGGCGCTGGTGCTCGAAGCCTCGAGATCGGGCGAGCGCGACGTCCCCGACTATGTCGAAATCGACCACGAACGCATGAAGGGCCGCTTCATCCGGGCGCCGAAGCCGGCCGACGTGCCCTTTCCGGTATCGATGGAGCCCAATCTCGTCGTCGAGTTCTATTCGCGCTGAGCCGGTCGCGCTGAGCCGGCCGGCGGGGTCGCTCGACCCGCCTTTTCCGATGGGCCCGGTCACGGCCCGCCGCGCGGCTCGATCGGGCGGGCGAAGGCCGCGCCCGCGAGCGGCGGCAACGGTGCGGCGATGCTCCTCTCATTTCGCCGGCGCCGCTCGCTCGACATGCGCCGCGATCGAACCGGACGATTGCGATGCTGATTGTGCCGATCACCGTCGTCCTGCTGCTGATCCTGGTAAACGGCTTGTTCGCGATGGCCGAGATCGCCCTGGTCTCGGCCCGCACCGCGCGGCTGAAGGCGCTGGCCGAGAGTGGCAGCGCAGGCGCCCAGGCCGCGCTCGAGCTGCGCGCCGACCCCTCGCGGCTGTTGTCGACGGTGCAGATCGGGATCACCGTGATCGCGGTGCTGTCGGGCACCTTCGGCCAGGCGACCTTGGGCGACCGCCTGCAATCCGTGCTGGCCCAATATTCCGGGTGGATCGGCCGCTACGCGCACGCGCTCAGCATGGCGGTTGTGGTGATCGCCATCTCATATCTGTCCTTGATCATCGGCGAGTTGGTGCCGAAGCGCATCGCGCTCTTCCATCCCGAGCGGATCGCTGCGGCATTGGCGCAGCTGATGCGGGCGATCGCGCGGGTGGGCGCGCCGATCGAGTGGTTTTTGAGCGCCTCGACCGATCTAGTGCTGCACCTGGTGCCGTTGCGCAGCGAGGGGGCGGCGCCGGTGACCGACCAGGAGATCAGCTTTCTGCTGCGCGAGGGGACCGCCACCGGCCACATCCCGCAGGCCGAAACCGAGATCGTCGAGATGGCGCTGCGGCTCGGCGACCGGCGGGCCAACACGGTGATGACGCCGCGCACCCGGATCGAATGGCTCGATCTCGACGATCCTGAAGAAGAGAACCGGCGCAAGATCCGCAGCAGCCCCTATTCTCGCTTTCCGCTGGTGCAGGGCGGCTCGCAGCAAGTGATCGGCATCGTCGAGGCCAAGGATCTGCTCGGCCGCTGCCTCGCCGGGCTGGCGCTCGATCTGCGCGCGACGACCCGCCCGCCGCTCTATCTGCCGAACACGGTCAGCGTGCTGCGGGTGCTCGACATGTTCAAAAGCTCGGGCGAGCCGATGGCGCTGATCGTCGACGAATATGGCGATCTCGAAGGGCTGGTGACGCCAAGCGACATCCTCGAAGCCCTGGTCGGCGACATTCCCGGCACCGGCGACGCCGATCAGCGGGTGGTGCGCCGCGAAGACGGCACATGGCTGATCGACGGCATGGTCGGACTCGACGAGCTGAAGCAGACCTTGGGGCTGCCCCGCCTGACCGGCGAGGACGCCGATTTCCACACTCTCGGCGGCTATCTGATGGCCCGCCTCAACCGGGTGCCGATGATCGCCGACCGGGTCACCGCCGACGGCTTCCAGTTCGAGGTGGTCGACATGGACGGGCGCCGCGTCGACCGGGTGCTGATCTCGCCGGTCGTCGCCCAGAGCCGGCGCTGACGCATGCGCGCCAATGGCCGAGGATGCAGGCCGATGCCGATGATACTATATCCCTCAGCATGAGCCGGCAAATCGCATGTAAGCAACCGGCGGTTATGCAGTTGCCATGACCGGCGTTGCCTTCGACACATTGAAGCTCGCCCGGCGCTTGCGCGAGCAGGCAGGGTTCACGCCCGAGCATGCCGAGGCCGCCTCTGAAGCCCTCGCCGAAGCGATCGGCGGCGCGGAACTGGCGACCAAGGCGGACCTGCGCGAACTCGAGCAGCGATTGACGATCAAATTTGGTAGCGTGCTGATCGTGGCCGTGGGTATCCTGCTGGCAGCGCTGCGATTCTTCCCGGGGCCGCACCCGTGAGCACGAGCCAGGCCCGCAGCGCTCTCGCTGGGCTGTGGGACAACGTTTCGTTCTGGCGCTCGCTGGCGGGCAGCCTCGGGGTTGCAACGCTGGCCTTGCTGGTCGCGGCGCAAATCGGGCGCGCTGCGCCCGACTTTTCGGCGCGGCCCACCGTCGCCGTGCTGCGCGACGCGGCGGGGCATCCGCTGTGGGCGATACGCCTGGCCCGCGGCGCCGATCAGATCGCCGCCGACAGCCTCGCGCCGCCGCCGGTTCCGGCCGGCCGCGTATATCAGCTGTGGCTGGAGGCGCCGGGGGCCGGCGGCCCCCGTTCGATCGGCCTGCTGCCGTGGACGGGGCGAAAGAAGATCGCCGAGACGCCGGCCAACATCCGCCTGCTGGCCGCTCGGGGTGAGCTCATTGTCAGCCTCGAGCCCCAGGGCGGCTCACCTGGAACCGGGCCGAGCGGGCCCGTGCTGTTCCGCGGCACTCTCGCCGGGCCGGGCTGAACCCGCGGCGGCGAAATGTTCGGCGTTTAAGCTTTTTTGATAACCGGTGGTCAGCATGAAGCAGGTATCGGGGGCGGACCGGGCGAACGCCGCTGTCGCGTCATCGTCATCAATCTCGGGTCGACCGGCGCGCCGGCGCGCCCTATAGTGGGTCGGCAGGAACGGGGAGTCGCGCAAGGTGCGGCAAAACCATTACGCCCCGACGGTTGCCGTGGTCATGGGCGTCGCCGGCGCCGGCAAGACCACGGTCGGGGAGCGCCTGGCGGAACGGTTCAATTGGGAATTCATAGAAGGGGATCGGCTTCATCCGCGGGAGAATCTGGCAAAGATGCAGAGCGGGCAGCCGCTGACCGACACCGACCGCGCGCCGTGGCTCGCCGAAATTGCCGGGGCGATCGACGCCTGGCGAGCGCGCAATGCGTGCGGCGTGATCACCTGCTCGGCGCTGAAGCGCGATTATCGCCGCCGGATCGTCGGCGGACGCGCCGGGGTCCGCCTGGTCTACCTTGTCGGATCGCACGAGCTGATCGCCGCCCGTCTCGCCGCCCGGAGCGGCCATTTCATGCCGGTGAGCCTGCTCGATAGCCAGCTTGCCGTGCTCGAACCGCCCGGCTCGGACGAAAACCCGATCGTGGTCGTGGTCGGTCAGCCGGTCGAGTGGATCGTCGACGAGGTCGCCGCTGTTCTTCGGCCAACCATGGAGCAGCGTTTGTGAACCGCGTTTTCCCACTGACGGAGCTGAGATGACGATACCCGCGGGGTCGATCGACGAGCTTTGCGTCAACACCATCAGGACCCTGTGCATCGACGCGGTGCAGCAGGCCAATTCGGGCCATCCCGGGACGCCGATGGCGATGGCGCCGGTGGTCTACACCCTGTGGCAGCAGTTTCTGCGCTTCGACCCGGCCGACCCGATCTGGCCCAACCGCGACCGCTTCGTGCTGTCTTCGGGGCACGCCTCGACCCTGCTCTATTCGCTCTTACACCTGACCGGCGTCGTCTCGGTCGACGCGGAGTACGAGCGGCTCGGCACCCCCGCGGTGGCGCTCGACGATCTGAAGCATTTCCGCCAGCTCGGCAGCAAATGCCCGGGCCATCCCGAATACCATTTGACCTCGGGGGTCGAGACCACGACCGGCCCGCTCGGCCAGGGCATCGCCAACAGCGTCGGCATGGCCATCGCCGCCGATTGGCTGGCGCGGCACTTCAACCGGTCGGGGTTCGACATTTTCGATTACGACGTCTTCGCCTTGTGCGGCGACGGCTGCATGATGGAGGGGGTCGGCAGCGAGGCGGCCTCGCTCGCCGGCCATCTGCGCCTCGGCAATCTGTGCTGGATCTACGACAGCAACCACATCACGATCGAGGGCCACACCGCGCTCGCCTTCAGCGAGGATGTCGCCGCCCGCTTTCTCGGCTATGGCTGGCAGGTCTTGCGGGTCAGCGATGCCAACGACCGCGAGCGCATCGCCGACATGATCGCCGACGCACGGCGCACCGACGACCGGCCGACCCTGATCATAGTCGAAAGCCATATTGCGTACGGCTCGCCGCACAAGCAGGATACCTCGGCCGCGCATGGCGAGCCTCTGGGCGAGGAGGAGGTGCGCGAGACCAAGCGGCGCTACGGTTGGCCCGAGGACGCGAAATTCCTGGTGCCCGATGGCGTGCGTGAGCATTTCGCCGCCAATTTCGGCGCCCGCGGCAAAAAGCTGCGCGCCGAGTGGCTGGCCTTGTTCGAGCGCTACCGCGCCGAATATCCTGAACTCGCCGATGCGTGCGAGCGCATGCAGCGCCGTGATCTGCCCGAGGGCTGGGACCACGACATCCCGGTGTTTGCGGCCGACCCTAAGGGCATCGCCAGCCGCGACTCTTCGGCCCAGGTGCTGAACGCGATCGCCCCGCGGCTGCCATGGCTCCTGGGCGGTGCCGCCGATCTCGCCCCTTCGACCAAGACCCGGCTGACCTTTGCCGGAGCCGGCGATTTCGAGGCCAACCAATTCGGCGGCCGCAATTTCCATTTCGGCATCCGCGAGCACGCGATGGGCTCGATCTGCAACGGCATGTCGGTGTCGAAATTGCGGCCCTACGGCTCAGGCTTTCTGATCTTTTCCGATTACATGAAGGCGCCGATCCGACTGAGCGCGCTGATGGAATTGCCGGTCGTCTTCATCTTCACCCATGATTCGATCGGGGTCGGCGAAGACGGCCCGACCCATCAGCCGGTCGAGCAGGTGGTCGGGCTGCGCGGCATCCCCGGCCTCGTCGTGCTGCGCCCGGCCGACGCCAACGAGGTGGCCGAAGCCTGGCGGGTCGTTCTAGGGTTCAAGCACCAGCCGGCCTGCCTGATCCTCAGCCGGCAGAATTTGCCGACCCTCGACCGCACCCGCTATGCCGCGGCGAGCGGGCTCAAGCACGGCGCCTATGTGCTGGCCGACAGCGGCGGCGGCCCGCCCGAGCTGATCCTGATCGCCACCGGCAGTGAGGTTTCGCTGTGCGTCGGGGTCTATGAAAAGCTCGCTTCCGAGGGGGTCAAGGCGCGGGTCGTCAGCATGCCGTCCTGGGAACTGTTCGAGCAGCAGGACGAGGCCTACCGCGCCGCCGTGCTGCCGCCCCAGGTGACCCGCCGGGTCGCGGTCGAGCAGGCCTCGACCCTGGGGTGGGAGCGCTACACCGGGCTGCGCGGCGCGATCATCGGCATGAAGACCTTTGGCGCCTCGGCGCCGCTCAAAGAGCTGCTGGTCAAATTCGGCTTCACCCCCGAACACGTCTACGCGGCTGCCAAACAGCAGCTCGCCCGCAAGGAGTAACGGCGATGCCCAATCCGCTGAAGACGCTCAACGAATACGGCCAGTCGGTGTGGCTCGATTTCGTCAGCCGCGAACTGCTGAAAACCGGCCAGCTGACCCAGCTGATCGCCGATGACGGGCTACGCGGGGTCACCTCGAACCCGTCGATCTTTGAAAAGGCGATCGGCCATGGCGACGATTACGACGAGCTGATCGCGGCGGCGCAGCAGAACGGCGACCTCGACCCCGGCGCCTTGTTCGAGGAGCTGGCGGTCCGCGACATCCAGGAGGGCGCCGATGCGCTGCGCCCGGTCTATCACCAGACCCAGGGCCGCGACGGCTTCATCAGCCTCGAAGTGTCGCCCTATCTGGCGCTGCAGACGCATGAGACGATCGAGGAGGCGCGCCGGCTGTGGCGCGAGGTCGGGCGCGAGAATTTGATGGTCAAGGTGCCCGGCACCAAGGCCGGGCTGCCGGCCATCCGCACCCTGATCGGCGAGGGCATCAACGTCAACGTCACCCTCCTGTTTTCGCAAGAGGTCTATGCCGAGGTCGCCGAGGCCTATGTGTCCGGGCTCGAAGCCCTCGCCAGGAAAGGCGGCGACCCGCACAAGGTCGCGAGTGTGGCGAGCTTTTTCGTCAGCCGCATCGACACGCTCGTCGACGAGGCGCTCGACAGGCGCATCGCCGCTAGCTCCGATCCGGCGGAAAAGGCGCGGCTCGAAACGCTGAAGGGCAAGGTCGCGATCGCCAATGCCAAGCTCGCCTACCAGCGCTATGGCAAGATCTATTCGGACGAGCGCTGGCATCGCCTGGCGCAGCAGGGCGCGCAGAGCCAGCGCCTTCTATGGGCCAGCACCGGCACCAAGAACAAGGCCTATAGCGACGTGCTCTATGTCGACGAATTGATCGGCGCCGACACGGTCAACACCATGCCGCCGGCGACGATGGACGCCTATCGGGATCACGGCCGGCCGCGGCCGAGCCTCGAAGAAGACGTCGACGGCGCCAAGCGGGTGATGGACGCCCTGCCCGCGGCCGGGATTTCGATCGAGGCGGTGACCGCGAAGCTGGTCGAGGACGGGGTGCGGCAATTCGCCGACGCCGCCGACCAGCTCTATGCCGCGGTCCAGAAGAAGCGCCGCGCGGTGCTCGGCCCCAAGCTCGACCAGATGAGCGCCAAGCTGCCGGCACCGCTCGACAAGGAGGTCGCGGCGGCGATCGAGGACTGGCGCCGCGAGGGGAAGGTCAGGCGGCTGTGGGCCGGCGACGCCTCGTTGTGGACCGAGGCCGACGAGGCCAAATGGACCGGCTGGCTTGGCATCGTCGATCAGCAGCTGAAAGCAATCGCCCAGCTGCAGGATTTCGCCGCCGATGTCCGGCAGGCCGGCTTCAAGGATGTGCTGCTGCTCGGGATGGGCGGTTCGAGCCTCGGACCGGAGGTGTTTGCCAAGACCTTTGCGCAGAAGCCCGGCTACCCAGCGCTGCACGTGCTCGATTCGACCGACCCGGGGCAGATCCGCCATGTCGAGAGCCTGATCGATCCGGCGCGTACCTTGTTTATCGTGTCGAGCAAGTCCGGCAGCACACTCGAGCCAAATATCTTCAAGCAGTATTTCTTTGCGCGGGCAAAAGAGGCGGTTGGCGCTGCCGAGGCGCCCAAACGCTTCGTCGCGATCACCGACCCCGGATCGTCGCTCGAAAAGACGGCGCGGACCGAAGGCTTCCGGCACATCTTTCACGGTCTGCCGAGCATCGGCGGGCGCTATTCGGTGCTGTCGAATTTCGGCATGGTGCCGGCCGCGGCAGCCGGCGTCGACCCGCGCGCCTTTCTGGAAAGTGCCGCCGAGATGGTGCGCTCCTGCGCGCCGAGCGCGCCGCCGGTCGAGAACCCCGGAGTAATGCTGGGCGCCATCCTCGGCGTCTGCCAGCGCCATGGGCGCGACAAGGCGACGATCATCGCGTCCAAGGGCATCGCCGATTTCGGCGCCTGGCTCGAGCAATTACTGGCCGAGTCGACCGGCAAGCTCGGCAAGGGGATCGTGCCTTTCGACGCCGAGCCGCTCGGACCCCCCGCAGTTTACGGCAACGACCGGGTCTTCGCCTATCTGCGGCTCGCCGCTGACCAGGATGCCGAGCAGGAGCGCGCGGTCGCTGCACTCGAAACGGCGGGTCACCCGGTGGTGCGGATCGTCGTCTCCGAGGCGATCCAGCTCGGTCAGGAATTCTTCCGCTGGGAGATGGCGACCGCGGTCGCTGGCTCGATCATCGGCATCGACCCGTTCGACCAGCCCGATGTCGAGGCGAGCAAGGTCAAAACCCGCGATCTGACCACCGCCTACGAGAAGACCGGGTCATTGCCCGAGGAGAAGCCGTTTTTCACCGACGGCAGCTTCAGCCTCTTCGCCGACCCGAAGAACGCGGCGGCGCTGGCGCCCTCGGCGACCAGCCTGACAGCGGCGCTCAAGGCCCATTTCGGCCGCATCGGCGCCGGCGATTATGCGGGTCTGCTCGCCTATATCGAACGCAGCCCCGGCCATATCGCAACGTTGCAGCGCTGGCGCGGGGTGATCCGCGACCGCACCAAGGCGGCGACCTGTCTCGGCTTCGGCCCGCGCTTTCTGCATTCGACCGGACAGGCCTACAAGGGCGGCCCGAACAGCGGCGTCTTCCTGCAGATCACCTGCGAGGACGCCGAGGATCTGGCGGTGCCCGGCCAGAAATACACCTTTGGCGTGGTCAAGGCGGCGCAGGCTCGCGGCGACTTCGAGGTTCTAGCCGAGCGCGGGCGGCGTGCCTTGCGCGTCCACATCTCAGGCAATCTCGACGCCGGCCTCGCCGCCCTCGGACGCGCGATCGAGCAAGCCCTCTCTTAAAGCCAGCGCCGGCAGCGCAACAGCAGGAGGTTTCTGATGCAATTGGGAATGATCGGTCTCGGCCGCATGGGCGGCAATATTGTGCGCCGGCTGATGAAGAACGGCCATAGCTGCGTCGTCTACGACAAGAGCGCCGACACCGTGCACGAGTTCGCCGGCGAGGGCGCCAAGCCCAGCCGGGACGTTGCCGATTTCGTCAAGCAGCTGGAGGCGCCGCGCGCGGTTTGGGTGATGCTGCCGGCCGGCCCGATTACCGACGCCACGATCGTCGAATTGAGCGGTCTCTTGGCCAAGGGCGATATCGTCATCGACGGCGGCAACTCGTTTTATCAGGACGACATCCGTCACGCCGACATGTTGAAGCCCAAAGGCATCCACTTTGTCGATGTCGGCACGAGCGGCGGCGTATGGGGTTTCGAGCGCGGCTATTGCATGATGATCGGCGGCGACAAGGCGATAGTCGACCATCTCGACCCGCTCCTGAAGACCCTTGCCCCGGGCAAAGGCACGATCGACCCGACGCCGGGCCGCGAACGCCTCGACCCACGCGCCGAGGAAGGCTATCTCCATTGCGGCCCGGTCGGCGCCGGCCATTTCGTCAAGATGGTTCACAACGGCATCGAATACGGGGTCATGCAGGCCTATGCAGAAGGCTTCGACATCCTGCGCAACGTCAACATTCCGGCGGTTCCGGAAAACCGGCGCTATAAGCTCGACCTGCCCGACATTGCCGAGGTCTGGCGGCGGGGCAGCGTGATCGCGTCCTGGCTCTTGGATCTGACCGCGATCGCGCTGGCCAAGGACCCCGAGCTCTCCCGCTTCACTGGGCAGGTCGCCGATTCGGGCGAAGGCCGCTGGACCATTCAGGCGGCGATCGAGGAGGCGGTGCCGGCCGAGGTGTTGTCGTCGGCGCTCTACACCCGTTTTCGCTCGCGCCAGGACCACACCTTTGCCGAGCGCATCCTGTCGGCGATGCGCAACGAGTTCGGCGGCCATCAGGAACCGGGCACAATCGTAAAGGGCTGAACCATGGACGCTCGGACCGCGGCAAAGCAAAACACGGCGAAGAGCGCCGCCAAGGCGCCGCCCTGCACGATGGTGATCTTTGGCGCCGGGGGCGATCTGACCAAGCGGCTGTTGATGCCGGCGCTCTACAACCTGGCCAAGGACCAGCTGCTGTCGGACAATTTTGCCATCATCGCCGGCGACCGCACGCCCAAGCCGGCCGAGGCTTTTCGCGATTATCTGGCCGAGGGGGTGCGCAGCTTTGTCTCGGACACTGCCTCGGGTGACGCCAGCGAGCCGTTCGACGCCAAGACCTGGGACTTCCTCGCCGCCCGCATCACCCATTTCGCTGGCGATTTTACCACCCCCGATACGTATAGCCGGCTGGCCAAATTGCTCGGCGAGATCGAAGCCAAGAACAAGACCGGGGGCAACGTCGTTTTTTACCTGGCCGTCGCCGAGCAATTGTTCGGCACCATCATCGAGCGGATCGGCGAGGCCGGGTTGGCCCAGGAAAAGAACGGCAGCTGGCGGCGGGTCATCATTGAAAAGCCGTTCGGCCGCGATCTCGTTAGCGCCCGCGCTCTCAACGCCCGCATCCTCAAGGTGCTGGACGAGCCGCAGATCTTCCGCATGGATCATTTCCTCGGCAAGGAAACGGTCCAGAACATCATGGCGCTGCGGTTTTCGAACGCGATCTTCGAGCCGTTATGGAACCGCGACCACATCGACCATGT